>Ga0207694_10003881_pt1 | contig 11818 bp, 7 predicted proteins | sample KBSC34metaG_FD_184353 | JGI IMG/M metagenome (GOLD analysis project Ga0207694, IMG submission 184353) | Corn rhizosphere microbial communities from Kellogg Biological Station, Michigan, USA - KBS C3-4 metaG (SPAdes) (version 2) | ecosystem: Host-associated > Plants > Roots > Rhizosphere > Soil...
TGGCTTTTTTCTGGGCACGTCGCTGCTGGACAACGTGACAACCGAGATGCGCTGCTATCGCGACGAAATCTTCGGGCCGGTACTGAGCGTGATGCGCGCGGATACGTATGACCAGGCTTTGCACGTCATCAATGAAAATCCTTACGGCAACGGCGTGGCGATCTTCACCCGCGATGGCGGGGCGGCGCGCCAGTTTCAATTCGACGTGGACGCGGGAATGGTCGGCGTGAATGTGCCGATTCCCGTTCCGGTGTCGTATTACAGCTTCGGCGGCTGGAAGGCGTCGCTGTTCGGCGACCTTCACATCTATGGTCCTGAGGGTGTACAGTTCTACACACGGACCAAGGTGGTCACCAGCCGTTGGCCGGATCCCGGTACCAGCACGGTGGATCTAGGATTCCCGCAGGTGCGTTAAACAGTACGCTTAGGAGGAGTATGAAGTTTACAAAAGGTGTTCTTCTACTGACTCTTGTCATATGGTCTGTCGCTGGGCTTACTGGCCAGCAGGCTCCTCAACCTGTGAGCTGGACTGCGGCCGAGGACCATCGAAACATGATGGACCAGCTCGGGATAAAGGCGCTTCGTCCGGGTCCGAGCGGGACCGAGACCGCGCCCAATCATGCAAACTACGACGAAGCCACGGCGAATCCGTTTCCGATCCTGCCGGATGTTCTGACGCTGAAGAACGGAAAGAAAGTCACCACCGCGGCGATGTGGTGGAATCAGCGGCGTCCTGAGATCATCGAGGACTTCGACCGTGAGGTACTCGGCCGCGTTCCGCGAAACGTACCGAAAGTGACCTGGACGGTCACGAACACAGTTAGCGCCCTGGTTGGCGCGCGTCCAGTGATCGGGAAACAGTTAGTCGGCCACGTGGATAATACTTCGTTTCCGGCGATCAGCGTTGAGATTCAGATGACATTGGTCACGCCGGCCGATGCAACTGGTCCGGTGCCGGTCATGATGATGTTTGGCGGCGGCGGACTTCCGGGAGTTGCTCCGGCCAACGGAAAAGCCCCACCGGCTCCCGCACCCGGTCCCGATCCAGCGGCGACGCAGCAACTGATCGCCGATGGTTGGGGCTATGCGTCGATCAATCCCGGCAGTATCCAGGCGGATAATGGCGCGGGACTGACCAAGGGGATTATCGGTCTGGTCAATAAGGGTCAGCCTCGGAAGCCCGATGACTGGGGTTCTTTACGCGCCTGGGCTTGGGGCGCGGCACGCGGACTGGATTATCTCGAAACCGACAAATCGGTGGACGCAAAACGCGTCGGGATCGAAGGGGTTTCGCGCTATGGGAAGGCTGCCCTGGTGACGATGGCATACGATACTCGCTTTGCTGTCGTGCTTATCGGTTCGTCAGGTGAAGGCGGGGCCAAGCTGCATCGCCGGAATTGGGGCGAAGCAGTGGAGAATCTCACGGGATCGGGCGAGTACCACTGGATGGCGGGCAACTTCATGAAGTACGGCGCTTCGGAGGCTACTTTCGGCAGCAAGAACGCGGGCGATTTGCCGGTGGATGCCCATGAACTGATCGCTCTCTGCGCGCCGCGTCCGACGTTCATCAGCTATGGCGTGCCTGAGAAAGGCGACGCGAAATGGCTCGATCATCAGGGTAGTTACATGGCTGCGGTTGCCGCAGGGCCTGTTTTTCGCTTGTTGGGCGCAAAGGATCTCGGCACTTCCGATGATTACAACAAGGAAAAGATGCCGGCCGTCAACGTGAGTATGCTCGACGGTCAGCTCGCCTGGCGGCAGCATGATGGCGGGCACACCGACGGTCCCAATTGGAAGTATTTCATTCCGTGGGCGGACAAGCTCCTTAAGCGTCCATGAAAACAGCCGCAGGGCTGAGCGTTCTTTGCTGCGCGGCAGCGCTGGCCCAGGTCCCGGCGGATCGACCGGTCGCCCGTACGGATCAGAACTCGTTAATTGCCCACGCCCAACTGATCGAGAAGGCGAAGCAGGGCCGGATCGACATCTACTTTGAGGGTGATTCGATCACTCGGCGCTGGGGAGCTACCGACTATCCTGCGCTACTGGCAAATTGGAAACAGAACTTCTTTGGATGGAATGCGGCCGATTTCGGGTGGGGCGCCGATCGGCTAGAGAACATTCTGTGGCGGCTCGACCAGGGCGAGCTGGATGGGATTAATCCGAAGATAATCGTACTGCTGGCCGGAACGAATAATGTCGGCAACACCGTTCCGCTGGAGGGCGACGATGCGAAAGTTGCGGACATCACTAGGGGTCTCAAGGCTGTACTGGACGCTCTGCGATCGAAGGCTCCCGACGCCACGATCATCGCGACGGCGATCTTCCCCAGGAATGACAACATGGCGGTGATGCCTGCCATAGACAAGATCAATCGGAATCTGTCGAAGTTCACAGACGGCAAGAAGATCCGCTATCTGGATATAAACACGAGGCTGGCGGACTCCGAGGGCAAGCTGTTCGAGGGCATGATGAACCCTGACAAGCTGCATCCCGCGATTCCCGGGTATCAGGTCTGGGCGGATGCTTTGAAGCCCATCTTTATAGAACTGCTTGGTCCCCCTGCAAAACAGGATTATGCGCCTCCGCCTACTGGCGATCCCAGCGCGCGACGCTAGCGGATTGATGCGTCAATTTCGTTGATTCCTTCTATCACTCCGGCGCTATCTACTTGCACTTTCGAATAGATGGGGCAGCAAAGCGTGTAGTTGACATTTCAACGGAAGTCGGAGAATACTTAAACAACGGTCTTTAGGACAAGTATGCCTCCGGGCATACGACGTTACGAGGTTAACTATGAAATTTCGCGTTCTTTCCCTGTTGATGACGATTACCGCCGCGTTTGCTTATGGGCAAACCGGCCGGGCGACGCTCACTGGCGTAGTCACCGATCCCACAGGGGCCGTAGTGGCGAATGTTCCGGTGAAAGCCGTGCATGTGGATACTGGAACCACGATGATCGGAACAACAACGGATACGGGAAACTATACGATTGGGCAGATGCCGATCGGCGCATATGAAATAACCGTCGAGCAGCCTGGCTTCAAGAAGTTTCAACGAACTGGTTTGACGCTCGCCTCGGCGCAGACTCTCCGACTCGACGTGACTCTCGAAGTGGGCTCGGCGACCGAGTCCGTCACGGTCAGAGCGGAATCTACCCTTCTGCAGACGGAAACTGGCGCGTTGGTCAAAAACATCAATCCCCAGCAGATTCAGAACCTGCCTGTACTGCCAGCCACGACGTTCATTCGAGATCCCTACCAGCTGGCGCTGACGCTTCCGGGCGCGGTGAGCGGCGGCACTGGATTCGGGCCCCGCATGAATGGGCTGTCCAACGCCAACAACCAATACAAGATCGATGGCGAGCCTGTAACGAACTCGGGCGAGAAGGGGACCATCACCACGCGCAACAACGTGAGCCCCGACGCCATCCAGGAAGTCGCCATCCAGACCAGCAACTTCAATGCGGAATACGGCTCGGTATCCGGCGCCGTTTTCAACGTGACCGTAAAGTCGGGTACGAACCAATATCACGGCACGATGTATGACTACATCGCCAATGACATCTTCAATGCCGACGATGCGGGGCCGCATACCAGGAACCGCATCCGGCGCAACGACTACGGGTTCAACGTGGGCGGTCCGGTCAGGATCCCGAAACTCTATAACGGCAAAGACAAGACTTTCTTCTTCTTCAATTGGGAACAGTATCGCGATTACAACTTCTTTCTGGCGGCGATCAATCCTATTCCCACGGTCCCCACGCAGGCTTACCGCGACGGTGATTTCAGCGGCTTGCTCAATGTGCCGGGCGTTACCGGCAACCTGAAGATCAACGGGCACGACTATAAAGATCCTCTGGGAAATGTGATTCCTCTTGGTACGATTTTCGATCCAAGAACGACCCAAAACGTACCGTGCAACACGGCCCTCACGCAGGATTGCACAGCCGGGTCTGTCTTACAGGTTCGTACCCCGTTTGTCGGCAACAGAATACCTGCCGCCCTGCAGGACAAAGTCGCGCTGGCGACTCTCAAATACGTCCCCCTTCCTCAAGGCCCGAACGCCGCGGCGGGAATCTTGGCGAACAACTACCTAAATGGCATCAGCGCAACGCGCATTACGCGCTCGCCGGCGGTGAAGATCGACCAGAACGTCGGGTCCAGGGCGCGGGTCGGTTTTACGTGGAACGACAATCATACCGATTCGCCCACGCAGACGGTTGCGCCGGGGGCATTTGCCGAAGGATTTCCGGAACCGATCAGCATGAACTCCGGAACCTTCGAGGCTTCACCCACCTTCCGGGTCAACCTCGATTACAACGTCAAGCCAACGATGCTCTTCCACTTCGGCGTGGGCTGGCAGGAATTCAACTTCTGCGCCTGCCCCAAGACGAATGATTTCGACGCATCCACGCTCGGGCTGACGTTCTCGAACGGCGCGAAGCTCCCGCTGAATTCGTTCCCCCGATTCCAGGCGGCTCCTCCCGCCACTAATCTTGTCGTCTCCAGTCCCCTACTGGGCGGCTTGAACGCCACCGGAAATACCGGAGCCACCCGCCAGCTCGAACGCTATCCATCGATGTCGGCCAACCTTACCTGGATTCGCGGTAACCACACCTTCAAGTTTGGCGGCGACGCGCGGCAAAACCAGCAGGTAAACATCCTGGTCGCCAACAGCCAGGGAACCTATTCTTTCGGGACTTCGACCGCCACGGCCGCGACCGGCAATGGCGTTACATGGCAGCCCTCTCTGAACGGCCTGACCGGATTTACGGGTTTTTCGAATGCGGTTGGCTTCCCCTTCGCGAATTTTCTTCTAGGCAGCGTGACCAATCTGACGTTAGCCGTCCCGACGGAATACCGCAAGACGAAACAGCAGTATGGCGTATACATTCAGGACACCTGGAAAGTCCGGCGCAATCTCACCATCGATTACGGTTTGCGTTGGGATTACGGCACGTATGCGAAAGAAGATTATGGCCGTGTCGCAGGCTTCAGCCTGAATATACCGAATCCGGCAGCGGATGGACGTCGCGGAGGCTACATTTACGAAGCGTCGTGCAACTGCCAGTTAGCTCAGAATTATCCGTTTGCAATCGGTCCGAGGCTCGGAATCGCGTATACTCTCGATTCGAAAACGGTTATTCGCGGCGGCGCCGGTATCGCCTACGGTGCGACACCATTTACGGCGGGCAACGTAATCAACAGCATCTCTACGCCTACCCTGCCAAACGGCTTCGACGATTTCACCCTGGGGAGCGGAATACCGGTCAGTAAGTATAATCCCGTGGTGGCGACCTCCGATCCAAGCGCCGGTTTCGCGCGAGGAACCGTCAACACAAATCTGGCCACGTTTGTAGATCCGAACGGCGGCCGCCCGGACCGCACCTATCAGTGGAACATCAGCATTCAGCGGGAACTCACCCGCAACTTCGTGGTTGAAGCCGCGTACGTGGGGAACCGGAACATTTGGGCATCCACCGGCGGTTTCCAGGACTTCAATGCGGTTTCGGTCCAGGATCTTCAACGCAACGGTTTCACGGTGGATACTTCCCAAAAGGGATTGGACGATGCCACTCTCTTGAATACCCGGCTCAACTCGCTGACCCCGGCGCAACAATCAACACTCGCGAGCCGCGGATTCTCAATACCGTATGCGTCGTTCCCGACATCTGGACCGTTCGTCCAGACGGTCTTCCAGGCACTCAAGAACTATCCACAGTTCAGCAGCGCGCTTTCGCCCACGGCGCCCCAGGGCAAGTCATGGTACGACTCGCTCCAGCTGAATCTCACCAAGCGCTTCTCGCACGGATTCTCAGCGAACGCCGCCTACACCTACTCCAAGAACCTGCAATGGATCAGCACCCCCGACGTGTTCAACCAGAGTATTGGAAAAGACCTCGCGACCCTGAATCCGCCGCAGATCCTGCGCATCTCTTTCGAGTACCGGGTGCCGCGATATAAAGGCGGCCTGCCAGTGCTCGGCAACAAGGTCGTTTCTTATGCTCTCTCGGACTGGGCGGTTTCCGGCGCGCTGTACTATTCCTCGGGAGCATTCCTGAATCGTCCCGCGGCCGGCTCAACGAACGGCATTAACCGCTGGCTTGGGCGCGGCCCGGGCGGTGCGCAATTGAAGAAGAACGCGGACGGGAGCTACATGAGTCCGTGGTCGGTGGATTGGTTCGATAACGACGGTACTCATCACACCGATCCGCTGGATATCAACTGCCACTGCTTCGACCCGAACAAAACCGTCGTACTCAACCCGAACGCATGGCAGACGATACCGGATGCCCAGTGGGCCTCGGATACGTCTACGTACGCTTTCTTCCGCGGACAGCGGAAGCCGGCCGAATCGATGAACTTCCAACGGAACTTCAGAATCAAAGAGCGGTACACGTTCCAGGTTCGAATCGAGTTCCAGAACGTGTTCAATCGCATTCAGCTTCCGAATCCCACAGGACTCGCTGTGAACGGTGGTGCGGGCGCAGTTAGCCCGCTCAATCCGACCTATCAGTGCAGTTCCGCCGGGCCCTGTAACCTTACCCAAGTCAGCGGAAGATATATCTCCGGCTTGGGCACCTTTGGAAACCTTGGAAACGGCGGACAGTTGGGCACGCCGCGTAGCGGCCAGCTCATCGGCCGGTTCACCTTCTAAAGAAGTCGATAGAGACGTAACGCATTCGGGCCGCAGGCGCACATCGGTGTGCTTGCGGCCTTTCTGCGTTAAGGCATGGTTATCAGCCCGGCGATGTGGCTCAAGCTGATGGTCTCCATCAAGCATTCTGATATCCTTTGCTTGAAATGCATGCAGCAGGTCTCATTCTGTACGGGACGCCTTGTCTTGATGTGGCTACTACGGCAGGGGGTTGGGGAAAGAAGCCTAGAAATGCATGCATTCCTGTGTTATGCTAGCTCAGCATTGGGGGCGTAGCCCGAATTCAGGGTGCGTTTGTTGGCTTGACGAACATCGATCTAAAACTTTTAGCTGTGGTTACAGAACTGAACAAGACCCGAAGTGTATCGCAGACGGCCGAGAATCTGGACCTGAGCCAGTCGGCGATCAGCATGAGCTTAGCGAAGCTCCGCAAACACTTCCACGATCCTCTTTTTGTACGGACTTCCTCAGGGATGAATCCGACACCGCATGCCGTGGAACTCATCGGGCTACTGAAGAGCGCAGAAGACATCCTGCAGACCGCTCTCGATCTGCACGTAGTTTTCGATCCGATGACTTCCGACCGGCGGTTCAATCTGTATTCGACGGATATCGCACAAGTGACGTTGATGCCGCGGCTGATGCAGCGGTTGGGGAAGATCGCGCCGAACGTGGCGATCGATCTGCGAAGGCTTTCGGAAGGCACCCCCAAGTTCCTGGAATCGGGCCAAGCGGATCTTGCGGTCGGATTCATTGAGCCGATGGGCGCGGGCTTCTGCCAGCAGCGGCTATTTAAAGAAAGGTTCGTGTGTGCTCTTCGACGCGACCATCCCAGGGTGGGGGATTCCTTGAACATTGATGAATTCGAGAGCGAAACGCACCTCGCCATAACCACGTGTGGAACGGGTCACGGCATTGTCGAGAAAACATTGGAGGCGAAAAACATACGGCGCAGGGTAGGACTGGCGGTTCCCAGCTTTCTGGGTATCGCATCGATCATCACGAACCTGGATTACCTGGCCGTGCTTCCGGAGCAACTTGCTCGTCATTTTGCAAGCGCTGGAAACATTAAAGTACTTCCGCTGCCCTTCAGCATGCCGACGTACTACATCATGCAGCATTGGCATGAACGCTATACACAGGATCCGGCGAGCAAGTGGCTGCGTTCGGTCGTCGCCAATCTATTTCTGTGCTCGTGAACGGCTGCACTACCGGTTTTGAGGCATACTGTCTTTGATGCCTACTGTCTTGCATACTATCCGTGAGTTCGTATCAACGTGTAGCGTACCGGTCGGTAACCTGAAGTACGTCGCGCGTGTCCGCTGAGGAGAAACTAATGAATTACCCCCTAACCGGCTATCACCACATCACTGCCTGCGCCGGTGGCGCCCAAGAAGACGTCGATTTCTTTACCCAAGTGGTTGGTTTGCGGATGGCGAAGCAGACCGTTCTAATGGACGGATCGATTCCCATTTACCACTTGTATTATTCGAACGCCAATCTGGAGCCTGGCTCCGTGATGACGACGTTCCCGTACAGCCGTAAGCCGGGCCGGCAAGGCTCGGGGCAAGTATCGGCCACGGCCTTTACTGTGACAAAGGGAACCCTGCCGTTCTGGAAAGAACATCTAAAGCGGCACAAGGTGGATCATGACCCTGTGGCCGAACGGTTCGGGCAATCCTTCATCCGATTCCGTCATCCTGCTGGACTGGCGTTTGAGGTGATCGAGGACCAAGCCGACCGGCGCCAAGGCTGGACGACCCCGGAAATCGCCCAGAGCGAAGCGGTCCATGGATTTCACGGCTCGGTGCTTTCTGTGCGAGAGACGGCTGAGACAGAACGGTTCTTCGTGGATGCGCTGGGATTCCGTAAGACCGGCGAGGACGGGAAATATCACCGTTTTGAGACCGGATCCGGCGGCGCTAACAAAACTGTCACGCTGCTGCACGAGCCGGATCGTCTGGCGGGAAGCTGGACGTTCGGTGCGGGTACCGTGCATCACATCGCGCTGTGGGGAGTCGACCAGAACGCGCTGGCGGAACAGAAGGCGATCTACGAGGAACTGGGCTATACCGACGCCTCCGAGATCAAGGATCGATTCTACTTCTTCTCGATGTATTGCCGGTGCCCCGGTGGAATCCTGGTAGAGAGCTGCTGCAATGCTCCGGGATCGTTCGAGAAAGACGAAACCAAGGAAGAACTGGGTACGAAACTGCACATCCCGCCATGGTTTGAAAATCGGCGCGCTGAAATCGTCGCGTCTCTGGAGCCCATCCAAGTTCCGGAAACCGCGGTGGCATCGCCGAAGAAAGCCACGGAAGTTACTCGATAGCGGGACTGAGGAGACCCAGCGCGCCAGGCGTGTGCGCTCGCGCCGTGATGCGCTGGTATCTCCGAACTCTGAGGGGGTCAGAGTCTTAGGGTTTAGCAAGTATAGCCCCGAGTGGCAAAAGAGTCGATGGAGCGGATTTGATATTGAGATTCAGGTTCCTTGATAACCCCCGAGAGATACAATAGAACCGCCGTGCCACCACCAAAGGTAGCTGCCATCTCCGCGTCGTCTCCGGCGTCAGCCGCCAAGACGAAGAAGCCCGACGGATCGCAAACGGGCCGGGCCACGCTGGTTTTGCGGGAGATGTTGCTCGAGGGACATTTCCAGCCGGGCGAGCGTATCCGGGAAGTCCCCCTGGCGGCAGAACTGGGTGTGTCCCGCATCCCGCTTCGACTGGTCCTGGAGCGGCTGGCGCACGAGGGGTTGCTGGTGGTGCGCCCGACGCGTGGCTTCGTGGTGCAGCGCTTCGATGCGGCGGATATATACGATGCGATCGAACTCCGCGGGCTGTTGGAAGGTATGGCTGCGAGGCTAACAGCCGAGCGAGTGCAGGTCCCAGCCGACACGGCGAAGCTCCAAGCCCTCCATACCGAACTGCTGGGTGTGGTCCAGCGCCGCAAGTTAACAATCGAATGTCTAGAGCAATATATGGAACTGAACGGGAAGTTCCATGCGGAAATCCTGAAGCTTGCCAACTGCCGAATGTTGGAGCGGGCGATGGAACATGTATGTTCTCTCCCATTCGCCTCGCCGAGCGCTTTCGTGCGGCGACAGTACCTAGCGCCGGAATCCTGGGAACTCTTCCATATCGCCGTCGATCAACATCAAGGAATTTTGGATGCGATCACAAATCGCGAGGCTGCGCGAGCTGAGACGCTGGCTCGAGAACATGCCCGGGTGGCGCGCCGGAATCTGGAAAGCGCGCTTAAGAATGGCGAAATCGCCAAGTTTGTTCCGGGGATGAAGCTGATCAAGCTCTAGAGCGATCATCAATGAAGTTGATGCCAGGTATCAGAAGTTCTCCATCGACTCTCCATTCGCCAGCCGCTATCCTAAAATCGGCGGCAGGATTGCGACTTCGCACACTCAACAACCGCAAAGGGGATTTACGATGAGAACTGGTTTCCAATTTCGGCGGGTATCCTTCATCGGACTGGTGATGGTTTCGCTGGGATCCAGTTTCGCAATCGCCCAGACCAACGGAACTGCCCCGGCTCCAGCCGCTCAGGCTCCTAAGCCCGCAGCCGCCAAGCCAACCTGGCCACCCGAGGGACCTACGCCGCGGACGGCGGACGGAAAGCCCGACTTGTCGGGGAACTGGGCGCCGAACGCTATCCGAGAGAACGTGAACCTAGCCGGAGTGTTGGCCGCGGCGGGAACGCCCGTACCAATGTTGCCGGAAGCGGCGAAGATTCACCAGCACCGCCAGGACACATTGAGCAAGGACGATCCTGAATCGTTCTGCCTGCCGCCGGGAGTTCCGCGGATGAGCACGACGCCGTACCCCTGGACGATGATCCAAACGCCCCAGCTGCTGGCGATTGTTTACGAAGGCGGGGCTCACATCTGGCGCAAGATCTTCCTGGATGGCCGGCCGCACGATCCCAAGGTGGAATACACCTGGCTGGGAGACTCGATCGGGCATTGGGAGGGCGACACGCTGGTGGTCGAGACCGTCGGACAGAACGACATTACGTGGCTGGACGAAGGCGGAATTCCCCATTCCGAGGATATGAAGGTAACCGAGCGTATCCGTCGTCTGGACTACGGGCATATGGAAATCGAGCATACCATTGAGGATCCGAAGACGTTCTCGAAGCCTTGGAAGTTCACCACACATCCCACCTTGTTGCGTGGCGAGCTGATCGAATACATCTGCCAAGAGAACAACAAAGACGTCCAACACCTGGTTGGAAAGTAATCCCCCTAAATCTCCGTATCAATTTATTTGATTTAGGTTATCAATCCTAAATCATTGACTCCGTCTGCCTGTAGGATCACAATCACCCGAGATTAAAGTTTTTGGGGATTTTGCATGCGTTGGGGATTTTGTACTCGTAACGCTCGTTCCTCGCTCGCTCGATCGCTAAAGGAGAACACCGTGAAGCAGCTTGCATTTGCATGCGGCGCAGCTTTATTGCTGTGCTTAAGTGTGCCTAGTCATACGTTTGCGCAAGTAAACGCAACTGTAGGTGGAACTGTCTCGGATGCGTCGGGTGCTGTGATCGCGATGGTTGCGGTCTCCGTAAAGAATAACACCACTGGTATTGTCACCAACACGACGACGAACGCAACCGGGGGTTACGATTTCTCCAGTCTCCAGCCGGGTACGTACACACTGACGGCCATGATTCCCGGATTTAAGACGGCCACTTATAACAATGTCGCGCTGGGCCAAGGCCAGCAGGTGCGGCTCAATTTCGATCTGCAGGTGGCCGCGGCCGGCGAAAGCGTGAGCGTAGTCGCGGAGGCGGACACGGTATTGGCTACCACCTCCAGCTCTGTCGGCGGAACACTCAGCATGCGGGATGTCTCCAGCCTGCCTGTGGCCAGCCGCAATGTACTAGATCTGGTGACGCTGACGCCCGGCGTAATCGGCGTGCAGGGAACGTTCACCGCGGCGGGCCAAACCGTCCCGGTCTTTGCGGGAACGGCCACCGGCAACGTGAACACAACGCGCGATGGCATGACCACCAACGACGGGCGCTATAACAACTCCAATGGCGCCTATTCCGGAATCTTTACCAGCCCAGACATGGTGGAGGAAGTGCGGGTGAGCACCAATTCGATCGATCCCGCGTTGGGCCGCGGATCGGCGCAGGTGCAAAT
>Ga0207694_10003883_pt1 | contig 11817 bp, 7 predicted proteins | sample KBSC34metaG_FD_184353 | JGI IMG/M metagenome (GOLD analysis project Ga0207694, IMG submission 184353) | Corn rhizosphere microbial communities from Kellogg Biological Station, Michigan, USA - KBS C3-4 metaG (SPAdes) (version 2) | ecosystem: Host-associated > Plants > Roots > Rhizosphere > Soil...
CTCGGCATGACCGGCACGCACTACGTCAATCCCTCGGGTCTGCCCGCGCCGGACGAGTACACGACCGCGCACGACATCGCGCTGCTGTCGCGCGCGCTGATCCACAACTATCCCGAGGAATACAAGATCTACGCGATCAAGGAATTCGAGTGGAACGGCATCACCCAGCACAACCGCAATTCGCTGCTGTGGCGTGATTCGACGGTCGATGGCATCAAGACCGGCCACACGAAAGAAGCCGGTTTCTGCCTCGCCACGTCGGCCAAGCGCGGCGACCAGCGTCTGATCGCGGTCGTCATGGGCACGGGCAGCGAGAAAGAGCGCGCCGACGCGAATCAGACCGTACTCAACTACGGCTTCCGCTTTTTCGAGACGCACAAGCTGTTCGACACCGGCAAGGCGCTGACCACGCCGGCGCTGTGGCGCGGTGCGAACGACAGCGCCGCGCTCGGCCTCGCCGATGAATTGCTCATCACCCTGCCGCGCGGTCGTTACAACGATCTCAAGGCGACGATGGACATGCCGAGCCGCCTGATCGCGCCATACACCAAAGGCCAGCAGGTCGGCACGCTGCGCGTGAAGCTCGATGACAAAATCCTCGTCGAGCGCCCGCTCGTCGTGATCGAGGAACAGCCCGAAGGCAGCTGGTGGCGCCGTTTTGTCGACGGCATCATGCTGTACTTCAAGAGCGCGCCGACGACGGAGACCGCGACGGTCGGCACCACCGCCGTCGGCAATCCGCAACCGGTGAAGTGATGAAGAAATTCGACCAGCACGAACTCGACAAGATTCACGCCGAAAATCCCGGTCAGGGTTTCCAGTTTCCCGGCGCGTTCGAGATCACTGCGGTCGGCAAAGCCGACGCGGGGCTCGAACAGCGTGTGCCAGAACTTATCGTCGGCCTCGGTATGGCCGTGCTCAACGGCTCCGAGCGCGTGCGTCCGTCGAGCAACGGCAACTTCGTTTCGATCAGTGTCACCTTCACTTGTCCCTCGCGCGAGATGTACGAAGCCGCGCACGCGGCGCTGCGCGAGGACCCGGCGGTGAAGTGGACGTTGTGAGCGCCCGGATTGGAATATCGCCAGAGAACTCGATACCGAGATTTCCCGGATTGATAGTTCGCACTGCGGCCTCCATTTTCCCAGTTCCAACGAGTTAAAGGTTGCGTCGTGTCCGCGGTCTGCGAGTCTCAAACCCTACCTCCGTCGTCCTGGCCGCTGATTACGCGCCGCTTTCCAGGGTTGTCGCCGTACGAACCCATCTGGCGCGCGATGCAGGCCTTCACCGACGCCCGTGACGCAGAAACCGCGGACGAGCTCTGGATCGTCGAGCATCCCCCGGTATTCACTCTCGGCCAGGCCGGCAAGTGGGAACACGTGCTGATGCCGGGTGACATCCCGGTCGTGCCGGTCGACCGCGGTGGTCAGGTGACCTACCATGGCCCGGGCCAGATCGTCGCTTATCCGCTGATCGACCTGCGCCGGCTCAAGCTTGGCATCCGCGAGCTGGTCTGTCGGATCGAGCAGGCGATCATCGACACGCTTGCGACCTGGAACGTCGAGGCCGTGCGCAAAGAGGGCGCGCCGGGCGTTTACGTTGGCGGCGCCAAGATCGCTGCGCTCGGCCTGCGGGTGCGCCGCGGCTGCACGTTCCATGGCCTCGCCTTCAACGTGAATATGGACCTGTCCCCGTTCCACCGCATTAACCCCTGCGGCTACGAGGGCCTGGCCGTCACCCAGCTGATGGACCTCGGCGGCCCGTCGCAGCTGGCCGACGTGGAAGCCGAGCTCGTCGCTCAACTGGCGCGGCGGTTGGGCCTGACCGTTCAGATTGCGCCGCCGGCCGTGACATTCGGCGCTGGCGCGGCCCCCGCCGTGGATGTTAGCGTGCACCCCCTATGACCACCCCCGATAAGACCATTCCCATCGCGCTGATGAACGACGCGGTTGTCGCCGAGGCCGCATCGGCAAATCCGATCCGTGCCGGTGAAAAGCTGCTCGGCGAGAACAAGATCGCGCGCAATCGCGCCGGCTTCGATGCAGGCGCGCCGATGCTGCGCAAGCCCGATTGGATTCGCGTGCGTATTCCGCCCGGCAACGCCGTGGCCAAGCTCAAGTCCAAGCTGCGTGCGAATCGCCTCGTGACCGTGTGCGAAGAAGCGTCCTGCCCGAACATCCACGAGTGTTTCGGCAAAGGCACAGCCACGTTCATGATCCTCGGCGAAGTCTGCACGCGCCGCTGCTCGTTCTGCGACGTCGCCCACGGCCGGCCGAAGCCGCCCGACGCTGAGGAACCGCGTCACCTCGCCGAGACGATCCGCGATATGGGTCTGCGCTACGTCGTCGTCACCTCGGTCGACCGCGACGATCTGCGCGACGGCGGCGCCCAGCACTTCGCCGACTGCATCCGCGAGATTCGCGCGCTGAATCCGGTGATCAAGCTTGAAATTCTCACCCCCGATTTCCGCGGCAAGGGCCGCATGGAACGCGCGCTCGAGGTGTTCAAGGACGCGCCGCCCGACGTGTTCAATCACAATCTGGAAACCGTGCGCGAGCTGTACCCGAACGTGCGCCCCGGTGCCGATTACGACTGGTCGTTAACTCTATTGCAACGCTTCAAGGCGCAGCATCCCGAGGTGCCGACGAAGTCGGGCATCATGCTCGGCCTGGGCGAAACTGAAGCGCAGGTGCACGGCGCATTGAACGATCTGCGCGCGCACGATGTCGATATGGTGACGATTGGCCAATATTTGCAGCCGACGCCGCACCATCATCCTGTCTTGCGTTACTGGACGCCGGCCGAATTCGACGCCCTGGCCGAGTACGGCCACAAGCTCGGTTTCGAGCACGTCGCGTCGGGGCCGTTGGTGCGGTCCTCGTACCACGCCGATCAGATGGCGCATGCGGCGGGATTCGTGCAGGAAGTGGCGTGAAGCGTGAAAATGGCTTGTCTGTAAAAGTATACTTGCGGAGAAAGAAGATGGTGGTGCGTAACAAGCGTTTGTGGATGGCACCGACTCTGCTCGCGGCGGCGCTCGTCGCGACGCTGGCGTTTGCCAAACCCGGTGGCGATGCGGCGACCGCGATCACGCTCAAGCCGACCGCCGATCAGGCCGACGCGGCGGTGATGGCGACGCGCATTCTGACGCGCATGCATTACAAGCCCGAAGCGTTCGACACCAAAATGTCGCAACAGGTGTTCGATCGCTATCTCGACCAGCTCGACGCCGATCGCCTGTTCTTCACCCAGGCTGACGTCGACCGCTTCACGCCCGCGCGCGACAAACTCGGCGATGCGATCCGCAACAAGGACTTGTCCGTCCCGTTCGCCATCTTCAATCTCTACGTCGAGCGCGTCGGCGAGCGCACCGCGTACGCGCGCGCCGAGCTGAAGAAGGGCTTCGATTTCACCAAGGACGAAAGCTACCAATACCAGCGCGAAAAGGCGCCGTGGGCGAAGACCGACGCCGAAGCGAACGACCTCTGGCGCAAGCGCGTGAAGAACGACTGGCTGCGCCTGAAGCTCGCCGGCAAGGACGATGCGAAGATCCGTGAGACGCTCGACAAGCGCTACGCAAACTACGTCGACCGCATGCGCCAGCTCACGAGCGAGGACGCGTTCCAGGTCTTCGTTAATGCCTACGCGATGGCGATCGAACCGCACACCAACTACCTCGGCCCACGCCAGGCAGAGAATTTCGAAATCGCGATGAAGCTCTCGCTCGAGGGCATCGGCGCGGTGCTCCAGCGCGAGGACGACTACACCGCGATCCGTGAAATCGTGCCGGGCGGCCCGGCGTCGCTGTCGGGCAAGGTCAAAGTTGGCGACCGCATCGTCGGCGTCGCCCAGGGCGAACACGGGCCGATGACCGACGTGATCGGCTGGCGCCTCGATGACGTCGTCGAGAAGATTCGCGGCGCGAAAGATACAGTTGTGCGCCTGGAAATTCTACCGGCCGACACCGGCCCCGACGGCAAACACGTCACGATCGCGCTCGTGCGCAAGAAGGTCGCGGTCGAGGAACAGGCGGCGAAAAGCTCGGTCATCGAAACCAAGGACGGTGACGTCACCCACAAGATCGGCGTGATCACGTTGCCGACCTTCTACCAGGATTTCGAAGCGCGTCGCCGCGGCGACGAGAACTACAAGAGCGCCACGCGCGACGTCGCCAAGCTGCTCACCGACCTGAAGAAGCAGAACGTCGAGGGTGTTCTCATCGATCTGCGCAACAACGGCGGCGGCTCGCTCAACGAGGCGACCGACCTCACCGGTTTGTTCATCGACAAGGGCCCGGTTGTGCAGGTGCGCAGCGCGAACGGCCGCATCGACGCCGAGGAAGATCGCAACGGCGGCATGACCTGGAGCGGTCCGCTCGCCGTGCTCGTCAACCGCAACTCGGCGTCGGCTTCAGAGATTTTCGCCGCGGCGATTCAGGACTACGGCCGCGGCCTGATCCTCGGCGAGCCCACCTTCGGTAAGGGCACCGTGCAGAACCTCCTCGATCTCGACCAAATGCATGGCAACGAGAAGCCGACCTACGGCGAACTCAAGATGACGATCGCGCAGTTCTTCCGCATCAACGGCGGTTCGACTCAGCTGCGCGGCGTGACGCCGGACATCCAGTTCCCGGTCACCGGCGATTTCGCCCAGAACGGCGAGCAGTCCTACAACAACGCGCTGCCGTGGACCTCGATTCCGGCCGCGGACTATGCGCCGACGGGTGATCTGAAATCGCTCGCTCCGCTGCTTGCCACGCGCCACGAGCAGCGTGCCGCTTCCGACAAGGAATGGCAGGCGCTGCAGGCCGACATCACCGACGTGCGCAAACTGCGCGACGAGAAGACCATCTCGCTCAATGAGGCCGCGCGCCGCAAAGAGCGCGACGAGCAGGAGGCCAAGCGCCACGAGCGTCATCCCGATCAGTTCGCCGACGCGTCCAGCGATGCAGCGAAAGCGGACGACAAGGCCGCCACCCAGGCGAACGCGAAGCCCGCGCCGAACAAGCGCGCCTCGATCGACAACCCGAACCAGGACGACGGCCTGCAGGCCGATGAGCGCAGCCTCAAGTCCGACCTCGACGAGGAAAAGCGGCGCAAGGCGCTCAAAGACGTCATCCTCAACGAAGCCGCCCACATCGTCGCCGACGAAGTCGGCCTGCTGCGTTCCGACACCAAGCTCGCAGCGCAGGTGCTGCCGCATGGGCCGATGACGAAGGATGCGGTCAACTGACCTAGTCTGATGGTTTGCTCGCGCAGCAGTCTTGCCGCGCGTAGGTTTTCGCCCGTCGTTCCCGCATGCTCTTGGCGGGAATCCAGCGCCTTTGCTCTCCCGCTCGTCATTCCCGCGAAAGCGGGAATCCAGCTTTTGCTGTTTTGGTTTTCATTAAGAGCAAAGGCTTCCACTCGTCCTTTGGACGAGCGGGTTCCTTTCTTTGCTCGTGCAAAGAAAGGAACCAAAGAAACACGCCCCAGCGCCTTGCGCCCGACGCGCATCGTGCGCGTCGGGTCCGCGTCAGCGGCCGGGTTCCGCTGATTGCACATCCTGTGCAACAGCGGAATCGGCGCGATCCCTTGCGCCGCCCGCTGCGGGGCCTGATCGTCCGCTGCCGCCGCAAGGCCATGGGGCCCCCGGGAAGAGCCAAAGCGCGCGCGTCCTGCGCGCAGAAGCGAGAAGCGAAAGACAAAAAGCGAAGCAGCTTTTGCTCTTGCCGTTGCTCTGCTCTTGATCCAGGGCCCCGTCAGCCGCGGCGAGGTCAGGCCGGAAAAGCCCGTAGGGTCGCGCGCAGGGATGCGCGCGAGTTCGCGAATGGGCAGGATGCCCATCGAGCGAACCCCGGCCTGACCTTGCGCACTGCCGAAGGCAGCGCGGCTCCCGGGGGGCATTTCTTTTGGTTACTTTTCTTTGTGCAAGCAAAGAAAAGTGACCCGCTCGCACGGATGCGAGCGGAAAAACGAAGGGACGCGGTCAGAAAGAATCAAGAGCCAGAGCAAAGGCACTGGATTCCCGCTAGAAGCACGCGGGAATGACGAGCGGGAGCCAAAGCCAGGCTGGATTCCCGCCTCCGCAGGAATGACAGAACTCAAAGCACCGCCACAATCGCCCGAGCAACATCGTCAAGACGATCATCCGGCAAGCCAGCGATATTGATCCGACTGTCATCCACCATATAGATGGCATGCTCGGCGCGTAGGCGATGCACCTGTTCGACGCTGAGTCCCAGGCGCGAGAACATGCCGCGATGTTGGGCGACGAAATCGAAGCGGTTCGAGCCCGAGTGCGTGCGCAAAGCCGCGGCCAAGCCCTCGCGCAGGACGATCATGCGCTGGCGAATCGCCTCAACTTCGCTCACCCATGCAGCACGCCGCACCGGGTCGGTAAGGATGATGCGCACAGCCGCCGCGCCGTGATCCGGCGGCATCGAGTAGTTGACGCGCGCGACCGAACAAAGTTGGCTGTAGGCGACGTCGGCTTCCGCGGCGGTCGGTGCGAGGAGGATCGAGCAGCCGACGCGGTCGCGGTATACCGAGAAGTTCTTTGAGCAGCTCGCCGCCACGGCCATCGACGGAACGACCGAAGCGAGCGCGCGCACGCCGGCGGCGTCGGCCTCGAGTCCTTCGCCGAATCCCTGGTAAGCGATGTCGACAAACGGAAAGAGATTCTTATCGACGATGAGCTTGCCCACCTCGCGCCACTGATCGAGCGTCAGATTCGCGCCGGTCGGGTTGTGGCAGCAGCCGTGCAGCAGAACGACATCGTCCGCCGGCGCTTGCGCGAGCGCGGCCATCATCGCATCGAAGCGCACCGTGCCCGTGGCGCCATCGAAGTACGGATACGAGGCGCTCTTCAGGCCCGACGCTTCGATCATCGGAATATGGTTGGGCCAGGTCGGATCGGACACCCACACTGTGGTGTTCGGCCGAGCCCGATGCAGCAGCTCGAACAGGATGCGCAAGGCGCCGGAGCCGCCTGGCGCCTGGATCGCGCGCACGCGCGAGGCGGGTGCGGAAGCGCCCATGACCAAGTCGATCATGGCAGCGTTGAAGACGGTGTCGCCGGCGAGGCCGAGATAGGTTTTCGTCGTCTGCTCGGCGAACAGCACCCGCTCGGCGTCGCGCACCGACTGCATGATCGACGTGCGTCCTTCGCGATCCTTGTACACGCCGACGCCGAGATCAACTTTGTTCGGGCGAGGGTCGTCGCGCAGTAGCGCAATGAGGGCGAGGATTTTGTCGGGCGCAGGTAACGTCAGGGTTTCGAACATAGATATTTGCGATCGAATAGGAGGATGGCGATGTTTCTGCGATCAGGCGACTTCCGCTTCCGCGGCCGCTGCCTGTTCGGCGAACATCTGCTTGATCTGTTTCGCCGCCTCGCGGCCGTCGAGTACGGCACGGACGACGAGATCGGCGCCGCGCCACATGTCGCCGCCGGCGAAGACTTTCGAATTCGTGGTCTGCAGCGGATGGCGCTCGCCGCCGCCGAGGACGACCTTGCCGTTCGGCTCGAACTCGATGCCGTTGGCGGTCGCCCATTGCGGCGGTTCCGGCAGGAAGCCGAAGGCGAGAATGACGATATCGGCCGGCAGTACTTCCTCACTGCCCGGAATGATTTCGGAGCGCGCGCGGCCGCTGCCGTCCTCGACGAGACGAGTCTCAGCGACGCGCACACCGGTGACGCCATTGGCATCGCCGAGGATTTCCAGCGGCTGACGTTGGAATAGGAAATCGACGCCTTCGTCGCGGCTGTACTTCACTTCGCGGCGCGAACCCGGCATGTTGGCTTCGTCGCGACGATAGACGAGGGTGACGCTTTCAGCGTCGTGGCGCACGCTGGTGCGCACGCAATCCATCGACGTGTCGCCGCCGCCGAGCACGACGACGCGCTTGCCAAGCAGCTCGGGCATCACATCAGCGGCCGTGGCGGTGCCGAGCAGGCGGCGCATGTTGGCGATCAGGAACGGCAGCGCCGCATGCACGCCGGGTTGTGTCTGCCCGGGCAGCTTGCCGTCGACGAACTTGTACGCGCCGGTGGCGAGGAAGACGGCGTCGTAGTCTTTCACCAAGGTGGAAAAATCCACATCGCGGCCGACGTCGGTGTTGAGGTGGAACTTCACGCCCATGCCTTCGAGCACGCTGCGGCGCGTGTCGACGATCTTCTTGTCGAGCTTGAACGGCGGAATGCCGAACGTCAGCAGACCGCCGATCTCTTCATAGCGATCGAACACGTCGACCGCAATGCCCGAGCGTGCGAGCACGTCGGCCGCGGCAAGTCCGCCGGGGCCCGCGCCGACGACGGCGACGCGCTTGCCTGACGGCTCCACGTCGTCGAGCTTCGGCCGCCAGCCGCGCTTGAACGCCTCGTCGGTGATCGAGCGCTCGATCGCGCCGATCGTCACCGCGCCGAAGCCGGTCTCCAGCGTACAGGCCTGCTCGCAGAGACGATCCTGCGGACAGATGCGGCCGCAGATCTCGGGCAGCGGATTGGTCTCATGCATCAGCGCCGCGGCGTCCTCGACACGGCCTTCGCGTGCGAGTTCAAGCCAGCGCGGAATGTGATTGTGCAGCGGGCAGCCCCACGAGCAATACGGATTGCCGCAATCGATGCAGCGCGAAGCTTGCTCGGTGACCTGCTCGCCGGTGAACGCGGTGTGGATCTCGCCGTAGCCGAGCACGCGCACGGGCACGTTGAGCTCGCGCGGCAGCTCGCGGGGAAAGCGCAAAAATGGAAAATTATCTTTTTTCACTTAAAATCCGAATGTCGAACTTCAACAATCAAAATCGCCGCCACGAAAACACGAAGATCACGAAGGAAAAGCCAAGAAGAAGAACGGTTCATTGCAAAAAATTTGTTCTTCTTCGTGATCTTCGTGTCTTCGAGGCAACTCTTTTGATCTTGCATACTTCACAATAGAAACGTTACGCCGCACGCCGCAGTTCGTCGGCGAGGGTGTCGAGGCTGGCGGCCTTTGGTTTGACCAGCCAGAACTTGTGCACGAGCTCGCGGAACTCGTCGACGATGCGGCGACCCCAGGCGCTCTCGGTCGCTTCGACATAGCGCAGCAACAGGCTGCGCAGGTGCTGCCAATAATTCTCCATGCCTTCGTGCGAGATGCGCGTAATGTCGACGAGCTCGTGGTTGTAGCGGTCGACGAAATCGCGCGCCTCATCGAGGACGAAGGCGTAGCCGCCGGTCATGCCCGCGCCGAAGTTGACACCGCAGCGGCCGAGCACGACGACGGTGCCGCCAGTCATGTATTCGCAACAGTGGTCGCCGACGCCTTCGACGACGGCAAGCGCGCCCGAGTTGCGCACGGCGAAGCGCTCGCCCGCGCGGCCCGCGGCGTAGAACTCGCCGCCGGTCGCGCCGTACAGACAGGTGTTGCCGACGATCGACGATTCGTGACTCGGGAATCCCGCATCGCGCGGCGGACGCACGACGATGCGGCCGCCGGCCATGCCCTTGCCGACGCCGTCATTCGCTTCGCCATCGAGCACGATGTGCACGCCGCCCGCGTTCCACGCACCCAGGCTCTGGCCCGCCGCGCCGGAAAGACGCAGCGTGATCGGATTCGCCGCCATACCCGCATCGCCGTGCTTGCGCGCGACGTCGCCGGAGATGCGCGCGCCGATCGCGCGGTCGGTGTTCACCACCGTGTAGTGGAATTCGCCGCCCGTGGCGTTCTCGATCGCGGCCTTCGTGTCCGCGGCGATGCGTTTGGCCAGGTCGCTCTGCGGAATCGGCGCCGCGGCGCAGGCCGGTGCGTCCTTGCTCAAACCGGTGCCGAGCAGCGGCGCGAGATCGATCTTGTTCTGCTTCACCGTCGCGCCTTTGCGCTGGGTGAGCAAATCGGTGCGGCCGATGATCTCGTCGAGCCGGCGCGCACCGAGCTGCGCCAGATGGGCGCGCACGTCCTCGGCGACGAAGCGGAAGAAATTGACGACTTGCTCGGGCGGGCCGTCGTAGTGTTTCTTGCGCAACTCGTCGTTCTGCGTCGCCACGCCCGTGGCGCAGGAATTCAGATGGCAGATGCGTAGATATTTGCAGCCGAGCGCGACCATCGGCGCGGTGCCGAAACCGAACGACTCAGCCCCGAGCATCGCTGCCTTGATCACGTCGAGACCGGTCTTCAGGCCGCCGTCGGTCTGCACGATCACGCGCTGACGCAGACCGTTGCGCACGAGCGTCTGCTGCGTTTCGGAGAGGCCCAATTCCCACGGCGAACCGGCGTAACGGATCGACGTCAGCGGGCTCGCGCCCGTGCCGCCGTCGTGGCCGGAAATCGTGATCAGGTCGGCGTTGGCCTTGGCCACACCCGCGGCGATCGTGCCAACGCCGGCGTTGGCGACGAGTTTGACCGAGACGAGTGCGGAAGGATTGACCTCCTTCAAATCGTAGATCAGCTGCGCCAGATCCTCGATCGAATAGATGTCGTGATGCGGTGGCGGCGAAATCAGACCGATGCCGGGGCGCGCGTAACGTAGGCGTGCGATCAGGGCGGTGACCTTGTGGCCCGGCAACTGGCCGCCTTCGCCGGGCTTCGCGCCCTGCGCGACCTTGATCTGCAGCACCTCGGCATTGACCAGATAGGCTGGCGTCACGCCGAAGCGGCCCGAGGCGACCTGCTTGATCTTCGACATCTTCTCGGTGCCGTAGCGCACCGGGTCTTCGCCGCCTTCGCCGGAATTGCTGCGCGCGCCGAGGCGATTCATCGCGATCGCGAGCGATTCGTGCGCCTCCGGCGAAAGTGCGCCGAGCGACATACCGGCGGAGTCGAAGCGCTTCAGAATCGCCTCGATCGACTCAACCTCTTCGAGTGGCACCGGCGCGCCGACACTCTGCACAGCAAGCAGATCACGCAGCGCTGCTGGCACGCGTTTGTCGACCGCATCGGCATAGCGTCGATACAGTTTCGCATCGCCCGTGCGCACGGCGAGTTGCAGGTTGCCGACAACTTCGGGGTTGTACATGTGGAACTCGCCGCCCGGCAGCGCCTTCATCAGGCCGCCCGGCGGCAGCGCGTAGTTCGGGTCGCGCGCGGCGATCGACTGCGCCTTGTATTCGTTCTGGATGTCGACGAAGCCGGCACCGCCGATGCGCGAGGGCGTGCCCGGGAAGCACAGGTCGACGACTTCTGCATCGAGGCCGACGATTTCGAACAACTGCGCGCCGCGATAACCCGCGATCGTGGCAATGCCCATCTTCGAGATAATTTTGAGCAGGCCCTTCTGGATGCCGCGACGGTAACTGCGGCCGATCTCGCTCGGCGGTTCGCCCTGGCGGCCCTTGAGTTCGCCGCGCCGATTCATGTCGAACAGTGTCTGGTACGACAGGTACGGATACACCGCGGTCGCACCGAAGCCGATCAGGCAGGCGAAGTGGTGCGCGTCGCGCGCGTTGCCGGTCTCGACGAGGATGTTGCAGTCGCAGCGCAGCTGCTTCTGCGTGAGGCGCGCGTGCACGGCGCCGGTGGCCAGAAGGGCGTGAATCGGCAGCAGGCCGGGCACCGGATAGCGGTCCGACAGAAGGATCAGCAGTGTGCCGCTGCGCACGGCGTCTTCGGCGCGGTCGCAGAGGTCCTCGATCGCGGCCTTGAGGCCGATCTTCTCGTCGTAATACAGATCGAGCTTGATGTTCGCCGGCGCGATGTGCGGCAGCGCGAGGACCTGACGCAGCTTGCGTTGCGAGAGGATTGGCGAGTTGAGCAGCACCTGCTTGGCGTTGTCGGGCGCCATGTCGAACACGTTGCCTTCGAGGCCGATCTGCGTGGTCAGCGACATGACCAGGCGCTCGCGCAGCGGATCGATCGGCGGGTTGGTC
>Ga0207694_10003891_pt1 | contig 11805 bp, 9 predicted proteins | sample KBSC34metaG_FD_184353 | JGI IMG/M metagenome (GOLD analysis project Ga0207694, IMG submission 184353) | Corn rhizosphere microbial communities from Kellogg Biological Station, Michigan, USA - KBS C3-4 metaG (SPAdes) (version 2) | ecosystem: Host-associated > Plants > Roots > Rhizosphere > Soil...
TGCCGCTGCACGCCATCGACCCCAACGCCAATGTTGTCAACGACCTGAAGAAGATCATCCTGCCGGAGGAGGCCGTCCAGACCACGGTCAAGTCGAAGTCGCTGTTCGGCCTGGGCAAGGGCTTGCTGAAGAGGAGGGCAGGATGAACAGTCGCTTTTCCAACCTGCAAAGCCGCGACGTCCGTCCGCTGCGGGCGCCCGAACCAGCGCCTGTCGCACACCATGCCGTGATCATTCCGACGACCCGCAAGCCAGCGCCGCCGAAGCCTGAAGCCGCGCCGGCAAAGAGCGCCAACAAGGTGCTCGATGCGCGCGTGCGCATCCATCGCATGCTGCTCGAAGAGATCAACCTCGTGGCGCTGGAGCGGCTGCCCAAGGATGAGATGCGCCGGCAGGTGCATGACTTCGTCTCGGAAAAGACGCGCGAGGAGCGGATGGCGATCAACATCGCCGAGCTCGACTCGCTGGTCGACGACATCGTCGACGAGATGGTCGGCCTCGGCCCGCTTGAGCCGCTGCTCAAGGATCCCGAGATCAACGATATCCTGATCAACGGCCACCAGAACTGCTTCGTCGAAAAGCGCGGCAAGCTGCAGCAGGTCCACATCCCATTCAAGGATGAGGCGCATCTGCTTCGAATCATTAATAAAATCGTCGCGGCGGTGGGTCGCCGCGTCGATGAATCGCAGCCGATGGTCGACGCCCGCATGCTCGACGGCTCGCGCTTCAATGCCGCCATCCGCCCGGTCGGCGTCGACGGCCCGCTGGTGTCGATCCGCAAATTTTCCAAGAACAAGCTCGGCCTGCACAAGCTGGTCGAATTCGGCGCCATCACCCAGAACATGGCCGAGGTGTTGGCGGCGGCGGTGCATGCCCGCAAGACCACGATCATCTCCGGCGGCACCGGCACCGGCAAGACGACGATGCTCAATGCGCTGTCTGCTTTCATTCCGGAAGACGAGCGCCTGATCACCATCGAGGACGCGGCCGAGCTGCAATTGCAGCAGCCGCATGTGGCGCGCATGGAGACGCGGCCGGCCAATATCGAGGGCCACGGCGAGTTGAAGCAGCGCGACCTGGTCAAGAACGCGCTGCGCATGCGTCCCGACCGCGTCATCCTGGGCGAGTGCCGCGGCGAGGAAGCCTTCGACATGCTGCAGGCGATGAACACAGGCCATGAAGGCTCGATGGCCACCATCCATGCCAACACGCCGCGTGACGCCATCTCGCGTCTGGAACAGATGCTCGGCATGACCGGCATGCCGATGACGGTGCAGTCGATCCGCAGCCAGATCTCCAGCGCCATCGACATCATCGTCCAGCTGACACGCCTTTCCGACGGCAAGCGCAAAGTGACCAGCGTCGCCGAGGTGACCGGCATGGAGGGCGACGTCATCCAGATGCAGGAGATATTCCGCTTCGTGCGCACCGGCATGGAGGCGGATGGAAAGATCCTCGGTCACTTCGAGGCGACGGGCATCCGTCCGCGCTTCCTCGAGGACCTGCGCAACATGGGCATCGAATTCCCGGGCCGGTATTTCGAACCCGGCCGGCCGCAGGACTAGGCCAGTGTTGGAGGGATTCAGCCCGGTCTACGTCGTCTACGCCGCGGCGGCGCTCACCGGCATCATGATCGCCGAAGGCTGCTACCTGCTCTATGCCGGGCGCAGCGACAAGCGCACGGCGATCAATCGCCGCATGAAGCTTGCGGAGAACAAGATCAGCCAGGAGCAAGTGCTGATCCAACTGCGCAAGGAGCGCGGGATCGACGGCGGCGGCTCCATCTTTTCCCTCGACCGCTTTCGTGCCCTGCGTACGCAGTCCGGCATGACCACGCCGCTGCCGAAGTTCCTGATGATCACATCGGGGATAGCGCTTGCGCTGGCGCTCGTGACCATCTGGAAGGGCTTGCCGCTCTTGTTCGGCCTGATCCTGCTTCTGGTGTTGCTGCCGGTGCTGCCCGTGATGGCAATGCGCTCCATGCGCAAGCGTCGGCACAAGCGGTTCGGGATGCAACTGCCCGAGGCACTCGAATTGATCACGCGCGGCCTGAAGGCCGGCCATCCGGTGCCAGTGGCGATTGCCATGGTGTCGCGCGAAATGGGCGATCCGATCGGCACCGAGTTCGGCGTCGTCGCCGACGAGGTGACCTATGGCTCCGATCTGGTCTCGGCGCTGAACAACCTGTTCGACCGGGTGGGGCACGAGGACCTGCCGCTGTTCGTCACGGCGGTGTCGATCCAGAGTAGTTCGGGTGGCAACCTGCGCGAGATCCTGGACGGCCTGTCCATGACGATCCGCGACCGCGGCAAGCTGCGCCGCAAGGTGCGCGCCATTTCGACGGAGGGCCGCATGTCGGCTTATATCCTGACCGCGGTGCCGGTGCTTCTGTTCACCGCCATCATGGCGCTGATGCCGCAATTTTACCAGGATGTCTGGGACGTGCCGAAGACCTGGTACATGCTGAGCGGCTCCGTCATCTGGCTGCTGCTCGGCAACGCCATCATGTTCAAGATGTCGAATTTCAGGTTCTGAGATGGAAGACATCATCCGCTTCCTCGCTTCGCTCGCGCCGACCTCGCTGATGCCGGTTGCCGTGCTGCTTCTGGTGCTGGGTGGCGGCGCAGTCGCCTGGCCGCTGGTGCTCGCCAAGGGCGACCGCAGCGACGTCAAGCGCAGGCTGAAGGTGGAGGTAACGCAGGCGGCCGAGCAGGCCGAGCCCACGCCTAGGAAGAACGGCAATGCCGTGCGCGAGAAGGCGGTGAAACGGGCCCAGGAATTCTATGCCAAGAGCGACCCGGAAAATGTCGCGCGGCTGCGCATGAAGCTCATCCAGGCCGGTTATATGGAGCCGCGCGCCGTCGGCATGTTCTTCCTGGTCCGTTTTGCCACCCTGGTCGGCGGGGCGCTCGGCGCCTTCCTGATCAATCACTGGGCGGCAAGCGCGGAGTCGACCATGACCAGCCGCTGGACCTTCATTATCCTGTCTGGCGCCGGCGGCTATTTCCTGCCTGGCCTGGTGCTGGCGCAGAAGGTTCGGGAAAAGATGCGCGAATACCGCAACGGCTTCCCCGACTTCATGGATCTGATGATCGTCTGCTCCGACGCGGGCATGAGCATGGAGGCGGGGATCGAGCGGGTCTCCAGGGAACTTGCCAGAACCTATCCGTCGCTCAGCCAGAACCTGATCCTGGTGTCGCTGGAATTGCGGGCCGGACGTAGCCTCGACGATGCGCTGAAGGCGCTCGCCGACCGTCTCAGCCTCGACGAGGTACGCTCCTTCGCCACGCTGCTTCAGCAATCCAAGGAACTGGGCACCAGCCTGTCGGGCTCGCTGCGCGTCTTCTCGGATGAAATGCGGCACAAGCGCATGTCGCTGGCCGAGGAGAAGGCGCATGCCTTGCCGGCCAAGATGTCGGTCCCGGTCACGGTCTGCATCCTGCCGGTGGTGCTGATGATCGCCATCATTCCGATCATCGTGAAGCTGACCGCCCACCACTGAGGTGTGTTGATATTCAGGTGGTGCCGGCCTGCGTAGGCCGGTGCTCACGGACGCTCAGCTCCGGTTCTCGCAAGCCTCCATTCTCGGCTCGGCCTGACCTTATCTCAACACACCTCGACGGTCGGGGGGCGCTGGTTAACGCATCCTTGGCGCGCAACCGAAATTTAGCTGCATTTCAGCACTGAAGCTTAATTGCTCTTCTGTATGGTCTTCTCCTGAAGAACGACCCGGCAAATCGGGCGATGGGGCAGGGGCATGCGTCATAGACTTCCCAGGGCAGCGGCGGTGTTTGCGGCCGTCTTGATGATCACCGGCTGCACGACGAACAACAACGTCGACACGACCAAGACCACGGCGATCCAACCGGTGGCCAGGGATGTCAGCGCCAACGACCTCGTCGAAGGCAAGGCGCAGTTCCGCGAGGCGAATTTCGGCCTTGCCGAACAGCATTTCCGCAAGGCGGTCGAACTCAAATCTGACAATGCCGAGGCCTGGATGGGGCTTGCCGCGTCCTATGACGAACTCGGCCGTTTCGACTTTGCCGATCGCGCCTATGCGCAGCTCCTGAAGGTTGCCGGGCGCAAGCCGCAGATCGTCAACAACATGGGCTATTCGCAGCTTCTGCGCGGCAACAAGAAAAAGGCGCGCGCGCTGCTGCTCGAGGCCAAGGCCGGCATGGCCGACCAGACGGTGGTCAATGCCAATCTGGCGCTGCTCGACAAGAGTTAGAGCTTCCTCGCCTGGATCGGGGAATGCACTTGACCGTCGGTCGACTTGGCCGCTGCGAAACGAGGCAAGTCCGATCGGCACTATTTCCTGTTTTTGTCGATTTGGGTTCCCGCTGGCAGACACCCTCTCTTGTCAGCCCGCTTGAACGCTGCACAACATCGTGCCTGCGTCCTCCCGGGCGGATCGTTTCGCGATCGTGGACAGAACTGTTCCAATCTAAACCAGAACACCTCTAGTCTTTGCATCTGCCCTGCGTAGTAGTGGAGGCTTTGTAAACCCTGTCTGGAGGTTGCCTCAGAAGTTAGCTGAAAACAGTATCGGCGGGCCGCCGTTAACCTAGAATGCGGGCGCAACCGACGACTCCCAAGAGGCTGCCGCTCGACAATGTTGGATTTCAGTTCGCTCCTGCTCGCGGCGGCGCTGTCGGGCACGTGCCTCAGCGCCACGCTGCTTGCGATCTGGTTCACCGCACCGCGGGCGCATTTCGTCCTGACAGTGGCGTGCGGCATGCTCGTGCTTGTCGCGCATGTCGTGCTGTTCTGGCGGTACACGAAGGACCCCAGCCCCTTGCTGTGCCAGGTTGTCCTTGCACTGCTCAGCCTGGGTTTTTTGGTTATCTGCCTGTCGTCCATGCAGTATCTCAGCGTGTCCGGCTACAAGCGCGTGGTCGCGCCCACCCTGCTTGCAATGACCATCTGCGCGGCCGTCACCTATCTCGGCCTTGACGGCGTCGGCTTCATTATCACCTATGCGGCGGTGACGGTGCTGCTTGCCGTGATCGGCGTGATGTTCTGGATCAAGGGCGGCGGCCACGACCGGCGCATCCTGCTTGTCGTGGCGTTTTTGAGCGGGGCCTGTGCGCTGTCTTTCGGCCTTTGCGCCGCGGTGCTTCTGTTCGGAGGCCAATGGGCGCTCGGTGTCGCACCCAACAACTGGGCAGAAGGATTGAACTCCGTCGTTGCGGTCGCTTGCATGACCGGTCTCGGCGCGCTGGTGCTGTCCTTGCATCATCTGCAGGCGCAGATCGAATTGAAGGCCGAGACCATGACCGACCCGTTGACCGGGCTGATGAACCGGCGGGCGCTGAACTCTCTCTATGGCGAGCGCGCTTTTGGTCCGTTCATGTCGGTGGTCATGTTCGACCTCGATCATTTCAAGAAGACGAACGACGTGTTCGGCCACCCGGTTGGCGACAGGGTTCTGTGCCGCTTCGCCGCGGTCATCAAGAAATATGGCAGGACCGGCGTCGACGCCTTTCGGCTGGGTGGCGAAGAATTCGCGCTCGTTATGTCACGCATGACGGAAGACATGGCCTATGACCTTGCCAGCAAGATCGGTGTCGCTTTCGGCGCCGAGGTCGTACCGACCCCGCGCGGGCCGTTGCGCAGCACGGTCAGCGGCGGCATCGGCTTTGGCCATGCTGGTGGCCGCAGCCTCGACGAGGTGCTGGCCGAGGCCGACAGAGCGCTCTATGCGGCCAAGAACGCCGGACGAAACCGCGTGCTTATCCTGGACAAAACGAGCAAGACCGACGGGTCGGCCTTGCGTTCCGCCTGACTGCCCCGGAGTGGTTACTCCGCGGCGCCGAGATATTCCGACAGCGGCGGGCACGAGCAGACCAGGTTGCGGTCGCCGGCGACATTGTCGATGCGCGAGACCGGCGGCCAGTACTTCGCCGCCAGATCGGCATCGCCTGCCGGATAGGCGGCCTCCAGCCGCGAGTAGGGATGGGTCCAAGCGCCTGCCAGTGCCTCCGCCGCGGTGTGCGGGGCGTTGACCAGCGGATTGTCGTTGGACGGCCACTCGCCCTTGGCTACTTTCGCCGCCTCGCCGGCGATGGCGATCATCGCCTCGCAGAAGCGGTCGAGCTCGCGCTTGGGCTCGGACTCGGTCGGCTCGACCATCAGCGTGCCAGCAACCGGGAACGACATGGTCGGCGCGTGGAAGCCGTAGTCGATCAGGCGCTTGGCGATGTCGTCGACGCTGATGCCGGCGCTCTCCTTGAGCACGCGGGTGTCGAGGATGCACTCATGCGCGATGCGGTCGCTCCGGCCCTTGTAGAGGAGCGGGAAGTGCGGCGCGAGCCGCGTCGCCACATAGTTGGCCGAAACGATCGCCGTCTCGGTCGCCTGCTTCAGGCCGGAGCCGCCCATCATGCGGATATACATCCAGGTGATCGGCAAGATGGAAGCGCTGCCGAAAGGCGCGGCCGCCACGGCATGCGCCGAGCCTTCCGTGACGTGACCCGGCAGATAGGGCTTCAGATGCGCCCTGACGCCGATCGGGCCGACGCCCGGGCCGCCGCCGCCATGCGGGATGCAGAAGGTCTTGTGCAGGTTCATATGGCAGACGTCGGCGCCGATATCGCCGGGACGGGCGAGGCCGACCAGCGCGTTGAGGTTGGCGCCGTCGAAATAGACCTGGCCGCCATGCTCGTGGATCAGCGCGCAGAGGTGGCGAGCGCCTTCCTCGTAGACGCCATGCGTCGAGGGGTAGGTGAACATCAGCGCCGCGAGGTTCTTGGAATGCTCGTTGGCCTTGGCCCTCATATCGTCCATGTCGATGTTGCCGTCGTCCAGGCAGCGCACGACGACGACAGTCATGCCGGCCATCGCCGCGCTCGCCGGATTGGTGCCATGCGCGGAGGACGGAATCAGGCAGACGGTGCGATGGCCTTCTCCACGCGCGCGATGATAGGCGCGGATGGCGAGCAGGCCGGCATATTCGCCCTGGCTGCCGGCATTGGGCTGCAGGCTGACCGCGTCGAAACCGGTGATCTCCGACAGCCAGGCTTCAAGGTCGCCGGCCATGGCGCGGTAGCCGGCCGAATGGCTGGCCGGCGCGAAGGGATGTAGGTTGGCAACATTCGGCCAACTCACCGGCATCATCTCGGCGGCGGCATTGAGCTTCATGGTGCAGGATCCGAGCGGGATCATGCTGCGGTCGAGCGCCAGGTCCTTGTCGGCCAGCCGGCGAAGGAAGCGCATCATCTCGGTTTCGGAGTGGTTCTCGTGGAAGACCGGCTGAGTCAGGAACGCCTTGCCGCGCGGCTTGCCGGGCATCGAACCGCGTTCCGCGCCCGGCTTGGCGCCGAAGAGGCCGGCAATCGCCTCGAGATCGGCTTCCGTCGAGGTCTCGTCGAAGGCGATGCTGACATGGTCGGCATCGATGACACGCAGCAGCCGGCCGGTCTTCTCGGCGGCTTGCGCAAGCGAAGCGGCCTTGCCTTTCACCTCGGCCGTCACCGTATCGAAGCGGCTTGCGCCGAGCACGGAAACGCCCGCGGCCTTGAGGCCCGAAGCAAGGCGGTCGGCCAGCCCGTGGATATGGCCGGCAATCGCCTGCAGGCCGGCGGGGCCGTGCCATATCGCATAGGCCGTCGCCATGTTGGCCAGCAGCGCCTGCGCCGTGCAGATGTTGGAGGTGGCCTTGTCGCGGCGGATATGCTGCTCGCGCGTCTGCAGCGCCAGCCGGTAGCCAGGGCGGCCCTTGGTGTCGGTCGACTGGCCGACGAGGCGGCCGGGCATCAGGCGGGTCAATTTGTCGGAAACGGCGCAATAGGCGGCGTGCGGACCGCCGAAGCCCATCGGCACGCCGAAGCGCTGCATCGGGCCGACAGCGATGTCAGCGCCGAGCGAGGCCGGAGCGTCGGTCAGGGTGAGCGCCAGCGGGTCGGCGATGAAGATGACAAGCGCGCCGGCGGCGCGGGCCTTTTCGATCGCGGCCTTGTGGTTGCCATAGACACCAAACGTGTCCGGCCAGGAAACGAGCAGGGCTGCAGTGTTGTCGTCGATCGTCTCGCCGTCGACCTCGATGCCGAGCGGCTCGGCGCGGGTGCGCACGACATCCAGCGTCTGCGGATGCGGCGTGCCGGCAAGCGCGACCTTGGTGCGCTTGTCGCGGTGGTGGCGCAGCGCGATGCCGATAGCCTCGGCGACGGCGGTCGCTTCATCGAGCAGCGAGGCCGACGCCACCGGCAGGCCGGTGAGCTCGGCGACCAAGGTCTGGAAGTTGAACAGCATTTCCAGCCGGCCTTGGCTGATTTCGGCCTGGTAGGGCGTGTAGGCTGTGTACCAGGCCGGATTCTCGAACAGGTTGCGCTGGATCACCGGCGGCACGAAGACGCCATGATAGCCGGCGCCGATGAAGCTCTTCAGCACCGTGTTCTTCGCCATGATCGCCGACAATTCTGCCAGCGCTTCCGCTTCGCTCGCCGGAGCCGGCAGGTTGAGCGGCTGGTCGAGGCGGATCGATCTCGGCACGGCCTGGCTGATCAGCGTTTCGACGGAGGGAACGCCGATGGTGGCGAGCATTGCCCTGACGTCGCTGACGCCGGGGCCGATATGGCGAGCGGAGAAGGGAATAGGTGCTGCGGTCATTTCCAAAATCCTGATATCAGCCGATATGGGCTTTGTAGGCGGCCTCATCCATGAGGCTGTCGAGCTGGCTTTCGTTGGCCAGTTTCATCTTCCAGAGCCAGCCGTCGCCGGTCGCCGCCGAATTGACCAGCGCGGGGTCGGCCGACAGTGTGGCGTTGACCTCGGTGATCTCGCCGTCGACCGGCGCGTAGACGTCCGATGCCGCCTTGACGGATTCGACGACGACGGCGGTGTCGCCCTTGGCGAGCTTGCGGCCGATTTCCGGCAGCTCGACGAAGACGAGATCGCCGAGCTGTTCCTGCGCATAGTCGGTGATGCCGACAGTGGCGACGCCGCCTTCGACGCGGAGCCATTCATGGTCTTCGGTGAAATAGGTCTTTGCCATCTGGAAATCATCCTTTGCGGTAGCGATGTGGGGTGAAGGGCAGGGACGTGACGTCGACAGGGATTTTCGTCCCGCGGACATCGGCGAAGAGTTTTGTGCCGGGCTTGGCCAGCGCGGTGTTGACGTAGCCCATGGCGACAGGATGGCCGGTCGTAGGGCCGAAGCCGCCGGAGGTGACGTGGCCGGCCGGATTGCCGTCAGCATCGACGAGCGCCGCGCCGGCGCGTACCGGCTGGCGTCCGTCGGGCTTCAGGCCGATGCGCTTTTGCGCCGGCCCGCGCTCCAGGATCGAGCGCAGCGCGTCGGCGCCGATGAAATGGCCAGCGGCGCGGACCTCCTTGGGGATCGCCCACATCAGGCCGGCGCTTGCCGGATCGATCTCCGGCGTCAGGTCCTGGCCATGCAGGCAGAGCCCGGCCTCGAGGCGCAGGCTGTCGCGGGCGGCGAGGCCAATCCATTGCACGCGCTCGTCCTCCAGGAGCCGGGCGACGAGATCGCGGGCATCCGCTTCGGGCAGGCCGATTTCGAAACCGTCCTCGCCGGTGTAGCCGGAGCGGCTCATGAACCAATTCGGCCGGGGTTCGATGCCATGCATGAAGAGCAGCGAGCCGGTCTCGATACCGGTGCGCGCAAGCGCTGCCCAGGCGTCCGGACCCTGGATCGCCAGGAAAACCCGGTCGAGCGGTTCCACCCTGGCGTCGAAATCCGAGGCCAGCGCCAGAAGATGCTTTTCGTCCTCGACGGCGTTGCCGGCATTGGCCACGACCATGAAGCGGTCTTGGCCAAGGCGCGTGACGATCAGGTCGTCGATGATGCCGGCCGCCTCGTTGAGGAAGAAGGTGTATTTGGACTGCGAGATTTCCAGCGCGCCGGCGTCAAGCGGGCAGGCGCGGTTCAGCAGTGCCGCAGCGCCCAGACCGCTGACCGCAAAAAGCTTCATATGCGAGATGTCGAACAGGCCGGCATGCTCGCGCGTGTGCAGGTGTTCCTTCATCACGCCGGGCGGGTAGGTGAGCGGCATCGACCAGCCGGCGAAGGCGCCGAAACGCGCGCCTGCGGCCTGGTGCAGATCCTCGAGGGGTAGGTGTCGGGTGTCTTCGCCTGTCATGTCTTCTCCAGAGTCGCACGGCAATCGACCGCAACTGGCGGCCTAGTCGTGCCCCTCTGTCTGAAGCCTGAGAGACTCGCGCCCCGTAACTCTGTCGGCAGCGCTTACACCTTCGGCGCGGGAAGATTCCCGACTTTCCAGAGTTGTCTTTCCCGTCCACGGTTCTTTTGCCTGAGAGATTTCGGGCGATTTCCCCTTCGGCGACAGCTTGCGCTGTTCTCTCCCGCAAACAGGAAGGACTCAGTCGCCTGAGCCCTCGACGCGCCATCCATAGCCCGTCGGCGACACCTTGTCACCTCCCAGCGACATCTAAGGTGCGTTGACATCGAGGCAGGTCGGCCTTTTCCAAACCGCTGCACAGTTTTGGGCGACATGCATCGGCCGGCAAGTCTTCGCTAACCACGCCATTTGCCGGTTTCTCAAGATACTTCTGATATGCCTGTCCAAACGACGCATTAAGTTCGCCGGCAACGGGCGACGGGCAGGGACGGCAAATGGGCGAATTGATCATGAGCGCTCCGGTGGCGGGGCTGACCTCGAAGAACAAGATCACGGCCGAGGACGTGACGATGCTGCGGCGCGAGGTTTTCGCGGACGGCGTGGTGAGTCGCGGCGAGGCGGAGGCGTTGTTCGCGCTCGACCAGACGGCGCGCGACAAGTGCGACGAATGGGCACCGTTCTTCGTCGAGGCGGTGACCGACTACATCGTCCACCAGGAAAAGCCGGAAGGCTATATTTCCGAGCAGAATGCCGACTGGCTGGTCCGCATTGTCTCGCGCGACGGCATGGTCGACAGCCGCACCGAGCTTGAACTGCTGGTGCATGTGCTGGAGGAAGCGAAATCCTCGCCAGGGCAGCTTTCGGCCTATGCGCTGGAGCAGGTCGCGCATGCGGTGGTCGACGGCAAGGGTCCGCTGATGCAGGGCGGCAGTCTGGTTCCCGGCCATATCGCCAAGGCTGAGGTCGATCTGCTGCGCCGCATCCTCTATGCCTATGGCGGCGACGGCAACATCGCCATCAGCAAGGTCGAGGCCGAGGTCTTGTTCAGGATCAACGATCGGACCGCGGCCGCCGAGAATGATCCGTCCTGGAACGACCTCTTCGTCAAGGCGATCGCCAACTATGTCATGTGCTCGGCCGGCTACGAACCGCCGACGCGCGAAGCGACGCTGCGCCACGAAAACTTCCTCGATGAGGCCGCACCCACGCTTGGCGGTTTCTTCAGCCGGATGGCCTCGGGCGGGTTCGCCGCGATCCTCGAAGCCTATCACTCGCCCGGCGACATCGAGGCTGAGTGGGAAGCCAAGAACCGGGCCGCCGAGGCACTTGCCCGCCGCGCCGAGACGATCGACGCCGACGAGGCCGAATGGCTGGCCGAGCGTGTCGGCGGCGGCCAGCGGCCGCTGCGCGACAACGAACGCGCGCTGCTGACGCTGATCAAGCACGCTTCGCCGGAAATCCATCCGGCGCTGAAGCCGCTGCTGGACAAGGTTGCCTAGGCGGCGACCGTTCTGCAGAAAATGATGTTGGAATGGCCTTCGGGCCATCCGGCGAATTCGGCAATACGCTCGAAGCCCGCCTTCTCGTAGAGGCCTGGCGCCTGGAAGTCGTGCGTTGCAACCCAGATGCGCCGAACACCTCGAGCGGCCGCCTCGTCGACGAAGGCTTCGAGCAGCTTCCTGCCATGGCCGAGGCCTCGATAA
>Ga0207694_10003897_pt1 | contig 11796 bp, 13 predicted proteins | sample KBSC34metaG_FD_184353 | JGI IMG/M metagenome (GOLD analysis project Ga0207694, IMG submission 184353) | Corn rhizosphere microbial communities from Kellogg Biological Station, Michigan, USA - KBS C3-4 metaG (SPAdes) (version 2) | ecosystem: Host-associated > Plants > Roots > Rhizosphere > Soil...
GGTTCCGCCCCGGAGATCGGATAGCCTTATGCTCACCCAATTGTCCCGAATGGATCATGCTGCATTATGGAATTGTGCTCGCAGGCATGGTGGAGGTCCCCATACCCGCACGCGGCGCCAGCCATAAGCCTCGAACTCGTCGCAAATCGCCCTGATCGCGTCGAGCAGGTCAGCATCCGCAAGGCGTAGGACCGGCTCGCGATAGAAGCTGGAACGGGCGATTTTCATCAGCTGGCATCCCCGTTCGACGGACATGCCGCCGGGCCGGTGATCACGGACGTAGGCGCGCTTCTCGTGCGCTGTGTGCTTCGAACAGCCCCTTTTAGAAACTCGAGTTCCAGCGCCTGCTTACCAACCAGACGTTCGAGTGCGGCGATCCGCGCCTCATACTGGAGGATCAGGTCCGCCGCGCGGGCATCGTCGTCGAAGGCACCCGCTTCGTATTTCTCGATCCAGACCCGGACCAGCTGCCGGGAAATGTCATGGCGCTTGGACAGGCCATCGAGCGTCTCACCTCCGAGGTACTCCTCGACGACCTGACGCTTGAACTCAAGGCTGTGGGATCGGTGCTGTCTCGACATAGGCTCTTCTCCAAGAGCCCGACACCAGGGTCAAATAATCTCATTCCGCGTGTCCGACCCAAGGGGCCCACTCCACGTCGCGGTAATTTCCTCTGCATTTTACGCTCCAGTAGCATCCTCGGTTTGGTGTCACCCAAGTCCGTAGCAAGCGCGCGCCGCATGCTCATCAATGCGCGACCGCTCTCGCTTTGTCGAGGTGGCCTCAAAACCAGGTGGACATCTTGAGGGTATTCGGCAGCCGGCAGGGCCGAATCGATCCTGTTGAACTCTGATCGAGAAAGGAATGATCAGCAGCTTTGATCGACATCATCAAACTTTCTGGGTTGCTGAGTGTAAAGATTTTCTCCAATTTGGATGGGCGATTTTGAATGAAAGTTGGATAGTCAGAGCGCGGATCTGACTTGGTAGAAGCTACCGCTGAGAGCGTTATTTTGACAGGCTCTATCAGGAAATAGAAAGGCGAGGAATGACAGCAACTCTTACAGGACGGCTCGCGGGGAAGGTCGCCATCATAACCGGTGCAGGCGCAGGGATTGGTAGGACAGCTGCTCTGCTCTTCGCGCGCGAAGGCGCAATCGTTGTAGCTGGTGAACTTTCCGAAAGCGCAGGAGTCTCGGTGATCGATGAAATTCTCGCAGCCGGAGGAATGGGGTCATTCTGTAAGACCGACATCTCGGAAACGGAAAGCGTTCAAAGTCTCATAGATCATACGATCAGTAAACATGGGCATCTGGATATCCTTTATAATAATGCAGGTGGTTCTAGTCAGAAAGACAATTACATAACCAAAGTTAGTGATGAAGAGTTCTGGAAGGCAATAAAACTTGATCTCTATGGGACGTGGCTTTGCTGCCGTTATGGTATTCCGGCCATGATAAAGTCTGGTGGTGGATCTATAATTAATGTAACTTCTATAGTTGCGCTGATCGGCTGGCCAACTCGCGATGCGTACACGGCTGCAAAGGGTGGTATCTCCGCGCTCACACGATCAATGGCCGTCGAGTACGCCAAGGATAACATACGGGTAAATGCGCTTGCGCCTGGCGCAACGCGAACTGAACGTGTGGCTAAGATAATTGAAAATGTTCCGGAAATACAACCCATGCTGGCGCGCCACATGTTGGGTCCGTGTGATCCCAAAGATATCGCTAATGCGGCTCTTTACTTGGCGTCTGACGAGGCTGCCCGGGTAACGGGGCAAATCCTTTCGGTCGACAGTGGGATGTCGATAAATTAGCCTTATGCCCTTTGAAATGTTCCAGTCGACTATGTGACTGAGGCCTTAATTCTATACGCTGTCATGTTTTTTGGAGTGGATGGCGTATTCTTGACTATGATTGAATAGCAGGACCAGTACAATAAGGGGATTTGCGCACCACCGTCAGACAACGGAGACACCTGTCACTGGTCGTGTAATTCTCCCTGATTGTGGGCTTTGAAAATTCCCTAGAGCGTCGTGCGCGAAAGCTGAATCGAGGGATTTTCTTTGGCTCGGGAGTGTGATTCATCATCCCTGAAGGGGATGGATCATGAGCAAAGCGCATTCGATTGATCTTGAGCGGGTTTATGGCGAGATCGCGATTGGGCAATCGCGCCGGGCGGCGGCTCGTCGGTTTTGCGTGAGCGCGAGCACGGGTGTGCGATTGGCGCGGCGGATGGCGGCGACCGGGTCGCTTGCCCCGGCGCGTCAGGGGCGTCCGCGCGGCGGTGGCAAGCTGGCGGCGTATCGGGACCGGCTGATCGGCTGGCTCGAAACCGAGCCCGACATCAGCATGCCTGAGCTGGCGTTGCGACTGGAAGCCGAATGTGGCGTTTCCGCGCATCCCGCGTCGCTCTCGCGCCTGCTTCTGGCGGCGGGCTTTACCGTCAAAAAAAAAGACGCTGTTGGCGGACGAAGCCGCTCGCGCTGACGTTGTCGAACGGAGGAGAACATGGCGGCGCGGACGCCAGCCACGGATGCGCGAAGAGCCGCACCGGCTGGTCTTCATCGATGAAACTGCAACCACCACCAAGATGACCAGACTGAGAGGGCGTGCGCGCAAAGGAGCAAGGCTCAAGGCCAGCGCACCGTTCGGCCATTGGGGCACGCAGACGTTTATCGCAGCCCTTCGTCATGATGGGCTGACCGCGCCCTGGATCATCGATGCGCCGATAAACCGGAACATCTTCGAGACCTACGTCGAGACCCAGCTCGCGCCGACCTTGAGCCGGGGAGATGTGGTCATCCTCGACAATCTCTCGAGCCACCAAAGCGAAAAAGCCAAGGCGATCCTCAAGGAACGCGGCGCATGGTTCCTCTTCCTCCCGCCCTACAGCCCCGACCTCAACCCGATCGAGATGGCGTTCGCCAAACTCAAGGCCCATCTCCGCCGCGTCAAGGCCCGGACCATCGACGCCCTTTGGCGAGCGACCGGTGACATCTGCGATCTCTACACACCCGAAGAATGCTGGAACTACCTCAAACAGGCCGGATACACGCGCAGCCTTGTTGGCGAGAGCGACGGTCACCACCCGCGTGGGCTTGCGAGCCAACAGTACCACCAGCCATGGGCTCGCCGCCTTGGGTTTGGATTTGCCGCGTCGCACGAGCGCGGTCATGCCGATAACCAGCAATTTGCGCAGGTATTTATCGCCCATTTTCGAGATCTTTCCTACGCGCTCCTTACCACCGCTCGACTTCTGCAGCGGGGTCAAGCCTAGCCACGCGGCGAAGTGTCGACCCGATCTGAACTGACCGGGATCGGTGACGGTCGCAGCAAGTGCGCTTGCCGTGACGATCCCGATGCCTGGGTGCTGGACAGGCGCTTCGCCAATTCGCTGTCCCTGTGACAGGCAATGAGTTCCTTATCGAGATCGGTGATCCTCGCCTGTAGGTCGTGTACCTGCTCGGCCAGTCCGGTGACGACCCGCACGGCCAGCGGCGGCACGGCCGGTGCATCGCCTTCAGCAATACGGCGCGCCGGAGCGAGCCTATGGTGGATCCCGCGTGCCAGATCAATGCCGAACTCAGCAAGGAGACCGCGCAGCATATTGACCGCCTGTGCGCGCTGTTTGACCATGAGATCGCGCGCACCGTGCAGGCTCAGCACCGCTTGGCTCTCTGGCGACTTTATCGGAACAAACCGCATAGTGCGCGGCGTCACCGCTTCGCAGATCGCCTTAGCGTCTGCGGCATCGGTCTTGCCCCGCTTCACATAGGCTTTGACATAGGCGGGCGGCATCAGCCGGATTTTATGGCCGAGTTTTGTGAGCTCGCGTCCCCAATAGTGGCTCGTCCCGCAGCCGCAACTTGCCCTCGGCGGTCTGCACTTCGGCGATATCGATGTGGAAGTAGCCGATCGGATAGGTCTTGAACTTACGCTTGGGTTCCTTGTCGCCCATCACCTCGGGCAGCCGACTGATCCCGTGCCGTTGCAGGCATCGATGCAACGATGATCGGGTCAGCGACGGGATCGTCGCCTGTAGGGCATAAAGACAGTCATCCAGCGGCAGCAGCGTGTGCTTGCGGAAGGCGACGATAATCGCCTCTTCCTCGATGCTCAGCACTGTCAAATGCACGGCCACGGGACCGGCGGGCAAGTCCTTGACCGCCGTGCGCCTCTTCCACTTGGCGACTGTCTTCTAGTTGATCCCGTAGCGCTTGGCCAGAACCCGCAGGCTCTCTTGACTATGTTGTATCGCTCGACGGACTGCCTCTGTCGTTCGGGCGCTCCCGTGTAAAATCTGCCCCATAGCACATCCTTCCATTCGCTTGAGGATTATGCACCATCAAATGCCGGGATTAAACACACCAGCTTCTTCAGCTGCGCATTCTCACGCTCCAGATCCTTCATCCGACGCACCTGATCAACCTTCAGGCCACCATATTCCTTACGCCACCTATATAGCGTCTGTTCCGCAATCCCGATCTGCCGACAGGCCTCGACGGCGCTCCCGCTCCGCCCGACAATCACATCCACTTCACGCAGCTTCGCGTTGATCTGCTCCAGTGTAAATCGCTGACGTCCCATACAATTCTCCAATTCCCATGCCTCGCAGGGCTCTCTTCAGAATTGGACCAATTTCTCAAGGCAGACCAATATTACGCCGGACTTCCATAATCTCGCGTGCGGAACTGGTGTCACGCCATAATGGACTGCGTGGGTTTAACGGTGCTTCTCATATCTAGCAGCCCATTAGCACCCAAAGCTTTCCGCAGGCATCAGTTCTGCTGATAATTTTGATCATATTTTATCAGTTGTTGGTTCCGTGTGGCAGTTTTACTATCCGACCCGACCTAAAAATTATTGATGAGAATGGAGAGAGGTATGGCCGGAGTTCGCGTTCTTGTCCAGGTCGAGATGGCTAGCGCGGAGGCGATTGATGCCGCCATCCCGGCATTTTTGGACATGACGGCGAAGGCAAAGCCTGAGCCCGGAGCGATCGAGTATGAGGTGTTCCGAAGCCTGGAAGAGCCCAGGAGGCTCGTCGTTTTGGAGCATTGGGCATCCAAGGAACTGTACGACAAGCATTGGACGGACCAGGTTGCGCGTGATGGCCTACCTGATCAATCTCCTTTTACCCGTGTCGACGCTGAATTCTATGTGCATGCGATTTACGACATGATTGATGGTATTTGGCAGCCGCGGGAGACGGCTGACCGGATGTCGACCATTCGCTGGGCTTAGTGGCTAGAGTTCCTGTGGGTAGCCCGGAGTCTGGAATGTCTGAGACAGACTGGAATTACGTCTTTGATGTGGTGGTGATCGGGTCCGGGGCCGGCGGCCTTTCCGCGGCTGTGGTTGCTACGGATGGCGGTGCAAAGGCGCTCGTGATAGAGAAGGACGAGCGCTTCGGTGGTACTTCGGCTACCTCGGGCGGAGTCGTCTGGATTCCTAATAATGGTCTGAACAAGGCCCTGGCGCGAGCCGATAATGTTGAGGATGCAGCGCAGTATATGCGCGAGGTAGCGGGAGCCGAAGTTCCTGCAGACTTGCTGAACGCTTTCCTCGATCGGGGCCCCAGGATGGTCCAGTATATGGTCGAGCGAACCGACGTGCAGTTCAATCCGGTTCCATATCCGGATTATCAGGCCGAATTGCCCGGCGGGCGATCTGACGGTCGTTCCTTGATCTGCGATCCTTTTGATGGATCGCTGCTTGAAGATCCGATCGAGACGATGCACGGCTCACACCGTCAGACCCTTATATTCGGCAAGATTCCGTTGAATCTCGTTGAGCTTGTTGTAGTTGGAAGCCGTGGTCCCGGCTGGCGTAGGGTCGTAGCCGGCGCGATCATTCGCTATTTTGGAGACTTCCGCCAGCGCCTCCGGTCAGGGCAATCGCGATATCTGACCGGAGGCGCTGGCTTGGTTGGCCGGCTCAAATACTCGTTGGAAAAGCGGGGCGTGCCCGTCTGGAGGAGCACTCCGATGACGGGGCTCATTCAGGATGAGGACGGACAGGTGGTCGGTGTTCGCGCCCGTAAGGACGGTCGGGACATCACGATCAGGGCAACAGGCGGGGTCGTGATAGCTTCCGGCGGCTTCGAACACAGCGCAGAGTTGCGCGCCAAATATCAGCCAAAATCGCCAGATCCGAAGTGGAGTATCGCGTCTCCGGCAAATACTGGTGACGGTCTCGTGGCGGCAACCCAATTGGGTGCAAAAACGGAGCGGCTTGATTCAGCTTGGCGCGTGCCGAGCTTTTCCGTCGAAGGTGAGGATCGTGCGCGGGGCGTCTTTTTTGAACGCGCCCTTCCAGGTTCTATCGCGGTCAACCAGTCCGGCCAACGCTTCACCAATGAATCTACGGACTACAATCTCTTTGGCCAGGCAATGCTGGAGAATGACCGTACCGACGCGGGAACCATACCCACATTCATACTATTCGACAGTCGTTTCAAGCGGCGACATCCGATGGGGACGTCTATTCCCGGTATTCCACACTGGATGCTGCCCAAGTCGCACCGAAAGATTTTCTTCAAGGCGGCGACGATTGAACAACTGGCGGGCAAGATCGGAGTTCCGCCACAGGCTCTTGTCGAGACTGTCAAGCGCTTCAATGAGAATGCCCGTCTGGGCAAGGATCCGGACTTTCATCGTGGGGAGCGCGTGTACGATCGGTTCTTCAGCGATGCATCGGTGAAGCCTGACCCCAATCTTCACCCTCTGGAAAGCGCTCCATTTTATGCACTGGCAGTCTACCCAGGTGACATCGGCACAAACGGCGGACTGGTGATCGATCGTTACGCGCGTGTATTGGACGAGCAGGATCGACCCATTCCGGGACTGTACGCTGCGGGGAACGTGACTGCCTCGGTTACTGGATATGGATATCCCGGTGGCGGCGCTACCATCGGCCCGGCAATGACGTTTGGATATGTCGCGGCACAGCACATCACGCGATCCAATAGTGTCGCGAACGATCAGGTTTCTGAAGCTCGCTCACGTCGATCTGAATTCAAAAAAGGAGAAATTATGACTATTGCCATTACGGGCGCAACCGGACTGCTGGGCAGTCTTACAATTTCAGCCCTCAAGCGTCGAGGCGGTGCAGAAAAGATTGTTGCGCTTGTGCGCGATCCCTCGAAAGTCAACGACTCCGAGATAGAAACCCGCATTTTCGATTATAATCGCCCCGAAACCCTGGAACCGGCGCTGGCTGGCGTGGACACCTTGATCTTCATCTCGTCGAGCGAGGTGGGTCAGCGCGTCCCGCAACATCTCGCGGTTGTAGCAGCGGCCAAGGCAGCAGGTGTTCACCGTATCGTCTATACGAGCATGATCCATGCCGATCAGTCGTCTATCTCTCTGGCAGCAGAACATCTTCCTACGGAAGAGGCCATCAAAGCGTCTGGCTTGCGCTACACGATCATGCGTAACGCTTGGTATAACGAAAATTACCTCGAGACCGTGCGCGGGGCCACGCAGCATGGCGTCATCATTGGCAGCTATGGGGAAGGCAGGATATCGGCTGCATCTCGCGCGGACTATGCACAAGCTCTTGCCGTTGTCGCCACCACGGATTCCCATGACGGCCAAACTTACGAGCTCGCCGGAGATGAGGGATTCACAATGCCCGAGCTTGCACAAGAGGTCTCTAAACAGACTGGACGCGAAATCCCTTACCAGAACCTTCCCGAAAGCGACTACGCTGGAGCCCTCGCCAAGGCCGGAGTGCCAAATGATTTCGCCCAGTTCATCGCAAACATGGAAGTCTGCGGCTCCAAGGGCGATCTGGTCGATGATAGCAAACAACTCTCCAAGCTGATCGGTCGACCAACAACCCCGATCTCGTCCACGGTGGCCGAAGCCCTCAAGTAAGCATCGCCAACGTCCATTCACAAGCAGAGCGAGGCGCCATCCCGACCCTCAATCGTCAGACATGGCGCCTCTCTCTTTGTTTCACGTGGCATATTGGTCTTTACCCAGGCTTTCTTGACGAGACAAACCATTCGGGGTCGGTCGGGTCCGTAACTTCTTTTGGAACAGCCCTTTCAGCGTCAGACACAGCTCAATCGCCGGTCGGAAAAGCGCAGCGGACGGCCGCGCGGCACCGAAAACCAATTCATCCGCGGATCAAACCACACTTCCAGCGAACCTCGCTGCTTCAGCGCGGCGTTATACTCCGGCAGTTGGTCATGCGATATTGTGGGGGGCGTCGGTTTGGGCATCCCGCCCACCTATGACAAACAATTCCCTTTGTGAATCCATCACCTTAGTTATGCAACAAAGACCCATCTGCATCGCCGCAACCATCTTCTTCTGGATCAATCAATCAGTCCTGATCTTAGAGTCGATCTGATTGAGGTTGAATCGCGAGAGGGATTCCCGCTGGGCTGATTTTGTGATTCAAGCTGCTGGCTGGGCAGGAGGCCAGCAGCGATGGCACGAGCCTATTCCGAGGATTTGCGAGAGCGGTTTTGCCGAGCGTTGGATCGCGGGATGTCCGCGCGCGGTGCGGCCCGCCAGTTTGAGGTGAGCGCGAGTACCGGGGTGAAGTGGGCTCAGCAATGGCGAGCGACGGGAGACCTGTCGGCGAAGGCGATGGGCGGTCACAGGCCGGTGGTTCTGGCAGGTCAACGGGACTGGCTGCTGGCGCGGCTGGAACGCGAGTGCGATCCGACGCTGGCCGATCTGGTGGCAGCGCTGCGGGAAGAACGTGGCATCGAGGTTTGCCGCGATACGCTGTGGCGGTTTCTCAAGCGCTGCGGCAAGTCATTCAAAAAAAGACGCTCTTTGCTAAGGAGCAGGACCGGCCGGACGTCGTCCGCCGCCGCGCCCGCTGGTTCTGGCTCCAGCGCCGGATAGACCCTGCAATCGTCAGGCGCATGGTCTTCATCGACGAGACCTGGGCCAAGACCAACATGACCCGCACCCATGGCTGGGGCGAAAGAGGCCGGCCGCTCCTCGACAAGGTGCCGGACGGGCACTGGAAGACGCTGACCTTCATTGCCGCCCTCAGGCACAACGGCATTGTCGCACCCTGCGTGATCGACGGACCGATCAATGGCGAGAGCTTCGCTGCCTGGGTCGAGCAGTTCCTAATCCCGGAGCTGAAGCCGGGCAGCATCGTCGTCATCGACAACCTCGGCAGCCACAAAGGAAGCCGCGTGCGAAAGCTCCTGAGGGCGGCCGGCATCAAGCTCTTCTTCCTGCCGCCCTACTCGCCCGACCTCAACCCGATCGAGCAAGTCTTCTCCAAGCTCAAGCGATTGCTCCGCAAGGCCAACGAGCGGACCGTCGAAGCCACCTGGCGCCGCATCGGCTCCCTGCTCGACAACTTCACTCCACACGAATGCGAAAACTACATCCGCAACGCCGGCTATGCGTAACCTTAAATCAGTCCTGATCTTAGCGAGTGCAGCGCTTGGCATGGCAGTAGCTGTTTTGTCTTGCTGTTTATGCTGGTTGGACTTGGTCAGTTTCTTTCAAGGCGTGTACGAGCGCTGCTCCTCCGGCCCCTTGCAAGCTTGAAACTGGGATGCGAGCTGATCAACCAGCCAATTGGTTGCTTTCCCTAAAGGCTGATTTCTCTTACAAATGGCAAATATAGGGATTGGGTCTCGAGGATGAGCTGCAGGATCGTCGACGTTCACCTTGACGAGTTCGCCGCGCGCGACCGGGTGGGCAACCAGATGCTCGGGCAGATTTGCCCAGCCGATGCCTGCCTTGGTCGCCTCGATGCGTTGTTCTTGATCGACAAACCGCATTAGTCGCGGACTTACTACGGCGCAGGTTGAGCCTGACGGATTGTGGAGGTCAGTCAAGACCAGCTGGACATGCTCTGAAAGATTTCCGTTCGTCACGGTCCGCGTTTCCCGGGCGAGCGGGTGTTGAGGCGAAACGAATACCTGCAATTGCATTGACATCATGTAACGCATGTCAAATTCCTGCGTGCTGGGAGCAAGCAGCATGCCGATGCCAAGATCTGCTGAGCCGCCATGGACGCGGCGCTCGGCCGACCATATGCCCTCCCGATAGACCGTTACGGCAACACTTGGAAACTGCTGTGCCAGCGCCTGGAGCGACACCGCGACGACTTTTGCGGGGACGAAGCAGTCAACCGCCAGCGAGAGCTCGGCCTCCAGACCGGCATGGATCGCTCGCGCGGTATTTTCGAAAACAGCGGACTGAGCCACCACATGTTCTGCGATTCGCGCCAGGACACGGCCCGCGCTTGTCAGTTGCGGCATACGCGAAGAGCGATCGAAAAGGATGATACCTTGCGCTCGCTCGAGAGCCTGAATGGACTGGCTGATAGCAGACTGCACCCGGCCCAGTTGCTGAGCTGCAGCAGAAAAACTGCCTGACTTTTCAACGCTTACCAGCACTTTAAGCTGGTCCAGCGACACTGATCCAAGATTCATTTCAGCTCTCCTATTTTATCATAGCGCCTGCACCGGCACTTTGGATCGTCGCGCGTCGTGCGTGCGAGCCTGCGTACTCTGACAGGGGGCCCCGCGAGCCATTTTTCTTACGATCCGCTGATCCATGCGACGCTCCTAGGCTATCGTCGTAGCTGATAGGATCAATCAAAATTTCTCGTTTTCTAAATCTCCTCTGATCATCCACGGTTCGGTGGCAAAAAGCGTTGGCTTCGTAGCATTAGCCGTCTGTGCGGGACTGGCCAGAGTACGAAAGGCCGCCTGGACCGCCGGAGAGAATCATGAAGGCTATTCCGTCGAACGATCTCATTCATATTGGTGTCGTGGTAAAGAATGCGCGCCATAGCGCGGGCGAGTTTTCCAGGATGTACGGCATATCCAAGTGGGCCGTAGTTGATTGGCGCTCAGATCGGCTGACTGGAACCACCACGCATGGATTCGTATCAGATCAGAGCTTCCTGACGGCAACCGGACACGTCGATACCGATAACGGTCCCGTCACCTTCCAGCTGATTGAGCCCCGGGGCGGCTGGACTACTTACACGGAGTTTCTGATTGAACGCGGCGAGGGTATCCATAATGTATGCACGGGACGCGTCAGTCAGCAGCAGTTCGATGAGCTGACCACATGGCTCGAAAGCGAAGGCATTGGCCTGGCGCAGACGACAACGCTCGATGGTCAGCAGACTTCCGCATGCCTGGACACGCGTGAGGCGCTCGGTGGTTTCTATGTGCAGCTGATAATAGGAGACTCAGCTCCGGGCCAGCCTGATGAGGTGTGGGATCTGTCTGCGGAAGCCAACGAGCGGTCAGCTGCTCTACCGTACAATACGTTCGCCCCACATCTCGGGTTGGTGGTTCGTAACTTGATGGAGCGGGTCAAGAACTGGAAGCGCCTCTTTGGCGTGGATCATTGGACCTTTACCAACTGGCACACTGCTCCAGGTTCTCTGGAAGGCCCCACCTATATGGGACAGCCTGTAGATCATGCATATTTTACGACGGTGGTCAGCTTAAACTCTCGTCTGAACTTCGAAATCATACAGCCGACCAGTGGCCCTACTCACTACAAGGAAAACTACATGAACCTTGTTGGGGAGGGAATTCATCATATGAACACCACGTTCCTGTCCGATGAAGATGAGTGGCTGAAAGTAAAAGATCGTCTAAAAGAGCTTGGGGCACCGGTTGTGATGAGCGGAGGTCTCGCCAATGATCTGGCGAAGTTTTACTATCTCGATACGAAAGAGCGTCTCGGCTACGTATCCGAGGTGGTTCACCCTGCAAGTGGCTGGGACCAGGGCTTGTCGGTAATCGAGATTGCCATGGAAGCCGATCTTTCAAAGCC
>Ga0207694_10003899_pt1 | contig 11793 bp, 9 predicted proteins | sample KBSC34metaG_FD_184353 | JGI IMG/M metagenome (GOLD analysis project Ga0207694, IMG submission 184353) | Corn rhizosphere microbial communities from Kellogg Biological Station, Michigan, USA - KBS C3-4 metaG (SPAdes) (version 2) | ecosystem: Host-associated > Plants > Roots > Rhizosphere > Soil...
GCCTTACTCTGAAAATGGGTTTCTGTTTCACCTGGTTTTCTCGAATCAAGGACCCTCGGTTCAGACCTTCGAACTGAAAATCAATTTGTCGGCAAGCACATCGCTGCATCGCAACTGGGGTTGGGAAGTCCCACGCGACGGCAATCGATTTGCGGCGGCGGTGTCCGATGGCGGCCGCGGCCTGATGCTGCGTGATGCAAACGGTGGGCTGGCGAACTATTTCGGCTTTGCGCGCAAGCCGGACAAGCTTTTCGCTCAAGACGGCTCCGGGACGGCGATTTGGCGGATCACGCTGAAGCCGCGGTCCTCGATGAGCATCGATTACGCGCTCGCTCTGGGTGCGAAGGAAGCTGATGTCCGCGCTCTCGCAGGGAAGTGGGTCCGCAGATTTTCATCGGCTTTTGAGCAGGTCGAGCACGACTGGCAGGAGCGGTTTGAGGCGATGTTCACGCCGAACAACCGCTATTTCTCAGGTCATCTGCCGCGCCTGGTCACCCGTGACGAAAAGCTGCGCCGGGTTTATTACGTGAGCGTGGCTTCGCTTTTGGCCACGTATCGCACGAGCTTTCCGCTTGCTCCGCGCGTCTACGTCAGCAACGCTCCCCATTACAACAACATCATGGTGTACTTCTGGGATACACGCGAATGGGCAACGGTGCTGGCGTTGCTCGATCCCGCCATGCTCAAGGAATATCTTCGTCAGTGGCTGACCAAGGATATTCATCTCGGTTACGCCGAAGAATTCCTCACCGGTTCTCTGCAAGGCCCGTGGTACAGCGCGAACGATTTCTCGGTCTTTCTGCAGATCGATACCTATCTGAACGTGACCGGAGACCGTGCCTTCCTCGCAGAGAAGATAAACGGCAAAACCGTCCTCGAGCACATGGACGCCCTCGCGACTTATTGGAAAACCCTGGTCAGGCCCGGACGCACACTCGCGGACTATGGCGAGGCTCCGAATCTGCTCGAGTGCGTCCCGACCTATATCCATGAGGTGCCCTCGTTCAACGCGGCGAACGTGTGGATGATGCGGCGCCTCGCTGCCATCTATGACGCCGAAGGAAATCCCGGGCGTGCCGAGAAGCTGCGCAGCGAGGCCAAGACTTTGCTCGCTGCGGTGTTGAATCTCTACGAGCCCGGACAAGGCGTTTTTGATTCCCTGCATCGCGATGGCACGCGAGTGCAGATGCGCCATGTCTTTGATTACACAACCGTCGGATTGACCATCACTAGCGATCTTTCCGAACAAACACGCCGCGAAATGACCGGCTTTGTCGAGCGGGAACTCTTGACCGACCATTGGATGCGCGCGCAGTCGTTGACCGATCCGGCGGCCACTAATTCCGATCGACCGGATCATGGACCGATGGGCGCCTTTTCCGCGTGGCCCGCCGAAACGATCGCGGTGATGAGCGAGTTCGGACAATACGGCAAGGCGCTCGACTTTCTGCATCGATGCGCGGAGGTGACTTCGGAAGGGCCGTTTTCTCAATCCCGCGAGTTGCTCGGCAAGACCTCGGATGCGCCGACAAGAATCGCCAGCCGGGGAGATCAGGATTACTACGTCAGTTCGGGTGCCTCGTTTGCGGAAACGATCATTCGCGAGTTCTTTGGATACCAGCCCGACTGGGTGACCCGCACAACAGCTGCAAACCGCGAGCCACGGGGATTCGAGGGGCAGCTGCTTAACGTCTCTCAAGCGGGACGCAAGCTGACCATCAATAGCACTCCTCGGGGCCTCAACGTGGAATAGCGCTAGTTCTATGGCGAGCGATCGATGTCGACCGGACCCAATTCGCCCTCTACGCGCTTTTTTGGCTATCATTGTGGTAACGCTAACATTAATTGGCTCGACGCGAGCCACGGAAATTGGCCGCACCGTTTTTACCCTCGTCGACGATGAGTAGGTATTCGTCGATTTGCAGACACCGTTGCCACTGAGAGAAGCACATGCACGAGCCTTCACGCAGACAATTTCTCATCCGTTCGGCCGCGCTCGGGGCGGCATTTGCCACTGCGGGGATGTCACGTCAGCTAAAGGCCAATCCACTGGACAAGCCGATCGGCATTCAACTTTGGACGGTCAACGATGCCCTTCAGCGCGATCCGGCGGCTACGTTGAACAAGCTCGCCAAGATCGGTTTCAAGGAGGTGGAGCCCGCGCTGTTTGCCGGCCTTGCACCGCAACAGTTCCGCCGCCTGCTCGACGCCGCCGGACTGCGCTGCCCGAGCACGCATGTGCAGTTCGACTTGAACAATCTCGACAAGGCGTTCGCGGATGCGCACGTGCTGGGCGCCAGTTATCTCGTCGCGGGTTCGCTGATTGGATCGGTCGTCGAGGCGACGAAGATCAAGATCGACTGGCAGGCGGGGATGAGCGCGGACGAGGCAAAGCGCACGGCCGAGGTCGCCAACCGCATCGGTGAGGCGGCCAAGCGCGCCGGCCTGCAGTTCGCACTGCATAACCACGACCGCGAGTTCGTCGATCTCGGCAACGGCGAGGCCGGCTACGACATCGTCTTGCGTGAGACCGATGCGGCACTCGTGCAGTTCGAGATCGATTGCGGCTGGATGATGTTCGCTGGGCGCAACCCGGTCGACTACTTCAAGAAGTATCCGGGCCGCATTCCGCTCATCCACGTCAAGGACTTCCAGCCGAAGCAGAACAAGGATGCCAAGCCGATGGCCGAGAAGATGCGCGGCGCAGAACTGGGCCGCGGTGTGGTCGACTACAAGCCGATCTTCGCTGCGGCGAAGCAAGCCGGGGTCAAGCACTATTTCAGCGAACAGGAAGGACCGTTCTCGCGCATGAGTTCGCTCGAAGCCGCGCGGGTCAATTACGACTATCTGCATTCGCTCAACTAGGGGATCCGAGATGGATAAGAACACCTATGACGCGATCGTCGTCGGAACGGGCATAACCGGGGGCTGGGCGGCAAAAGAATTGACGGAGAAGGGGCTGAAAACCCTGGTTCTCGATCGCGGACGCATGGTGCGCCATGGCGAGTATCCGACCACTACGGCGGATCCTTGGCAGTTGCCTCACGGCAACCGCTCGACGACGCAGGATCTCGAACGCCAGCCCAAGCAGGCGCGCACCTACGCGATCTCGCAGGAATCCAAACACTGGTTCGTCGACGATATCGACAATCCGTACGAAGAGGAATATCGCTTCGACTGGATCCGCGGCTACCACGTCGGGGGCCGTTCGATCATGTGGGGCCGGCAGAGCTATCGCTGGAGCGAGATGGATTTCGAGGGCAACGCGAAAGACGGCGTTGCCGTGGATTGGCCCATCCGCTACGCCGACATCGCGCCGTGGTATGACCATGTCGAGACCTTCATCGGGGTCAGCGGTCAAAACGAGGGGCTGGCGCAATTGCCCGATGGCAAGTTCCTGCCGCCGATGGAGCTCAACTGCGTCGAGCGCGAGTTCCAAGGCAAGCTCAAGGACAAGTTCGGCCGCGCGATGACGATCGGACGCGTGGCGCACATGACCGCACCGCTCACGCACGACCAAAGCCCGCAGCGCAGCACCTGCCGTTACCGCAACCAGTGCATCCGCGGCTGTCCGTTCGGCGCCTACTTCAGCAGCAATTCGAGCACGCTGCCGTCGGCGCAGAAGACCGGCAACATGACCCTCGTGCCGAACGCGATCGCGTACGAGCTGATCTACGACGAAAAGAAGGGCAGGGCCACTGGCGTGCGCGTGCTCGATGCGGAAACCGGCGCGCAGACCGATTACTTCGCGAAAGTGATTTTCCTGTGCGCATCGACGTTCGGTTCGACCCAGATCATGCTGAACTCGCTCTCAAGCCGGTTCCCGAACGGCTTCGGCAACGACAGCGGCGAGCTCGGCTGCAACATCATGGACCATTATCTCGGCTCCGGTGCGAGCGCCATGGTCGAGGGCTTCGACGATCGCTACTATTTTGGGCGCCGTCCCAACGGGTTCTACATCCCGCGCTTTCGCAACGTCGGCAAAGACAAGCGCGACTACCTGCGCGGCTTCGGCTATCAGGGCGGCGCTTCGCGCGCCGGCTGGGACGAACTGCAGAACGCCTCGCAACTCGGCGAGGAATTGAAGAAGAAGGCGCAGGCGCCGGGGCCTTGGGCGATCGGCATGACCGGCTTCGGCGAAATCCTTCCGCATCACGACAATCGGGTCACGCTCGACCGCACCAAGAAGGACAAGTTCGGCCTGCCGATACTTCGGTTCGACGCGCGCCTGCGTGACAACGAACTGCGCATGCGCAAGGACATCGTCAACGATGCCGCCGAGATGCTCGAAGCGGCGGGATACCGCGATGTGCGCATCTTCGACCATGACTACGGCATTGGCCAAGGCATCCACGAGATGGGCACCGCGCGCATGGGGCGCGACCCGAAGACGTCGGTGCTCAACGCCTGGAACCAGGTGCATGCGTGCAAGAACGTCTACGTCACCGACGGCTCGTGCATGACCTCATCCGCCTGCCAAAACCCTTCGTTGACCTACATGGCGCTGACCGCGCGTGCGGCCAACCACGCTGTCGAAGAACTCAAGCGCAACAATATCTGAGGACGAACCATGGATCGTCGCGAAGCAATACAGCGGGTGGCATTGTTGATGGGCGGTGCGATTTCCGCGCCGGCCATGTTCGGCGCGCTCAGGGGTTATGCCGAGGAACCGAGTGTGGATTGGAAGCCATCCGTGCTCGGCAAAGACGAACTGGCTTTGGTTTCCCGGGTCGCCGACATCATGATTCCGCGCACCGACACGCCGGGGGCGCTCGACGTCGGTGTCCCCGCCTTCATCGACACGATGCTGGAAGACGTCTATTCGAAGGAGGCTCAGGAGTTCTACCGGAGCGGGCTACGCGACTTCGATGCCGCGGCGAGGAAGGCGCATGGCAACTCGTTCCTCAAGCTGGATGCCCGGCAGCAGAAGGCGCTGGTGCAGAAGTTTCAGGATGCCGCGATCGCCGATGAACGCGCGGCAAGCGCCGAGCAGCAGAAGAGGCTCGTGCAGGAAGTTCGTGGCGCCGCGATGCTTGCGCAGCGCACCAAGCCGACAGTGTGGGCGCATCCGCGTCCTTTCATCCTGACGACGAAGGAGCTGACTTTGCTCGGCTTCTTCACTTCGCGTGTCGGTGCGACGCAAGTGCTGCAGTACGTGGCGATCCCGGGCGCGTATCACGGTTGCCTGCCAGTGAACCAGGCGGGCAACGGCAAGCGATGGGCAACTAATTAATCCTGCGTCGCTGCGTTCGTGCCTTGAACGAATTGCCAGGCACTATCCGTCGAGCAACATTTTGACATGCGCCAATGAGGCGGACTTTGCTGCGAGAGCGGCGCGGCAGTCTTGCCGCAGTTGTTCGCGTTGCAATTCATCCAGGTATTCGAGCGGTGATTTGCCATCGACGCGCGCGAGAGCCAATGCGGGCAGCAGGGTTGCCGCGCGGGCTTCGAGATCGTCGCGCGATTCCCAATCGACTTGTCGCAGGTAACACTCTGCCAGTCGGTCGAAGCTCGCTCCCAACGTCTCCTTGGCTCCGCGGACCACGCGACGTTTGATCAAAAGGTGATTGAGGCAAAATGCCAGATCGAACGCCGGATCGCCGAACCATGCGCATTCCGCGTCGAGGAGCACGGGACCGTCTGGCCCGAGCAGAATGTTTTTCGGACTGACGTCGCCATGGACCAATGCCAAACGAGTTGTGGCGGTTCGTTTGGCCAGAGCGGTCAACACATCCGCAAACTCGACGTGCTTCTTTGCGATCGTCAGCAGGTAAGGATCAATCCTCAGCTGATGAAACAGATCATCAGTCGCGAATCGGTCAGTCAGTGTCGCATCGCGTGCCGACGCCGCATGAATGCCGCCGAGCAGCTCGCCTACGGCGGCTGCGGCTGCGACATCGACTCGCCCGGCCAGCAATTCGCTCTTCCAGAGCGGGTAACGCTCCGGCGGCAACCAAGCCATCGCGAAAAGGCCGCGCGTCGGATCGTGAGCGATGGGCCGAGGGACATGGCCCGGTGCGATCGCATCGACCACTTGCAAGTAGTCCCATTCGTACGCGTTGCGGCCGACAGGTACGCGCCATTCCGATTCCACTTTGAGCTGGGGCAAGGCGCGCTTGACGCAGAAAGCCCTATCTTTCGTCTCGATGCGCCAGATATCCGAAGACACGCCGCCGGCGAGCGGCAACCATCGCGTTTCGCCGGCATTTTGAACCAAGCCGGTCTCGACGACGAACGCCTCCAGCTCGCGGTCAGGAGCGTTCACAGCGGCGCGATCATGGAAGCGCCCGACCAGGCGAGGCCTTCCTCTTCGAGTCGAAGGAGTTGGTTGTATTTCGCCAGGCGCTCGGAGCTGCGAACCGAACCGATCTTGATCTGACCACCCGCCACGCCGACGGCAAAGTCGGCGAGGAAGGCGTCTTCCGTTTCTCCCGAGCGGGCGGAAATGACCGTGGCATATCTTGCACGCCGAGCCGTGTCGATCGCGGCGAGCGCACCGGAGAACAGGCCGTTTTGATTGACCTTGATGAGCACGGCGTTGGCGATTCCTGCCTCGACCGCGCGGCTGATCCGTGACGGCTGCGTTGCGAACAGGTCGTCGCCGACCAACTGCCTCGAGTCGAGCGCCTGAGTCATGGCGGGCCAGTGGTCCCAGTCATCCTCGCCCAATCCGTCTTCGATCGACACAATCGGATAGGCCTGCACCCACTGACGTTGAAGCTCGATCATCTCCTCGGCGTTGTAAGTCCGCCCCAGGCGGTCGAATCGATATTGCCCCGAGTTGTCCTGCAGTGACGACGCGGCTACATCGAGCGCAATCGCGACTTGTTCGCCAGCGGCAAGCCCGGCGCGTTCGAACGCCGCCACCATCAGATCGAGCGCTTGCTCCGATCGTGCGAAACCCGGAGAAAGGCCGCCCTCGTCGGCGAGCAGCGTAGTGAGGCCTTGCTCGGCGCACAGCTCGGCAGCTGCACTTCTCACGCGACAGATCCAAGCCAGCGCCTCGGAGTAGGAGCGAGCGCCCACCGGAATCATCAGGAAATCCTGCACGTCCATGCCTCGTCCGGCGTGCAGACCGCCGGACAAGATGTTGACCATCGGCAGCGGCAGGGTCGGCGTCGTGCCGGCCAATTCGGCGATCCTGCGGTAAACGGGTAGCCCTGAAACCTTTGCCGCGGCGCGCACGGCAGCAAGACTGACCGCGAGCGTGGCATTTGCGCCGAGACGGGCCAGATTCGGCGTTCCGTCGGCGTCGCGAAGCTTCTCGTCGAGGCCCGCTTGGTCGAGCACATCGTGGCCGTCGAGTAGACGGGCAATTTCGCCGGTGACGTTGGATACGGCGCGCGATACACCAAGGCCATTCCAAGCCTCGCCGCCATCACGCAGTTCCACCGCTTCGGCCTTGCCTTTGGAAGCGCCGGAAGGGACGGAGGCGCGTGCGGTCTGGCCGCCGGCAAGAGTGATTTCCGCTTCGACCGTCGGACGGCTTCGAGAATCAAGGATCTGACGGGCGTGGATACGGCGGATTCGACTTGCGCTCACGAATGGTCCTGCTGGCATGGATGATATGCGTTGGCCCTTACGGGTCAGGGATGATCTTTCAAGTTGAACAGCGCGCTCATTGCCACCCAATCCTCGGATGGCGATTGCGGGGCAACCGAGCCGAACGCGATCGGTTGCTGGTAGGCACTCATCTTGTCCACCCACGCCTTCATGCAGGCGTTGTCTCCGGCCTTGGCGAAATCAGCCGCGCTAATCTCGTCACTCAAGTCCAGGATCATGAACAGGCGATTGCCTGCGCGATATATCTGCAGATCCTCCACGCCGTGATCGCGGAAGAACGCGACGATTTCCGCCGGTGTTTTTCCGGGGCGATGCCACTCTTCATAGGCTTCAATCGCTTGCTGGTGATCAACGAGATCCAGCGCGAAGCAATGTCGGTGCGTCACGATGCTTACCTCAAAGCCCCATGGCGCGATGCATTGCCGAATTCAGATGCGCCAACATTTCCGCCGTGGCCAGTTCAACGTTGCGGTCGCGACACGCCTCAAGAATCTTGACGTGTTCTTTGAGCGTCCGGTTGATCAACGGCGTTGTTTCGCGACGATCCATAAGGATCAGCGAGGTGTAGTTCTGCAGACGCTTGGTGGTCGATTCGATAAGCGGATTGGCGAGACTCCCTATCAGGCCGCCGTGCAACCGGTGTTCGAGCTCATGCAGCCTCGGTAGCGGGTCGAAGCCGTTCCCCTCCATTTCTTCGATGAATTCATGGTGGTCGGCCAGCAGCACCTCGATCTCCTCGATCGACGTCCTCTCGGCGTAACGGTGGACCGCCTCGCACTCGATGATCATGCGGAACTGATAGGTGCTCCGGATCAGGTCCATGTCGGCTTTGATGAACTCGATGCCGGCTCGCGGATGAATCTTCACCAAGCCTTCGACTTCGAGCACACGCAGAGCATCGCGCAGGGGCTGGATGGGCACGCCCAGAAGCTCGACGAGCTCACCCTGTGACATATACGCCCCGGCGGCGATGCGCCGTTGAAACAGGCCATCCATGATGAGTTGGCAGGCGGTTTTGCTCAGGCGGGTCGCGCTTCCGGGGGCAGGTTGCCCTTTTTTGGGTGCCGAGACGGAACGCCGTGCTTGCTTAGTTACTTTTTTTATCATATCTATTATCATATCTGATATTTCAGATTACTGCTAGATGGGTCACCCTATGCCAATCGCTGGCCCCAGAACCACCTGTTTCCAGAGAACCCCCTAGCATGGAAATCACTTTGGCCGGTGACCGGAATACCACTCACGCGGGCGGCACGAGCCGCATGCTTGTTGCGGGAGCATTTGTTGCGGCGCTGGGATCGTTGCTGTTCGGTTTCGACACCGCCGTCATCTCAGGCACAACGGAATCGCTGCGGCAGGTTTTCGCGCTTACGGACAATCTGCTTGGATTGACAGTTTCCAGTGCCCTGATCGGCACCCTGTTCGGCGCATTTCTGGTGGGCCGTCCTGCGGATTGGTGGGGGCGCAAGCCGGTACTGGCGGGCCTGGCGTTTGTCTTCGTCGTGGCGTCGTTGGGCTGCGCGATGGCGTGGAATTGGTACGCGCTGCTCGCATTCCGCTGGCTTGGCGGAGTGGCCGTCGGCGGAGCGTCTGTGGTTTCCCCGCTGTACATCACCGAGATCGCTCCACCGAAGCGCCGTGGCGTGCTGGTCGCCATCAGCCAGCTCAACATCGTGCTCGGCATCCTGCTTGCCTATCTTTCCAATTACTTCGTGGCTTGGGCGTTGGGCGCGGACGCGACAAATGATTGGCGCTGGATGTTTGGCGTGATGGCAATTCCGTCAGTCGTGTTTCTCTGTACCGTGCTGGCAATCCCCGAGAGCCCGCGCTGGCTGGTGCGGCGGCGCCGCATGGACGATGCGGAAAAGGCGCTGACACGGTTCGGACACGAGGACCCTGGCGCAGAGGTGCGCGAGATCGCCGAGTCCATGCATGCGGATATCGAGGGTCATCACGCAAGCCTCTTTCAACGCAAGTATCTCAGGCCATTGCTGTTCGCCTTTGCGATTGCGGCATTCAATCAACTGGATGGTATCAGCGCGGTGATTTACTACACCGCGGATATTTTCCGCATGGCGGGAGCATCCAAGACAAGCGCCTTGTCGCAATCCGTCATTATCGGCTTTACCAATCTGGTGCTGACGCTCGTCGCGATGGCGCTGATCGATCGCGTCGGTCGCAAGGCGTTGCTGCTGGTGGGGTCGGTGACGTTCGTTTTCTCGCACCTGCTCGCTGCGTGGGTGTTTTACACGCACGCGCAAGGCTTGATAGTGATTGTGGCGATGATGGGGGTGGTCGGCTCCCACTCTTACTCGCAGGGCGCGGTGGTGTGGGTTTACATCAATGAAATTCTGCCGAACGCGATTCGTGCATCTGGCTCTGCGGTGGTCTGCTTCAGCCTGTGGGTAATTTGCGCTGCGGTGAGTTGGATGTTCCCGGTCCTCGTGGGCATATCCGCTTTCGCGCCATTCCTCTTCTTTGGCGCGATGATGGTGGCGCAATTCGTTTTTGTCTGGATTGCGTTGCCGGAAACAAAGGGGGTTTCCCTCGAGGAATTGCAGCGGCGCTTGGGCATCCAGGAATGACTTGGGCAATTCCAAATTCGTCTTCGTAGGGCATTTTCTGGCCGTTGCATTTGTTCGACGCGTCGTCGAAGTTGGGGAAAGGGCAAAGTCTTTTGGGGACGAAAGCTAAGAGTTTCAGAAATTCGATCTGGATGACCAGCGATGGATGGTGGTACTAAGAATGCTAGCGCAGCGCGATTGCTGAGCCGTAGGGACAGATTGGCAAGAGGCGAACTTGTCGACGTATCCCCTTTCGCGCGTGCCGCAGGGTTCCGCGTTCCGGTGGCGCTGACCCGCGATGCGTGGGCCGCAGGCATCGACGTTAGCGGCGATCGGCCGCCGGTGGAACGCAGCGGTCAAGCCGTGAGGCAGCGTGCCGTTGAAATGCTCAGCCACGCCCTGCAAGCGGTGCGTAGAGCCAGCGACAGCGATACTGTGCAGTTCAAGCTATACAGACCGACCAGCAATTGCGAAGGGAAAGCAATTGGTCGGCTGGCAATCAGAGATCATTTTCTGGTTCGTTGCGAACCCGGCGACCTTGGTGAGCCAGTGGTCACCATTTCCCTTGCGGTCGCTTTCGAATTAGAAGCAGCGACCGCCCGCAAGCAGCAGCTATAGCCACGAATCAGTGGAGCAGCCAGTCAAACTAGTTATGAGGAGAGTGAGATGGTGGCAAAGCGGGGCCGATTTTTTCGACATGCCGCGATCCGCGGAATGGCCGCCATCCTTCTTGTCGCTGGCCTGCAAGCACGAGGTGCCGAGCATCCCGCGCCAGCGTTTGTGCATCGGCTGGTAAAGATGCCGGTTGCCCTGGAGCACCAGCAGGACACGATGGAGTTCTCCGAAGGCACCCGTCGCGTTACGCCGCTGACTGCCGCACAGGCGGCACAGGCCGCGAGCACGCTGAACTGCACCGTCTACTGCGGCACGACGGTCAGCTACACGAGCTGGAAAGGCAACACCACCCCCATGCAGGAGTTCGATGGCCTGTATGTGCGCGTGCTGGTGCCGCAATCCTGGTTCGATGATGCGACGTTCACGGAAAGCGCGCGCCACACCTTCATCAACGGCTTCGATCTGGTCTATCAGTATCTCTTCGAGATCGTCGGCAGAAGGCCCGGGACCGCTCTCGACACGCTTGCCTATGTCAACCCGGCGGGCTGTGGCGATGGTTGCGGAAGTGTGGGTGGGCTCGGAGCCGAGTACGACTGGGGTTGGAGCGCCGATAGTGCCGCGGATGGCTTGGAGGGATATGGCGAGATCCACGAGATAACGCACAACTTCGACTCTTACGGCGGCGCGTACAAATTCGGCAACAGCACGCTGACCAACAATGCCAACGGCCCGCTGCCCGATTCGTCGCATTACTGGACGACGATGTTGCGCGCTATCTACACCTATTCGGGCAACCAGAACAGTTACTACGACCACCAGTACGAGGGTTGGCTGCAGTCGTATCGCGACGGTGGCGGCACCTGGCAGAACTGCGTCGTCCAAAGCAATTCGGCCTGCGGCAGCGGCTCGACCGGTTATTCCGCGCCGGTGGGCTTGTACTTCCGTCTGGCCCACCTGTACGGGCAGCAATCCATCACGCGTTGGATTGCCTTTATCAAGAACAATCAAACCTCGTCGACCGACCAGGACAAACTCGATCATTTTTTCGAAG
>Ga0207694_10003902_pt1 | contig 11785 bp, 10 predicted proteins | sample KBSC34metaG_FD_184353 | JGI IMG/M metagenome (GOLD analysis project Ga0207694, IMG submission 184353) | Corn rhizosphere microbial communities from Kellogg Biological Station, Michigan, USA - KBS C3-4 metaG (SPAdes) (version 2) | ecosystem: Host-associated > Plants > Roots > Rhizosphere > Soil...
CGAGAACAACAAATACGGCATGGGGACCAGCCAGGAACGCGCTTCGGCCGGCGCGCTGCACGATCGCGGCGAGGGCTACGGCATTCCGGGCGAGGCCTGCGATGGCATGGACGTATTGGCCGTGCGCGAGGCCGGGGCCAGGGCGCTGGACTATGTGCGCAGCGGCAAGGGGCCGATGATCCTTGAGATGATGACCTATCGCTATCGCGGCCACTCGATGTCGGACCCGGCTAAATACCGGACCCGCGAAGAGGTCGACGCGATGCGCAAGCAGCACGACCCGATCGACCATCTGGGCACGCGGATCACCGAAGGTGGCTTCGCCACCGAGGACGAGTTGAAGGAGATCGACCGCGAAATCCGCGCGCGGGTCGCCGAGGCGGCGGAATTCGCCATCGAGACGCCGGAGCCCGAGGCGGCGGAGCTGTGGACCGATATTCTGGTGGACGCTTGATGAGCACCGACATTCTGATGCCGGCGCTGTCGCCGACCATGACCGAGGGCAAGCTGGCGCGCTGGCTGAAGAAGAAGGGCGACAGCGTCTCGCCCGGTGATGTGATCGCCGAGATCGAGACAGACAAGGCGATGATGGAGGTCGAGGCGGTCGACGAGGGCGTCATCGACGAGATACTGGTTTCCGAAGGCACCGAGGGCGTCGCCGTCAACACGCCGATCGCGAGACTCAACGGCGATGGCGAGAAGGCCGAAGCATCACCCTCGGCCCAACCCGCTCCCAACAAGGGAGAGGGAGCCGATCCCAGAGTCGAGGGCGACGTCTCCGCCAAGAAGCAGTCCATCCAGACCGCGACGCCCGAACCCAAGGCCGCGCCGCCGGACGAGGAAGGGAAATTCTACGACAAGACGGAGAAGAAGACCGTCCGCGAGGCCTTACGCGATGCGATGGCCGAGGAGATGCGTGCCGACGGCGACGTCTTCCTGATGGGCGAGGAGGTCGCGCAGTACCAGGGCGCCTATAAGGTGAGCCAAGGGCTGCTGGAGGAATTCGGGCCCGACCGGGTGATTGATACACCGATCACCGAGCAGGGCTTCGCCGGCCTGGGCGTCGGCGCGGCGATGGGCGGGCTGAAGCCGGTCATCGAGTTCATGACCTGGAATTTCGCCATGCAGGCGATCGACCAGATCATCAATTCTGCCGCCAAGACCCGCTATATGTCGGGCGGACAGATGAGCTGCCCCGTAGTGTTCCGCGGCCCCAACGGCGCGGCCTCGCGCGTCGCCGCGCAGCATTCGCAGGACTACACCAGCTGGTACGCCCATGTGCCGGGCCTGAAGGTGGTCGCGCCCTATTCGGCGGCCGACGCCAAGGGCCTCTTAAAGGCCGCGATACGCGATCCGAACCCGGTCGTGTTCCTGGAAAACGAGCTGCTCTACGGCCACGCCTTCGAGGTGCCGACCGATCCTGATTTCGTCGTGCCGATCGGCAAGGCCAAGATCGTGCGCGAGGGCGGCTCGGTGACCATCTGCACTTTCTCCCGCATGGTCGGGGTGGCGCTTGAGGCCGCTGAGGTTCTGGCCGGGGAGGGGATCGAGGCCGAGGTGATCGACCTTCGTACGATCCGCCCGCTGGATACCGAGACCATCGTGAACAGCGTGAAGAAGACCAACCGGCTGGTGTCGGTCGAGGAAGGCTGGCCCTTTGCCGGTATCGGCGCCGAACTGTCGGCGCTGATGATGGAGCAGGCGTTCGACGACCTGGACGCGCCGGTGGTGCGGGTCCACGGCGCCGACGTACCGCTGCCCTATGCCGCCAATCTGGAGAAACTGGCCTTGCCGCAGGTTGAGGACGTCGTGAAGGCGGCCAAGGCGGTCTGCTACAAATGACCGATATTCTGATGCCGGCCCTGTCGCCGACAATGACCGAAGGCAAGCTTGCCCGCTGGCTCAAGAAACCCGGCGACGCTATTGCCCCGGGCGACGTGATCGCCGAAATCGAGACCGACAAGGCGATGATGGAGGTCGAGGCGATCGACGAAGGCACCTTGGGCGAGATCAAGGTGCCGGAAGGTACCGAAGGTGTTGCCGTAAATGCGGTGATCGCGACGCTGGTGGGCGAGGGTGAGAGTGCTCCTTCGAAGAAGCCTGCGAAGGCGGAAGCATCACCCCCACCCAGCCTCCCCCCTCAAGGGGGAGGGACCGGAAGTGATAAGGGCGAGACTTCCCCACCCCCGCAATCAAAAGCCCTCCCCCTCGAGGGGGGAGGGTTGGGTGGGGGTGAAAGCCGCGACAAGCTCAATGGCCACACAAACCGCATCATCGCCACCCCACTAGCCCGCCGCCTCGCCAGGCAGGCTGGCATTGATCTCTCGGCGGTGAAGGGCAGCGGCCCCCATGGCCGCATCGTCAAGGCCGATCTGGATGGCGCGCCGAAGGCTGCGCCGGTACAGGCGGCGGCACCCGCAGCCAAGGGCCAGGATGCCCGCCAACTCGCCGACCTGCTCGGCATGAAATACGAGGCGCGGCCCAATTCCGGCTTCCGCAAGACCATCGCGCGGCGGCTGACCGAGGCCAAGCAGACGATCCCGCATTTCTACCTGACCCTGGATTGCCGGATCGATGCGCTGCTCGAGCTGCGCAAGAAGCTGAATGCCAGCGCGGGTGACGGCGGCAAAGTGTCGGTCAACGATTTCGTCATCCGCGCCTCGGCGCTGGCGCTGCGCAAGATACCGGACGCCAACGTGTCCTGGTCGGAAGACGCGATCCTGGCCTACCGGGATGTCGATATCTCGGTCGCGGTGGCGACGCCGAACGGGCTCATCACCCCGATCATCAAGCAGGCAGATACCAAGAGCCTGCGCCAGATCGCGGCCGAGATGAAGGACCTGGCGGGCCGCGCCCGCGACGGCAAGCTGAAGCCGCAGGAATATCAGGGCGGCACCTTCTCGATCTCCAACCTCGGCATGTACGGCATCCGTGAGTTCGCCGCCGTGATCAACCCGCCGCAATCCTGCATCCTGGCCGTCGGCAACGGCGAGCAACGGGCAGTGGTCGAGGATGGCGCGCTGAAGGTCGCCACCGTGATGACCGTAACGCTGTCGGTCGACCATCGCGCGGTCGATGGGGCGCTGGGTGCCGAATATCTGAGCGCATTCAAGACCTTCATCGAAGATCCTTACAGCCTGCTGCTGTAACCCGGGGCATATCATGAGCATCAGAGAGGCCACGCCGGCCGACCTCCCGCTGATCGCCTCGCTGGTGCGGGAGCTGGCGGAATACGAAAAGCTCGCGCACCAGGCGGTGGCGACCGAGGCGGATTTTGCCGAGAGCCTGTTCGGGCCATCGCCGAAGGCTTATGCGCTGATCGTCGAGCATGAGGGGCAGCCGGCCGGTTTCGCGATCTATTTCTACAACTACTCCACCTTCCTCGGCCGGCCCGGCATCTATGTCGAGGATGTGTTCGTGCGGCCGGAATTCCGCCGCAACGGCTTCGGCCGCGCGCTGTTCAAGTATCTGGCGCAGAAGGCGGTGGCCGAGAAATGCGGCCGGATGGAATGGTGGGTGCTGGACTGGAACGAGCCGGCGATCAATTTCTATCGCGGCCTGGGCGCGGTGCCGATGGACGAATGGACCGTGCAGCGCCTGACCGGTGACGCGCTGAAGAGTTTCGCGGAGAGCTGACATGGCCGATCAAAGTTTCGATCTGGCGGTGCTGGGCGCCGGGCCGGGCGGCTATGTCGCGGCGATCCGGGCGGCGCAACTCGGCATGAAGGTTGTGGTGATCGAGCGGGAGCATCTGGGCGGCATCTGCCTCAACTGGGGCTGCATCCCGACCAAGGCGCTGCTGCGCACCTCCGAAATCTATCACACGCTGCATCACCTCGATGAATACGGCTTGGTTGCCAAGGACATAGGCTATGACGCCAAGAAGGTGGTCGAGCGTTCCCGCAAGGTGGCGAAGCAGCTGTCTGACGGCGTGAAGTTCCTGCTGAAGAAGAACAAGGTCACCGTCATCGACGGCGCCGGCAAGCTGGCGGGCAAGGGCAAGATCGCGGTGACCAAGGACGGCAAGCCCGTCGCCGATGTCTTGGCCTCGCATATCATCCTGGCCACCGGCGCCCGGGCGCGATCGCTGCCGGGTCTGGAGCCGGACGGCAAGCTGGTCTGGACCTATAAGGAGGCGATGATCCCATCATCGATTCCGAAATCGCTGCTGGTCGTCGGCTCAGGCGCCATCGGCATCGAATTCGCCAGCTTCTACAGGACCATGGGCGCCGAGGTTACTGTGGTCGAGGTGCTGGATCGGGTCCTGCCGGTCGAGGACGAGGAGGTCTCGGCCTTCGCCGCCAAGCAGTTCCAGAAGCAGGGCATGAAGATCCTGACCTCGGCCAAGGTGACGAAGCTGGAGAAGGGCAAGGACACCGTCACCGCGACGATCGAGCAGGACGGCAAGAGCACGAAGATCACCGTCGAACGGGTGATCTCCGCAGTCGGCATCACCGGCAATGTCGAGGATATCGGGCTGGAAGGCACCAAGGTGGAGGTCGAGAAGGGCCATGTCGTCGTCGACGAGTGGCTGCGCACCGGCGAACCCAACATCTATGCCATCGGCGATCTGGTCGGTGCCCCCTGGCTGGCGCACAAGGCCAGCCATGAGGGCGTGATCTGCGTCGAGAAGATCGCCGGGCTGGAGCATGTCCAGCCGCTCAACGTGCTCAATATCCCCGGCTGCACCTACTGCACGCCGCAGGTCGCCTCGGTCGGGCTGACCGAGGCCAAGGCGAAAGAGGGCGGGCGCAAGGTCAAGGTTGGGCGCTTCCCCTATATCGGCAACGGCAAGGCCATCGCGCTGGGTGAGCCGGAGGGCTTCGTGAAGACGGTGTTCGACGCCGAGACCGGGGAACTGCTGGGCGCTCATATGGTGGGGGCCGAGGTCACCGAGCTGATCCAGGGCTTCACCATCGCCAAGACGCTGGAAACCACGGAGGCGGAGCTGATGGAGACCATCTTCCCGCATCCCACCCTTTCCGAAATGATGCATGAGAGCGTGCTTGACGCCTATGGGCGCGCGATCCATTTCTGACCCATGGCCGACAGCGATACGATTCCAAAAATCCGGCATCCCGAGAAAGCGCACCGGCCCGATAATCCGGTAGCGCGCAAACCCGAATGGATTCGGGTCAAGGCGCCGACCTCGCCGGAATATCACGCGACCCGCAACATCATGCGCGGGCTGAAGCTGACCACGGTCTGCGAAGAGGCGGCCTGCCCGAATATCGGCGAGTGCTGGTCCAAGCGCCACGCCACTTTCATGATCATGGGCGAGGTCTGCACGCGGGCCTGCGCCTTCTGCAATGTCGCGACCGGCAAGCCGGCCCATCTCGACCCCGACGAGCCGCGCCGGGTGGGTGAGGCGCTGGCCGCGCTGGGGCTGGAGCATGTGGTGGTGACATCGGTCGACCGTGACGACCTGGAGGATGGCGGGGCAGGGCACTTCGCCCGAACCATCGCTGCGATCCGCGCCGCGTCACCCAAGACGACCATCGAAATCCTGACGCCGGACTTCAAGAACAAGCCACAAGCCCTTGATATTATTCTGGTCGATCGGCCAGACGTCTATAACCATAATCTGGAGACCGTGCCGCGGCTCTACGCCACGATCCGCCCCGGCGCGCGCTATTTCACCTCGCTGCAACTGCTGGCGCGGGTGAAGGAAAAGGACCCGGCGATGTTCACCAAGTCGGGCATCATGGTGGGGCTGGGCGAGACCAAGGAAGAGGTCCTGCAGGTGATGGACGACCTGCGCGCCGCCGACGTCGATTTCCTCACGATCGGACAATATTTGCAGCCGACAGTGAAGCATGCTGCGGTCGACCGCTTCGTCACGCCGGACGAATTCAAGGCCTATGCCGCCGCCGCTCGCGCCAAGGGGTTCCTGATGGTCTCGGCCTCACCGCTGACCCGCTCGTCCTATCACGCCGGCGACGATTTCGTCCGCCTGCGCGCAGCCCGCGCCGCGGCCGCCTGAGACGATCCATGACCGCCCATAAAGAGAAGGTCGTCGTACCCTACACGGCCCAGCAGATGTACGACCTCGTCGCCCAGGTCGAGCGCTATCCGGAATTCCTGCCCTGGTGCATCGGCGCGCGGATTTTAAAGCGCGAAACCAATATCCTGTATGCCGAGCTGATCATCGGCTGGAAGATGCTGCGCGAACGGTTCAGCTCGAAAGTCGTGCTGAATCCCCCGCATTCCGTGCAGTTCGATTACACCAACGGCCCGCTCAAATATCTCCATGGCGACTGGCGCTTCACGCCAACGCCGCAAGGTGGCTGCGTGGTCGAGTTCCAGGTCGATTTCGAATTCAAGTCGAAAGCGCTGTCGCTGGTGATGGGCGGGGTGTTCTCGGAACTGGTCCACCGCATGGTCGGAGCCTATGAGGCGCGGGCCAACCAGCTCTACGGCAAGCCCAGGGCCACCTCATTTCAGCCGGTCAAGCCCCTCGAGCAGAAGAGCTAGGGCCTTTTCCGTCGCCTGACGCCGCACCGCTGCGCGGTCGCCCTTGAAAATCTGTTGCTCGGTGGTTGTAGGCGTGCCTTCCGCGGCCAGCCCGAACCAGACCAATCCAACTGGCTTTCCCACTGGGCCGTCCGGTCCGGCGATGCCGGTGATCGCGACCGCCACATGCGCGCCCGACTGAGCCCAGGCACCACGCGCCATCGCCTCGGCAACCTCGGAGCTTACGGCGCCATGCGCCTCGATCACTTCAGGTGCGATCCCCAGCATCTGGGCTTTGGAGCGGTTGGTGTAGGTGACGAAGCCGCGTTCGACCACCGCCGACGAGCCGGCGATATCGGTCAGCGCCGCCGTAACCATGCCGCCGGTGCAGGATTCTGCCGCCGTCAGCATTTTCCCCTTGGCTTTGAAGGCCTTGAGGACCTTTTCCGCAAGCTCAGACAAGGGGCAGCCTCACGGTCGCGGTGCCCTGCGCGGCGATGCCCTCGCGCCGGCCGGTGAAGCCAAGGCCCTCGGTCGTCGTGGCCTTGATGCTGATCTGATCGGGGCGCAAGCCGGTGATCTCCGCCACCCGGGTGCGCATGGCCTCGCGGTGCGGGCCGACCTTCGGCCGCTCGCAGATGATGGTGACGTCGAGATGGGCCACGACCCCGCCGCGGTCGGTCACGCCCTGGATCGCGTGCTGCAGGAAGATGGCGCTGTCGGCGCCGCGCCAGCGTGCGTCGGTGGGCGGGAAGTGGCTGCCGATGTCGCCCTCGCCGATGCAGCCCAATATCGCGTCGGTCAGTGCATGCAGGCCGACATCGGCGTCGGAATGGCCTTCCAGCGTATGGCTGTGCGGCACGTGCACGCCGCAGATGGTGACATGGTCGCCGGGCGCGAACTTGTGCACATCGAAGCCCGATCCGGTGCGGATATCGCCCAGCCGGGCGGCGAGGAAGATTTCGGCGGTGCCGATATCGCCGGCCCGCGTGACTTTCAGATTGCTCATGGCGCCTTCGACCAGGGTGATGGGAATGCCGGCCTTCTCGGCCAGGGTGGCGTCGTCCGTCGCCAGGTCGTCGCTCGCCGCGCGGTGCGCCGACAATATGGCGTCGAACCAGAAGCCCTGCGGCGTCTGCACTTGCCAGAGGCCGTCGCGATCGACAGGCCCCCCGGCATCTTTCCGCAGGCTGTCGACGATGGGCAGGGCCGCGACCGCGGCCGGCTTGGCCTCCAGTGCGTCGACCACCCGGTCGATGATGCCGGCATCGACAAGCGGGCGGGCGGCGTCATGGATCAGGACCAGCCTGGGCGGGGCGGCGGCCAGCGCCTCAAGCCCGCGCCGGACCGATTCCTGCCGGCTCGCGCCGCCGATAATGTGTGATTCCGGCAACAGTTCGCCGATTGTTTGCCGGTAAAGCGCCTCGTGGCCGGCCCCGATCACCACGCGCACCTGATCGATCCTGGGGTGTCCGGCAAAGGCTTCGACCGTCCTGCGGAGTATCGGCCTGCCGCCAAGCGCTTGATATTGCTTGGGCAGCTCACCGCCATGGCGGCTGCCGGACCCGGCGGCGACGATAAGAACTGCGACTGACAAGCCTGACTCCGGTGATGTTGCACTGCCGCAAGTTTCGGGCGACAGTTGCCCAATAACTGTGCAGATTGAATGGATGCCTAATAACATAGCACGTTCCCGCTCCGCCAATCCCAACCCGAGTGCGATCGGGGTGGATACGGCGCGGATCCTGGAGGCGCTGCCCCAGGCGATCCTGGCGATCGATGCGTCCTTCGCCATACGCTATGTGAACTCCAAAGCCGAGGAGTTTTTCTACGCCAGCGCCGCCAGCCTGGTGGGCTCGGACCTGTCCGAGCTGATCCCCACCGACAGCCCGGTTTTCACCCTGATCCGCCAGGTGCTGCGCACCGCCGCCCCGGTCGTCGATCACGGGCTGCTGCTGGACGGGCGCCGGATCGGCCAGCGCGATGTGCTGATCCAGGCGACGCCGGTGGGCGAGCCGGTGGACCTCGCCGTCCTGGCGTTTCAGGAGCGCTCGATCGCCGAGCGGCTGGACCAGCAATGGAACCAGCGCGGCGCGGTGCGCTCGGCCCAGGCTATGGCCGCGATGATGGCGCATGAGGTGCGCAACCCGCTGGCCGGTATCCGCGGCGCGGCCCAGCTGCTGGAACAGAACGTCTCGGCGAACGACAGGGAGCTGACCCGCCTGATCTGCGACGAGACCGACCGGATCAAGGCGCTGATCGACCGGATGGAAGTGTTCTCCGACGATCTGCCGATCGCGCGCGACGCGGTGAATATCCACACGGTGCTGGATCAGGTGCGCAAGGTCGCCGCCGCGTCCTATGGCCGCCACGTGACCTTCGTCGAGCGTTACGACCCGTCGCTTCCGCCTGTCCATGGTGACCGCGAGCAATTGGTCAGGCTGTTCACCAACCTGGTCAAGAACGCCGCCGAGGCGATCACCAAGGGTCCCGGCGGCATCGTGCTGACGACAGCCTATCAGAGCGGCCTGCGCCTGGTTCTGCCGAACGGAAACGGCCGCGCCCATCTTCCGCTGGTGGTCAGCGTGGAGGATAATGGCGACGGCATTCCGGACTCGATCCGGCCCCATATCTTCGACGCCTTCGTCTCGGGCAAGCAGAGCGGCACGGGCCTCGGGCTGGCCCTGGTCGCCAAGATCGTGGGCGAGCATGGCGGCCTGATCGAGCTGGACAGCCTGCCCAGGCGTACCATTTTCCGCGTCTTCCTGCCGATGGCCGAGGGTCGAGCCGAATGAGCGCCGCCGAGACACACTCCGACAGCCGCCGGGCCAATACAGCCCCGGTCATCCTGGTCGCCGACGACGATCGCGGCATCCGTACGGTGCTGACCCAGGCGCTTGGGCGTCAGGGTTACGAGGTGCGTGCCAGCAGCACGGCCGGCCAGCTGTGGAAATGGGTATCGGAAGGGCTGGGCGACCTCGTCATCACCGACGTCGTGATGCCGGACGAGAACGGGCTGGACCTGGTCCCGCGCATCCGCCAGGCGCGGCCCAATCTGCGCATCGTCGTCATGAGCGCGCAGAATACGCTGATGACCGCCATCAAGGCGACGGAGCGCGGCGCCTTCGAATATCTGCCCAAGCCGTTCGACCTCAAGGACCTGATCCAGATCGTCGAGCGCGCCCTGGCCGAGCCGGCGCCGGCGCACGACGCGTCGGATCATCTGGAGCAGACGGAGGACGGGCTTCACGTCATCGGCCGTTCGCCGCCGATGCAGGAAATCTACCGCACCATGGCGCGGATGATGAGCACCGACCTGACGGTGATCATCCTGGGCGAGTCCGGCACCGGCAAGGAACTGATCGCGCGGGCCCTGCACGAATACGGCAAGCGCCGCGAGGGGCCGTTCGTCGCGGTGAACATGGCGGCGATCCCCAAGGAGCTGATCGAGAGCGAGCTGTTCGGCCATGAACGCGGCGCTTTCACCGGCGCGGTCGCGCGCCTGTCGGGGCGGTTCGAGCAGGCCCAGGGCGGCACGCTGTTCCTGGACGAGATCGGCGATATGCCGGCCGAGGCGCAGACGAGGCTGCTGCGCGTGCTGCAGGAGGGCGAATATGTCACGGTCGGCGGCCGCACCCCGATTCGCGCCGACGTGCGGATCATCGCCGCCACCCACCGCGATCTGCGCGCGCTGATCGCGCAGGGCCTGTTCCGCGAAGACCTCTATTACCGGCTGAACGTCGTGCCGATCCGCGTGCCGCCCCTGCGTGAGCGGACCGAGGACATTCCCGCGCTGGTCCGCCACTTCATGGCCCAGGCCGCCGCCTCGGGCCTGCCGGCCAAGACGGTCGACACAGCCGCGATGCAGCGACTCCAGACCCATCGCTGGCCGGGCAACGTCCGCGAGTTGGAAAACCTCGTCCGGCGCCTGTGCGCCCTTTATTCGGAAGAGGTTATCGACCTCGGCGCGATCGAGAACGAGCTGTCGGAGAACACCCCGCCGGCGGCGCCCGCCGCCGAGGAAGGGGCGGCCGAGGGGCTCGGCGCGGTGGTCGAGCGGCACCTGCGCGAGTATTTCGCCGCCCATGCTGACGGCCTGCCGGCCGCCGGAGTCTATGACCGTATCCTGCGCGAGATCGAGCGGCCCCTGATCGCGCTGTCGCTTGAGGCGACCAAGGGCAACCAGCTGAAAGCAGCCGACCTTCTGGGCCTGAACCGCAACACGCTGCGCAAGAAAATTCGGGAGTTGGACATCCAGCCTGGACGCGGCTTAAAATAGACCTGTGACCAAATCGACACATTGCTGTGTGATTTCTTCCAGGCGGTGGCATGCCGTCTATGGTGAGCCGCCCGTAGCATGAGCCCAGTCGCATGAGCGTCGATGTCGTGAAGCCCCCGGTCCCGACCCCCTGGCAGGCTTTCCTGCAATGGTCCAAGCGCACCGGCCTCGGCAACAAGATTGCGCTGGCCCTCATCGCCGTTTCGGTGATGGCCGGCGTGGCGACCTATGCTGCGCTGACCGCCGGTGCGCCGTTCGGCGACGCCCACACGCTGGCGATGCTGCTGACCGTCGACCTGGTGCTGTTCCTGCTGCTGGCGCTGATCGTCACGCGCCGCATCGTGGCGCTGTGGGTGCAGCAGCGGCAGGGTACCGCGGGCGCGCGGCTGCATGTCCGGATGGTGACCTGGTTCTCGATCGTCGCCGTCGTGCCGGCGATCATCGTCACCTTGTTCTCGATCCTCTTTTTCTATCTCGGCGTCGAGTCCTGGTTCAGCGACCGGGTGCGCACGGCGGTCGACGAATCGGTCGTGGTCGCCGGCGCCTATTACGACGAGCACAAGCAGGCGATCCGCGGCGACATACTGGCGATGGCGGCGGATCTTTATTCGGTGCCGATCGGCACCAAGGAATTCCAGATCGCCGTCAGCGAGCAGGCGCTGGTGCGCAACCTGTCGGACGCCATGGTGTTCGACAGCCGCGGTCAGATCATCGCGAGCACCGGCTTTACATTCAGGCTTGGCCTCGACCAGCCCCCGCCCAGCGCGGTCGAGGCGGCAAGCCGCGGTAACGGAGACGTCCAGATCAACACCTCGAACGAGCAGGATCGCGTCACCGCGCTGGTCAGGATGTACAACAACGTATTCCTGTATGTCGCCCGGCCGATCGATCCGCGCGTGCTGGCCCATATCGATATCGCCAAGGCGGCATCGGGTGAGTTCTCCCAGGCGGAGGGCTCGCGCTCGGAGCTGCAGATTCGCGTCATGCTGATGTTCGTCGTCGTCGCGCTGCTGCTGTTGCTGGCGGCGGTCTGGCAACAGCAGCAGCGCGACG
>Ga0207694_10003903_pt1 | contig 11783 bp, 12 predicted proteins | sample KBSC34metaG_FD_184353 | JGI IMG/M metagenome (GOLD analysis project Ga0207694, IMG submission 184353) | Corn rhizosphere microbial communities from Kellogg Biological Station, Michigan, USA - KBS C3-4 metaG (SPAdes) (version 2) | ecosystem: Host-associated > Plants > Roots > Rhizosphere > Soil...
GATGCCGCCGGGCAGCGCGAACGCGTTCGGCATCTTCGCGTCGAGGAAATGCAGCTCGTAGTGCGCCGGATCGGGCAGGTCGGCGACGTATTTCCTGAACACGGCCTGCAGTTCGGCGCGGCGCTGCTTCGGCAGTTGCGACTTGTCGAAACCGAAGCGTCCGAGCAGCGAGACGGTCTGCTCGCCCATCTCGCGCGCGACGGAAGGCGGAATGTGCGTTGCGATCTTCTCGGCGGCGTACGGTATGCCGACGAAGATCACGAAGACGATGCTCGCGGCGGTGATCAGCAGCGACGCGGCGACCGCGACGGAATGGCGTTCGAGGCGGTCGATCCAGGCGGCGGTGCGATCGCGATTCGGGAACCACGCATCGACCGCGTCGTTGTCGTCGACCTGCAACTGGCCGCCGTCGCGCAGCACCAGCGTGCGATGGATGCCGGCGACGCGCGGCGTGACGCGGATGCCGGACAGCAGTTCGCTGCGCTGCCATTCGGCGGCGCGGACGCCCAGCACGCCGCTGGCGTCGACATCGAGCTGCACGGGCTGCGCGCGGCTCGAACGGCCGTCGAAGAACGTGGCGGCGACGGCGCTCACAGGCCGATATCCATGTCGAACACGTGGTCGATCTCGGCGCCGACGGCGCTGACCTCGCCCTGCCCTTCGGCTTCGAGCGTGTCGAGGTCGTCGCTGGCGAGCAGCACGAGTCGCGATGCGCGATAGCGGGCCATGCGCACCATCGCCCATGGGATCAGCATGCCGAGGCTGAGCAGGATGCCGAGCGTGTTGAAGAAGTACAGGCGCATCAGGTCGCGTGCGCGCACGCTGGAGCGCAGCGCGAAGCCCGACATCGCGGCGTGGTTGTAGGTCAGGTTCAGGACGCGCGAAGCAACGTAGACGAAGATCACGAAGTAGGCCGCATAGCTGACGGCCATCATCAGGTAGAAGCCGGTCATGCCGCCACCGCGCCGGAAGCTGCCGGCAAGTGCCGGCAGCATCGTCGCGATCGCGATCCACAGCCCGATCATCATGCCGACCGCGATGAAGTACGGAATGTAGAAATCGCTGGCGGTCGCGCTGAAGTCGAAATCGCGGCGGCCGAAGCGGTGATGCTCGACCAGGAACTTCTTCTGCCGCCACTTGATGTACGGGAAGATCAGCCCGAGCGTCAACGGGAACAGCAGGTACATCAACAGGTAATACTTGTAGGCACCCCAATAGTCCGGCACGAAGCGGAACGTCAGCCCGCGCCACGACGAGTAGCGCGCCCGGAACATCAGCCCGCGCACGATCAGCCAAGGACTGAGCAGGCCGATCAGCACCAGCAGCGCGAGCTGCAGCTTGATCGAGAAGCGGCTGGCGAGGATGTACGAGCTCAACAGCGTGAACGCGATGATGCGGCCCTTGAGGATCGGCAGCGGCCGCGCGAGGTATTCGAACGGCGTGGCCGCGACGCGCGTGTTCGCGTAGAAATAGCGCTCGGTGCGCACCTTGGCCCAGGCCGACCAGATGCCGAGCGTGACGATCGTCAGCGCAAGGTTGACGGTCCAGATGCGGAAGTATTCGCGCTCGTTGCCGTGGAATTCGAAGGGATGTTCGGCCGGCGCGGGCGCGGGATTCGGCGCGGGTTCGGCTGGAGGCGGCAATTGCGGCGCAGTCGCCGGCGCTTCCGGCGCGGGCGCCGCGGCAGGCGCCCCTGGCGCGTCCGGTGCGACCGTTTCGTTCATGCGGTTCCCCTTTCCTTGCTCCGCTGCGCGGGCGCTGACGCGCCTGCACCAGACGATCATACGACAAGTCGCTATAAATGAAACGAAGCAGGAAGGCAAAGCCGCTGGCCGGCAACTTGCCGGCACTGCGGAACGGTCGCTGCGAGTGGAGCTTCTTGCCTACGGTTTCGCCGTGTAGAAGCGATAGGTCGCCTTGTACTCCACGCGCATCTCCTTGCCCGCCTGCGACTGGCTGCAGCCGCCCGCAGGCGCCTTTCCGCCGGAAGTATTCACGCGCTGGATACTCATCGTCTTGGCAAAGATGCCATTTCCCGAAGTCGACTTGGCGGTCAGCAACAGCCAGGGAATCGCGTCGGAGTCCGGTCCGTTGTCCTTCGCCTTGAGTTCACCCACGACCTTGCTTCCGTCAGCGGATTCCCAGGTTGGACCGGCGTAATGCTTGCCGATTTTCCTGTTGGTGCTGTCGTACAAGTCCGCTTCCGGCGCCTTGAGTGCCCATTCGAATCGCGTGGGTTCGTCCTCGCCGGCCTTGCACTCGTAAATCTGCACGCCGGTAGCTTGTACCTCGAGCGACAACTCCTGGTTTGCCGGAACGTTGAGTGTGTCGGGCATCGTGATTGACTCCGCATTGGCACCGGCGTAGCCCACGAACAAGGCTGCCAATGCTGCCGTGGCGATGATCACTACGTTGCGCGATGCCATGACAATGGGACCTCCGGCCGGAAGCGTGGTGGACTTCAGCATTGGCTGCGTCCGTGATCTTGGCTTTGACGCGAGCGGAGATCAAGCCGTGCGGCGCTACCGTGGATCGCTGCGCGTCGGGATGAGCCGATCCTGTGACAACCGGCCCCTGGCGAACGTGGCGGCGCGGGCGCTCACGGTGCTGCCGGATCGAGGCTTCCGAAACCACGTTCAATCGAATGCAAAACGAAGATACCCGCCATTGCGGCGGGTATCTTTTCGAGCGTGGCTTACACGATCGCGAACGATCGCGGTGCCGCTGTCAGCGCCAGCGGCGATCGACCGTGAACTCGGCGGCGCAGCCCTTGTTCACCCAGATGCCGCCGCGGTTCGAACCCCAGGTGCGTCCTTCGATGCAGCGGGTGTCGGATACCTGGCGGGCGACCGATACGCGTCCGGCCCCGCCAAGATCGACGGCGCAGAAGTGGTATTCGAAGTCACGGCTTTCGCACGAGACATTGAAGCGCGTATCCCAGCCCGGCCCGGGATGCCAGTCGCCCTGGTCGCGGTCGCCGTGGTCGTGGCGATCATCACCACGGTCGCGGCCGCCCGCGGCGACGAAGCGCCCGGAGCAGCCACGGTCGACCCACAGGCCGCGGTTGTCGATACCCCAGTTCTCGCCGCGCACGCAACGCGTGTCGGAGATCTGGTCGACCAGGCGCGCGTCGCGCCACGGCACTTCGCAGCGCGCACGGTGCATGTCGTGGCTTTCGCAGGTGACCGCGTCGCCGCGATCATGGTCCTGGGCGCGCGCGATGGAAACGCTGCCCGAGAAAAGCACTACCAGTGCAGCAGCCAAAGCTGTCATTCGATGTGTCATGAGATTGTCTCCGGTTGGAAATGGTTGGCGCCCCAACGCAAACTGCGCGACATGGCAGGGCATCTGCGTGCACGACGCGCGGACACGGCTCGATGCGCACCTGCGCCGTCACGGCGATGGCACGCACCGGCAAAGTATCTACCCCGGTTGCTGAACGGCTCCCGGTCGGCATTCCGGAAAATCCGCGGCAGGCGCGCTGTATCGACTTCGGCGCGCCACCTGCCGACAATACGGGCCGGAAACCAGGAGACGAACATGATCAGGATTCGACGCTCGGCCGAGCGTGGCCTCGCCGACTTCGGCTGGCTGAAGAGCCGGCACACGTTCTCGTTCGGCAATTACCACGACGACAAGTTCATGGGCTTCGGCCCGCTGCGCGTGATCAACGAGGATCGCGTCGAGCCGGGCAAGGGCTTCGGCCAGCACAGTCACCAGAACATGGAGATCCTGTCGTGGGTGCTCGACGGCGCGCTGGCGCACAAGGACAGCATCGGCACCGGCGCGGTGATCGTGCCGGGCGAGATGCAGCGCATGACCGCCGGCACCGGCATCGCGCATTCGGAGTTCAACAATTCCGGCAGCGCCGGCGTGCACTTCCTGCAGATCTGGATCCTGCCGGACAAGGCGGGACTGAAGCCCGGCTACGAGCAAAGAAATTTTTCGGGGAAGCTCGACGGCAAGCTGTTGCTGGTCGCATCACGCGACGGGCGCGATACGTCCGTGCTGATCCACCAGGATGTCGACCTGTATGCCTCGCGCCTCGCGGCCGACGCGACGCTTTCGCATCGTTTCGCCGCGGGCCGCATCGGCTGGGTGCAGGTGGCGCGCGGCAGCATCGAGGTGAATGGCCAGGCGCTCGAACAAGGCGACGGCGCGGCGATCGACGATACCGTCGAACTCGAGATCGACGCGCTCGAAGCGGCGGAGTTTTTGCTGTTCGACATGGCGACCGCTCCGTTGCGCTGGTCGAACGATAGCCGATGAGGTGAGTGGCGGCAGTCTGTAAGTATGTCTGGCCACGAACGCCACCATCCGCCTTCGGCACCTTCCCCCGCTTCGCAGGGGAAGGAAAAGCGAGGCTGCAGGATGGGGCCTTCCCCCGCCTGCGGGGGAAGGTGGCGGCAGCCGGAAGGGGGCATGTTCTGCCAAAGCATCACATTCGCTGCCGGTTCAACTCGCATCGTCTACGGGTCAATACGCGCCCATATAGTCGCGCTTGCCGATCTCGACGCCGTTGTGGCGCAGCAATGCGTATGCGGTCGTGACATGGAAGAAGAACTGCGGCAGGCCGTAGCTCAGCAGGTACTTCGTGCCGGTCAGGCGCTTTTCCTTCGGCGTGCCGGGGCGCAGCACGATTTCACGCTCGGCGCTGCCGTCGAAACGCGCTGCGTCAAAGGCGGCGATGAACGCCAGTGTCTTCGCGATCAGGGCGCGCAGCTCGTCGAGGCTCTGTTCCTTGTCGTCGTACGCAGGCACGTCGGCGCCGGCCAGACGCGCGCTGACGCTGCGCGCGAAGTCGCACGCGATCTGCACCTGGCGCGCCAGCGGAAACATGTCCGGAAACAGGCGCGCCTGCGTCAGCGCAGCCGGCTCGATTTTCCTGGCCGAGACATGGGCCTGCGTCTTGGCGAGCACATCGTCGAGCCCGCCGAGCATCTGCGTGAATACCGGAACGCTGGCATCGTAAAGCGAAAGAGTCATGGTGGGATCGATCCTGAAAGTCGGGGCGCAGATCATACACGGCGGCGTTTTACGGCGGCGTGCATCTGTTCGAAGGAGCCTGGAGATCTTTCTGCGTTCGCGACGCGGCGCCGTTTACTTCTTCTCGCACGGAAACGTGGTCTTCAGCGCCACGGCAACGAGATCGACCGCGTTCTTCTGCCACAACTCGGGATTGGCCCGGAGGTACTTCAGCACGAGCGCTTCGGCCTGCACCGAAGTCGCATCCTCCGGCAGGCAGATTGCGCCTGCGCCAAGCGCCTCGCTCGTGGCGCGGACGAATCCCTTGGCATAGCCGACCAGGTACAGATCGGTTTCCGACAGCTTCATGCCAGCCCGCAGGTTTTCCTGGTTGCGCAGCGCCACCTCCAGGTCCGCGCCCGAATAGGCGACGACATTTCCGGAAACTGCACACGCCACGGGAATGATCAATGCGACCAGCCATTTCATCGCGCCCTACCCCCTATCGGTCGTGGCGTTTGAAGTCGCGGCAAATAATATAGCGTTACTGTCGACTTGACGTTAAGGCCGGGTGATGTCGCGGCCGGAATGCGGCGTCGCCGCCGCGCGTCGTTCGACCTGGCGCGGCCGTCACCCGGCGCGCATCGCGCACCGTGCGCGCCCTGTGCGCCGAGGACCGTGGACAGCGTTCCGGCGCGGGAATAGCCTTGCGCCGACCGCAAGCGAGGTTTCCGCCATGACGAGGTTTCCCGCCATGAAATCAGGCTGGTTGCTGCTGGTGTTTTCGGCGTTGTCCTGTTTTTCGTTTTCCCATGCCGCGCCGCCGAAGGCCGACACGAGTGCCGCGCTGGCGAACGCCGAAGCGCTGCTGCGCGGACGCTTCGACAACCGCGAGCAGGTCGACAAGGACCCGCACGACAACGGGCAGGCGCTTGCGCACGTAACCGTCGCGATCGAGCCGGCGCCGCAGAAGAACTGGTCACTGTGGCATGTGCACGTGCAGACCGACGCGGAATCATCGTTCGACCAGACCTGGGCGATGCAAGCCCGCGTCGAGTACGACGGCAGCGGCTCGCTCGTGCCGAACTACCAGCTGCACCAGACCGCCGGGCCTGCGGCGGCCACGTTCGATCCGCAGGGCTGGCTGTCGCTGGAAGCCTGCGCGCTGCGCGGCAAGTTCGAAAAGGACAAGCTGACCGGCATCTCGGAGGGCGAGCCATGCGTGGCCGTGTCGATGAGTGTCGGCGCGCGGCGCGCGCTGCTGCCGGTCGGGTTCACGCGCGAGGGCGAATGGCTGCACCTGGACATGAACCTGCGCAATGTCCGCACGCGCATCGACGCCAAACGCGTGCCGTAGAGGGACTCAATCCGGCTGCGCAGCGCGCGGCTCAATCGAAGCCGTTGCGGAAGATCCGGTCGCCGGGGTCGCTGAGGTGCAGGTAGATCGCCGTGACCCCGCTCAGGCTCAGGATCGTGATCGCGCCGGTCGCCTGCGTGTACCCCGGAAAGTAATTGAAGTCGAAATCGATGTTTGCCGCGGAGTAGTCGGTCGAGCCCTGGATCAGTATCAGCAGGTAATAGGAACCCACCGAGAGCGGCACGCCGGCACTGGCGAACGAGAAATGCAGGTGCGGACAGAACGCGCTCTGCAGGGATGAGTTCAACGCAAGATAGTCGCCGTGCGTTGCGCCGCCGACGTTGCCGATACGGGTGAACACCGTCGGGCTGGGAGCGCAGAACAACTTGCCGATGGTCAGGGCCGTGTTCGGCGGAGAACTGCTCGGGTTGTACACATTGCCGGGAATGATCGTCGAGCCGGCCTGCGCGGCGAGACTGCCGTTGACCGGACCAACGCCGGCGAGCGTCGCGCCCGTCTCCACGAGCACCTCGGGACTGGCGACCGCGCTGTCGAGTTCCAGCAGGCCCTGCGCGACCGTGGTCTTGCCGGTGTAGCCATTATTGCCGGTCAACTGCAGGAATCCGGTCCCGACCTTGGTCAGCGCGCCGCCGCTGCCGCCATTGAAGCCGCCGTCGAGGATGCTGCCGTCGATCGTCTGCGTATAGTTCAGTGCACCGATCGACAGCGTCTGGCTGCCGAGCAGCAGTTGCGTGGCGGCGCCGCCGGCCACGGCGCCGAGCGACGCCGGCCCCGTCATGTACGAAAAGTCGATCGTTCCGCCGTTGAAGACCTCGGCGCCGGCGCCGCTCGACAAATTGGTGAAGTAGATCGTCGCGCCGGCATGGTTGGTGATCTGCGCGCTGCCGGCGGAACTGTAGTCGCCGAAATCGACTTCCTGGTCGTTGGTGATCAGGCTGTTGGCCGCGTCGCCGTCGGTTTCGAACCATAGCGTGCCGGGCCCTGTCGTGAAGGTGTTCTGCGTCGTCGTCGACAGATTCAGGATGCCGTGGCGTAGCTGCAGGAACGCATTCAGCTGGAAACTGTAGGGCGGCCCGTAGCCGAACGAAATCGCGCCGAGCTCCACGCTGGCCGACACCGTCACCGAGGTGCGCGCCGATGCGTCGAACTCGGCGACGTCTTCCGGATTGCCGCCCTGCGCAGCCGATCCACCGGGCACGCCGTTCGGATTCCAGTTCGTGGCCGTGTTCCAGTCGCCGGACGTGGCGCCGGTCCATACATAGGTCTGCTGCGCGTGCAACCACGAAGCGGCGAGCAGCAGGCAACCGGCCGCGAGCATGACCCTGGTCTTCGGCAACGCTGACATCGTATCCACCTCGAATCCCGGCGATTGCCGGTGGCTTCGAGGGTTACGTCATTCGGAACGTGCAGCTGACATCCGATTTCGCATCGCCGCGAAGCTCCCTCTTCCTCAATGGCTTCGTCGTTGTGGTGCCGTCGTCGCCGAACACCGCGGCATTTGGCATCGCAAATTCCCCTCTCCCCGTTCCCGGCACGGGGGGAGACTCGCGCGCGGGTCAGACGTCGAGGTCGACGCAGTTCAGGTAGACGTGCTGCATCCTGACGCCCTGCTGCGTCGTCGCGAACGACTCGACCGCGCAGGTGCCGGCGATGGTCTGGACCGAGCGTCCGATGTAGGCCACCAGTTGCCAGCGGTTGCCGGACGTGGGCAGGTTGGCAGGATCGACGTCGGGCCGCGGCGAATAACCCGGCGTTTCCAGATTCGTCAGGTCGATGCCGATGCGGCCGCCGCCGTCGGCTACTTCGAAGTAGCGCAGTGGTCCGGCGAAACCGAAGGTCTGACCGGCGTAGGTGATGATCACGTCGGCATACACGTCGGCCGGCTTGGCCGCGTCCGCCGCCTTCATCGTCGCCAGCGCCATGGCGGCAGCAAAGAAGAATCGAACGTATACGGCTTTCATGGCAGCTCCCGTGGGTGAGCGGACTCCTGTCGTTTTTCGCTGTCCCTCATCTGGTCAATTCAGCTTTCCCGACACGCGATTACCGGCGTCGGCGCGAAGCGCCCGTGCGCCGGCGCCGGATGGCGGGATCGTGCGGCCGCCAGCCACTGTCGTGGACGCATGGCGTCGGCGATGCGCGTGCCGCCGCCTTGCCGAAACCCCTACAATTGCCGATTCGCTCTCCGCGGGCATTTTCATGGCGCTCAACTCGACCACCTACAAAGCCGAGCTTGCGATCAGCGACATGGATCGCCACTACTACGCGACCCACGCGCTGACCGTCGCCCGGCATCCGTCCGAGACCGAGGAGCGCCTGATGGTGCGCCTGCTCGCGTTCGCGCTGTTCGCCGACGAGCGCCTGGCGTTCGGCAAGGGCATCAGCAGCGACGACGAGCCGGACCTGTGGCGCAAGGACCTGACCGGCGAGATCATCGAATGGATCGAGCTGGGTCAGCCGGACGAATCGCGCATCCGCAAGGCCTGCGGCCGCTCGCGGCAGGTGATCGTGATCACCTACAGCGGACGCGGCGCCGAAATCTGGTGGGAGAAGAACAAGGCGGCGCTCGCGCGTGCGAAAAATCTCACGGTGATCGACATACCGGCACCGGCGGTCGCCGGGCTCGCCGCGCTGGCCAACCGCACGATGCGGCTGCAATGCATGATCCAGGATCGGCAGGTGCAGGTGTTCGGCGTCGACGTCGCCGTGACGATCGACCCGGCCGTGCGCATTGCGCCGGCGCAGCCGGGCCGGTGAACAGGTGGCCGACGCGTTCGACGCATTGATCGTCGGCGGCGGCGCCGCCGGACTCATGTGCGCGATCGCAGCCGGCCGGCGCGGCCGGCGCGTATTGGTGATCGAGCACGCCAACCGGGTCGGCAAGAAGATCCTGATGTCCGGCGGCGGACGCTGCAACTTCACCAACACCGGCACCACGCCGGCGAATTTTCTCTCCGCCAATCCGCACTTCTGCAAGTCGGCTCTGGCGCGCTATACGCCGGCCGATTTCATCGCGCTGGTCGACACGCATCGCATCGCCTGGCATGAAAAGGAACTCGGCCAGCTGTTCTGCGACGATTCGTCGAAGCAGATCGTGCGCATGCTGCTCGACGAATGCGCCGCAGCCGGCGTGCGCATCGAAACGGGCTGCGCGGTGACGCAGGTGCGCCACGACGACGCGATGTTCCGTCTCGAAACGCCGCTGGGCGCATTCAGTGCACCGTCGCTGGTCGTCGCCAGCGGCGGCTTGTCGATCCCGAGCATGGGAGCCAGCGGCTTCGGCTACGACCTTGCGCGCCAGTTCGGCCACCGCGTGCTGCCGACGCGTGCCGGCCTCGTACCGCTGACGCTCAGCGGCAAGCATCAGGAACGCCTTGCCGACCTCGCCGGCGTCGCGCTGCCGGTCGAGGCGCGCTGCAACGGGACAAGTTTCAGCAACTTCATGCTGATCACGCATCGCGGCATCAGCGGGCCGGCGATCCTGCAGATTTCCTCGTACTGGAATCCCGGCGACGACCTCACCCTGGATCTGCTCCCCGGCCTCGATGCGCTCGAGTGGTTGCTTGCGCAGAAGTCCGAACGCGCCGACGCGGAACTGAAGACCGTGCTGGGCGAGCGAATGCCCAAGCGTCTTGCGCAGCGCCTGTGCGAGCACTGGCTGCAAGGCAGGCCGATGCGCCAGTATCGCGATGGCGAGTTGCGCGAGATCGCCGCGCAGCTGAGCGGCTGGCCGCTGCTCGCCAGCGGCACCGAAGGCTACCGCACCGCCGAAGTCACGCTCGGCGGCGTCGACACCGACGAGCTTTCTTCGAGCACGATGCAATCCAGACGCATCCCGGGCCTGTACTTCATCGGCGAAGTCGTCGACGTGACCGGCTGGCTCGGCGGCTACAACTTCCAGTGGGCCTGGGCATCGGGACACGCCTGCGGCACGGCGCTCTGAACGCGCGGCAAGCGGCACGCCGCCTTTGAAAAATAGCAAGCGCGAGGATGGCGTTTGCGCACGCCTCGATCCGTGACGCCACATCGTCGTGCGCGGTTTGAGACAAATTGAAGGAACCCTGCCATTGCATCGAGCAATGCCACTCACGCGAGAATACAATTCGCGCATGTCCGATACCCTGTTCAATCGCGTCCTCAACATCAGCGCCTTCGACGGCGATTCGCGCGCGGCGTTGCGTGCGATGCACGCGCACTTCGCGCCGGATCTGCCGGACTGTTCGCTGGCTTTGCTGCTGGTGCGCGGCCAGGCCGAGTGGCGCTGCCGCCTCGCCGGCCTGATCGGGCCGGACGGCACCGAGCACGTGGCGAACCTCGATCCGAACGGCGACAGCGGCACGCTGCCGCTGTTCGACGACGACATCGCGGCGCGCATCGTGGCGACCCATGCGCCGCATGTGCTCACGATCGAGCCGGCCAGGCGCGATGTGCCACTGGCGCAGGCATTGTTCAGCCCGGCGTCGGTGATGGCAATTCCGCTCGCCAACAACGGGCAGCTGACGCACTGGCTCGCCTTCGCCAGCAGCCTGCCGCACCGTTTCGACACGGTGCGCCTGGATCACGTGCTGCTGCACGTCAACCTTGCCGCGAGCCTGATCATCCGGCCGATCGTGCTGCGTTCGCTGACGCGCGAGAGCAAGCGCCAGCGCCACCAGATCGAAGGCCTGGCCGATATCCAGAAATCGCTGCTGCCGGACAGCCCGAAGATTCGCGGCCTGGACTACGCGATCCACTGGCAACCGGCGGAGACGGCCGCCGGCGACTACTACGAAATGAGCAACCTGACCGAATTCGCGCCGCCGGATTTCCAGCCGACCGGCGACGACGTGTGGGGCGTGATCGTCGGCGACGTCTCCGGCCACGGCGCCGCCGCGGCGATGGAAGCCGTGCAGTTCGACGCGATCATGCGCACCTACAAGGGCGGCGACGGGCCGCCGCCCGCGGCGGCGATCAGTTATGCGAACCGCTATTTCTTCTCGCGCCGCAGCCGCGGCCACTTCATGACCGTGTTCGCGATGCTGTACCGGCCCGACACGCACGTCCTGAGTTATCTGAGCGCCGGACACCCGCCGATCCTGCATCGGCGCGGTAGCCAGGTGAACCTGCTCGGCGAAGGCGACCAGATTCCGCTCGGCGTGCTGCGCGACCACGAGTACCGCAACAACGACATCGTCCTGGAAGCGGGCGACCAGCTGCTGCTCTACACCGACGGGCTCACCGAGGCGCGCGACCGCCACGAGCGCATGTTCGGCATCGACCGCCTGCGCGACCTGTTCTCCCACCCCGGCGACACGCCGGGCGCCGTACGCGATCGCATCGTTTCCGCCCTGCACGAGTACCAGGGCGGCCCGATCGGCGTCGACGACCAGACCCTGATCGTGCTCGCCATCGAGCACTGAATCGCTCGCGGTTTGAACCCTGCCGAGGTCAGGCGGAACTAATC
>Ga0207694_10003904_pt1 | contig 11780 bp, 9 predicted proteins | sample KBSC34metaG_FD_184353 | JGI IMG/M metagenome (GOLD analysis project Ga0207694, IMG submission 184353) | Corn rhizosphere microbial communities from Kellogg Biological Station, Michigan, USA - KBS C3-4 metaG (SPAdes) (version 2) | ecosystem: Host-associated > Plants > Roots > Rhizosphere > Soil...
AAACGGGGACTGGCCTGCGTCGCGTCATCGATGCTTAAGCATCTCCCGCGACGACCGGTCCCCGCTTTTCATCATCCTCTTGTCTCTTGCGAATCCCTTGTCTATTCCGACAGGTTAGGCACCTCGATTCCAAGTGCCGTCGCCAGGGCGATCTGATGGTCCTGCTCCTGAATCAGGATGTCGCGGATTTGCTCGGCCATGGCGTATTCACCAAGCGCCTCACATTGACGCACGCGTGCGCGGTAGCGTCGGATTGTGTCGTTTTCGTTATCCAAGTCGAACTGCAACATGTCCCGCGCCTTCGGCGATGTCTTGACTGGTTTGGGATTGGTCGTCGGCATTCCACCGAGATAGTCGATTTGCTTGGCGATCGTCAGCGCATGCGCCAGTTCCTCGCCGGCGTGCACTTCCAGCTCGGCCGCGATGTTCATGTACTCGGCGCCCTTCAAGACCTGCGAATAAATCACATAGGAAATAACGGCCTGGTATTCGCCCGCCAGATCTTCGTTCAGCAGATCAACCAATTGTTCTCGCGTCACCATGACATCGGCTTTGGCATCTGCGACCTGGTGATTCTTGGTCGCCGCGTTCTTTTCCATGATGACTCCAGTCGAAAATACGAAGGATGAATGACTTGGTGAAACCGAATTTGAGGTCAGGCAAAGGCGTGGTTCAGGGTCGCGGCGAACGACAAACGACATTGAGGCTAGTTACCCGCCGGACAAACCACTGAACCACGCGTTCGACAGTCCGAAATTAGGTATTTGGCGTCGGCGCGGTTGCCGGAGGTGCCTGTGGTGCAGTTGCCGGCTGGGGAGCCGTTGTTGGAGCGATGGTCGCGGGCTGTGTGTTGTAGACCGGCTGAGCATACGTGTAGCCCCCACGGTAGCCCCTACTACCGCAGCGACGGCAATGTCGTGCTTCGGCCGTTCCACTGTCAGCCACCACACTGCAAACGGCAATTAGCAGTGCGGCAAACGCCAATCGTTGTCGAGTCATCTCCTGCATTCCTTTTCAAAAGCAACACACACGTCCCTCCCTGGTCAACGGACCAAAGGAAGGTGTTTTTGGTATCGAGAAGCGGCAGAGCGGTTCTATGGCCGAATCAGCGCGTCAATCGTTCGTCGACCAGCAGGCCGAAGTGGTTGAAGTTGCGACCCCCGTGTCGGGCCGCGATGGTGGCAGCGCGAACTGCCGCATTACGATCCTCGGTGTCGATAATCAACGCGAAATGGCCCTTGTTCAGTTCCAGCGTGCCGTCCTTCATCAGCGTCTCGACGGCTTCGCCCCACAGTGAACTACTCATCATGCGTTGCAGCAGATGGATGCCATCCTCACCGTTCAGAACGGTGATCTTGTCATCCGGGAACCCCGCGAGATTTAGTCCTCCCGTGATCGCGTCGCAATCCGCCTGCGAATCTGCGAATCCGATCGCATGGCCCTGTGGAGCCGGAAGGTCCTGATTAACGTCTTGAAGTGGTTGGACTGTCATCGATCGCTCCCCTCATCTCGGACGCCCTGCGGCACTGCGTGCCGAACGCACCCCGTGCGAGCGACGCAGTTCGTCGCAGTTCAACCGAACATAAGTGGTTGAACTGGTAGGATGAACGCAACGCCCATGCCAATCGGTTGTCGATACCTGTACAGACCGTTATTCGCTGTAATCCAAGGGCTTTCGATGAATGTGCTGAACGACAGGAATGCGTAGCGACGGAAACGGGACTGCAACACGGATGATGGTTTGTCGATCATAGTGAGCGATGCGACGACAAACATTTGCGCCCCTTAGGACCCGGCCGCGGGTCGGCGGGATGCGCGATTGCTCCGGCGTTGCTTGCTTACTCTTTCTACTGACCACAGTGGGATGTACCCGTATTTTGACTGGAGAATGTGTTTATCGACGTGCGAACATCAATGAAAGTGCTATCTTGACGACAGGGCGGTAATTCCGAAGCCGACAGACCAATCGCAGAACAGGTTCCCGGCGTAGTTTGTGGCGAGGTTTTATTTTCTGTCAAATTTCAATTAGAACGGGTTCGCAGTGAGATAATCGATTTGATCGTGTGATTCGACACAGGCGCGACAGCGGCTGGTGATTCTGTCGCAAACGCCGTTGTGGGCGTTTCTTTGATGACGCTGTCCGTGTTCCGAAAGGCCACGTAACGCCACCGTCAATAGTGCAGATGTGGACGGTCGCGAATTCCTGGACGATTCGATTGACATCCGTCTGTCAGAACGCAGAGCAAGCTCGTCCAACGCACTCGTTGGCAAAGCTGTCGAGAATCAAACACACGCTGTCTGTGTCGTATGTGGCCGCATCAGAGCTCGCCAGTTTTGTAGATTGCCGCAACACGTGCTGCTCGACGTCCCACCGAATCTTGAATTGGTCAGCCATCCCCGACACGTAGTCGGCGTCGCTTTCCAGGATGACATTCAGACGCGGCCGACCTTTGACCGGTCGGATATCGATGTGATCGAAGACGATATGCATCATGCTGACACCGAATTCATCGACGATCCAGACCTTGAATTGCTCAAGTACGGGAGGCAGGTCGAACTGCCCGAGTTTCGCAGACCTCGCTACCGAGAACAGTTCATCGTCACCAAACAGCATGTTTGTCCAATCGGACGGCTTTTAGTCGTGCTACGGAGAAACCGGTAGAGTTGTACATGCGATGTGAATGACATTGCCTCAATGGACAACGCATCTCGCAGAAGCCTGCGTGCCGGACCAACACGAGCAATCAAGGTTCGTCAGGAACCGACTGCTGTTGACGGCACTTAGTGCCTCCATTATCCGCTCGTCTCCAATCTCGATTAAAGAGACGTGCAGAAGAATGTGCCAAGTCTCGCCAGTGAGATCGCGAGACTTGCAGAAAAACATCCGTAGGCACCATGATTATGCTGACGCAACCCAGCAGCTTAACTGACTTGCGCGCGAGTTTTGTTCTCGAATCGATTTCGCCCGGTACAGGCATGGAAGCAAGTTTCCGAGTTGTGCTACCTGAAAATCTGGTGGAATGTTTCGACAAACTGTGACGATCGCCAAGTCTACGTTTGGCCGAAAAAGTCCGGAGTGACGTGCTTAGTAGGGTCAAGAAACGATATTCGTGCACGGATGAAGAATGAGCTTTCGCTGCCGGCCCAAAGGGCTGCCGAGTGGCAATGGCAGTTCGAGCGGTGAGTTCAGCGTTTCCAGAAGGAGAGCTTTCGAGCCATGATTAGCGTTTTTGTCTCTTATCGTCGAACGGATGCGGGTCATGCTGTGGATGCTGTGATGGCCCATCTGAAAAACGCGTTTAATGTGTTTCGCGATATTGACGGGATCCAGCCAGGAGACCTATTCCCAGAGGTGATCCGGCGTGAAATGAGGAAAAGCGATGTAATGGTGGTAGTCGTTGGTACTAAATTCTTTGACGCCGATCATCTCGCGCGCTTCGACAAAGAAGATGATCCGGTTCGTGTGGAACTGACCATGGCGTTAGCGTTGGGACTTCCGCTCCTTCCTGTCACTGTGGAAGGGGCGCAGATTCCGACTGGCATTAAGTCGCACTCTGTTCTAGAGGCTTTTGCATCGCTACACGCTCATGACATCGGAAGTGGAAGACATTTCGAGGTCGACCTTAAGGATTTAGAGGAGAAGATCAGAAGACTTGCTGAACCCCGCATGAAGGCGCGGCAGGAGGAGGACAATCGCATTGTCGTACAGCGAGACAAGGAGTGGAATCAAAAGCAAGTCGAGTGGGAATTGAGGCAGCAACAGAGAGACACCAGGCATCGGCGTCACCAAGTCGTCGGGTTGTCGATAATTGGGACGTGTGTTCTGCTGATCGTGTTGCTTGGACTTCGTGTGCTTTTTCCGACAGGCGCCAGTGCGAGCGATGTCGTCGTTGTTACATCCACGCTCTTTGAGCCTCACTTCAACATGAGAGATCGGGCGATTTTCCTTGTGAAAGAGAACGTGGCTGTGATCCCACGCGGAGAAAGGAATGATGACGGAACGTACTCGTTATCGATCTCTACGTATCCGGCTAGTTTTATGAAGGAGATTCAAAGTGTTGTCTATCTGTGTGACGACTTCGGGGTGCAAAACCCGAAAATCGGGAAGGGAGACAGTTTCAGTATACAGTACAAGGACGTTGATGGTCGCACTGGTATTCTAGAAAAACCAGTGACAGTTATTATCAGGACTTCCAAGGACGAACTGTCATTTGTCTTTGCGATGGAGGGAATCAAAAACTGGCTATAACATGAGGTGTCAGTGCCTTCGAAGTCGCGGCATCTGCCGCGGCATGAATTGGTCTCAGGTCACGGTAGTGCACTCAGGAACAATATCGGGCGAGACAGAGATCTGGAGCGGCTCGTCATTTCACCTCGCCGCATGCATCAAGAGCGAGTATCGCAAATGCGTTACCGACGTTGGTAATGCGATGTTCGGTATGCCAGCCTTGCGATGGAGTGAACCAGCGACCGCTGATGCGCTGGTTGCTTTTGAGCCAGACAACCCCGCGCTGCAGTGTTGGAGTTGTGGCGGCTTCGCCGACCTGGCGCAAGACGAACACGCTGAGGCCCGTGGCATATCCATCGCTGGCCAGAGAGCTCCGATAGGTCTCGTCGCGACCGACGTAGACCAAGAATGACTCGCCGTGCCCTGGTTGGCTGCGGGCCATTCGTCCCGTGTCCGTTTGTCGTTCTGGTTCGCGACAGTTCTCAGTGAGCGTGGCCATCGACCAGCCTCCGTCCGGACGCTGCGCCGTTTTCAGTTCGTCGATCCACCGCGTTCGTTGTTCGTCACTGACGATGTCCTGCAGGCAACTGCTTAACCACAGGAGCATGATTCGCTGGTGCAAAGTCCACGCCGTGTGGCTGCTCAGGTACTGACGAATTGCTGTCAGACCGCGTTGAGCCTGTGGAGTTCTGGCATAGTCATCGGGTGCGAGCGCCGTGGCGAGTGCCGCGATCGTCACTCCGTAATGGTCGTCGCACTTCAGTGGCGGCGTATCGCGGAGTGGCCATTCCCAACTTCCGTCGTCGCGTTGCAGCGTCCACATTCGGTCGAGTTCTTCGCGCGTCCGTGGATGCAGTTTGCCCGTGGTTGCTCGATCGTGCAGCGCCAGGGCGGCTGCGACCTGAATCGTGACCGCAGCAATTCCATCTTTCGGAAGACTGGGTTCAGGTTCCAACCGCTTGGCAACGATGTCTTCGAAGAACTGCCGGACTTCAGGTGGTTCTGGCAAGATGCCGGCGAGTACCGGTCGCGCTATGAGATGGGGGGGAAGCGTATGGCACGCGGCACATTGTCTCGTCTTCTGCCAATAGAGTGCTTCGACATCCATCGCTTCTGCGGCGCGCCGAAGAGAGAACTCGGTCGCGATCGCTTCCGTCTCCGAGATTGTTGAGGGTTCCGGAACAGATTGCAGCGTGTACGGCTGGTCTGCGATGAGTTCACTCGCGAATCCGATCGCCGTCAGTAAACAGACAAGAAACCAGATTTGTTTTCTGGGATGAGATGTTGCTGAGTGGCGGAAGTCCGCCGATCGGAACACCGAAACAAGTCGCGATACCAGAAATGGTGCGCGGGGCATGACGGCCTCGTGGGATGTAGTTCTGCGTTTCCTGTCGATGTCGGCATGCTAACAGAAAACATCGAGACCATCGCGCGAATTCTGGGAATGGTTCCCGTGTTGTTCCGTGTTCGTCGTCGCCCTTCAGTGAGCGCTCGGCCTTAGGAGAGAGTCGGATGTCATCTTGCCGACGAATTGAATGACGTTTGAAACGCCTGATGGGTAATACGCCGAGATCCCGTCTCCCTAACCCAACGGCAGTGAAGCCCCAAACCCAGGGTCGCGAGCTTTGCGAGCGCACCCTGGTTTGCTCCCGGCATCATTCCGAATACGCCAACGGCGTTGCATCAACCTGAGATCGTTAACGTTTGCGGGCTTATTTCAAAAGTGTGATGGAACGCCGTTGGCGTACATTGCGATTTATGGTGGGGCAACCCAAGGCGCGCTCACAAAGTTCGCGGCCTTGGGCTTTAACCCTTGCAGGGTAAAGAGGCTTGGCAAAGAGACGCGAGTGCATTGGAACGCCTCGTTCGTGGTTGCGCATCAACACGCTAATGGCGTGAGTTTCACCGCCTCGACTTCGTCAATCTGATCCGTGCGAATCTGTGTCCATCTGTGGCTCAGTTTTCAAATGATGGACGGGTATTTGCCACGGATAGACCAGCACCGCAACCCTTCGCCGAGCCTTCTTCGCTCTACGCATCGAATCCAACCAAGTCATAGGCACCCGCCACCCCACCTGGGCTGCCACATCCGCCACGGGCGGCTTTTATGCGCGTCGCATGATGGGAACAGAAGACAGTGATCTTTCGCGCGAGGTGAGATTTAAAGAAGAGAAGGGACGTCGAGAGTGTCCTAGTGGGTTGCAAGTCCCAGCGGCAGCCTCGTGTGTCTGCGACACACAAGTAGACCGCAGACAGTCAACCTGCGCCACACGGAATGATGATGCGACATTGGCACCTCAGCACCCGTTTCCAACGCGCGCGCAGGCTACCTATTCTGATCCTAACTCATTCCCGAACCCCGCCGACCCGCGGCCGGGTCATGATGAACACGTACTTGAGCACCAATTTGAGCATGGGCTTTCATCGGTAAATCATGGAGTTTTGAGTGATTTGCAGGTTGGTGTTCATCCAGTTCAGGCGAAATCGGGGCAGGCTCAGGCGATGGCTTTAAAGTAGTAGGCGGACTCCGTCTGCCGTTCACCGGTCTTTCTTCATTTCAAACCGAAGGACTGGATGAGGGAACACGCGGACGGGAGATGGATGTCGTCTTACGTTCCGAAGTGTTTCTTGATCGTGTGAAACACGCCATGCAGACCTCGTCTCGTATTGCGTGAAGATGGCTCGCGCTATTGCGAGGTTGAAGAGGCGGACGGCAGATGGAATATGCCTGCTACTTTGGCAACGCGCGAACGGTGCTCCTCTGCGTAACCCGTCGTGCGACGCGCACAAGCCGCCGGTGGCGGTACCTTTGGATTAGCTGAAATTGTGACAATTTGTCATTGATTTCGGTCGGGGTCCTAATTAGTCTCAGACAGAGTGTCTTCTCAGATTATGTATTTTTAAGGGCTGCTCGGTTGGGGCTGAGGCGTCACACTGATGTTGTGCGCCGTGGTCTTCACTCTGGGTGCGACTGTTAGCGGTTTTCGGGCCAAAAGTGAGTGGTGTCGGCACAAGGTGGCCGGTCATCTTTGAACTTTCGTGCCTGGAAATGCGTCTGACTGAAAGACGATGCGGGAACGGAAGACCAGGATCGACTTGGTTGATGAACTGATTATGACCACCTTGCCCCCTCTCCGGTGGGACTGCCATTGCAGTCTGCTTCCGGCGGGCAGATGACGACACTTTCCAAAAGGAAACCGCGCATGTTGAATGTTTTCCAGACGTGGCTTGCTTCGTTGCGCGGTGGAACAGCGCCCAGTTCGTTGAGGATGTGCCGTTCGGTGCGAAGTCACAGTTCGGTGGGAAGGAAGAGGCGATCCAGTCGACGATGGTCGATCGCCGATGTGCAACTGCTGGAACCGCGAACACTGCTGTCGGCGTCATTTCCGGAATTCGTCGACCCGAATCCCGCGACGGGAAACGGCTTTGGAACTCAGGTGTTGCCGCTATCGACGGGCAACGTGGTCATTACATCTCCGGGGAATAACTCGGTCTATTTGTTCAACGGTTCAACCGGGGCACTCATCAGTACTTTGACCAGTACGCATAGCGGTGACTTCGATCTGTGCACAGTGACGGCGGTCGGGAATGGAAATTTCGTCGTCAGCAATCCGACGTGGCAAAACGGGTCGAACTTCTACACCGGTGCCGTAACCTGGGGCAGTGGCTTTACTGGCGTGAACGGTGTCATCGGCGCTTCGAACAGTCTGATTGGAACTCAATCCGACGACCTCGTTGGCTACGGCGGTATCACCGTCTTGCCGAATGGGAACTACCTGGTCGATTCATGGAACTGGAGTAATGGCAGTGCGTTCGCGGCCGGCGCGGTCACGTTTGGTCGTGGTTCGACCGGTGTCTCCGGGACGATCAGTACGACAAACAGTCTGATTGGAACTCATTCGAATGACATGGTCGGCTACAACGGCGGCCAGGATATCATCGGCAATCAGGGAACAGTCATCGGCCATTCGAATTATGGAATCACAGTTCTGAGCGATGGCAACTACGTCGTTTCCAGCATCTTCTGGAATAGCGGACTGCTGACCAGTGTCGGTGCCGTCACATGGGGGAACCGGACTTCAGGTGTCAGGGGGACGGTGAGCGCCTTCAATAGCTATATCGGTGCCTCAAGCAACGACGAGATCGGTAGTGGCGGCGTGTTCGCCTTGGCGAATGGCAGCTATGTGATCAGCAGCCCGAGTTTCGCGAACGGGGCGGTCAAGAGTGCCGGCGCTGCCACTTGGCTGCCTGGCAGCATCACCGCGTTCGGTATCGTCACGGTGGCGAACAGTCTGGTCGGAGTGGCCACGAATGATCAGGTCAGCAGCGGCGGAATCACCGCGCTGACGAACGGAAATTATGTCGTCAATAGCCCGAACTGGGCGAATGGCAGTGTCGCGAATGCAGGGGCGGCTACGTGGGGCAGTGGCACCGCCGGAGTCTTTGGTCCGATCCTCGTCACGAACAGTCTGGTGGGCTCAACCGCCGGTGACCTGATCGGCAACGACGGCGTCTTCAGTCTGCCCAACGGCAACTATGTCGTCGATAGTTCAACGTGGAGTGACACGGGTAAGTCCAACGTGGGGGCCGTGACGTTCGGCAGCGGAACGGTGGGGACCAGTGGTGCTGTCGGCGCCGCGAATAGTTTGATTGGCAGCACGATTAACGATTACGTCGGTGGAGTGAATCCGGCGACTTTGCCGTTTGGCGCTGTTCCGACCGTTCGCGGTGTCTCTGTACTGGCTAACGGCAATTACGCGGTGATCAGCCGAGACTGGAACAATGGCGCCGCGGTTGATGCGGGCGCAGTCACCTGGGTGAATGGGACGACGGGACTGGTCGCCCCGATCAGCGCTGGAAACAGTCTGGTCGGCAGCACTTCCAATGACGAAGTGGGATCGGCCGGCGTGACGAAGTTGGGCGGCAATGCGTACCTGGTCTTCAGTCCAAGCTGGTCGAATGGAGCTGCGGCACGAGCGGGTGCTGTCACCTTCAGCGGCGGCGTCACTGGAATCACAGGTGCAATCTCGGCCGCAAACAGCCTGATCGGGAGTTCTGTAGGCGACCAGGTCGGATCAGGGGGCGTCACGATTCTGACCAATGGCAACTACGTCATCAGCAGTTCTGACTGGTCGAACGCCAAGGGCGCCGCAACCTGGGGTAGCGGATCGACGGGAGTGAAAGGCGCCGTCAATAGCGGCAATAGTCTGGTCGGATCGACATCAAATGACGGTGTCAGCAGCGGCGGAGTTGTCGCGTTACCGAACGGAAATTATGTCGTCGACAGTGAGAACTGGAACAACGGGGCCGCCACGCGCGCTGGCGCCGTGACATGGGGGAACGGGCTGGCGGGAATCACTGGAGCCGTCACGTCAGTGAATAGTCTGGTTGGCAGCACGAAGAATGACCAAGTAGGTGCTGCGGGGCAGCCCGGCACCAGCGGTGTCGTGGCATTGGGCAACGGCAACTACGTAGTGAAAAGTCCATTCTGGTCGAATGGCAGCGTGGCTCAGGTTGGTGCAGTGACATTGGCCAATGGGACAACTGGTACCACCGGCAATGTGACGTTCCTCAATAGCCTGGTTGGCAGCACCAAACAGGATGAAGTTGGGTACGGAGCCGTAATCGCGCTGCCGAACAACAATTACCTGGTGGACAGTCCATTCTTCAACAACACCGGCACGATCCCGAATGCCGGGGCGGTCACACTGGGTAGCGGGACGGTTGGAATCACCGGCGGAGTGAGCGCGATCAATAGCATTGTCGGATTCCAGCCTCACGCGACTCAACAGATCAGCGACACCATATACCTGGACAAAGTGAACCAGAACTTCCTGGTGGCCATGCCCGACAATGGCAACGGCCGTGTGGCAGTGGGTTCGATGATCTTTACCCCGCCATCGCAAACGTTGGCATTGATTGGCCTCAATCCGAGTTCACTCACTTATGCCGAAAACAACAGCCCCACGCTGATTGCATCGACGATCACCGTGATCGATCCCAACAGCAGCACTCTGAAGTCGGCCACGATTCAGTTTACCGCCAATTATCAAAACGGGCCTGACAGGCTGTTCTTTACTAATACCGCCAAGATCACAGGCAACTTCAGTTTTGCGACGGGCACACTGACTTTGACCGGTGTGGACACGCTGGCGAATTACACCGCGGCCTTGCGGTCGATCACGTACTGGAACATCAGCGACGCACCCAGCACACTGCCACGAACGATTTCCATCACGGTCAGTGATGCGACTTCAACCAGTAAAGCGGTCAGCCGCAGTATTCTCGTCTCGGCGATCAATGATGCGCCCTTGTTATCGAACGTCGATCCCAGCGTGCTGAGCTATAACATTGGCTCGGCTCCGATTGCCGTCGCTCCGACGATTCTGTGTGCGGACGCGGATAACGATTTCCTGCCCGGGGCAACCATTCAGATTACGTCGAACTATCAGAAGACGGCGGACAAACTGACGTTTGTCAACACGACGAAGATCACCAGCATCTGGGATGTGACGACGGGAACACTGACGTTGCTGGGGACAGATACCGTTTCGAACTACCGGACAGCGATGCGATCGATCCTGTTCTCGAACAATAGTCTGGCACCCAGCGTGCTGACACGAACCATTTCGTTTTCAGCCACAGACGGCTCGCTGTCGAGCAATGTTGTCACTCGAAAAGTTGTCGTGAACGTGCCACCCAAGTTGACCAATATCGAAGGGTCGGCGCTGTCCTACACTCGTGGCGCGCCAGGATTGGCTGTCACCTCATCGTTGACCGTGTCGGGCGTCGACACCAGCCTGATTGTGGGAGCCGTGCTGCAGATCAGTTCCAATTACCAGATCGGCGACCAACTGGTATTTACGAATACGGCGAAGATCATCGGCACATGGAACTCGGCGAATGCCACATTGACGCTGACCGGTAACGCGACTGATCTGGAATACCAGAACGCCATGAGATCAGTGCAGTTCCGCAACCTGTCCACGACGACCAAGACGTTACAGCGCATTGTGACGTTCACGGTGAGTGACGGCAGTCTGAATAGCAACACCGCGCAGCGAATGATTGCGGTGAAATGAACATGTTGAAGAACGGGGACAGGCATCGGTGAATGCGGGGGTTTTCCCGACTTTGGGTGATCCAGTCCCGGTTTTATTAGCGCTAGGACGGGTCTCGAGGAGTGGTGCATTGCGGTCGGTTGTTGTCAGCGAAAGAACTTCCTCAGTGCAGCGCCCAACTAGGAACCAGTTTGAATAAGGCGATGGCCAAGGCGGTGCCGGCGGCGGGAATGAGAACCGTGGTGACGAAGATGGGAGCATAAGCCCGCGAATACGTTTCACCACAGATGTTTCGGATCAACATGACGACGTAGCCATTGGCGGGTAGCGAATCGAGCGTCCCGGATGAGATTGCGACGACGCGATGGAGTGCTCGCGGTGCGACACCCAATTGATCGACGTAGATCGGTTTAATGATCGGTAGCGCGATGCCCTGACCGCCAGATGCCGAGCCTGCAATCGCTGCGATGACGGCGACAGCAATCGCGGCA
>Ga0207694_10003907_pt1 | contig 11774 bp, 9 predicted proteins | sample KBSC34metaG_FD_184353 | JGI IMG/M metagenome (GOLD analysis project Ga0207694, IMG submission 184353) | Corn rhizosphere microbial communities from Kellogg Biological Station, Michigan, USA - KBS C3-4 metaG (SPAdes) (version 2) | ecosystem: Host-associated > Plants > Roots > Rhizosphere > Soil...
GGTCGAAGCGGGCGCGCTGACCTGACCGGACAAGATGTTACGGAAGGAGCGGCTGCGCCCATAGATGGCCTCGGTCGAGTCGTTGTCCTGCTGAACTACAGCTCCGTTCAGCGTGATGCCTGCGAAGATGCCATGCGAACGCGAGTAGGTGAGGATCTCTGTGCTCATTGTCCAGTCAGTGCCGGCGGAGGCATGGCGGCCGACTGGCCCGGCGGAGGCGGATGCATCGCCGCTGAGCTGAAACTTGCTGGAGAGCAGGTGCTGCAGGCCCTGGTTATTCATCACGACCATCACAAGATCTACGCCTTCAACGCCAATCTGCAATCCCCAGCTGCCGCCGCCGATGGAAACGAATGCGGGTGCGCTCCATCCATTGGAAGTGCGGCACGAGGCGATGCCGCGGCCATGCTCGGCGCCGACGATAAAGCCGCCTTTCACCAGGTGGGGAATGACGACGATGCACTTGGCATCGCTCAGCACCTCTTCAGGGATGCCCTTGTCCGGGGTATGCACGATGGAGTGGAGCACATCGGTGGACATCTGCAGGCGCTCGATCGAATCGCTGTGTGCGGAGGCCCAGAGATTGGTGTTGGCCAGGGCGAGTGCGCCGACGAGCAGTACGGATGTAACTTTCATGGTTTGTCCTTATGAATTCAGTAGCTAAGAGGGAGATATGTCAGATGGGAGTGACTTAGCTCAGAAACCATAAGGGAAAAGAAAAACAGCGACTCTTCTCCAGAATCAGTATCGCCGGTGCAGAAGGCAAATATCTGAGCTATATAGCTCATGTTGGGAGGATTTTTTCAGACGGCCCCTGTGGAGACGGATTATCGACTCATCTCGCCGCAGACATCGCGAATGTGCCTGCAGCGAGCTTGTGTGCATTCCGGCTCAGACGGGTGGTCAGATATGTGATTCTGTTGAGCTACGCCCGATGTGGTTTCGGGGAGAGGTGGGACAAATGCTTTGGACGATCGTCGTTGTGCTTTTTGTGTTGTGGCTGCTTGGCTTCGGATTCCATGTTGGAGGCGGACTGATCCACCTGCTTCTTGTTGTAGCCCTGGTGATTGTTGTCGTTAACCTTTTGCGCGGGCGCGGGAGTGCGCTCTAAAGATAGGCAACCTGTCTGCCTTTGGCTCCCGCTGACATTCGCGGAGCGGTCTTACTACAGAGTGTGCTGCTCCACTGTCATGGACGTCACCGGCAGGCTGACTGTGTTTTCTACGATACGCAGCAAGGCGCTCATGCCGGTTCCCTTTTCGTAAAAGGCACTGGCCATTACGCCGAGAGGCACTTCGCTGCCGGTGAAGGCGCCGCTCATGGCGATGGCATGGATTGCCGGAAACCGGCGATGCACGAGGGACAAGAAGTCAAAGCCCGACATGCCCGGCATGTTGAGGTCTGAGAGGATGATGTCCGGGAGTTCGGCCTTCATCTCATCCAAAGCGGAGAACCCATCGTGCGCGTAGGATACGTTGTAGCCGCGACCGATGAATATTTGCGAGAGCGACTCGCGCAGGGACGGCTCATCGTCCACGATCAATAATTTAGGCTTTCTGGAAAGCATCGTTCGCCTCCTGGGACGCATCTGACGCTGCCCCTATAGCGAATCCTCACATTCCCGCCTGGCGGAATCTGTGCAGAATCGCTCAGCTGGAAGATTTATCTTCGCCGCCGGACCGTCCTCGGCTCTGCGGTGGGCGGAGCGGCATTCTGGTCCGGCAGCCGGTCGTGCAAGATGACGTTGAGCAGAGATTTATGCACACGGATTCGGCCGTTGTATTCAATAAAGCCGAGCTTGCGAAAGCGATTCATGAAGAAACTGACGCGGGAACGCGTGGTGCCGATCATCTCCGCGAGCGTCTCCTGCGTGATCTTTGGAATCAGCGTTTCCGGCTCGCCGGGTTTGCCGAACTCCGCCATCAGCAGCAGCAGGCGGGCCAGACGTTTTTCACTGGAGTTGAAGAGTTGATCCACCAGGTCGGCCTGGATCCGCATGCTGCGTGCAAGCAGGAATGAGAAAAAGATGTCGGAGAATGCATGTCCGTCGTGCATCACGCGAAGCATCTCGCGCCGCTCGATTCTGAGAGCAGTGCAGGGGATAATGGCGGTGGCTGTCGCCATATGCCGCCCGCCCGCCGCTGCGAGCGACTCCTCGCCCACAAAGTCGCCCGGGGAGAGAAGCGTTATGGTGGCTTCTTTCCCGCTCTTGGAAACGACGGTGAGTTTGGCGCGTCCTTTTTGCAGATAGAAGACGGAGTCTGCCGTATCGCCCTGGGAAAAGAGCGGCTCGCCGGCCTTCACCTGAAAAATAGTCTTCCCGAGTCCCGAGGTGGCGAGGAACGCCTTGACATCAAGGCTTGCGATTTTCCGGTCGTTCGTCATGGAAGGCTCAGTTCGCGATTCACTACTGCGCTCGCTGTTTGACAATCCTACAGGGGACGGATTGCCAGAACGCTCTTTTGCCTCCGGCGTCAGCTGATGGACCTGCGTTTGCGCCTAAGGCATTTTGCTCAGTGGGACGAGACATATCCTTCAGCGCGGAGGTGCGCTGGAGGCTGGATGCGATTAGACGGAGCCCGGCTGTGTTACAGACATGTGTCGATTCGCGGAAAGAGAGCACTGCTTCCTGCCAGGCAGTTGCGACTGTTCTGAGGCAGGCGGTACAGATGGAGTCATAGCTGCCGTCCGCGTTATGGCGGTGTGGAAAGGATTTATCGAACACTGCTACCTCCATTGGCTTTACCTGCCGATAAAAGCAGACTATGGGGCGCCAGCGATCCGGTCTGTGCGATTTAGACCACTATTTAAAGAAAGTCCTCTCCCGATGCGCGGGGAGAGGACGGTATGGCTGCAATGTTCACAACGGTAAGGGCAGCCCCAACAGAAAAGCTGTTCCATTTTGCACACATGGACGACATAAGTAAGCGATAACGGCGGGGACGACTGTCGCCGCGATTTGCAGCCAAAGGTCCTGGTTGTGGGGTATGCTCGGGGCACTGGTTGTTTTCTTCTCGCCTTCAGTTGTCCATTGCTCCGCTCCAGACGAGCCCTTCTTCCGACATAAGCAATGAGACGGCTGGTGCTACGTATGGACGTCAATGGGATTCCTGTCCCACAGGCGACGGATACTGTTCAACCGGCCGCCGGCGCTTTGCCGCTGCCGACGCGTATTGCTTTCATCGGAAACTATTCGCCGCGGCAGTGCGGGATTGCGACCTTTACTACCGATCTGTGCTCCGCGATTGCAGCGGAATATGGAGAGGAGAGACTCTTTGCGATTCCGGTCAATGATCCCGACTCCAGCTATGAGTATCCAGAACGGGTAAGGCTGGAGATCACGCAGGAAGACGAGAGTTCATACGAACGGGCGGCGGAGTTTCTCAATTTCAATGGCAACGACCTGGTCTGCCTGCAACACGAGTACGGCATCTTTGGCGGGGCGGCCGGCAGCCATATTCTTCTGCTGCTCCGCAAGCTGAAGATGCCTCTGGTGACAACTCTGCATACGGTCCTGCGCGAGCCTGATCCCAACCAGCGCAGAGTGCTGGACGAGATCGCAAAACTTTCAGATCGCCTGGTTGTAATGAGTGAACTGGCCGCAAGCCTCCTGCAGGATGTCTACAGTGTGTCTGCTGGAAAGATAGATGTCATTCCCCACGGAGTGCCGGACCTGCCATTCACCGATCCCAATTACTTCAAGGATTCGCTTGGAGCGGAGGGAAAGTCGGTGCTGCTTACCTTTGGGCTGCTGTCGCCAAACAAAGGAATCGAGAATGTAATTCGTGCGTTGCCGCGAATTCTGGAGCATCACGATGATGTGATGTACATAGTCTCCGGAGCTACGCACCCTCACGTCCGGCGATCAGAAGGAGAGAAGTACAGGGAGGGATTGCAAGCGCTTGCAAGTGAGCTTGGAGTGTCTTCACAAGTGATCTTCAATAACCGGTTTGTCAGCACAGAGGAGTTGATGGAGCACGTCGGCGCGGCGGACATCTACATCACGCCGTATCGCCACGAGGCGCAGGTTGTCTCCGGCACGCTTGCTATCGCTCTGGGAGCTGGGAAGGCAATCATTTCCACTCCATACTGGCATGCGAAAGAATTGCTGGCCCATGGGCGGGGCATGATTGTTCCGTTCGATGATCCCATCGCCCTCGCAGACGCGGCTATCCTCCTTCTGGAGAATGGCGCACAGAGGCATGCGATGCGAAAGCGCGCCTATCTGCATTCCCGTGGGACGACATGGCAGAGGACCGCGCAGGCCTACATGGCAAGCTTCCAGCGCGCGCGGGAGGAAAGGATGCTGCGGCCGAGACCCGTCATCCAGGATATCTTCGCCGCCAAAACATCCGGACGCTTGCCCAGGCTGAACACATCCCACTTGTCCAATATGACGGACGATACGGGTATATTGCAGCATGCTATATTCTCCCTGCCGAATTGTCATGAGGGCTATACGACCGATGACAACGCTCGCGCACTGATCGTGGCGACACTTCTTGACGACTCTTCTGCCTCACGCCTGCCTGAGCACATAAATTTGTCCCGGCGCTATCTTGCGTTTCTATGGCTGGCATTCCATGAGAAGACCGGGAGATTCAGGAATTTTCTGAGTTATGACCGGAAGTGGCAAGAAGAGGTAGGTTCAGAGGACAGTCACGGGCGCGCTTTGTGGGCGTTGGGCACCGTGCTCGGAAATACCAGCAATGCTGGATTACGGGGCGCGGCAGGCAGGCTTTTTGAGGCGGCTGCTCCGGCCGCACTGGCATTTACCAGCCCACGCGCGTGGGCATTTTCAGTCCTGGGGATGCAGGCATATCTCGATTGGTTTCCAGGAGACCGCACCATTCAAAACTCGCGCAACGCGCTGGCAGATCGTCTGCTCGGCATCTACAAGCGGACTCGTTCCAACGGATGGCACTGGTTTGAGAGAAGTCTTTCTTACTCCAATGCGAGATTGCCGCAGGCATTGCTCATTGCGGGCTGGCACAGTTCCAACAAACCTATGGTCGAAGCTGGATACGAAGCACTTCAGTGGCTTGTTGCCGAACAGCACCGAGGAGATGGTGCGGTCTTTGTTCCCATCGGATCCAGAGGGTTCTTTGCCGCGGGCGAGCAAAAGGCGCGTTTTGACCAGCAGCCGGTCGAGGCCTGCGCGACAATTGCCGCCTGTCTGCAGGCGTATCGGATGACTTCGGACCGGTATTGGTCAGACGAGGCCCATTGCGCCTTTCGATGGTTTCTCGGAGAGAACGACCTGCAGGTTCCGCTCTATGACGCCACAACTGGCGGCTGCAGAGACGGGCTTCATCCGGATCGGGCGAATGAAAATCAGGGCGCCGAATCATCGCTGTCGTTCCTGATGGCACTCCTGGATATGCAAAGCATGGAATCGCTAAACGCAGGACACAGGAATGAAGAAATGAGTGTGCCAGCTTGAATTCAATTGCCCCTCCCCCCATCTCGCTCACGAACCCCGTAACGAGACGAGTCGATTCAAACGGTGGCGAGAACGCCAGTCTGTTCACCCGCCACGCGTGTAATCCAATCCTCAACCGGAATGACTGGCCGTACCCCATTAACAGCGTCTTCAACGCCGGCGCGGTGAGACTCGCCGACGGAGATACGTTGCTGCTCTGTCGCATCGAAGATCGGCGTGGCCTCTCCCATCTTTGTGCTGCGCGCTCCGCGAATGGCGTCGATGGCTGGCGCATCGATCCCGAGCCAACATTGATGGCAAATCCGGTGGAATTTCCAGAAGAAATCTGGGGTATCGAAGATCCTCGAATTACTTATGTTCTGGAGCTGGAGCAGTTTGCAATTGCATATACCTCCTTTGCGCGGGGCGGCCCGGGAGTTTCCCTCGCCCTGACCAAAGACTTCAGGAAATTTGAGCGGTATGGAGTCATCATGCCGCCTGAAGACAAAGACGCCGCTCTGCTGCCACGCAGGATCGGGAACCGTTGGGCCATGATCCACCGACCGATGACCACACTAGGAGCACACATGTGGATCTCTTACTCACCGGATTTGCGCCATTGGGGCAGCCATAAAGTGATGCTTGAGGCGCGACGAGGCGGATGGTGGGACGCCAACAAGATCGGTCTCTGCTCGCCCCCGATTGAAACCGCCAAGGGGTGGCTGGTGATCTACCACGGCGTGCGCCACACAGCGTCAGGAAGCATCTACCGGCTGGGCCTCGCGCTGTTTGATCTCGAAAGACCGGAGGTCTGCCTCCAGCGGGGAGACTCCTGGATATTCGGCCCTGAGGCTCCGTACGAGCGAGGAGGAGATGTCAACGATGTTGTCTTCCCATGCGGGCAGACCATCGGCGCGGACGGGGACACGATCCATCTCTATTACGGCGCCGGAGACTCCTGCATGGCCCTTGCGACGGGAAGCATCCGTGCTCTCCTCTCATGGCTGGACTCCAATTCGGCCACGGTCGTTGGCGCTTAGTTCCTTACCTAAAACGAAGAGGATTGCCCAGGTGGACATAACAGGTTGACCTATCTCATTCGATTTCCCCGGATACTCTGGTGGCGCCGAAATTGTCCTCTCTGCAGCTCTATTGAATTTCAGGTGGCTGACTTCAGTCCTTGGGACAGAGCTTTAGCGCTCTTTGCCCTGGCCCCTATCCGTTGCACAAACTGCTGGCGGCGATATTACTGGTTCCCACAAAGGGCACAAAAATCTGCCAGTAAGAGTCGCGGACCGTAGCTGTCAATGCCTCCATGGCTCTCACATTTCAACAAGCTTGAGACCGATGACAGCAGCTATGTGGCGCCATCGCCTCAGCCCCGCACGCCGCAAAAGAAGTGTTCAAAATCGAACAGGGATTTGCGGAAATGGCCAGCATGTCAGTTTGCCGGCCTGGATATTATCGTCCGAAGGCCTTTGTTTTCAATGAATGGCATCGATAGCCGTTAGGTAAACCACGTGCTTATTTCATAAGCAATATGGATATCGCGCGTCCCGACATTAAACAGAAAAAGAAACGGCAGTTGATTCTCTGGGTAACTGGAGCGGGAGTAGTTGCAACCGCGCTGCTCTTTGGCATGACTCGGCTGAAACCTGCGGCGCCCACGGTTGACCGCTCCACTATCTGGACCGATACGGTAAAGCGCGGTCCGCTGGTGCGGCAGGTGCGCGCTTCGACCGGCGTTCTTGCGCCGCGCGAGGACTCGATCGAACTGATCCCTGCGCAGACCGATGCGACCGTGGTACGCATTCGCATCCTGCCCGGCGCCCAGGTGACGCCGGACACCATCATTATGGACCTCAACGATCCGCAACTGGAGCAGCAGTTGCTGAACGCGCGGTTGGGGCTGAAAGCTGCGCAGGCTGATTATAAGAGTCTGCAGGCACAGCTGCAGAGCGCGCTGATGGACAAGAAGACCTCAGCGGCGCAGGTGAACGCCAGCTTTGCGCAAGACCAGTTGCAGGCGCAGACCGACAAGGCACTGTTCGATCTGGGCGTCATCTCGGGGTTGGCGTATCAGAAATCGAAGAGCACGGCCGACCAGCTGACGGCACAGCATGATCTAAGCCAGCAGCAGCTGACAGTGAATGAGAAGGCGATTGAGGTTCAACTGGCCTCGCAGAAGACGAAGATCGATCAGGCGCAGGCGCTGCTCGACCTTTACCAGAAGCAAATGCAGCAGTTGGAGGTGCGCTCCACCATTGCCGGGACGCTGGCTCCGTTAGCCACGCCAGTCCAGGTGGGCGAGCACGTGACGGCGGGCACCAGCGTGGCCGAGGTGATCCAGCGAGACAAGCTGAAGGCCGCGCTGCAGATTGCAGAGACGCAGGCGCGCGACATTCAACTGGGGCAGCCTGCATCGATCGACACACATAACGGGGTGATCGCGGGCCACGTCACGCGTATTGACCCCTCCGTAGTGAACGGGACGCGCACCGTAGACGTAGAACTGGATGGCGCGCTGCCGTCGGGTGCTGTGCCGCAGTTGAGCGTGGATGGCACCATTGATCTCGAACGCATGCAGGACGTGCTGTATGTGGGCCGGCCGGCGCTGGGCAATGAGAATTCCACGTTGAGCCTGTTCCGGGTTGACCCGGATGGCAAGGGGGCAACGCGAGTGTCAGTGAAGGTGGGCCGGGCCTCAGTGAATGAGATCCAGGTAATCGAAGGATTGAAGGAAGGCGATACGGTGATCCTTTCCGACATGTCGCGATCGGACAATGTGGACCGCATTCACCTTAACTAGAGTCCGCGTATATAGCAGACGGCAAGCTCAAACAGATTTGAACAGCAGCTTTAGGGAGACATCATGGCAGCGAACAACACGCTTATTGAGATTGAAGACCTGACCAAGGTCTTCTACACAGACGAAGTAGAGACGCACGCGCTCTCGGGGATCCATCTGACGATTGAACGCGGCGAGTTTGTGGCGATGTCCGGGCCTTCTGGCTGCGGCAAGTCGACGCTGCTCTCCATCCTCGGGCTGCTCGATACGCCGACGAGCGGACGCTACCTCCTGAACGATCGTCCTGTGGAGAGCCTGAACTTCAGCGATCGGTCGCGGATCCGCAACCAGGAGATCGGATTCATCTTTCAGAGCTTCAACCTGATCGGCGACCTGACGGTTGAGGAGAATGTGGAGCTGCCGCTGACCTATCGCGCAGGCATGGCTTCGGCTGAGCGCAAGCGACGCGTGAAGGAGGCGCTGGAGCGGGTGAACATGGCGCATCGCATGCGGCATTACCCTGCGCAGCTCTCGGGCGGGCAGCAGCAGCGCGTGGCCGTGGCACGCGCGCTTGCGGGGTCGCCATCAATTTTGCTGGCGGATGAACCCACGGGCAACCTGGACTCAAAGAACGGCGAAGCGGTGATGCGCCTTCTGAGCGACCTGCATCGGGAGGGTTCGACGATCTGCATGGTTACTCACGATCCGCGTTTCGCGCGGCACGCCGGACGCGAGCTGCATCTGTTCGATGGCAAGGTGGTGAGCGAGCAGCAGATGAAGAAGCTTGAGGAAGAGGTGGAGGCGGGATCATGATTCGCGACCTTCGCTACGCACTGCGGCAACTGCGCCGTTCGCCTGGATTCACCCTGACGGTGGTGATCACTCTGGCTCTGGGCATTGGCGCCAATACGGCCATCTTCACCCTGGTCCACGGCATCATGCTTCGTTCGCTGCCTGTGGCCGATCCATCGCAGCTCTACCGCATCGGCGATGAGAACCAGTGCTGTGTGGATGGGGGGTTCCCCGAAGACGCTTCGCAGACGGGCGACTTCTCCATTTTTTCCTACGATTTGTATCAACATTTGAAACAATCGGCACCTGAGTTTGAGCAGTTGGCCGCTACCCAGGCAGGAGTATGGGACTGGGACGTGCGCCGAGGCAGCGAACCGGCGAAGTCGGCCAAGGGCCAGTTTGTCTCAGGAAATTTCTTCACCACCGTCGGCGTGAATGCTTATGTCGGCCGCATGTTCTCGGATAATGACGACACGCCCTCCGCGGCGCCCACTGTGGTGCTGAGTTACGCTGCGTGGCAAGGCGAGTATGCCGGTGACGCTTCCATCGTCGGCTCAACCATCTATATCCAGGCCAAGCCATTTACTGTAATCGGAATTGCGCCGCCAGGTTTCTACGGCGATCGCGTGAGCGACCGGCCACCGGAGTTCTGGACCCCGCTGCACACGGAGTCTTACATCGAAGCCGGCGATGCACTGATTAACGATCCGGAATCCCATTGGCTTTATCCGCTGGGCCGCGTGAAGCCCGGCACCGACATATCCGCACTGCAAAGCAAACTAACTGCTGCGCTGCGCCAGTGGATTCTGTCGCGCCCGAACATGCTGGCCAACGGCGGCACGGCGCTGGTGCCGAGAATGCACGTCGTCCTCACACACGGCGGCGGAGGCATCCAGCAGTTGCAGCACTACGTGGGCAATGGCCTGACGATGCTAATGGCCCTCTCCACACTGGTGCTGCTGATTGCGTGTGCCAACATCGCCAACCTGATGCTTGCACGAGCCACAACGCGAAGGGCGGATATTGCACTCCGGACAGCTCTGGGAGCGGGAAAGCGGCGCATCCTGCGCGAGATTCTGACGGAGAGCATTGTGCTCGGTCTGATCGGCGGCTTTGCAGGGCTCATCATCGCGTATTCCGGCTCGCAGGTCATGATGGCGCTTTTCTTTCCTCATGCCAGAAACATGCCCTTGAACGCCAGTCCTTCGCTACCGGTGCTTGGGTTTGCGCTGCTTGCCTCGATAGTTACCGGCATCCTGTTTGGGATCGCGCCGGCATGGCTGTCTTTTCACGCGCAGCCAAGCGAGGCGTTGCGCGGAGCAAACCGCACGACGCGCGACCGGTCCACACTCCCGCAGAAGTCGCTGGTCGTATTCCAGGCTGCTTTGTCTGTTGTGCTGCTGGTCGGCGCGATTCTAATGACAAAGACGCTGACCAACCTTGAGCATCACGACTTCGGTGTGACGCCGCAAAACCGATATGTGATGCACTTCGATCCGCAGGGCGCGGGCTATACGGTCAATACACTGCCGGCCTTGTACCGCCAGATTCAGGACCGCTTCTCTGCCTTGCCTGGCGTCGGTAATGTAGGCTTGGCACTTTATAGCCCGTTGGAGGGCGATAACTGGAGCGACTGCGCCATCCAGCAAGGCCACCCCGCGCCGTCACGCGGCGACGATTGCAACGCAACCTGGGACCGTGTGGATGCGCACTTTCTCGATGCCATCGGCGTTCCGATTGTGCGCGGACGCGGCCTGACGGAACAGGACACTGCCGCGTCTCCATTGGTGGCGGTGGTGAATGAGACGTTCGCGAAGAAGTTCTTCCCCAATCAGGACCCCATCGGCCGGCGATTCGGTCTCGACCGGCCGGAGTATTCGGGAAGCTTTCAGATCGTGGGCGTCTGTCGCGACTTCATGATGAACCTGCAGTTTTCGCGCACGGAGGTCCACCCTGTATTTCTGCGTCCGCTTGTGCAACAGAACGCAGCCTACAAGGACTCTGGTCTTATCCGCTCTGAGACGCGCTCAACATTTGCGAATGCGATGATTCTGGACTTCAAATCCCCGCCGTCAAATGTGGACTCGCTGGTGCGCAATACGTTGGCAGGCATCAACCCTAACTTGACCGTGCGAGACCTGCGTACGTTTGGCGATCAACTTGGCGGAAATTTCAACACAGAGCGGCTGGTGGCGCGGCTGACTGGGCTGTTTGGCCTGCTCGCGCTGGTGCTCGCGTCGGTCGGTCTCTATGGAGTGATGTCTTACTTTGTGGCGCGGCGAACCAGCGAGATCGGCGTACGCATGGCGCTGGGCGCGACACGACAGAGCGTGGTGAATATGGTGATGCGCGGCGCGCTTTGGCAGATCCTGGTTGGCCTTTTGCTCGGAATTCCGGCGGCGCTCTATGTCAGCTACCTAATGAAGGTGATGCTGTATGGCGTAGACAGTTATGATCCCGCGGCCCTGATTGGCGCGCCGCTAATGCTCTTACTCTTCGCGGCTGCTGCAGCATTCCTTCCGTCGCGGCGTGCGGCATCAATTGATCCGATGCGCGCTCTACGCACCGAGTAAAGCCAATGATCGATCTCGAAGAGACCAGTTACGACACCTGGGACCGAGCGCCGCGGCGCATCGTTCCAAAAACTGTAATGGGGGCGCAGTGAGCAAACATCCAACCCAATCTTCTCGAAAGACGCTAGCAGTTTTTCGGTCTTCTCTAGTTGCGGCCGCGCGGCCTCAAGGCATCGTGGCAGCATTGGTGCTGCAAATG
>Ga0207694_10003908_pt1 | contig 11774 bp, 11 predicted proteins | sample KBSC34metaG_FD_184353 | JGI IMG/M metagenome (GOLD analysis project Ga0207694, IMG submission 184353) | Corn rhizosphere microbial communities from Kellogg Biological Station, Michigan, USA - KBS C3-4 metaG (SPAdes) (version 2) | ecosystem: Host-associated > Plants > Roots > Rhizosphere > Soil...
CTCTACGCCGCCGCCTCGCCGAATTCCTTCATCTCGCCATCGGCCCGTTCGGCTGGTTCCATCGCTACGAGATCGCGATTGAATTCTTCGCCGTCCTCGTTCTTCTCCCCAATCTCTTCCGTGCCGACGAGGTCCCCCTCTGGACCTTCGCCCTGGCCATGCTCCCGCTCACCATCTCCGGGCTCTACTACGTTCCCCGAACCCCCATCGCATCAGCTGCAACCTATCGCCAGCAATATCAGGCGCACCGCTTTCTCACAGAGATCGTCTCGGGCAACGTTGCCGTCAATGACCTCGGCCTTGTGAGCTATCAGCGCCGTCCCGGCCAGAACGTCGTCGATCTCTACGGACTCGGCTCGCCGGAAGCCGCCTCAACGCGCAACAAGGACTCCGCATGGATGGAGAGCATGACCACCCGTCACCAGGTCTCCTGGGCCATCGTCTATTCCGATTTCTATGGCAGCGCCATTCCCAACACATGGCGGCATCTCGGCGCCATCTGCATCCGCACCGCACAGGACGTCACCGTCAACGACCCCTGCGCCGACTACTACTCCACGCCGCTCATCCCCACCGCGCAAGCCGACCAGGCCTTCGCGCGCTTTGCTGCAACCCTTCCACCCGACCGAGTCACCGCATATCCCGCACATTGACCCATAACCGCTTTCGCCCCAAAATCCTTCCAGCGAAGATGCTTCAGCGCGACTAATTGTTACGTTTGTCCGTCACACAACACAGCTATACTTGCGCCAATGAAGTCTCCCGCCACCCTCGCCCGCGCCGCCGCGCTCCTTCTTCCCTTTCTCTTCACACAGCAGGGCTTTGCCTGGGGCCATGACGCCCACTCCTTCATCAACCAGCTCGCCGGAGCCAACCTTCCCCAGGATGTCCCCGCCTTCCTGCGCTCCCCCGAGGCCCTCTCCGCCCTCTACTACTACGGTCCCCAGCCCGACCGCTGGCGCTCCGAGGACGACTCGCTCTACAACTCCTTCGTCGCCGAGCACGATATCGACCTCGAATGGGCCGACCTCATCGGCCCGCTTCCGCACAAGCGTTATGACTATGTAGCCGCTCTCGTCGCAGCTCAGGCCAAACACCCTGACCTAAAGCTCACTCCCGACAAAGTCGGCCTCCTGCCGTACTCCACCGACGAGATGTACACCATGCTCAAGTCGGCCTTCCGCGACTACCGCTCCGCCGTCGCAAAGAACGAGGACACTAAACCCGTCGAAGGCGAAATCCTTTTCATCGCCGGCTGGCTGGGCCATTACGTCGGCGACGGTTCCCAGCCCCTCCACGTCACCGCCAACTACAACGGATGGACCTACGGCCCCAACCCAAATGGGTACACCAAAGCGCACATACACCAGAGTTATGAGGGCGATTACGTCCACAACAACATCAATATTGACGATGTAGCCCCGCTCGTCGCCGCCGCCAAAACCACCACACTCCCCGGCGATATCTTCAACGACTACATGGCCTATCTGCGCCACTCCAATTCTTACGTCGAAAAAATCTACCAGCTTGAAAAAGCGGGAGGCTTCACCGCCGCAGGCACGCCCGAAGCCAAGACCTTCACCCTCGAGCGCATCGCCGCCGGCGCCATCGAGCTGCGCGACATCATCTACACCGCCTGGGTCCACTCCGCCGATCCCATCCCCGCCTACAACGGCAACTGACGGCTCAACGCACTACACAAAATCTGTCATCCTGAGCGGAGCAGCGCACGTCAGTGCGCAGCGGAGTCGAAGGATCTGCTTTTCGCATTACGTCGTGCCACAATCTCTCCATGAAGCTTTTAGATGCACTCGCCGCCGTGTCCGTTCTCCTCATCTCCCACGCAGCCTTCGCCTGGGGTCCGGACGGGCACATGATGATCAACTGCCTCGCCGTGCAAAACCTTCCTGCCGCAGTCCCGACCTTCCTCCGCACCGATGCAGCCTGCAATACCCTCGCCTACTACGGCCTTGAACCCGACCGCTGGCGCTCCACTGCCGAGCCCGAACTCAACGCCGCCCAGGCGCCGGAACATTACATCGTCCTCGATCTCGCTGATCTCGCAGGCCCGCTCCCGCACAAGCGCTACGACTACATCCGTGCTCTCGCCGCAGCGCAGGCCAAACATCCTGACCTCGACCTCACGCCGGAGCACGTCGGCCTTCAGCCCTACGTCACTACCGAAGTTTACGAGCGCCTGCAGTCCGCCTTCCGTGACTACCGCGCCGCCCTCAAATCCAAACAAGACCTCAAGCCCATCGAAGCCGAGATCCTTTTCTACGCGGGATGGCTTGGCCACTACGTCGGCGACGGCGCGCAGCCGATGCATACCTCCCTCCACATGAATGGATGGGTCGGCCCCAATCCCAATGGCTACATCACCCAGCATGCGTTTCACTGGGCCTACGAGAATGACTTCGTCAGCGCGGCTATCAACTCTTCGCGAGATGTAGCCCCGCTCGTCTCCGGCTCCAAAGCTCAGGCTGTTCAGGGCGATCTTTTCGACAGCTACATCGCTTACCTGCGCCAGTCGAACACGCACATCGAAAAGCTCTATCAGCTGCAAAAGGCCGGCGCACTATCGGGCAAAGGCACAGTGGAATCGCGAGCATTCACTGCGCAGCGGCTCGCCGCCGCCTCTATCCAGCTGCGCGACCTCATCTACACCGCATGGCTCCGCTCCGCCCTGCCGCTCCCCAAGTAACGAGCACCGCTCCGACGCACGACAACTTCGTTATGCTTTGTCGAGCTTGCGCCGCAGCTCCGCATTCTCTGCCTTCAGCGTTTCCAGTTGCTTCCGCACCGGCTCCAGCGATGCCTGCAACTCCTCCAGCGTGTAACGGGGCGTGATGTGCTGCGGGCAATTCCAGTCGAACGCCTCCACGTGGATCAGCATCACACGCTCCACCACCGCACCCTTCTCGCCGGTCGCAAGCTGCGGCAGCAACTCCGCCACACGCGCATCGCCTTCCGGTCGGCTCTTGTCTCCAAGTTCAAAAATCTCCACGCGCCCCAGCACCTTCAGCCGCGTCTGGTGCGGATAGTCCATCAGGAACAGCGCAACGCGATTGTCGTGTTCGAGATTCCCCAGACTCACGTACTGCAAATTGCCGCGCAGGTCGGCAAAGCCCAGCAGCTTTGGCTCCAGCACATGCAGAAACCCCGGAGGCCCGCCGCGATGCTGCACATACGGCCAGCCCGTCTCTGACACCGACGCCATATAAAAGCTGTCCCGCGCCGCGATGAACGCCTGCTCCTGCGGCCCCAGCGCATCGCCCTGCTTGCCGTGGTCATACGCGCGCTGGTACTGCTCACGACTGCCGTGCTTCTTCTGTTCCTCTAGGACAAGCGGAGTAAACGCCAGTTCCTGAAATCGCCGACCCATCGTAGGGCCCTCATTCCGGGCAGGTAAATTCGCTGCTTACCGATAAAGATTCTTCAGAACCCGCAACGATGCAACTAAACGCAAAAAGGGCGGAGCCAAAGCCCCGCCCTCTCACACTTTGCTTCCTCGAACCCTACAGCCCCTTCTTCACCAGGAACAGGATCAGGTCCTTCACGCGGTTGCTGTAGCCCCACTCATTGTCGTACCAGCTGATGATCTTGCCCGTATTGCCGATCGCCTTCGTCAGCTTCGAGTCGAAGATCGACGACAGCGGGTTGCCGCGGAAGTCCGAGCTCACCAGCTCCTCCTCCGTGTAACCCAAGATGCCCTTCAACGGGCCCTCGGCCGCAGCCTTGATCGCCGCATTGATAGAGTCCACCGTAATCGGCTTCTCCGAAACGAACGTCAGGTCCACCACCGAGACCGTCGGCGTCGGGACGCGGATCGAGAAGCCGTCCAGCTTGCCTGCCATCTCCGGGATCACCAGCTTCAGCGCCTTCGCCGCGCCCGTGCTCGTCGGAATCATGCTCAGCGCAGCCGCGCGCGCCCGGCGCAGGTCCTTGTGCGGAGCGTCCAGCACCACCTGGTCGTTGGTGTAGCTGTGGATCGTGTTCATCAGGCCGCTCTGGATCCCGAAGCTCTCATGCAGCACCTTCACCACCGGCGCCAGGCAGTTCGTCGTGCAGCTCGCGTTTGAGATCACGTTGTGCTTCGCCGCGTCATACTTCGAGTCATTCACGCCCAGCACAATCGTGATGTCCTCGTTGCTCGCCGGCGCCGAGATGATCACCTTCTTCACCGTCGAACCCAGGTGCGCCTTCGCTTTCTCCGCATCCGTAAAGAAGCCCGTCGACTCCACAACGATCTGCGCGCCTACCGAGGCCCAGTCCAGCTTGGCCGGATCGCGCTCCGCGAATACCTTGATCTGCTTGCCGTCCACCGCGACAAAGTCCGCGCCGTAGGTGACCTCGTTCTTCAGGTTGCCAAGAATCGAGTCGTACTTCAGCAGGTGGGCCAGAGTGGCCGGGGTGGTCAGGTCGTTCACCGCGACAAACTCGATGTCCGGGTTGCCGATCGCCGTGCGGAAGACGTTGCGTCCAATGCGGCCGAAGCCGTTGATGCCAACTTTTACTGCCATGAGTGTGCGTGCTCCTGTCTATATGCGTGGGGAGCCCGGGTGGCGGTCGCATAGCAGCGCCTCCCACCCGACTCCTGTTGGTGTGTTGAAGCCGTGTTGATACAGGGAATTTCCGGATTAGGCCGTCAATCTCATGCTAGCACCGGTATTCGCACCGCCGCAACGCACATATTTCAGAAGTAGTGGCTCAGTTTGAAATATCACCCTATGGAGCCAGGGGCATGAGGAGTACGCCAGTGAAGCATAGGACTATGCCAATCGGCCCACATACGTAGTACAAGCGGAGCGGCCACGGTGAACAGCCCTGTTCCCTGACCATCTCTTTGTATTTGGCAGACCATCCAAGAAACATCTTTCCCGTCTTCATCTGCATATACATCTGCGAAAACGGACTCACGGAAAAGATGCCTAAACCTACGTAGGTTAGCGGCGAACCAATCGTTTGCCAGAAGGTCACGTCAGCCATCCTATCAGCAGGTGTGCAATTTCCCCGCAAATTGCCACATTTTTGCAGCAGCCTATACAGGTGTGTTACAAGCGGACTATGCGCGGTTTGCGCGGATGGATTGACGAAAAGATGAGAAAACGTTCCAGGCGTGGACCGAACGAATCGGAATCCACGGGTAAGAGCGGGCAGGAGCTCCCCAAGAACCAGCCCGCGCCACTGAGGCCAGCGTACCCGGATGCGCCGGCCCCCAGACCGGCAGCCCCCGAAGCAGCCTCTGAAGCTCCAGCAGAATCAGCTCCAGCCAGCGCGCCGCCAGTAAAGCCTGTCCGCACGCAGCCCGAGCCTGAAGCGCCCGTCGCTGAGAAAAAGGTCATCGTCGAAACCCAGCCCGACTCGCTGGCCACTCCGCCGGCCGAGCAGAAGAGCGTCTCGCCCAAGGAGCCCCGCGGCTACGTGGTCCTGGCCATCGGCCTTCCCGGCTCCGGCAAGACCACCTGGTACAAGCGCCGCGGCGTCACCCCGCTCTCCAGCGACATGCTGCGCAACATCCTCTTTGACGACATCACCGAGCAGCGCTACCAGGGCCTGGTCTTCTCTACCCTGCGCAGCCTGCTGCGCGCGCGCCTCATCGCCAAGATGCCGTGGAACTACGTCGACGCAACCAACCTGAGCCCCCACGAGCGCCGCCAGTGGATCAAGATGGCCAAGAGCTTCGGCTATGAGGTCCACGCCGTCTTCTTCGACGTGCCGCTCGCTGTCTGCCTCGAGCGCAACTCGAAGCGCGACCGCCAGGTCACCGACGAGGTCATGCGCAAGATGGCCGATCGCCTCAAGCCCCCCACCTTCAAGGAGGGCTTCGACAAGATCACCGTCGTCCGCGTCAAAGGCCAGCCGGGCACCATGCCCGTCTCCACCCCCGGCGGCGACACCGCCACCGAAACCCAACCCGCCGACGAATAGTCGATACGAATCATCTTGGGTGCCCCATTCATGACGCGATGTCAGTCGCGTCATGGGTGGGGTTCTCGCTCTTGGTCTCAACAAATCTTCGGGTGCCCCATCCGTACGCGCTCTTTGCGGACGGGTGGGATGAACCATCTCCCCCGTTGCATAATCCCAACATGCCCTCGTCTGCCGAGCCAGCCGTCGAGTTTGTAGATGTGAACTACGAAATCCCCGCCGGCCCGCAGATCCTCCGCAACATCAACCTCACCCTCGCTCCCGCAACCACCACTGCTCTCCTCGGCCGCAGCGGCAGCGGCAAAACCACCCTCCTCCGCATGGTCAACGCGCTCGTCATGCCCACCTCCGGCGAGGTCCGCGTCAACCATCGCACCACCCTCACCGCCGACCCCATCGCCCTCCGCCGCAGCATCGGCTACGTCATCCAGGAGACCGGCCTCTTCCCTCACATGACCGTCGAGCGCAACGCCGGCCTCGCGCTCGAACTCGCCAACCTCCCCACCACACAACGCCAGCCCCGCATCGCAGAAGTCCTCGAACTGGTTGGTTTAGGTCCAGATTCAGCCGGCCTCGCCCTCACCGACCTCCACTCCCGCTATCCCTGGCAGCTCTCCGGAGGCCAGCGCCAGCGCGTCGGCCTCGCCCGCGCCCTCGCCCCCAACCCCACCCTCCTTCTCATGGACGAGCCCTTCGGCGCCCTCGATCCCCTCACCCGCGCCGAGATGCAGACCATGCTCCGCGCCCTCCTCGCCCGCCTCGGCAAAACCACCCTGCTCGTTACCCACGACCTCGACGAGGCTCTCTACCTCGCCCATCGCATCGTCTTCCTCGACCAGGGCCAGATCGTCGCCGACCTCCCCGCCGCCGAAGTCCTCAACTCAACCAACCCGCACGTCCAGGCCTATGTCCGCGCCGTCCACCGCAACGTAGCAGATCCATGACCACAGCCGGGTGCCCCATCCTCGCGAGCGTCAGCGAGCTAGGGTGGGCCTCCATAGATCTTCGGGTGCCCCATTCATGACGCGATGTCAGTCGCGTCATGGGTGGGATGAACACACTCCCTGCTACCCTTGCCCCTCACACCCCACCTCGAACCCTGAACCTCGAACCTACCCGATGCCTTTCCTCTCCGCCCACGCCTACGAGATCGCCCGCCTCACCTTTGAGCATCTCTGGCTCACCGCATTCGCGACGCTCCTCGCAACAGGAATAGCCCTGCCCCTCGGCATCCTCCTCACCCGCCACGAACGCCTCGCCCGCCCCGTCATCGCCGCCGCCAACATCGTCCAGACCATCCCTTCGCTCGCCCTCTTCGGCCTGCTCCTCCCCGTGCCCTGGCTCGGCGAGAATGCAGCCCGCCTCGCCATCCTCGCCCTCACCGGCTACGCGCTGCTGCCCATCCTGCGCAACACCTACGCCGGCATCCGCTCCGTCGACCCCGCACTCCAGGACGTCGCCCGCGCCCTCGGCATGACCAGCTCGCAGCGCCTCTTCAAAGTCGAACTGCCCCTCGCCGCCTCGGTCATCCTCGCCGGCCTCCGGACTGCTACCGTTACATGCGTCGGCGTGGCGACGATCGCCGCCGCCATCGGCGCCGGAGGCCTCGGCGAACTCATCTTCCGCGGCGTCGCCAGCGTCGACAACGCCCTCGTCCTCGCCGGAGCCATCCCCGCCGCCCTCCTCGCCCTCGCGGCGGATACATTGCTGGGCTTCGTCGAGAAACGCACGGTGGTTCGCCGCTGACCAGACCTGGTTTTTGATTCCGCGCGCGCCCTCACCGCCGACCCCCTCCTCGGCCCCCTCGAACACCGCCTACCATCCGCCGCTGAGCCATCACCACGGCTTTAGCCGGAACTTCGGAGAACATCTATTGCCGGGTGAAGGTGTAGTTTGCAGCGCCTGGGCAGCCAATGGCGTTCGAGAGAGAGTTCAGATTTGCTGAGAAGCTATTTGCCGTCGGCTCGCTGAGCGTGCCACTTATAATTCCACCCCCGCCGGAGCCAGGAAGCAAGAAAGACAGTTCAAAGCTGTCTCCGTGCACGGTACTCGGGATGCTGGCGCCAGTGGTGGATAGTGAAATAGAGCACGGAGAGTTCGCAATGGTGAAGTTCGCAGTCAGCGGGATCAGAAAGGTGCTTACTCCGCCGTCATCGGTGGATCGGGTCACAAGCGTCGGCGCTCCCTGCGTGATCTGCAAGGAGACAACCGCGTTGGCCCCGAAGGGTTGCGGAACCGTACCTGGGTCGGCCGGCGAACCGATGTACGTCCCTGTCATGGGCGCTATGGCAGTCGCGGTAAAGTTCGCAGTCTGGTCCACACCGCATACGCCTCCAGTTACGGAATAGGCGCCGGTCCAGACAGACGGCGATGCCAGCGTAGGAGAGTTGCCCGAAAGCGAAACGGACAGTGTGTTCGATGTTGCTATACCGGACACGGTCCCGCTGGCCTGGAACGTTCCGTCATTCCCAATGGTGCCCTTGATCGCCACAGATGAAGTGCTGGTGGCCGTGAAGATTCCCTTCGTGCACTGGGTGTATATCACCAGCTCACCTGTGACTGCATTGCCTTGGATAAAGAGTGACGTGGAAACAATCGGGTAGGCTGCCGGGACGCGGCTGCCGGCAAGCAACCAGTTTCCAGTAAGAGTCGTCGGCGGCATGCCACCGCAGGCCTCAAGGCCCAGGCTGATGACAAAGATAGAAAGCAGTTGGACCACTCTGGGTGTGCGCATGGAGACCAAGATGGTATCACCACCCTCGGGTGCGGGTGCCCATTCATGACAACGACCGACAGGGCGCGCATGAGTAGGATGAAGAACGCTCGGGTGCCCCATTTCATGGCGCGATGTCAGTCGCGTCATGGGTGGGATGAAGAACGCCCGGGTGGCCCATTCATCGCGCGTCCTGGTTGCGCGATGAGTGGGGGGGCACCGCATGATCAAACCTGTCATCCTGAGCGAAGCCGCGCATCGCGCGGCGCAGGCCGAAGGACCTGCAGTTATTTTTACGTCGTCATCCTGAGCGGAGAGCCTGCCCTGAGCGAGGCCGAAGGCCGAGTCGAACGGGCCCTGCCACCAGGCTCACGCCATCACCGCTACTCGGGGCCTCACCGCAGTTCATCTCGCATTGCGGGATCGTGGGATGAACAATGTTCGGGTGCTCGGGTACCCCATCCGTACGCGTCTTTTGCGGCCGGGTGGGATGAAAAAGGTTTGGGTGCCCCATTCATGACGCGATGTCAGTCGCGTCATGGGTGGGATGAAGAACATCCACCCCATCCCCCCTACTTCAACGCCAGCGGATGCTCCGACTCCACCCCGCAGAACGTCCCCACCGGAAACCGGCACCCCGCATGCCGCTGCAGATGCTCAATATGCGCCCGCGCTCCATTGCTCGACTCCTTCAGCGCCTGCACCGGTCCATGGCAATACTTGCAGCGCATCACCTGGTCGCGCTCCGTCAGCGCCTCAAAGATGGTGCACGGCATCCACCGCCTGCCCACCTTCACCTCGCACTCCGTCATCACCGGCGGTCTCTTCTTCATAGCCACTGCCGCACTTAGATGACCTCCCCACGAATTCAGGATGCGCTGGCCTTCGGGTGCCCCACCTTCGCGACCGACGGGAGCTAAGGTGGGATCAAAAATCTACCCAGCCGCCGTCATCCTGAGCGGAGCATTGCACGCGAGTGCAATGCGCAGTCGAAGGACCTGCCACCAAGCTCACACCATCACCGCTGTCACGGGCCTTTAACCGGGATGCTCCAGCAATCTCACCACCAACCTCCCGCTGTCATCCTGAGCGAGACGCGAAGCGTCGAGTCGAGGGACCCCAGCATTTGCCTTTGCCTCTGAGATAGGCGCGTCACCGCGTGCCCACAAAGGCTCCTCGCCCTTTACTTAAGTGTGGACCACAACAGTTTCGCTATTGCTCCGCAGAGGATTGAGTCGTAGCGGTGCGCTTACGATGCTGCTTATAGTCCTCAAGCGCAATACTCGATATTCGTATCAACTCGTTTTCCCACTCATCAATCTTGTCTCTACGTGTGCCGAATTTGTTGTGAAAGTAGCGGCCCAATGCGACGAGAACATGCCCCACTCCGAGCATCCCTTCTGTCGCCCCGTACATGACATGGAGCGGATGCTCCTCTTCGCTCTCAACTATCCATTTTCTGTACCTTTCCATGGTCTTATACGTTCCATGGACATAGCCGCTGCCGGTTACGTAGATGTTCGCCATCAGCGCAGCAAAGTCGAACCCTCCAACCGCTCTATCTATCAGCGATGCTCGATCGAACAGCGTTACCCTTGTCCACGTCCGCGAACCGAGCTTCAGCCCTGTTAGAGTCTGAACTTCATTTGCCTGTTTGATAACGCGGTCCCGTAACTCCTTCGGGATCGTAAACCGATTGCCTACCGCGTTCTCCAAGTCCAGCATCGCGGTGTGATTGTTAATCAAATCGAAATAGACGAATCGCTGAACTTCCTCATCAGAGACTTCCTGCAGATAGCAAGCGTTGACCGCCATTTCCACCATTGGCCTCAGAAGCATCTGCATTTCATCTGCGGCTCTTATATTCCTGATGAACGTGATGACGCGAGCGATGTCAACGATCTTCGGAACAGCGGTGAAAAGAACCATGTTCCGGGGAGTGCCATTTTTGTCCCTGTTCTTTATTTCGTTTGCGCGGTCTGTGACCTCTTGTCTGAGGATATTGACAATACTGTATATCGACTCTCGACATTCCCTCTGTACGTCCAGTTCACCCACCATGTGTTGCGAACCTCTTCCCTCAGTCTAGCCACGGCCAGCATAAGTCGAAACTAATGCTAATCAATCCCAAGCATAGCGAGCTGACGTACGATCTTTGTATGCAGACGCTACATGGCGCCAGCTTGGGGATGACCCTTCGAAAACTCTCGGATGAAGCGCGCTCGCGTGCATGGATCGTCTCGCCATATATTGGCCGTTGGCCAGCTGTTTCTGCACTTTTGGGTGCAAATTGGTGGCTTGGGACGATGTTGGACCTTCGGGTTATCACAGACACCACCGACCCGCGTAACGCTAACAGGGGAACGCTCCTGCACTTCGTTGATCGAGGCACAGTCAAATCGATTCCTGGTGTTCACGCAAAAATTTACATTTTCGATTCACGTGTTTTGCTGTCATCGGCTAATCTCACCGAGACTGCCTTCACTAAACGGCGCGAAATTGGAACACTGCTTGATGCAGAAGAGTGTGCCGAAGCCATCCGAATTTTCGAAACATGGTGGCGATTGGCGGAAGAACTCGATGCGTCTGCCCTTTCGGAACTAGAGAAGAGCGGAAACACCGATGTTTTTCCGGAGCGGGAGGGCGAGAATCTCAAATCGCTATGGTCCCTTCCAAGCCGCCCTCCCGCCGAGCAGTTCGCTGGATCCAGAGAAACTGAAAGAGCTTCGAACTATCGTCAGTTCCTGAAAAATTACAGGGAAATCTCTTCAATATATGAGTCCGTGCAGCGGGTGTGGCCAGACGCACCCGCTTTTCTTGAGGTAGATGCGTTTCTGAATTATCTTTTTCACGAAGCAGACGATAGGCCGTCATTTGCGTTTTATGGGGATGTACCCAAAAACAATATGGATGCAACCGGTCGAATCGATGAGATTTCCAAAAGAGCACCACACTTTGCGCGATGGTGTGCGGAACATCCTGAAGAACAAACTGATCGTATGGACCGCTTGGCCACAGTTCAGGCACTTCTTCAGAGGCAGCGCATCGATCAACTGAGCTGGGAGGACGCTAGATCAGTTGCAGATAGATTGCACGCTATGGGCGCAAGGCAGTTAAACAAGTACAAATT
>Ga0207694_10003910_pt1 | contig 11770 bp, 7 predicted proteins | sample KBSC34metaG_FD_184353 | JGI IMG/M metagenome (GOLD analysis project Ga0207694, IMG submission 184353) | Corn rhizosphere microbial communities from Kellogg Biological Station, Michigan, USA - KBS C3-4 metaG (SPAdes) (version 2) | ecosystem: Host-associated > Plants > Roots > Rhizosphere > Soil...
CCGCGATTCAGGAAACCACCGCGCTCGGCGCTGCCTATCTCGCCGGGCTTCATGCAGGCGTCTATCCCGAGCCCGGGCAGTTCGCCGATCATTGGCGGCTCGAGCGTCGCTTCACACCGGCGATGGATGAAGGCCTGCGCATGCGCAAGCTCGCAGGATGGGCAAATGCCATGAAAGGTGTGCTGGCAAGCGATCCGGGAGAGGGATAGCATGGCTGTCTCCCGGCAACGCACGGCAGGCGCATGATCCTGATCGGCCAATATGATTCTCCTTTCGTACGACGCGTGGCGCTCGCGCTCTATCTGTACGATCTGCGCTTCGAACACCGGCCATGGTCGACCTTTGGCGATGCCGAGAAGATCGCTGCATATAATCCGCTGCGGCGTGTGCCGACGCTGGTGACCGACGATGGCGAGGTGGTGATCGAAAGCGGGGCGATCCTCGATTATCTCGATCAATTCGTCGAACCGGAGAGGGCACTGGTGCCGCGCAGTGGCCTGATGCGGCGGCGGCATCTGCGGATTTCGGCGCTCGCCTGCGGCCTCGGAGACAAGGCCGTCAGCCTGCTCTATGAGCGCGTGCTGCGGAGGGAGCCGCTGGCGCTCTGGGTTGCGCGCTGCGAGCAGCAGATCACCGATGTGCTGCAGTTGCTGGAGAATGAGCGCGGCGACATTGCCTCGCGCTATTGGTTCGGCGAGCGCATCGCGCATGCCGATATTGCGGTCGCCTGCGGCCTTCGTTTCACGCGGGAAGCCCACCCGCATTTGTTTTCGTCCGAACGCTATCCGGCGCTGGCTGCGCAGTCCGCGTATTGCGAGGCGCTCACGGCGTTCAAGGAGATCGTGCAGCCCTTGGCACCGCCCAGCGGCTAGCTCCTTAGCACCAGGTGTCTGTAGCGTGATGGCGTAGACGAAATCGTCATGTCCGGCCAAAAGCGCGAAGCGCGTCTTAACCGGTGCCGACGCGCTTCTGCCGCCAGGCCAGATGGAAAGCACAGCCGCAGCCCTGCGGATGCGAGGCGAGATCGGCCGGTGGCGTATCGTTGGCCGGGGTCGCCGCAAACGTCGCGCCTGCTGGCCTGTTGGCTGCCGCCGAGGGGATGTAATTCAGCACAGGCGCCAGCCAGCGCTCGGCTTCCGCAACCTCCCAGCCCTTGCGCGCGGCATAATCCTCCACCTGGTCACGCTCGATCTTGCCGACCCCGAAATAGAAGCTTTCGGGATGGCTGAAATAGAGCCCTGAGACCGAGGAGCCCGGCCACATCGCGTAACTTTCTGTCAGCTTCACGCCGGCGGTGTTTTCCGCGTCGAGCAGCGCAAACAACGTTGCCTTTTCGGTGTGGTCCGGCTGCGCCGGATAGCCGGGCGCCGGGCGGATGCCCTGATATTCCTCGAGGATCAACTGCTGCGAGGTGAGCTGTTCATCCGCGGCATAACCCCAGAATTCGCGGCGCACCCGCGCATGCATGCGTTCGGCGAAGGCCTCGGCCAGCCGGTCGGCCAGCGCCTTGCAAAGAATCGAGGAATAATCGTCATTGGCCTTCTTGAAGCGGTCAGCGACGGTGTCCTCGCCAATGCCTGCGGTCACCACGAAGCAGCCAACATAATCCGGAACGCCGGACGCCGCCGGCGCGATGAAATCGGACAGAGCGGAGTTGAAGCGGCCTTCGCGTTTTTCGAGTTGCTGACGCAGCGTGTGAAGCGTGGCGATTGGCTTGCTCCGCGCCTCGTCGGCATAGAGAACGATGTCATCGCCGACCGCATTGGCCGGCCAGAAACCGATCGTGGCTCGCGCGGTGAACCATTTCTCCTTGACGATGAGCTCCAGCATCTTGCGGGCGTCGTCATAAAGCGAGCGGGCGACCTCGCCGACCTTGGGATCGTCGAGGATGGCCGGGAAACGCCCCGCCAACTCCCAAGTCTGGAAAAATGGCGTCCAGTCGATGTAGTCGACGAGTTCAGCAAGGTCATAATCGGCAAAGCTGCGGATGCCGAGAAACGCCGGCTTCGTCGCCGGCTTTGCGGCAAAATCGATCGTCGGCGCATTGGCGCGGGCGTCCGAAAGCTTCAGCCGCTTCTTGTCGGCCTGGGCGCGGAAATGCGCATCGGAGATTCGCGCATATTCGGCACGGATGTCCGCTGCATAGGCCGTCTTGCGGTCCGGCGACAGCAGCGAGGAGGCGACGCCAACCGCACGGCTGGCGTCATTGACATGCACCACGGGCCCGCCGGGGTAGTTCGGGTCGATCTTGACGGCGGTGTGCACGCGGCTCGTCGTGGCGCCGCCGATCAGTAGTGGCACCTTCAGCCCCTGACGTTCCAGTTCGCCGGCGAGAAAACTCATCTCGTCCAGCGAAGGCGTGATCAGCCCCGACAGTCCGATGATGTCGGCCTTCTCGGTTTTCGCGGTTTCGATAATCTTGGTGGCCGGCACCATCACGCCGAGATCGACGACCTCGAAATTGTTACATTGCAGCACGATGCCGACGATGTTCTTGCCGATGTCGTGCACGTCGCCCTTGACGGTCGCGAGCACGATCTTGCCGGCCGAATTCGATCCACCTTCGGCAACGCCGTTGGCCTGATTGCGGGCCTTCTCTTCTTCCATGAACGGCATCAGATAGGCGACCGCCTGCTTCATCACGCGGGCCGACTTCACCACCTGCGGCAGGAACATCTTGCCGTCGCCAAACAGGTCACCGACGATGTTCATACCTGACATCAGGGGGCCCTCGATGACGTCGAGCGGCCGTTTGGAAGCCTTGCGCGCTTCCTCGGTGTCGATCTCGATATATTCGGTGATGCCGTGCACCAGCGCATGGCTGAGACGCTTTTCGATCGGCCATTCGCGCCAACTGAGATCCTGCTCTCTGGTCTGTTTGCCCTGGCCACGGAATTTTTCCGCCAGCGCCAGCAGTCGCTCAGAAGCGCCGGGGTCACGATTGAGGATGACATCCTCGCAGGTCTGCCGCAGCTCGGGATCGATGTCGTCATAGACGATCATCTGCCCGGCATTGACGATACCCATATCCATGCCGGCCTTGATGGCGTGATACAGGAACACCGAATGCATCGCCTCGCGCACCGGCTCATTGCCCCGGAACGAAAACGAGAGATTCGAGACGCCGCCGGAGATGTGAGCGTGTGGCAGGTTCTGTCGGATCCAGCGCGTCGCCTCGATGAAATCGACCGCGTAGTTGTTGTGCTCCTCAAGGCCAGTGGCAATCGCGAAAATATTTGGATCGAAGATGATGTCTTCCGGCGGAAAGCCGAGCCGGTCCACCAGGATATCGTAGGCGCGTTTGCAGATTTCGGTCTTACGAGTGAACGTGTCGGCCTGGCCCACTTCGTCAAACGCCATCACCACCACGGCGGCGCCGTGGCGAAGCGCGACTTTCGCCTCCTGGATGAACTTGTCCTCGCCTTCCTTCAGCGAGATCGAATTGACCACCGGCTTGCCCTGTAGGCACTTCAGGCCGGCCTCGATCACCGCGAATTTCGATGAATCCACCATAACCGGAACGCGGGCGATATCGGGCTCGGCGGCAACCAGGTTCAGGAACGTCTCCATGGCGGCAGCGGAATCGAGAAGTCCCTCGTCCATGTTGACGTCGATGATCTGGGCTCCATTCTCGACCTGATCGCGCGCCACTTGCAGGGCGGCGGTGTAGTCGCCGGCGGTCACCAGCTTGCGAAAGCGCGCCGAACCGGTGACGTTGGTACGCTCGCCCACATTGATGAAGGGGATGGCGGGTGTAAGTTCGAACGGCTCCAGACCCGATAGCCGCAACCGCGGCTCGATCGCCGGTACGACCCGCGGCCGGTGCGGCGCAACGGCTGCGGCAATCGCGGCGATATGATCGGGCGTGGTGCCGCAGCAGCCGCCGACGATATTGACGAGACCGTCGCGGGCGAAATCACCAACCAGGCGCGCCATATATTCCGGGCTTTCGTCATACTGGCCAAATTCGTTCGGTAGCCCGGCATTTGGATAGGCACAGATCAGCGTGTCCGCCACCCGGCCGATATCGGCGATATGGGCGCGCATGTCCTCGGCGCCGAGCGCGCAATTGAAACCGATGGTGATCGGGCGGGCATGCTTGACCGAATTCCAGAACGCTTCAGGCATCTGGCCCGATAACAGGCGACCGGATTTGTCGGTGATGGTGCCGGAGATCATCACCGGCACGTCGATGCCGCGCGCCTCGGTGATCTCGGCGATTGCGTAAAGCGCCGCCTTGGCGTTGAGCGTATCGAAGATGGTCTCGACCAGCAGCAGATCGACGCCGCCGTCGAGCAACCCGTTGATCTGCTCGCCATAGGCGATGCGCAAATCGTCGAACGTCACCGCGCGATAGCCGGGATTGGCAACATCGGGAGAGATCGAGGCAGTGCGGTTGGTCGGCCCGATTGCGCCGGCCACGAAGCGGCGTCGGCCATCTTCCGCGCTGACGCGCAGGGCAGCGTTGCGGGCGAGCCGCGCACCTTCGCGGCTCATCTCATAGGCGATCTCCGAAAGGTCGTAATCGGCCTGCGCTATCGAGGTTGAGGAAAAGGTGTTGGTGGCGACGATGTCGGCGCCCGCCCGCAGATATTGCGCGTGAATGTCCTCGATCGCCTGCGGCTGGGTCAGGATCAACAGGTCGTTATTGCCGCGAAGATCGCGGTGGAAGTCCGCAAAGCGCTGGCCGCGAAAGGCGGCTTCGTCGAACTGCAGGCCCTGGATCATCGTGCCCATGGCGCCGTCGAGCACCAGAATGCGCTCGCGAGCGGCTTCCAGCAGGGCGGTGCGTTGCGGCGAAACAGGCGTGGTCATCATGCAGCTTTCTGTGAACCCTGCGGGCGGATGCCGAGCAGATGGCAGATGGCGAAAACGAGATCGGCGCGGTTCATGGTGTAGAAGTGGAACGTATCGACGCCATGCTTGGCGAGCTTGTGGACCTGGCCGGCGGCCACCGTAGCGGCGACGAGCTTGCGGGTATCCGGATCCTCGTCGAGGCCGTCGAATTTTTCCGAGAGCCAGTCCGGCACGGAGGTGCCGGTGCGCGTGACGAAGTTGCGGGCCTGCTTGAAATTGTGCATCGGCATAATGCCGGGAACGATGGGGATGGTGATGCCGCGTGCCCGCACGCGATCGAGATAGCGAAAGTAAAGATCGTTATCGAAGAACACTTGCGTGATGGCGCGGGTCGCGCCGGCATCGACCTTGGCCTGGAGCACGTCGATATCAGCAGCGAAATCCGGACTTTCAGGGTGTTTTTCTGGATATGCCGAAACCGATATTTGGATGTCGGCGTGCCGTCGCTTAATGCCGGCCACCAGTTCGGCTGAGCTCTGATAGCCGTCCGGATGGGTGAAATAGGGGGTGCCGATGCCGCCCGGCGGATCACCGCGCAGCGCCACGATGTGCCGCACGCCGATCTCGTGATAGCGGGACACGATCTCGTCGATCTCGCCGCGCGAGGCTCCGACGAGGGTCAAGTGCGCGGCCGGCTGCAGGCTGGTCTCCGAGAGGATACGGGCGATGGTGGAATGGGTGCGCTCGCGGGTCGATCCACCTGCGCCATAGGTTACAGAGACGAATTGCGGCGAAAGCGGCGTCAGCCGCTGGATGGTCTCCCAGAGGCCGCGCTCCATCTCGGTGGTCTTCGGGGGGAAGAACTCGAACGAGATCGTCGGCTGCGCGATGAGATGACTCACCTCAGGCGCGGCAGGTGAAATCTCGGTCATGGCGTCATTGCTCCTCTTCCGGCCCAATAGCCGCGCGTCCCAGTCTCAGCGTCGAAGGTAAAATAAGCCAAATCGACGGGAGAGAACAGCCCACCAATAATGGGAAATTGCCCAATATATGAGGAATACTGTCACATGTTTGGTTGCATCCGGTGACAGTGGGCTGTAAGCGATTTCGATAATATCATGTATATAAAAGAATTTTGATAAATCTCTAAGTGGGCAACGATAAGTATGGTATGGAAATAAAGATAATCTGCCCATCGACCGATGAGTTGCCGCACAGGTGCTCTGAGGCTGAGCCCCTTTGTTGGCGCCCGATCCCGCACTAGGTTGATCCCATGATTCCGCTTTCGATCCTCGATTTATCCGTGGTTACCACGGAAACCCCGCCCGCCGTCGCGCTCCGCAACAGCATCGATCTGGCTCGCCATGTCGATGAGCTCGGCTATGTCCGTTACTGGGTGGCCGAACATCATAACCTCTCTTCAGTGGCCACCCCCGCACCGGACGTGCTGATTGGGCAGATCGCTGCCGCCACCCGCCACATGCGGGTGGGTTCGGGCGGCGTCATGCTGCCGAACCATGCGCCGCTGGTGGTGGCCGAGCGCTTCAAGATGCTGGAAGCGCTATTCCCCGGCCGGATCGATCTCGGGCTCGGCCGCGCCCCGGGCACCGATGGCGCCACGGCCTACGCCTTGCGCAGCCGGCTCGACAAGCGTGAGGGGGACGATTTCCTGGAGCGTCTGCATGAACTGATGCTGTGGGAAACCCGGGAATTCCCGCCGGGCCATCCCTACAACAACGTCGTGGCGATGCCCAACGACACGCCGCTGCCACCGATCTGGCTGCTCGGCTCCAGCGACTACAGTTCCGAACTGTCGGCCCAGGTCGGCATGGGTTTCGCGTTCGCCCATCATTTCGCTTCCTATGATGCGGTGGCGGCCATGAACAATTACCACCAGCATTTCAGGCCCTCGGCGTGGCGTGTCAAACCGCACGGCATACTCGGGGTCTCAATCGTGGCGGCCGAAACCGATGCGGAAGCCGAACGGCTCGCCTCTTCGATGGATCTGAACCGCTTGCGGCGCGACCGCGGCCAGTTCCTGCCGCTGCCGAGTGTCGAAGAAGCGCTCGCCTATCCCTACACAGACAGCGAACGCGCCGTCGTGCTGAGAAATCGGGAGCGCATGTTCGTGGGCACGCCCGCGACCGTGCTGCAGCGCCTTCAGCCACTGCTCGCCGCGAGCAAGCCGGATGAACTGATGGTCACGAGTTTCATCTACGATCACGAGGCGCGCAAACGCTCTTACGGCGTGTTGGCGGAAGGCTTCGGGCTCGCCAGAGCGGCCTAGCCAACTGAGAAGAAGGCCTGCTATTCCTGCTTTTCCGCAAAGGTCTCGCGGAACGGATGGGCCGGATAGACGCCCACGATACGCAATTCGCGAGAGAAGAATTTGAGCTCCTCGAGCGCGAAGGCGAGACCCTTGTCTTCGGGATGGCCCTCGACATCGGCGTAAAATTGGGTCGCGAAAAACTCGCCCTCGACCATGTAGCTTTCCAGCTTGGTCATGTTGACGCCGTTGGTGGCAAAGCCACCCAGCCCCTTGTAGAGCGCGGCCGGCAGGTTGCGCACCCGGAACACGAAACTGGTGATCAGCGGGGCTGACCCCGCCTTCGCCCAGGAGGGCTCCCGCGCCAGCACCACAAAGCGTGTGGTGTTATGGGATTCATCCTCGACATCTTCAGCCAGGATATCGAGCCCGTAGATTTCCGCTGCCAGCCTCGAGGCAATGGCCGCAACCGTCTTGTCGCCGCGCTCGGCGATGTCGCGCGCGCTGCCCGCGGTATCGGCCGCTACGATCGGCTTGATGCCGAGCTTGCGGATCATGCGGCGGCATTGTCCGAGCGCATGGACGTGGCTTTCCACGCTCTTGATGTCGGAAAGTTTGGTGCCCTTCAGCGCCATCAATTGATGGCGAATAGGCAAGAACCATTCGCCCACGATGAACAGGCCCGATGCTGGCAGCAGATGGTGGATGTCGGCCACCCGGCCCGCCACGGAATTTTCGATCGGGATCATGCCAAGATCGGCCTCGCCCGAACTGATCGCCGCCAGCGCGTCCTCGAAAGTATCGCAGGGCAGAGCTTCGGCCTTTGGATAGGCCTCGGCTATCGCGATATGCGAATTGGCGCCGGGCTCGCCCTGGAAAGCAATTTTCATGGTCTGGTCACGGGTTGTCTTGGTTCCTGGTGCCGCCGATTTGACAGGCCTGCGTCGCGTGCTGCGACTTGTTTCAGGCCCCTCAAATCGAAAGTCGGCGATGGCGCCTTGTACCAGCCGCGCCGGCTTTTGCCAGCGCCGTTATGGGATCCCAAGTAGCGGCCCCAAACCCCACCAGCGCCCGATGATCCCTGATTTTCCCTCTATTTTTCCTCTATTTTTCCTTGGCAAAGATCTGCCGGGCGGTTTCCAGGTCTGCGGGGGTGTCGACCCCGCGCGGCACGGTGTCGACCACGGTCACGTCGATCCGCATGCCGGCCTCGATAGCCCGCAGCTGCTCGAGCTTTTCGCGTTGTTCGAGGACCGAGGGCGATAGCGCCACGAAACGCTCCAGCGCGCTTCGGCGATAGGCATAAAGCCCGATGTGATGATAGCGCGGTCCGTCGCCCCAGGGGGCGGCGGCGCGGGTGAAATAAAGCGCGCGCAGGCGGTGCGGGTCGATCGGCGAGCCGATCACCTTGACCACGTTGGGATTGGTGGCCTCTTCCTCGGTGCGGATTTCGGCCGCCAATGTGGCGATATCGACCACCCGATCGTCCAGGGGCTTAAGCACGCCGTGCAGATGTCCCGGCTCGATGGTCGGAAAATCGCCCTGCAAATTGATAATGATTTCAACCTCGCGAGAGGGATCGAGCTTGCCCAGCGCCTCATGGACGCGATCGGATCCCGAAGGATGATCCGGGCGCGTCATCACGACCTCACCGCCATGGGCGGTCACGGCCGCAGCGATTTCCGGCGTATCGGTCGCCACCGCGACCCGGCCGATTCCAGCGGCTTGCGCGCGCCGCAAGACGTGAACCACCATCGGCAGACCGGCAATCGGGAGAAGCGGTTTGCCGGGCAGGCGGGTCGCCGCCATGCGGGCCGGGATCAGCACCAGGGTGCGCGCGTTGGTCATTGGTGGCAGACAACAGTCTCGATGGATAGCGGCCAAAACGGGCAGGTGGTCGAACGCCAATCGGCGGAGGGGCCAGTCGCGGCACGTTCTTGGGGTCGCGGCCGGAAGCGGACCGTGGGAGGCCCATTTATACGGGTTGCCTTAGCCCGGGCAACCCGATATCTGATCGCTGCTGCAGGTGCAGTGCGAAAGCCTGATTCCTGATGTTCATCCGAGGCCGTTCAGCCGGCCTACATGTCGAGATTCCGGTCTGGGGCCTGATCGAACAATGGACTCCTTTGAGCTTAACAAGATTATGGGTGCCATCCTCGGTACCTGCCTCGTTTTGTTGGTGACGAATTTTACGGCCAACGCGTTGTTTTCTCCGAAGCTTCCGGAAAAGCCGGGATATGAGATCGCGGTCAAGGAAGAGGCCCCCGCCGGCGCCAAGGAAGCGGCTCCAGCGCCGTCCGAGCCGATCGAGAAGCTGCTGCAGACCGCCTCCGTCGAAAAGGGCGCCGGGGCGGCCAAGAAGTGCGGAGCGTGTCACACCTTTGAAAAGGGTGGTCCGAACCGGGTGGGTCCAAACCTCTACGGCATCGTTGGTGAAGCCCGCGGACAAGGTCGCGGCTTCAACTTCTCAGCGGCGATGAAGGCCAAGGGCGGAACCTGGACGTTCGACGATTTGAACAAATTCATCGCCAGCCCGAAGGGCTTTGTGCCGGGCACCGCGATGGGTTTTGCCGGCGTGTCGAAGGACAGCGAACGGGCCGACATCATCGCTTATCTGAATTCAAATTCGGACAAGCCCGAGCCGATCCCGACAGCTTCAAAGTAATCGTTCTGTCGCGATCAGGAAATCAAATGGCCAGGCTTTTGCCTGGCCATTTTTGTTTCCCGAGCGTTGATGGCCGCCCGCCAGTGGCGATATCGGGACCATTGGCCGCAGCCACCTGGTTCCCGGACGACCAAGATGAGGAATTTGCAACGTCATTGGTCGAACGCTTGCCATATATTGCCTCCTGAATCGTTCTGAGAGACCATGACGTCACTTGGCCGCCTCGCGCTGGATCGGCGGAAAGCGAGAAGCCGAACTGGCAAGCGAAGGATTTCGATTTGGCCATTACCCGACGAACCTTTCTCCATCACGGTGCAGGCGCAGTGCTTACCCCGACCCTGGTCGGGGGCGGTTCTCTTATTGGCGTCGAATCGGCTTTGGCCCAGAGCGAACCGCAATGGCGACACGCGCTGTCGCTGTTTGGCGACATCAAATATCCGGCGAACTTCAAGCAGTTTGACTATGTGAATCCGACGGCACCGAAGGGCGGCATGGCACGAATGATCTCGCTCGGCACCTTCGACAATTTCAATATCGCAGTAGCCGGCGTGAAGGGTTCGATCGCGCCGGCGGTGTCGATGATCTACGACACCTTGATGGCGAAGTCGCAGGACGAGATCGTCACCGAGTATGGGCTGCTTGCCGAAGGCGCGGCCCACCCGGATGACTTCAGCTTCGTTGTCTATCGCCTACGCAAGGAGGCGCGTTGGCACGACGGCCGTCCTGTCACAGTTGAGGACGTGATCTTCTCGCTTGAAGCATTGAAAAAGCAAAGTCCGTTCTACGGCTCCTATTACCGGCATGTGGTGAAGGCCGAGAAGGTTGGTGATCGCGATATCCGTTTCACCTTCGATTCGGCGGGCAATCGCGAATTGCCATCGATTGTCGGCGAATTGCCCGTGCTTCCCAAGCATTGGTGGGAAGATGTCGATGGTCAGGGGCGGCGCCGCGACATCTCCGTCACGACGCTGGAGAAGCCCCTCGGTTCAGGCGCCTACCGGATCAAGGAATTCTCCCCGGGTCGCTCAGTCGTGCTTGAAAGGGTGAAGGACTACTGGGGAAGCAACGTTCCGGCGCAAGTCGGACTGAACAATTTCGACGAGTTGAGGTTCGAATTTTTCCGCGACAATTTGGTGGCGCTCGAAGCCTTCAAGGCGGACCAGGCCGACTGGATTGCGGAGAATTCGGCGAAACAATGGGCGACGGCCTATGACTTTCCGGCCGCTTCCGACAAGCGCGTCGTCAAGGAAGAATTTCCAATCAACGACTCTGGGCGGATGCAGGCTTTCGCAATCAACACAAGGCGTGATCCCTTCAAGGACGTGCGGCTGCGGCGAGCGATGAATTACGCGTTCGACTTCGAGGAGATGAACAAGCAGTTGTTCTATGGACAGTATAAGCGGATCGACAGCTATTTTTACGGGACTGAACTGGCTTCGTCAGGACTGCCGCAGGGGCGTGAGCTGCAAATTCTCGAAACGGTCCGCGACAAGATTCCGCCGGAGGTCTTCACGACGACTTATCAAAATCCGGTCGGCGGCAATCCGGAAGCCGTCCGGGCCAATCTGCGCGAGAGCGCCCGGTTGCTGAAGGAAGCAGGCTTCGAGGTACGCGAGCGCAAGCTGGTCGATCCCTCCGGTAAGCCCGTCACGGTCGAGATTTTAGTGCAGGATCCCTCCGCCGAGCGGATCGCGCTGTTTTACAAGCCGTCGCTCGAGCGCATCGGCATTACGACATCGATCCGTGTTGTGGATGATGCGCAATACCAGAACCGGCTGCGCAGCTTCGATTTCGACGTGATCATCGACCAATGGGGGGAATCGCTCTCGCCCGGCAATGAACAGCGCGAGTTCTGGGGCTCGCAGGCGGCCGACATCCCGGGCGCGCGGAATACAGTTGGCATCAAGAACCCCGCTGTCGATGTCCTGATCGAGAAAGTGATTTTCGCGACCGATCGCGATGATCTGGTGGCTGCGACCCGCGCGCTGGATCGCGTGCTGCTGTGGAATTTTTATGTCGTTCCGCAATTCAGTTATCCCTTT
>Ga0207694_10003913_pt1 | contig 11764 bp, 10 predicted proteins | sample KBSC34metaG_FD_184353 | JGI IMG/M metagenome (GOLD analysis project Ga0207694, IMG submission 184353) | Corn rhizosphere microbial communities from Kellogg Biological Station, Michigan, USA - KBS C3-4 metaG (SPAdes) (version 2) | ecosystem: Host-associated > Plants > Roots > Rhizosphere > Soil...
ACCCGGGATATTCAGTTAAAGACCGGATCGGCGTCGCCATGATTGAAGCCGCTGAACGTGAAGGGATTCTGAAACCCGGCGGCACGGTTGTCGAGGCAACATCGGGAAACACGGGTATCGGTTTGGCGCTCGCCGCGGCTGTCAAAGGTTACAAATGCATTTTTGTGATGACTGACAAGGCTTCGGTCGAGAAGTCGCGTTATTTAAAAGCGCTCGGCGCAGATGTCGTCATCACGCCAGTCTCCGCCAAACCGGGTACGCCCGATCACTACGTTTCCACAGCCAAACGCATAGCATCCGAGACGCCAAATTCTTTTTATCCCGATCAGTATTCAAATCCTGCCAACCCGGAAGCGCATTATCGAACCACTGGGCCGGAGCTTTGGCGACAAACTGAAGGCAAGATCACGCACTTCGTCGCCGGACTCGGAACCGGCGGCACGATTTCCGGCACCGGTCGCTATCTGAAAGAAAAAGACCCGAACATCAGGATTATCGGTGCAGATCCGTACGGCTCGATTTTCAAGACTTATAAAGAGACTGGAAAAATCGTCGAGACGACTCCGTATCTCGTCGAGGGAATCGGGCAGGAGATTGTTCCTGCAAACGTACATATCAAGTATGTCGACGAAGTGGTTAACGTCACGGATCGTGAATCGTTTGAGTTGTCGCGCCTGCTTGGTCGATTAGAAGGGATCTTTTGCGGCGGCTCGACTGGTACAAATCTCGCCGCGGCTTTGCGTGTGGCGAGCAATCTTGACGAGAATGCGATCGTCGTTTTCATAGTCTGCGACACCGGCGAGCATTATCTGTCAAAGCATCACTCGGACGAGTGGCTCAAAGAGAAGCGTTTGCTGGAACCGCAAAAGATTACGGCTGGTCTAATCAGTGGCACGAAGAAACCGCAAGCGCCGAAGACGTTGGTATCGGCGACGCCGGCGAACACCGTCGCCGAAGTGCTCGAGAAGATGGACGATCTCGGTCTCACGCAGATGCCTGTTTTGGAAGAAGGACGCGCCATCGGTTCGTTACGCGAGAATCGAGTGTTAGCGAAAGTGGTCCGTAACCGGGAACTGCTGAATTCGCCTGTGAGTGAAGTGATGGAAGCGAGTTTCCCAACAGTTGACGTCGACGCAAGCTCTTCTGAAGTGGCGCGGCGATTACAGACGAGTGCGGCTGTGCTGGTTGAAGAATACGGCCGCATCGTCGGCATCATCACGCGTCACGACGTACTCGACTTGAAGAACGTAGGGCAGTAGCTCTCAGCCTGCATGGCAAAAGAAGAAAAAGTGTTGGCGGCTAATCGTGCGGCCTTTCACAATTACCATATTTCGGATAAATACGAGGCGGGTCTCGTATTGACAGGCACTGAGGTGAAGAGTGCCATGGATGGCCGCGTGCAACTGAAAGAAGCGTATATTTCAGTGCGCGAGGGCGAGGCGTGGTTGTTCAATGCACACATTTCGCCGTATTCTCATGGCAACCGCGAGAACCACGATCCACTGCGAACTCGCAAGCTGCTGCTTCATAAACGCGAAATATCCCGACTGGACGAAGCCACAGCCAAACAGGGAATGACTCTCGTCCCCACGCAGCTCTATTTAAAAAACGGTCGCATAAAAGTCGAGGTGGGGATTGCGCGCGGTAAGAAGTTGTACGACAAGAGAGAGGCCGAATTAAAGCGGACCGTGGAGAGAGAAACGCGTGCCCAGTTGAAGGAACGCAATCGTTGATTAATGTTTCTTAGTTCTAATTTCCAACACCCAGGAGAACCTACTCACCATGCAAGTTGAAGCCAGCAGGGGCCCAATTGAAGAGCTTGATGTGCAAGCCTTAGCAGTCGCCGTTTTCAAAAACGAGAAACCTGATGACGGTTTCCTGAAGAAGCTCGATGAGCTTTCCGGTGGACTCGTGCGGTCGGCGCTCGATGCCGAAGAGTTCAGCGGTAAAGAAGGCGAGACGGCTTATTTCCATCTCGTCGGAAACGACAGGTTGAAAGCACGTCGTCTGCTTCTCGTGGGTGTAGGTGAAGCGAGCGACTACAACAATGCACAGGTCTCGCAGATGGCGGGAACCGCCGTTCGTTCGTTACGCAGCAAGAAGGCGAAGACGATTGCCGTGGCTCCGCGTGCTTCAGGTGATGTGTTTGAAACAACGGCGACCGCTGTCCAGGGCGCCTACATTTCGCTGTTCGATCCGGATAAATATCGAACTGTCGATAAAGAGGAGAAGACGATCGATCGTTTAGTGGTGGCGGTCGAGGGTGCGGAAGAAGATGCGTTGCAGCGTGGTGTGAATGTGGGGCGGATAGTTGGTGAGTCAGTGAACTTCACTCGCGACATGGCGAACGAGCCAGGCGCTTACATGACGCCGACAGACATGGCCGAACGCGCGCGCGAGATCGCGAACGAATTTGGTTTGAGCATTGACGTGCTTGACGAAGCGCGCATGGAACAGGAAGGAATGGGATCGTTGTTGAGTGTCACAGCCGGCTCAGACCAACCTGCCAAGTTGATCATCTTGAAATACACGCCGCCAACACCTCCGTCAGATAGCAAAGAGTTGCTCGCGTTCGTCGGTAAAGGCGTGACATTCGATTCGGGCGGCATCTCGCTTAAGCCTGGCGAGAATATGGAGTTGATGAAGTACGACATGACCGGCGGGGCGACCGTTATAGGTGTGATGCGCGCGATCGGGCAGTTGAAACCGCCCATTCCGATTCTGGGTGTGGCGCCGTGTACCGAAAACTTGCCGTCGGGTAAGGCGACAAAGCCGGGCGATGTCGTAAAAGCGATGACCGGCAAGACAATCGAGATCATCAATACCGACGCCGAAGGCCGTTTGATACTTGCCGACGCGATTGCCTATGCGAAGAAGCTCGGCGCGACGAAAGTCATCGATATGGCGACGCTGACGGGTGCGGTGTCCATCGCGCTGGGCGACGTGAATGCGGCAGTGCTCGGAACCGACCAGGACTTGATTGACGAAATCATTTCGGCGGGCAGGGAAGTCGGTGAGAAGTTCTGGCAATTGCCGCTCGATAAGGAATATTCGAAGCAGATCAAGTCAGATATTGCCGATATTAAGAACGTTGGGGGCCGGAAAGCTGGAACAATTACGGCTGCCGCGTTTCTAAAGGAATTTGCGGATGGAATTGCCTGGGCGCATCTCGATATCGCCGGGACGGCGTGGGGCGATGAGGCGAAGCCGTACCGTTCTAAAGGTCCGACGGGGATCGCCGTCAGAACCTTGCTGCGAATCGTCGACCGGGCCGTTCAGAAGCAGTAAATCCTGATAATGCTGTCATCCTGTAAAGCTAATCTGAGTTTTTGACATGATTACAGGATTACAAGATTACATGATGCAGTAGGTGTCGTTAGTCGTAGACAGTTGGTGTCCTCGACTGTTGACACTTTTCGTCACGACCGGAATCGAGAAGTCGGTTTTGCTGGGGTTTTTGACAACGAGGGATATGGCATGGCGGTTGTTAATACAAGGACAACTAGCCAAAGGGTGCGAGTCGCCTTAGTTACGTCCTCGCCCCCTCGAATGCCGCTCGAGGTATTTGCCCGGCTCCCCTTTGGCACCCCCCAAAGCCAATTTCGTCATCTCAATACACGTTTGAATCGACCGTAGTACTTGCACAGGGTGGTATACTTTTCGGGCGAGTGACGCGGTGTCCTCAGGCAGCCCTTGGCATCCATCGCTGGCTTTCGGAGTTCAGAAGCACAGTGATCGACTACTACAGAATTTTGGGCGTCAAGCCGAATGCGTCTCAGGTCGAAATCAAATCGGCCTACCGGAAACTTGCGCTAAAAAGTCATCCCGATCTGAATCCCAACTCCGAAGCCGGTAAACAGTTCGCACTCCTCTCGAAGGCTTATCACACGCTCATCGATCCGCAGGAACGTCACTACTACGACGAGCAGTTAAACGCCCAGAAAAAGGCGAACTACTCGATTCTCAATTCGAACAACCCACACGCGAAGCGCGCCCGAAATCTTGCGGTGCAGGCGAAATGGGATCGTTTGGTTGACGAGGTCCTCGAGCGCGATCGTCTGGAGAATCGCGAGCGACAACGAGCGGTGTTCACTACAGTCTCGCTCTTCCTGTCGACATTTTTCCTGGCGATGATGAGACCGCAGTTGTGGCACCTGTTTTCGACAATGGGCCGTGTCATTGTGCTGACGCTGTTTGTCATCGGCGTCTGGCACCTCGCGAACCGCCTGCGTGAATACATCGCGCACTACACCTACAAGCCCAAGCCGATTCAGGCGTCGGTCTTCAGCCAGGACGCAGCGCCCGAGCAGCCGTTTACGCGCTTCTCTGCATACACGTTTCTGCTTGTGGGCTATATGCTCAGCGTCGGGATTGGTTTGTATATCGGCTGGCACACGCAGGACTTTTTCAACGACATGGCTTTGCTGTTCCGGCACCGCGTCGTGGCTGTGCAGTCAAGCATGATTCTCGATCTGATTTTCTACCCGCCGATTGCTGTGTTGATCGTAGATACGGTCCATGGGCTCGCTTCCCGAATCGATTAAGTAAACAGGATTTACATGTGATTCCGGTGTAATCATGTAAATCCTGTCTGAATTCGTGTATATTGGCTGTCCCCACCCCGAATACAAGCTAAAAGGAGCACGAAAATGGCCAATAATCCGAATCAACGCCAGTTTCTTGCTTCGAAACTCGAAGCACTGAGTGAAACCGAAGTAGGGGAAGTTTTGGATTACATCTCGATGATGGAGTCCAATCAACGAGCAAAAATAGCCTCTGGCAGTTTCGATGATGAAGTCGTGATGGCCCTTGCCGATGCTCAGGAGAACCGCCGCGCGAGACAGGCATTCGAATGGGAAGCAGTAAGGCGCAAGGCTGAGAAGCGAGCTGCGGCAAGAGGCGGCGTTTACATTTAATGCCACGAAGAAGCACAAAAGGCACAAGGGTTAAATCCATTTGCGCTTTTTGTGCCTTTTTGTGTCTGGCTTCCTTTGTCGCGTCGGCGCAGGACACTCGTAACCTCACCCCATCTCAAACTGAAATCGAAAGACAGCGCCAACGTCTAAATTCTTCCGACGTTGAAGAGCGCCGTGACGCCATCATGCGGCTCGGCTCAATGCGCCTGGCGGCTGCTTCACGCGCTGCTCTACCAGCGCTCAGCGATGCGGAGCCGATCGTTCGCGCGACGGCGGCGAAAGCGATTCTCTCAATCGGCGCCGATGAGAGTGTTTCGTCTCTCCTGCCGTTACTCAACGACAAAGACGAGTTTGTTCGTCGCGAAACAGCTTACGCGCTTGGTCTGACTCGCAGCCGCGCTGCGACCTCCGCACTAAGCGATCTCTTGTTGAACGACAAGGAAGACGGTGTACAAGCCGCTGCGGCAATTGCGCTGGGGCATATCGCCGATGAAGCGGCTGTGGTTGCACTCGTGGGAACGCTTGCGCCTGAGTTATCAGGGCCTGCGAAGAAGAAACAAAAGCGAGAAGACAACGTCTTCGTGCTTCGTGCCGCGGCTACAGCGCTCGGTCATATCAAGAGTCGCGCCGGCACTGCGGCGCTGATTTCAGTTTTAAGCAATGAAAAACTCCCGTCGGATGTCCGACGGGAGTCTGCAAGATCACTTGGTCTAATCGGCGACCGAACGGCTGAGCCGGCGTTGCGAACTGCGTCAATGGCAGCCGATCCTTACCTTGCTCAAATCGCCACTGAAGCACTGAAGAAACTAAGCCGCGGATGAACGCGGATTAATTCTCGACCTTCTCTCCGCGGCCGTGACCCTTCTTAGCCGCTTTCGACGCCGCCGGGATCGGCAATCCAACACCACCCGACAACGTTTCACCTGAGCCTTCGTCCGTGTTCGAGTTCTCCGCCATCTCGTGAATTAGCGCACCGCCGGAGCTCTTCGAAAAGATCAGACGATTGCGAATTCCATCCACGTCGACGTGCACGAGATCTCCCAAACCAATTTGGCCGGTGGCCACGAGGTTTGAAAGCGGATACACCAGAAATCTCTCGACCGCTCTCTTCAAGTGGCGTGCGCCGTATTTGTAGTCCAAGCCTTCCTTCATCAGCATGTCTTTCGCTGTTTCAGAACACTGGAAGACAAACTTGGTTCCCGCCGACTGCATGATGCGGTCCTGAACTGCCTGTAACTCGAGATCGAGAATCTGACGCAGGTGATGTTCCTTCAACGACCGGAACACGACAACCTTATCAATACGATTCATGAACTCTGGTGAAAATTTGCGTCGCGCTGCTTCGACCGCCGTGCGATAAATCTTCTGGTCCACTTCGGTGTCGTTCGGAGTCTTCGAACCCTTGCCAGGCGCGAAACCGATACCACCCGAGATCAACTCAGACATCTCTCGGGCGCCGAGATTCGAAGTCATGATCACCATCGCCTTCGAGAAATCGACGCGACGATTGTCGCCCAGCGTTAAAGTCGCTTTGTCGAGAATGCCCAGCAACAACTGCCACAAACTGTCGGAAGCCTTCTCGATCTCGTCGAACAGCACGAGCGACACTTTCATATCGTCAGTGTGCATCCGATCGAGATTTTCCTGGGTCAGCATCGGCGAAGTTTCGCGGTGTCCCAGGTATCCCGGAGGCGAGCCAATCAGTTTGGCAATTTCATGCGAGTGTTGAAACTCCGCGCAGTCGATCTTCACGACTGCGTTCGGATCGCCATAAAGCACTTCGGCGGCGGCTTCAATCACGCGAGTTTTGCCGGAGCCTGTCGGACCCAGAAATAACATCGTTCCGATAGGGCGGTTCGGGGGATTCATGCCTGCCAGAAATATCTGGTACAAGCCACTCATACGTCTGACTGCGCGCTCCTGACCAACAATTCGCGCCGTCAAACGCTCCTCAAAATCCTGCGCACGCGGGCTCTTTTGATCAGGATCAAGGAAAACTGTACCTGTGTTGTTCATATCTTTTGTCGTCACTTCTCTCTCAGGTAACATCGGCTCTTTCTCCTCGCCAGTCAATCCGGGGGCGATTGTCAGGACCTGAGTCCTCTGGCCCAGCGGCTTACCTGCAAGGACCGATCCACATCAAATTGATGCAGGGGGAATAGGCTGAGGTTCGCCAGGTCGGGTTTTAGCACGTGAAACGGCTGGCGACCCGTTGCTATATATACAAGTCTGCAAAAAATGTCACCAGAAATATGCCTGACTGACAATTAATTGCACCTTTTAGGCGAGAATACACCGAATGATACAGCCTTAATCGTAGTATTCCAGACCTAAGTGAGTAATTAGATCTTCACCTCGCAAATGCCGCAGCGTGTTCTTCAGTTTCATCAACTGTATGAAGATGTCGTGCTCGGGATACAAGCCGGGCGCGGTTTGCGGAGACTTGAAGTAGAACGACAGCCACTCCTGCACGCCCTTCATTCCCACACGCTGAGCGAGATCTAGAAATAGCGCCAGGTCGAGAACGATCGGCGCTGCGAGGATCGAGTCGCGACACAGGAAGTCGATCTTGATCTGCATCGGATAGCCGAGCCAGCCGAAGATATCGATGTTGTCCCAACCTTCTTTGTTGTCGCCGCGGGGCGGGTAATAGTTGATTCGCACGACGTGTGAAAAGTCTTTGTAGAGGCTCGGATAAACGTCGGGCTGAAGGATGTATTCGAGCACTGACAGCTTCGACTCTTCTTTAGTCTTGAACGAATCGGGATCGTCCAGCACTTCACCGTCGCGATTGCCAAGGATGTTTGTGGAATACCAGCCGTGCAGACCGAGCATGCGCGATTTCAGCCCCGGGGCGATGATGGTCTTCATCAACGTTTGTCCGGTCTTGAAATCCTTACCGCAGATCGCGAGCTTGTTCTTATCTGCGAGCGACATCAACGCCGGAATGTCGACAGTAAGATTCGGAGCGCCGTTCGCGAACGGGATTCCTGACTTGAGCGCCGCGTATGCGTAGATCATCGACGGCGCGATCGCTTTGTGGTTGTCGCGCATCGCCTGCTCGAACGAGTCGAGCGTCTTGTGAACTGCATGTGGCTTCAGGAAGATTTCTGTCGACGCAGCCCAGATCATCACGAGACGCGAGCATTTGTTCTTGCGTTTCCACTCGGCGATCTCGGCGATGAGTTGCTGCGCGAGCTCAAACTTGTTCTTGCCGGTTTTGACGTTTGTGCCGCTGAGTCGTTTCACATACGTCTGATCGAAGACGGCTTTCATCGGTTTGATTTTGCGCAGTGGCTCTTTGAGTTGGCCCAACAGCTCTTTCTCGAGTACGCCTGCGTTGAGCGCTGCGTCGTAAGCTGAATCCGGAAAGATGTCCCATGCGCCGAACACCATATCTTTGAGTTGGGCCAACGGAACGAAATCTTTGATTAACGGCACACGGTTGTCAGTCCGTTTGCCGAGACGAATGGTTCCCATCTGCGTCAGGCTGCCGATGGGTTCGGCAACACCTTTTTTGATGGCTTCGACGCCGGCGATGAATGTGGTGCTGACTGCGCCCAGACCGACGAGTAAAACTCCGAGACGTCCTTCGGCGGGAGCGATCTCGGTTTGTTTAGCAACTGGCATTCGGGTTCTCTCCTGAAGTCATGTTAATCCTGAATTTTGTTAAAGACTGTTCTCGAATAATATCGATTGAGAGTGACCCCGAACCGACAAATCTTGCGCATTATTGGCGCTCGCTTGCGCCGGAGACGAGATTCTTACGGAATTCGCGTGGTGTAGCGCCGGTGGCGATGCGAAATGCTTTCGTGAAATGACTGCCGCTCAGATAGCCGACGCGCGCGCCAATCTCAGTAACTGAAAGATCTGTTTCGGCGAGTAACAACTGCGCTCTCGCGGCGCGGATGCCGGCAAGATAGTTGTGCGGAGATGAGCCGGTGAGTTTCTTGAAGAGACGTGCGAAGTGAAATGGAGAAAGGTACGAAGCTGCAGCGAGTGCTTTGAGTGTCAGGTCTTGATCGAGCTGTGTGTGCATCAGTTCGACTGAGCGGCGGATACGCCGATCGACGAGGCCAACGCGCGAGAGCTCGAGCTCTTCTGAAAGACGTGGTGTTGAGTAGTTTCTCAGGATGTGGACGAGCAATTGCTCCACAAGTGCTCGCATGACGATCTCTCGACCGGGCTTCTCGGTCGCAAGTTCGGAAGCAAATTCTGCTAGCTGTCCATCGAGCTTTCGATCGCCGTGCATGTGATCGCGCCTAAACGTCACGATCGACTTGGGTGGGATCAATTGCATCGCCGTGGCGTTCTGAAGGACCAGTGATGCCGAGAATGTGAGAAACAACAACTCGACTTGCTGGCCCTTGGCGTTGACGGTCGTATTTGGTTCGAGTACGACTGATTCGGATTGTTCGAGCGAGAAGCGCTGATCGTTTACGGTGTAATCGAGCTTGCCGCTGAGCGTGGTGAGCAGAATATAACCGGTGGTCGCCTGGTTCTGCCAGACAAGCTGTTTTGCTTTGCGGTACTGAACTGAAAAGTCTGCCGAGACGAAGAAGCGATTGGGCATCAATTATGGAAGAAAGTTTCTCACGCAACGGCGCAGCGGCGCAAAGGAATATGCAGGCACTGCGCCGTTGCGCCGCTGCGTGAGTAAACTCTTTAACGCTGCGTCCGAATCATTATTTCCGGATTGTTAGTAATCAACGCATCAATCCCAATCGCCCGCGCTCTCTCGATCCACGCCGGATCATCCACCGTCCAAACGGCCACGTGCAGTCCCACGGCTTTTGCTTTCTGCACGAGACTTTCACGCGCCAATCGGTAATGTAGAGCGAGCGCCGCCGCGCCGGCGTCCGTCGCCTGGTTGATGATTCTTTGATCTATTAACACCGAAGGATTGGTGAATGACGGCTCGAACAGCGCTACGGTTTTGATGTCCGGATCGATCTCTTTTAGAACCTTGATTGCAGGCAACTGGAAGCACTCAACCACGACGCGTGACTTTAATGAGTGTTCGTCGATCGCTTTTACACACGCTTCCGCAAGCGGTCGATATTCGGCAGGAGAGTCGCACTTCATCTCGAGATAAAGCGTCGAATTGTTTGATTGAAAAAGTGTGAACAACTCCGCGAGACTCGGGACAGTCTCATTCGCGAAAGTCCCCGCGAACCAACTCCCGACATCGATCTTGCTGATTTCCGCCCACGTTAGAGCAGCGACTCGATGAGGCAAGCCCCCGGTTCGGCGCAACGTACTGTCGTGAATAACAACCGGAACACCGTCGCGCGTGAGACGAACGTCAAACTCAATCCCATCCGCTCCAACCGCGAGCGCCTCACGAAACGCCGTCATCGTATTTTCAGGCGCAACCGCAGACGCGCCACGATGCCCAATAATCAGCGGACTATTCAAGTTGTGCTTTTGTGCCTTTTTGTGGCGAATCCTGATCGGGATTAACGATGCGCTTGAGCTTGATATCGAACGTGCCGTAATCCGTCTTGATTCGACTGGCGACAGGAATGTGTCGCGCGTCATCTGTGATCCAGATCGAGAACTCGCCCTTTTCCTTTTCGATCAACCGATCTGGTCCAAAGAGCTCCGGATTGACTTTCAACACATCAACCCGGCCAAGAATCGTCTTCATTCGCTTTGTCTCGACGACGTTCACGGGTATCGTGTAAACCTTGCCGCCATCACCAATATGAACCTCGAAGGTCTTACCAACTTGGAGTGGCTGCGTGCGAATAAAATAGATCGCGGAAAGAACGTCCTGTAATTGTTGTCCTGAAAACTCGGTAATCGCGTGGCGTGGCTCCGCGGCAGGATTGTTCGGATCGCGGGAGGTCCAGATCATCTTGCCTTTCGACGCGTCGAACGTCGTCTCTGTCGTTCGCACGCGTTTGCCTTGCTCGTCGAGTATCGTCGTCTTTTGCATCGTGAACGTGAGCGGCTCGACAGTCGACTCAACTTGCTCGCGAAACTTCAGATTGAATAACCGCGCGAAGAAACCTTTGCTGGAAACGTCCGCCTTGAAAATCAAAGCGTAAGGCTGCGACGCGCTGTCAAGCGGTGTGCGCGTCGCATGAAATTTCAGATCGGCAACGTCGATATTACGCAAGAGCGCGCGTGAGAATTCCGCTTCGAAATGTAGCTCTTCACCGAACTCGAAGCGATGTGGTGTTGTATACGCCGGGCGTCGCTGCGCGACTGAGTACGACAGGCCCATCGCGACGAGCAACGAAACAAAAATGATGTATTTGAAAAATCTCAAATCAGTTAAAAGTAATAAGTCTTAATTAAAAGTATTCCCCAGGCGATGACGAGGCCGAGCGCGGCCCGGTACTCGCGGTAACGAAGATACAGCGCACCATCGAAGCGCGTCGTCGAATCTTGCCGAAACGGTGTGAGCCGCGGAAAAAACAGCGGCACAGCGCGCCGGTAAGTCTCGTATTCCCCCCCAAAGAGCTCCGCCATGGTCGAGGCTTCGACGCGCATCACCGGTAAATAGATGCCAAGAAACAGCGCGGCGAAGAGTAGCCCGAGGACGAGCCGGCCCGACGCGATCGTGAAACCGAGGCCGAGTAAAAAACTGCCGAGATAAAGCGGATTGCGTGTGAATGCGTATGGGCCAGAGGTGGCGAGTTGTGCATTTTTTCGGATGTGACCGGCGGCCCATGCGCGCAGCGCCAAGCCTAGCAATGAAACTGAAGCGCCGATAACTAACGCGCGTGGCGTTGGGCGCGCGAAGAAGATGAAGGCCGCGCCGCACAAAAATCCGAGCGGCACCCGCCAACGCTGAATCCACGTTCCGCCTCTTCGAGTCATAGTTGTTGCAGGATCTT
>Ga0207694_10003916_pt1 | contig 11756 bp, 8 predicted proteins | sample KBSC34metaG_FD_184353 | JGI IMG/M metagenome (GOLD analysis project Ga0207694, IMG submission 184353) | Corn rhizosphere microbial communities from Kellogg Biological Station, Michigan, USA - KBS C3-4 metaG (SPAdes) (version 2) | ecosystem: Host-associated > Plants > Roots > Rhizosphere > Soil...
CATCCGTCACCACCATGCGGATCTCGCCTTGCCCGGAGATCACGGGCACGTTCTGAATCGCGAAAGGACCGGCCGCTACGGGCTGGCTCAAGCGTCTTACGTTGTCCACGTAAACATCCACGGTGGAGGGCTGGGACGCCTGCCCGGCGAGGGCCGGCAGGGGCGTAGGGATGAAACTGGGCTGTGTGGCGAACTTGCTGGCGAAGCGGACTCCCGCGTAGGCCACCGTGCGCGCCCAGGGTGAAACCGCGCTGAAGGAATCGCCGATGGTGAGCGTCGTCATCGATGCGGGGTAGTCGCGGAAGAATTGCGTAGTGAGCCGCACCGGTCTGAAATCATGCAGCAGGTCCGCTCCCGCATATTGCGTGGTCAGAACTCCTAGCCGGCTGAAGAAGCCGGCTTCCAGCAGGCCGCTCAAGGTTTCCTGGGAGCCGCTGTGGAGGATCTGGAAATCGTGATTCAGAAACAGTCCCGGGTCGGGGCGCGTCGCGACGGTTCGGACATTGTCCAGGCCATCCACCAGCGTGCCGGTGAAAGCGGAGGCAGGCACGGTGATGTCGAGCGTCTGCGTCCCCTGATCGATCGCGTAATGCATCCCCGCGATGGAATCGAGGGGATAGTAATCCAGGCCCACGGCGGAGACGTGCGTGGCGGGCTGTGCCGGCAAGCGCAAGCGTCCCGTACGGAATATTCCGGTGGGCACGAATAAGCGTCCCGGCTCCAACTCCAGAACGGGTTCACTGTCGCTCACTACGATGCCGTTCACTCGCACCATCAACAGGTTCTCCTTCAACGCCGCCGCCGCTACTGATATCGACAAGCAAAGGCACAGCACGGTTTTAGGGACGGCTTGGGACCAGATCCTCACGAAGATCCCCGCTGTCGGTTTGCCCCTGCAGCAGCAGGTGGCCCGCCGCCGCCAGCTGCGGGTTATGGATCACCCACTCCTTGCGGGCATTTCGCAAAACGTAGGTGGCGGTGTCCTCGGCGAAGCCTGGTGCGGCTCCTGCGCTGGCCGTGATCGCGAATTTCTGCACCTGCACGTGTGCATTCCCCCGGTTCACGACCGACAAGCGCAGTTCCTGGTCCGAAGTCCGCTCCAGCGTCCACGCCAGTTGCGGCGCGGGAACACGCGGCTTGACGAAGATCGGAATGCTCACCTTCAGCACGGTGCGGAGTCCGTTAAATCCAGCCTTGATGGGCGGCGGGACTTCTTCGAGGATCAGCCGGTAGGTCCCTTCCTGGAGGTCTGCCAGCGCATGCCGCAGTCCCAGCCGCAGGAACTGCGTATGCCCGGAGGCCACCGTGAAAATCGGGGGGTTCAACAAAATATCGTCGCTATCCGACAAAATCTCTTCGGCGCCCTGGGCGCTCCAGGCCACGATGTGCGCCTGAATGGTGGTGGGCTCATCGTCCAGATTCTGAATCTGCATGGTGAGGCGAAGCTGCCGGGTGGACAGCTCGATGCGGACCGGCTTCACTGTATAGGAGCCGGCCTCCAGCGAGATTCCACCGGCGAGCAGCAGCAGACCAAGCCGCCGTGCGATGCAGCTACGCGACACTTAGAACGTAACCGTGACGATCACTGAATCTGTGTAAGTACCGGCGATGGCGGTGGACTGTCCGGCATCGATCTTGCCGTACACGGTCATGGTTTGTGCGGAACCGGTCGGAACCGGCGAGGTAACACCCGTGGTGTTCTCCCAGGGAACAGTCGTGCCGGCGTCCGAATACAGGTTGTAGGTTAAATAGCCGGCTCCCGCGGCGAGCCGGCGCAGCGGCACCGCCCCGGTAGACGCAGCCGCTGGATGAAGACCCTGGTCCATTCGGATCGGAGGAGGCGTCATCCCGGTTACGCAAGTTACGGAAATCGTCGCCGACTGGGTCACCGCTGTGCCCGCAAAAGGATCGTAGGCCCCAAAGGGCATAGAGTTCCCAGTGATCGAACACGTAGCACCGATGGTTGCTGACGACGTAAGGTTCGCGGTTGCCGTGGCGGCTAGGGCCGCGCTGGACAGCAGCGCCGCACAGCCCAGGATCCCCCAAATGTTTCGCTTATGCATGTTATGTTCTCTCTCTTGTTGTTTTTGCCGTCCTCGCGTCTCTAAACCGTCCACACGGGAGGTTCACCCTGAAGTTATCGTCGAGCTAGGGAAATGTAATAGGGATTTCTCTTAGCTATTTCGCGCCCAAATCCTGAATCGCCGCCGCCTAGTGTGGCATCCAAACGCTCATGAATATTGGAGTCATTGGAGCCACTGGTAGAATTGGGCAGCGCATTGTTGCTGAGGCGGTTCAAAGAGGACATAACGTGACGGCGTTCACCAGCAGCGCGGCGAAGATTCCGGCTGACCAAGGGAAAGTCGTCTGGAAGACTGCGGACGTATTGAATGCTGATAGCGTTGGCGCGGCTATGCAGGGGCAGGACGTGCTCATCAGTTCCTATGGGCCGGCCATCGGCGCGGACCCTAAACCGATCGCTACCGCCGCGGAAACTTTGCTAAAGGCCGGCGAGAGGAATCCTAAAGTGCGAGTGCTGATGGTGGGGGGTGCGGGGAGCCTCGAAGTGGCTCCGGGCAAAACTGTGATCGACTCCGGCATGATTCCCGCGCAATATATCGCGATCCCCATCGCTCACAAAGAAGCGCTGGATGTATTCAAGAAAAATTCCACGGTGAACTGGACCTACTTCAGTCCGGCGGGGTCGATTCAGCCGGGCGAGCGTACGGGCAAGTTCCGTCTGGGCAGCGAACAACTGGTGGTGGGCGAGAACGGCAAGAGCGAAATCTCGATGGAAGACTACGCGATCGCGATGCTGGATGAAGTGGAGAAGCCGCGGTACCAGCGCAAACGCTTCACCATCGGTTATTGATCCCGGTTTCTCGCGGCTTAAACTAAAAGAGCCGCCCGCGGCTAGCTATGGCCGACACTCCTGATCCCACTGACTTCATGTTCCCTAAGCTGGACGACGCGCAGATCGCGCGGCTGGCTCCTTTTGGGCGCGAATTGCAGACGCAAGCCGGCGAAGTTGTGGTGGAGCAAGGGGACGCGCATCACGGCGTCTTCGTGGTCCTCAGCGGCGGCCTGGAACTGCTCGCCGTTTCGGCGGCGGGCGAATCGCGCTTGCGGGTGTTGAGCCGCGGAGAATTCAATGGCGAAGTGAACATGCTTTCGGGCAGGCGCAGTATGGTACGGCTGCGGACTCCGGAAGCGAGCACGCTGTTTGAGATCGACCGCGTCCATCTGCGGCAGATCATGCAGACCGATGCCGAGCTGGGCGAGATTTTTCTCAACGCCTTCATTCAGCGCCGAGTGTATTTGATCGCGCACTCCTTCGGCGATGCGGTACTGGTGGGCTCCAACCATTCGAGCGATACGCTGCGGCTGCGCGAGTTTCTGACGCGCAACGGGCATCCGCATACGTTTTTGGATGTCGACACGGATGCTTCGGTCAGCGCGATTCTCGAACAGTTCGGCTTCGGCGTTGGCGACATTCCGGTGCTGATCTGCCGCGGGGAAAAAGCTCTGCGCAACCCTACGAATTCTGAAGCGGCTGCGTGCTTCGGATTCAACGAGGAGATCGATGAAGGGGAAGTGTGCGATCTGGTGGTGATTGGCGGGGGGCCCAGTGGCCTGGCGGCGGCGGTCTATGGAGCGTCCGAAGGCCTCAACGTGATGGTGATCGAAAAGAATGCGCCGGGCGGGCAGGCTGGGTCGAGTTCGCGGATCGAAAACTATTTGGGGTTCCCGATGGGGGTTTCGGGGCAGGAACTTTCAAACCGTGCGTTCGTGCAGGCGGAGAAGTTCGGCGCGCGAATTTCGATAGCGCGGTCAGCGACGGCGCTCAAGATAGAGCGCCCAACGTACACGATTAAACTGGACGATGGAAAATCGGCGCGCGGGCGGGCGGTGATTATGGCCGCGGGGAGCCGGTATCGCAGGCTGGATCTGCCGAATCTGGCGCAGTTTGAAGGCACGGGAATTTACTACGGTGCGACGCATGTCGAGGCGGGGCCGTGCCGCGATCTGGACATTGCTGTAGTGGGCGGCGGGAACTCGGCGGGGCAGGCGGCGATGTTTCTTTCTTCGATCGCCAAGCACGTCTACCTGTTGGTGCGCGGGCCTTGTCTGGCGAAGACCATGTCGCAGTATTTGATTTCGCGTATTGAAGCCAGTCCGAAAATTACGGTGATGGCTTGGACGAGTATCGAGAGGCTTGAGGGCGGCGATCACCTGGAGCGGGTTCACTGGCACAACACTAAGACGGACGAACGCGGCGTCCATGAGACACGACACGTTTTCGTGATGACGGGCGCGGACCCTAACACGGAGTGGCTCAAGGACTGCGTCGAACTCGATACCCAAGGTTTTATTAAAACCGGTGCGGATGTGGGGCCGGCGTGGCCGCTGCGACGGACTCCTTATATGCTCGAAACGAGTTTGCCGGGGGTTTTTGCGGTTGGCGACATTCGGGCGGGGAGCGTGAAGCGCGTGGCTTCAGCGGTGGGCGAAGGGTCGATGGCGGTGCAGTTTGTGCACAAGGTCTTGGCGGAGTAGAAACTACGCGGGGCGGGCGGTGAGGAAGGCCAGGAATTCCTGGGTGTCCTTGGTCATGCCTTTGCCGAAACTCGCGACCACTTTGCCGTCGGGGTCGAGGATCGCGTAGTAGGGGATGGCCACGGTAGAGAATTTTTCGTCCTGCAACTTTTGATTCTCTTCGGATTCTTTGTCGGTGCCATCGGTGTAGAGTTCAACGAGCACCAGGTTCTTGGCGGCGTCGGCGATCTCGGGGCGCGGGAACATGTTGGCCTTCATCCAATGGCAATTGGTGCAGGCATAGCCGGTGAAGGTGACGAGCACTAACTTGTTTTCGGCGCGGGCTTGATTGAGCGCTTCCTGGTACTGGTTCTTCATCCAGACTTGTTGCGCGGAGGCGCGGTTGTTGAGGATGCCGGCGGTCGAAGCCGCCGGAACGTAGGCGTCGAGTTCGCCTAACGGGGCTCCAAACATCCCGGGGAGCAAACTAAACGAGAAGATCAATAGGAAGCTGGCGACGATGAGGCGGCCGATGCCCAGGTGATCGCCTTCTTCGTTTCCTTCCAGCTTGAGCAGGCCCAGCAAATACAAGCCGGCTAGGGCGAATAGGACGAACCAGCCGGCTAGGAAACGCTCGCGGGTGATCCAGCCTAGCTGCAGGACTTGGTCGATGTTGGAGGCGTACTTGAGCATGGCGGCCAGCAGTACGAATCCCATGACTACTTTCACGCGCGCTAGCCAGCCGCCGCTTTTGGGTAACTTCTTTAGGTAGCCGGGGAAGGCTGCCAGGAAAAAGAACGGCGAGGCCAGGCCTCCGGCGAAGGCGACCATTCCGAGGACCGGCTGCAGGCCTTTGGATTGGACGGATGCGACCAGCAGACTTCCCATGAAGGGGCCGATGCAGGCGAACGACGTAAGGGCGAAGGTCAGGCCCATGAGCAGCGTCCCCAGGTAGCCGCCGCGGCGCGACGCGGAGTCGAGTTTGGTGAGCATGCTGGAGGGGAGTGTGATTTCGAAGGCTCCTAGGAGGCTTAGGGCGAAGGCTCCGAAGACTAGCGTGATGAAGCCGTTTACCCAGGGGTTCGCGCCGAGTTGGTTTACGCCGAAGGGGCCGACGGCTGCGGTGACACCGAGGCCGAGCGCGCAGAACAGGACTACGATTCCTAGCGAGAAGACTACCGCCTGTAAAATTCCGCCGCGTTGGTTTAGGAAGAACGAAACCGTGATGGGGATCATCGGGAAGACGCAGGGGGTGAAGATGGCGGCCAGGCCTAGTCCGAAGGCGGTGATTAAGAATGTGGGGAGGCTCCCGGTGCTCGCCGGTGCGGGTGTTTCCGCGGCGGCGCTCACGACCTTGACTGCCGCTGCGCCGGGTTTGATTTCGGTGTATCCGGCGGGGACCACGTACGCGGCGGGGGCCGCTGCGGCCGGGTCTACCATCAATGTAAAGGCTGCGGTCTTTTTGCGCGGGGGCAAACATTGGCGGTCGTTACAGGCTTGGTAGCGCACATTCGCAGTGAGCTCGACGGAGCCTTTGGCGTCGGGCGCTAGATTCGCGGTTAGGGGCAAATCGACTTGCTTCTCGAATGTTTCGGTGTCGAGGTTGAAATTTTTGTCGAATTGGCGGTTGGGGGGCGGCTGGTACAACTGGGCGCTCTTGACGGCGGGGTTCTCGGCTAGCTCGGCGGTGGTCGGGATGGGGCCGCCTTTGGGGGTGGTTAGCGAGTAGAGGTGCCAGCCTTCTTGAAACGTCGCTTTAAGATGGAGTGGAACTGACGAGCCGGCGGGGGCTTTGGCGACGTCCGAAGTGAGGGTCCACTGGATGGGGTCAAGCTTCTGGGCGTCGGCAGCGGCGGTGGCTGCCAGGAGTCCGAACGCGAAGCTCAGTAACCGTTTCATTGCATTGCGACTTTACTCGCGGCGGTGCGATCCAGCTCCGCTTCTATTTTCTCATTAATCCGGCTGTGGGCGAATTCCGAGGCTACGCGGATGGCGTTCTTGATGGCATTGGCGTTGGAGCGGCCGTGGCAGATGATGCTGACGCCTTTTACGCCTAGCAGGGGGGCGCCGCCGTATTCGGAATAATCGACGCGCTTGCGGAAATCGCGGTAGGCTTCTTTGGAGAGCACGTAGCCTAGCTTGCGGGTCACAGTGGCTTCTAGCGACTCCCGCAGCATGCTTTGCATCATTTCGACCAGGCCTTCGCTCACTTTCAGCGCTACGTTGCCGATGAAGCCGTCGCAGACTACGACGTCGGCGAGTCCGGAATAGATGTCGCGGCCTTCTACGTTGCCGATGAAGTGCAGGGGCAGGGATTTGAGCAGCGGAGTGGCTCCGCGGGTTAGTTCGTTGCCTTTGTGTTCTTCTTCGCCGATCGAGAGCAGGCCTACGCGCGGGGAATGGATTTTGAAAATGTAGCGCGAGTAGTTTTCGCCCATCACAGCGAACTGCGCTAGCATCGCTGGCGTGGAGTCGACGTTTGCGCCTACATCCACTACCACTACGGGCGTTCCCTTTAAAGTAGGGAAAGCGGAGGCCAAGGCCGGGCGTTGCACGCCTCGGATCATGCCTTGCACCATTTTCGCAGTTGCCATGACGGCTCCGGTGTTGCCGGCCGAGACGAATCCGTCGGCTCCGCCGTCGCGCACCAGGCGCGCGGCTACGTGGATCGACGAGTTCTTCTTGGTGCGGACGGCTTTCGCGGCCGAATCCTCCATGGTGATGACTTCGGCGGCGTGGCGGACTTCAATGGGTAGCGCGTCCGCTCCGGAATGGGTCGCCAATTCCTGGCGCACCAGATCTTCCGGGCCTACCAGGATGACGCGCACACCCAATTCGGACGCAGCGCGGATGGCCCCTTCGACCTCCGCCTTGGGGGCGTGATCGCCGCCCATTGCGTCTACCGCAATTGTCAGCATGGGAGCGCGCGCGGGCTATTCTTCGACAACTTCGACGACTTCGCGGCCTTTATATTTTCCGCAGCGGGGGCAAACGCGGTGCGGCAGTTTGGGTTCATGGCAACTGGGGCACTCGGAGAGCACCGAGCGCGTGAGCGAATCGTGAGTGCGGCGCGCGGAGGTGCGGCGCTTGGAATGACGTCGTTTTGGATTGGGCACGTTCTTCTACCTTTTTAAGATTTCAAACTCTTGAGCGCGGCCCAGCGGTCGTCGGTTGTTTCCGCATGGCACTCACACTCCTTCTGATTCCGGTTCTGCCCGCAGATCGGGCAAATTCCTTTGCAGGACTCCCTGCAAACCCGCTGCATGGGCAGCGTCAGCAAAATAAACTCGCGCAGGACGTCGTTCAGTTCCACGCCGTCGCCTTCATAGAAACCCATTTCGGCTTCGCCGCTATCGATCTCTTTTTCGTCGCCGTATCCTTCGGCCACCGGCCTATAATACAACGCGAAATCGGCATCGATGGGGAAGCGCGCCGGCTCCAGGCACCGGTCACAATCGGCGGCCATTTCAACGGTCACGTGGCCGGATACCTTAATTTCGGCGTCCGATCCCAACACCAGCTCGGCTTTTCCCTGCGCGCGGAGCGGGCCGGCCTGGTGCAGATTGGTATCTTTATCCTTCGCTCCCAGTTGAAAATCAATGTCCCCCGGCGCGATTTCGACATCGAAACGACCAGCGCGGACATCCAGGTCCCGAAGATGAAAGAACACGGCGAACTCCTGCCCCGGGGCACACACTCCGGGGTACCGGGGCGGACCGAGCAAAGTATCAGTATATCAAGGTGCTGGGAGGGTTGTCTTCACTCGCCCGCCGACTGTATTAAACTGCCCGAAAGTGACGTTTTTCGGAGCACGGCTGCGCAATGCCTAATAACAACAACCAGAAAGGGCCAGCTCGATGAATACGCAGTTAGCGCTGGTACGGGTGAGGAGATCAGTATGCGAGGGAGCATCGGTATTTTAGCGATCGCGATTCTGACGTGGCCGGGTGTGAGCCAAGGGCAGGGCACGATTACCACGTCCGCCGGGAACGGAAGCTTTACCTCCTCGGGTGACGGCGGTCCGGCCAGCAGTGCCGGGATTGGGTTTCCCGCCGGTGTGGCGGTGGATGGCGCCGGAAACATCTACATTGCGGACGCGCTCAATAGTCGCGTCCGCAAGGTGAACACAGCGGGCGTGATTACGACAGTGGCTGGAAACGGATTCCCCTTCTTCGGCGGTGACGGCGGTCCTGGCAGCAGCGCGAGTATAGCTTTGTGCGGAGTGGCACCGCATCAGGGAGTGGCGACGGATTCTCTGGGGAATCTGTACATCGCGGATTGCATCAACAATCGCATCCGCAAAGTGGATACCTCTGGGATCATCAGCACTGTCGCTGGATCGAGTAGCGCGGCGAATTTTTCCGGTGATGGCGGGCCAGCCACTAGCGCTACGCTGTCTGTCCCTTATGGTGTTACGGTGGACGCCGCCGGGAACATTTACATAGCGGATACCGGGAACGGCCGCATCCGCAAGGTGAATACCGCTGGAATCATCAGCACCGTCGCGGGCAGTGGTAACGGCTCAGCGGCGGGTGACGGAGGCCCGGCCACCAGCGCTAAACTGGCTAACCCTTCCGATGTGGCTGTCGATAGCGCGGGGAATATGTACATCGCGGATTTTGGCAACAGTCTTATACGCAAAGTGAATACGGCGGGAACCATCAGTACTCTTGCGCACGGCGGCTTTGGCAATTGCCAGGTAGGCGTCAGCCTTTCCCTGGCCAACGCGGACATTGGCGCGGGAGCTGGAATCGGGCTGGATAGCGCTGGCAATCTCTACATTGCGGATCATTTTTCCAACTGCATCCATAAAGTGAGTAAGGCTGGAATCGTCACCACTGTCGCCGGTGGCGGCTCAAATATTCCCGGGGATGGCGGGCCCGCGACCAGCGCTGGACTGGGAAACCTTACTGACGTGGATGTAGACGCTGCCGGAAACATCTTCCTTTCCGATGTGAATGAGAGCCGGGTTCGCAAAGTAATTGCCCCTCCGGCTTGCACCTACATTCTGGGCGCCACCACGTTGCAACCGCCCGCGGCGGGCGGCAACTTCCCGATCACGATTCAGACCGCGGCTGGATGTGCCTGGTCGGTGACAGGCTTGCCACCGTGGATCACGGTGTCCGGACCGTCATCCGGTACGGGATCGGGGAGTGTGACTCTGGTGGTGGCGCCTACCACTGCGTTTCGGGGAACCGTCCTTTCGATTGGAGGGGTGGCTTTGACAATTAATCAATCCGCGCCTCCGGTATGCACTTACGCGCTGAGTGCGGGCGGGCAGGCTTTCACGGCGGTGGGTGGAAGCGGAACCATCGCGATTACCGCGCCGGCGGGTTGTAACTGGAGCGTCGGCAGCCTTCCCGCAGGCGTCACGCTTAGCGGCGCGAGTTCAGGGGCGGGCAACGGGACGGTCACATTTTTAGTTGCTCCTATTGGCGGGGGCGATATTTCGATGTCATTCACGGTGGCGGGGCAGAGTTTCACGGTGGAGCAACAGGCGGCTTCGATTGTGGGGCTGAATTTTATCGGTTCGATGCCGCACATCGCGGCGCAGGAGAACTGGACTACATTGTTCACGTTGGTGAACAAAGGGGGGGCGTCGGCGCAGGGGCGGCTGAGCATGTTCGGGGACGCGATTGACCTTACTGGAAACGGTCCGCTTATGGTGCCGTTGGCATTTCCGCAGCAAGGCGCGGGATCGGGTCCGCTGCTGGCATCTTCGTTCGACCGCACAATAGCCGCGAATGCTTCGTTGATCGTGACGTCGGCGGGAGCGCAGACGCCGCCGGTGCTGGTGGGGTCGGCGCAACTGGCGGCTACGGGCGCGGTGGACGGGTTTGCGATTTTCCACTTGATCCCGGGTGCGCAGGAAGCTGTGGTGCCACTGGAAACGCGTAACGCCAGTTCCTATCTGTTGGCCTTCGACATCACGGGTGGCGTGGTGTTGGGTGTGGCGGTCCAAAACGTTTCGGCTCAGTCCGCCGTCATTTCGGTCGTGATTCGCGACGAGAATGGTGTGGTGATCAGTGCTCCCGGGACTACGATTTCGCTGCCCGGCAACGGCCACACGTCGTTCGGGCTATCCGACCAATATCCCGTAACGCTGAACAAGCACGGAACTATCGAATTTGACACCCCGGTTGGAGGGCGGATTAGTGTGCTGGGTATCCGCACCACGCCACTGGGTTCGAGCAAAACGCTGACCACCATACCGGCGCTGGCCAATGTCGGAATCAACGGAGGCTCGATCGCGCACATCGCTAGCGGCAATGGCTGGCAGACTACTTTCGTGCTGGTGAACACGGGGACCACGGCGGCGCAGGTGAATCTGAATTTCTTCGCCGATGTGACGGGCGCTCCGTTATCGCTGCCGTTGTCTTTTCCACTGTTGGGCGGCGGCGCCGCGACAGTAGATAACCATGTGAGTCAATCGCTGGCGGCGGGGGCGACCTTGCTGGTGCAGAGCGCCGCGCCGCTTTTGGATCCAACGCCGACGATTGGTTCGGCGCAACTGACTACCAACGGGCACGTGGGAGGGTTCGTGATCTTCCGCTACAATCCGAACGGGCAGGAGGCGGTGGTGCCGCTCGAGAGCCGCACTGCCGGTGGGTACATCATTGCGTTCGATAACACTAGCAGCACGGCTACTGGTATCGCCATTAATAGCGTTTCTACGCAAGCGGTGAACGTGCCGGTGATCGTTCGCAACGACGCCGGCGTGCCGATCGCTACCGATACTCTGAATTTGGCGGCGAACGGGCACCTGGCGTTTACGCTAGTGAGCGATAAATACTCGGTTACGCAAAACATCCGCGGCACGATTGAGTTCGATACACCGGCGGGCGCGCAGATCGGCGCGCTCGGTATCCGCATTCCGGTGGCGCACACGTTTACTACGCTGCCGGCGCTGGGAAAGTAAATCTCTCTTCGCAAGGCCAGAGTTGCTACATTGAAGCAATATGGTCGTGGAGATTGAAGGCGTTCCGCTGCATCTGGCTCATCCAGACGAGTTGTCGATTAGTTGGGTGGGGCAGGAAGAAGTGATGCGCCAGTTGCTGGCCGCCTGGCTGGTGATCGATGCGCAGGATTTGCCGATGAATCCGCGGCTGCTGGGGAAGCCAGGCGTCGGCAAGACCACGCTGGCGTATGCGGCGGCCAAGCGGCTGGATCGGGAAGTCTTCATCATGCAGGCTACCGTTGACACGCGGCCGGAGGATCTG
>Ga0207694_10003917_pt1 | contig 11752 bp, 10 predicted proteins | sample KBSC34metaG_FD_184353 | JGI IMG/M metagenome (GOLD analysis project Ga0207694, IMG submission 184353) | Corn rhizosphere microbial communities from Kellogg Biological Station, Michigan, USA - KBS C3-4 metaG (SPAdes) (version 2) | ecosystem: Host-associated > Plants > Roots > Rhizosphere > Soil...
CGCGGAATTGCGGCGGTAAGCTGGTGATTCGCAAGCCCTGGCCTTCGATGCTGCGCGGCTTGTGGGGTGATAACGAGCGCTACAAGCAGGTTTACTGGACGGAAGTGCCGGGCAGTTATTTCACGGGCGACGGCTGCCGCCAGGACAAAGACGGATATTTTTGGATCGTGGGCCGCATTGATGATGTGCTGAATGTTGCCGGTCATCGCATCGGTACCGCGGAAGTGGAAAGCGCGATTGTGAGCCATCCGAAAGTCGCGGAAGCGGCGGTGGTCGGCCGCAATGACGACTTGAAGGGCCAGGCGTTGGTGGCCTTTGTGACGCTGAAAAGCGGCGTGAAAGCCGACCCGAACCTGCGCAATGAATTGCGCAATCACGTGGGCAAGGAAATCGGCCCGGTAGCCAAGCCGGACGATATCCGTTTTGCCGAAATGCTTCCGAAAACACGTTCGGGAAAAATCATGCGCCGGTTATTGAAACAAATTGCCGGTGGCGGAGAAATCAAAGGCGACACAACCACGTTGGAAGATTTTAGTGTGCTTGCAAAGTTAAGCCAACATGACGAATAATAGGCATTGAATGAAAATAACAGCGGCGTTTTTGGTGGCGGTCGGGTGTTTACTCGGTCGGGTGGCATTGGGTTCGACAAATTTAATCAGCAATGGAGGGTTTGAATCAGGCTTTGCCGGGTGGGTGGCGCTGAATAGCAATCCGGTGACGGTCTCCGGCAACCCGCTCCAGGCGCACGGTGGCAATGATTTTCTTCAGCTCGGAAACGCCGCCGGAATCAGCTCTCAGGGCGCGCTGCAAAATATTCTCGTTCCCTCCAACACGCTGGTGCTTCGATTCAGTTATTTCTGGGGCTGTTCCACCGGCAACGATCCCGTCAATGCCGACGCAATGTCCTCATTTATTCGCGTCAACGGTTCGGCGGCGAATTATTTGAATCCGCACCTCAGTGTGTCGGGAGGTTATTTCTTTGAGACGTTTGACCTCGCAGGATACGCGGGCGAGGCCATTCAAGCCGGCTTCCAGGTCGATGCATTAACGAATGGTGTGGGAACCCAGACTTTCTTCGCCATCGATGATGTTTCGATGCTTGCTTTCACGTCGGACGATATTCCCGCCAACGACAATTTCGTAAACGCCACCCTGCTCACAACCACCACCAACATCACTGCCACCGTCACCAATGTGGTGGCCGGCAAAGAAACAGGCGAGCCCAAGCACGCCGGCAACTCCGGCGGACATTCGGTTTGGTGGAAATGGGTCGCGCCAGCCAATGGCGTCGCAACGCTCAGCACCTCCAACAGCACATTCAATACGCTGCTCGCTGTTTATACCGGCTCCGTCGTGAGCAATCTTACCCAGGTCGCCGCCAACGATGATTCCGGCAGTGGTGGGACCAGCCAGGTCAAGTTAAACGTCGTTGCTGGTCAGGAATACAAGATCGCTGTGGACGGTAAAAATAACGCCAGCGGCGTGGTGCAACTCAGATTGTCGTTCGTCACCGATACCCAAGCGCCAACCATCAAGATCACCTCACCCAAGAACAATTCCTCAGTAGCTAATTCCTCCGTCATCGTGCAAGGCACCGCCACGGACAACCTCGGCGTTTCCTTCGTGCAATACCGCCTCGAAAATGCCGCGGGCACAAACGATTACCAAAATGCCACCGGTTCGAATTCCTGGACCGCCATCGTCAACGGCTTGATCCCCGGACCGAACACGATTCGTGTGCGCTCCTTTGACACGAGCAATAATCAATCTCCCGAAGCGACGGTAACCGTGAGCTACGTGGTCACCAGCCCGTTGACCGTGAACATCACCGGTTCCGGCACTGTCTCGCCGAACTTGAACGGCACGCAACAACCGGTGGGCAACACGCTCACGCTTACCGCGAAACCAAACACCGGCCAGGTGTTCTCGAATTGGACGGGCGACATTGAATCAACCAGCGCGGCGCTGACGTTCGTCATGCAAAGCAATATGGTGTTGACCGCGAATTTCGTCCCGAACCCGTTCGTTCCGCTCGCAGGCACTTATGAAGGGTTGATTTTCGATACCAACGGTCCCGCGCCGCAAAGCTCTGGTTTCTTTAATGCGAAACTGACCAGCGGCGGCGCGTTCAGCGCCAAGATCTCGCTCGCGGGACAAAATCTCTCGCTCGCGGGACAATTTTCGGCGGGCGGCTCGTTCTCGAACAGCATCGCGCGCAAAGGCTCGACGCCGCTTTCCGCGCAGCTACATCTCGATATCGCCTCGGGCGTCATCACCGGTACTATCGGCGACGGTACCGGGTTTACGGAATTAACTGCTGACCGCGCCGTGACCAGCGCCGGCGCTACGGCTGGCAAATATACACTGCTGCTGCCCGGCGGCACGAACGGCGTGGCGCAACCGGGCGGGGATGGCTACGCAACTGTAGTGGTCAGTTCTTCCGGCGCCATCTCGCTCAAGGGCGTGCTGGCAGACGGCACCAAGATCACACAAAAAGCGAACCTCCTCACGACCGGCCAATGGCCGTTTTATGTGCCGCTTTACTCCGGCCACGGCTCCATCCTGAGCTGGCTCACGTTCAGCAATGGCGTGATCGGCGGAACGCTGGATTGGTTCAAGCCCGCGGGCTCGGGCGGACTTTACCCGGGCGGATTTACGAATATCACCGAAGCGGCGGGATCATCCTACGTGTTCACAAAGGGCGTGCCGGTGTTGAATTTTTCGACGGGTATTCTGGCCGTTTCCAATGGCAACCTCTCGAATAGTTTCATCGAAGGCATTGCGCTTGATTCCAACAGCAAAGTCACCAGCACGAACTCGAGCGTGAAAATAACCATCACGACTTCGACCGGATTGTTCAAAGGATCGGTGACGGATCCGGTGTCGAGCAAAACGGTTTCCTTCAACGGCGTGGTGCTGCAAAGCCAAAACCTGGGCGGCGGGTTTTTCCTCGGCACCACCCAGGCCGGTCGCGTGGTGATCAGCCCGTAACGGTGGCCATGAAAACGCTGGTCTGCTTTTTGACAACCTGGGTGACCGCCACAGCATTATTGGTGTGGCTGGCCACCCGGCAGAAAGCGCAGCAATTGGATTTGTTTCCCGGCGCGCAAATCACCCTCACCTCGCATCCCCACGGCAGCCACGTTTTTTGGCACAGCCTTTGGGTGGCGGGCGTGTTCAGCCTCCTGAACACATTCATCGTGCGGTTCTGGCAGATGCAATGGGAGTTGCGGGAAAAAAACTCATAACTCGGATGCGCATCATCCCGAAGGTTTACGGATTGTCGACCGCGACGGTGGTGAGAAGCGCTTTATTGTCATTCGTCACAGCCCTGCTCTTCATTGGATGCAAGAGCATCCCAGAGCCACGCCGGATTTATAGTTCGGAAGAAATCAAAAGCGGTTTGATTGGGAACTGGACCGTAAATAGTTGGTCACCAGAAGGCGATCCCGTCGTTACGATTGCGACGTTTCGCCCGGATGGAACTTTTGAATCGAGACAAACAAAATACGGAGGGATTTTTGTTTGGCCGGCGGAATTTCATACCAATAGCGCTGGTGAACGAGTTCTCGACGCGATGTGGCGCGCCGAAAATGGCTGGTTTCTAATCACAAAAAGCAACTGCTTGCCAACAAGTAATCTCGGCATGTACTCCGTGAAATATATGGATGCTCATGAGGTTATTTGTGCCAGACCGAGCGAGCAGGGCAGGGTTAAATTCGAAAGACTGACATTAGATCCACCCAATCCGGCAAAATAAAAATAGAGTAAGAATTGCGCCCGACTTCCGTTCTTCATTCAATCCCAAAGGGATTGCGCCCCAAAGCCCAAGGTTGCCGAGTCCGCGAGGCTACCTTGGGTCAACTGCAACTATACAACACAACCCCACCGGGGTTGTGCCCGCTTCAATCCCACACGTAACGCTCGTCCCATTCCGTTTCGTGTTTGCGCAAGAGAGCACGCAATTCGTCTTGGAATCCAAGTTTTTGATGATGCTCATCTTGACGGGAAATATATTCACGCATGGGATTGAGATTCGACTGACTCACAGAAAAATCCGCGTATCCGCCTTGCCAATAAAACTCCTCAAATTCTCGGCTTTGTTCTTTCAACCAGATGCTTGAGACGCGCTTCAATTCTTTCACCCAATCCGCTTGCGTGATGGTGCGTCCGAGACGCGCGAGAAGATGCACGTGGTCTTCCACGCCGCCCACTAAAATAGGGGAACAATCGAGTTGTTTCGAAACCTCGCCGAGGTACCCGTGCAGAGAAGTCCGAAGAGATTTATCACGCAACCAAGGGCGGCGATCTTTGGTAGAGAAAACGAGGTGAATGTAAACGGCCGAAAGGGATTGCGGCATGGCCGTGATGATGTACGAATGCAGGGAAGGGCACAACCCCGTTGGGGTTGTGTTTTTCCAACGAGGGTTCCCAGGGTAGCTCGTGCCTCGCAACCCTTGGCTGGAAGGCTCAATCCCTTTGGGATTGGGAAACGCGCAGCCGCTCCCGAAGAGGTCCTGCGGCCGAGTAGTAAATAAGCTGCGATCCCGTTGCGTCTAACTGATCGACCGCCTTTCGAAGAATAGCATAGAATCCCAAAGGGATTCAGTCCTCCAGCCCAAGGTTGCGACGAAGGAGCTACCTTGGGTGCTGTTGCAAATAACGACGCTACCCCAACGGGGTTGTGCCCTCTTTCAACGAACACACCGGCAAATTGAACTACCAATCAAGCGGGCCCATCATTCACCCCTCCGCTCCCCAAATTCCCTTCACATGCGCAATGCCGCGCAGCGCGTCCTCTGGCTTCATCGATGGGCTGAACTCAAATACCTTGATATGCACCGGTTTCACTGAGGGTTTGAGCGCGGCGAAATCGATCATGCCGGAGCCGGGCGGGCAATGATCTTTGCCGGGATATTGCACATCGTGAATGTGAAAACCCGCGAGCTGATCGCGCCGCGATTCCAAATGCTGCCGGTGATTCAAAAAGCCCAGGTTCTCCTTGATCTGCGCGTGGCCACAATCATGCCAATAAACCAAACTCGGGCTGGGAATCTCTTTGAACAACGCTTCGTAATCGCTCTCGATCGGCAATTCCTCCAGCGCCTCGCGATTTTCCACGCCGAGCCTGAGCCCGCGCGATTCCGCTTCCGGAACGATTTTTTTCAGCGATTCAATCGTGCGTCCCCAGAATTCCTTTTTCTTTTTCTCGCGCTTTTCGATCAACTCGGCGCAGAGCTTTTTGTACTTGGGCGAATCCTTTTCGCCGGCATCGATCATCTCGATCAATTTATCCGTATAATCCTTCAATTGAATGCTGCCGACGTGGAGCACCACGAGTTGCGCTTTCACGCGCACCGCAAAATCGAGTGTCTTGAACGTGTGCTTCAGCGCGAGTTCGCGTTCGCGCGGGCGCTCGTCGGAAAACTGGTAAAGGTTCGGCGCGGAATGATTCACGCCCATCGGCAGCGGGCAGAAATTGTGCAGCGTGGAAATCTTCATCTCACCCGCCGCCACGGCATCCATGATGCCCGGCATCAGGCTGATGCGCGTACCATGGCTCAATTCCGCATATTCGAATCCCAAATCACGAATCTCGCGCAACATGGCGCGGCCATCGGTGTGGCGATGGGAGTTCCAGCAGGTGGAGAATGAATACATGAAGTAGCTAAACAGGTGATTCGTGAAATGAGTATTGCACCGTCATCCTTAGTTAACTGTTTAACTCATTTACCCAGACAAAACAAAAAGGCCGGAGAGGTTTGCACCTGCTCCGGCCGTAATTTAATCGATTATTGGTCCGCGTAACGAGCGGCCAACATCGCCGAGAACCGCGCAATCTTTTCCTTGCGGCGGCGCTTCGCGCTCGGCTTTTCAAAGCGGCGATTATCGCGGACGGCCTTGAGGGTGCCTTCGCGATCGATTTTTTTCTTCAATCGACGCAACGCACGATCCACTGGCTCGCCTTTTTTTAACTTAATCTCTGTCAAAACAATTCACTTCCTCTCCGAAAAAACCCGGGCGGAACCAGCCTTCATGGCCGGTTCCCCTCTTGGGTTAGGGTCGGAAAGGATATTTTTGCGCACGGAAAAGTCAATCAGCAAAGCAACCGGCAATCGCTGTGACGGAACGCTACATGATAAGGCCGACTGGCGCATAACAGCTTGAGCAGGATGCCCGTGCAACTAAAGGACGGCGAGACCGGCGGCGGCGGCCTTTTCGAGGAGCACGTTTAATTGCTCCAGGCAAAACTTGGACCAGGATTCGTATTCGGAGAGGTCTTTGGTGGCATCGGCGATGAGAACAAATTCGGGTGCGAGAATTCCGCTGCGATTGCCGGCGACGTCTTCGTTGCTCACTTCGAGAACATGAACGACGCCGAAATGGACGTAGCCGACGTCGGTGCTGTCGTCGTTGATGAGCGCGACTGCCACGTCCTTGGCGCCTTCGATGGCAACTTCTTCCATCAATTCGCGGCGCATGCTGTCGTGGTAGCCGACGGACTGGGCGAACAGGCCGTTGTCCTCTTCGGAAATGTGACCGCCGACGCCGACGGAGAAGAGGCCGTGCAGACGTTTTTCGCCGCCGCCTTTGCCGCGGCGGTAGCGGAGAATTTTGCCGTTGCAGATGACGAGCACGTAGGGAATGAGTTGCTTGTAGCGGCGGTCGAGTTCGGCTTCGCTGCGATTGCGGTAGGTGATATTTTTCGACGCGGTGACGACGGGCAGATATTTGTCGACATCGAGGCTGAGCCCTTGAAAGACGCCGAGGTCTTCGAGGAGATTGCGTTCAAAACAAAGCACTCTTTCTTCTGCTGGCATGCCGCGATTGTGATTTAGTAGAGAGCAGATTCCAAAGAAAAAGTGTTAACGCGTTGTTCACAACCCTTTCAGGGTGGACATGATTTTCAAGGCGAACGGCGAAGCTTGAGACTGATTCCGCTTTGTTCCCCCCTCCCCATGAACCTCGTAGCAGCGGACGTGAGTCCGCTCCAATTTGATCCACGGGGAAAGCCAGAGCCGACTCACGTCGGCTGCTACGGTTCAGAGTTCAATGCGCGAATTTATTAGAGGAATTCTCACCCGGGCTTTCTCCCTTGGGGAGAAGGTGAAGCTTTGTCATCCGCTCAGGCCATCGCGAGCGTCGAACTTTATCCAGTCCGCAGTCGCGCTGAGTTTTAAATGCAAAATCATGATCCGCATTTTTCGCTAGGCGCAACTTTCGCGGCGAGCATCGGGCAAAAGGCTTTGCGATAGGAATAGGCGAGGAAGAGTTCAAGGAGCGTTAGGATGGCACCGGGGACGATCATCCATGGCGAGGTGGCAATGTGATAGGTCAAAATGCCGACGAGAATGGGGGCGATGAGCGCGAGCGCCAGCGGGACGAAACGATTCACCAATAGCAACGCTCCGCCGACCAGCATTGTGACCATGGCGACATGCATGAAACCGGCATCGGTGATTGCGGCGTTGATCGGTTTCAGATTCTCGGGGCTGCTGTCGGGCACTTTCTTGATCATCATGATTAAGCCCATCGTGCCGGAGGCGAAAAAGGCGAGGCCTAATAATATCCGCGCAATGTGCGGGAAGAAGCGGGTGAAGGATTTTTTCTGCGGGGTTCCAGTTCCAGTGTTTGTGTCCATAGGTTTTTCTTTTTCTGATTCATTTGTGCGGCGCGCGCGGAGCGACGCGCCCTACCTTATGCCATTCAACCGCCAGCCATGGCGCCGATGATCATGAAGGGTTCGTCGCCTTTCACGACTGCGTCCGGCAACGGAGTTGTTGTTGGCTCGTGGGATAAATCTTCTTTGCACGCAAAGAAGCGGATGAAGGGGCGGCGCTTCAGTGTGCCGTGGTCGCGGATGGTTCCGCGCAGGACGGGGTATTTGGATTCGAGTGCGTCCAGCACAGCGGCGATGGTCGCGGGCCCGGGGACGTCGAGGTCGATGCCTTCGCCGGGAATTTGGGCGAGTTTGCGGAGGTGAAATGGGAGGAGGATGTGCATTAATCCATTTCCCCACAAGTTTGGGAACATCGAACATCCAACATCGAACACCGAACATCCAATGACGGAAACAAAATCACGCGGTTGGATTTCAACGAGTTCATCGATGTTTATACGTGCATTATTTCAACGATTGCACTTCGACCGAGAGGACGGAGGGCAGGTCGCGCACGATGGGTTCCCAGGTGTCGCCGCTGTCCGCGGAACAATAAACCTGGCCGCCAGTGGTGCCGAAGTAGATGCCGCACGGTTCAAGCACATCCACACACATGGCGTCGCGCAGAATGTTCACGTAGCAATCCTTCTGCGGCAGGCCTTTGGTGAGCGGTTCCCATTCGTTGCCGCCGGTGCGGCTGCGGAAGACGCGCAATTTGCCATCGAGCGGGTAATGCTCGGAATCGCTCTTGATCGGCACGATGTAAACGGTGTTCGGTTCGTGCGCGTGGACGTCGATCGGGAAGCCGAAATCGGTGGGCAACTTTTCGCCAATGTCCGTCCACAAATCGCCTGCGTTGTCGCTGCGCATGACGTCCCAATGTTTTTGCATGAAAAGCACATCGGGCCGTGAAGGATGCATGGCGATGCGATGCACACAGTGGCCGACTTCGGCATCGGCATCGGGAAGCTGGTACGGGGATTTCAAACCCTTGTTGATCGGCTTCCAGGTTTTGCCGGCGTCATCGGTGCGGAACGCGCCCGCGGCGGAGATGGCCACGAACATGCGATTGGCATTTTTGTGATCGAGCAAAATGGTGTGCACGGCCATTCCACCCGCGCCGGGTTGCCAAAGATTTCCCTTGGCGCCACGCAAGCCGGGCAGTTCCTTCCAGGTTTTGCCGCCATCGGTGGTTTTAAAAATCGCGGCGTCTTCCGCGCCGGCGAAGGCAGTGTCGGGTTCGGCAAGCGAGGGTTCGATATGCCAGATGCGTTTGAATTCCCACGGATGCTGGGTGCCATCGTACCACATGTGGGTGCCGACGTTGCCTTCGTAGACAAACTTATTGCTTTCACCTTTGGGAAAACCTTCCGGGCCTTTCAAATCCTCTGGATTGCTGCCGGGAGGATTCCAGGTTTTGCCGCCGTCATCGGAGCGTTGAATGATCTGGCCGAACCAACCGCTGCTTTGCGATGCGTAAATGCGGTTGGGATCCGCGGGTGAGCCTTTGAGGTGATAAATTTCCCAGCCGGCGAAGTGCGGGCCGCTGACTTCCCAATTTTTGCGTTTGCCATCCGACGTGAGGATGAACGCGCCTTTTTTTGTGCCGACCAACACTCGTACTTTGCTCATGGTGCCTCGATTGGTTTTTGTTTTGCTTTTTGCGGCTTAATTTCTTGTTTGCGATAATTCGGAACTCGCCCTCACCCCGGCCCTCTCCCCCAGGAGAGGGAGAACCTGTGTCACCCTTTTGATTTATCCTCGATCAAAAACTCCATCCCGCGTCCGGAGTTGCGAACTATTTCCTTTTTCCGGCGTAGGCAGCTTTTAGCTTTTTGACGTCGAGTTTGACCATGTTCATGACGGCGGTCATCACGCGTTCGGCTTTTTTGGGGTGCTTGCTGCTGATGAGTTTCATGATGTTGTCCGGGACGACCTGCCAGGAAACGCCATATTTGTCTTTAAGCCAGCCGCACGCAACTTCCTTGCCCCCGCCGCTGGTGAGTTTCTTCCAATAGTAATCGATTTCCTTCTGCGACTTGCAGCGCACCACGAACGAAATGGCTTCGTTGAACTTGAAATTGGGGCCGCCGTTCAGGGCCGTGTAGCGTTGTCCTTCAATTTCAAATTCGACCGTCAGCACGGAGCCGACCGACTGGCCGGAGTTTTTCGCAGTGGACTCGGTGCAACGCGTGATGGCGTGGATCTTGGATTTTTTGAAGACGGAAGTATAGAACTTCGCGGCCTCTTCGGCGTTGCCGTTGAACCAGAGAAAGGGAGAAATTTTTTGCATAATATTTTTTTCTGGAGTTTGCGGCGCCTCATCAGCGCCACCTCATCCCGGCCCTCTCCCCCACTTCGTGGCGGAGAGGGAGACGGTTTGCTATGGGATTTTCGGATGTTTCACTAATATCGCTGTTTTTGTTTGCAATGGCGTAGCCGAAAGCGGCAGAGGCTGCCGCAGTCCAGGACGCTGGCGTGCTCTTATTGTGCCTGGGCTAAATAGGCTTCCAATTGCTCGAAGGTGCCGGCCCAGCCTTTTTTCATTCCTTCGTGCGCGGCGTTGAAGGTGGCGATTTCCTCATCAGTCGCGTTGAGCGGAATCCATTCGATGGTGGTCGTGGTGCGGCCGTTCGTTTCGCTCAACGTGAAGGTCGAAAGCGTTTCCAACGGCCAGGTGGCGCTCGCCGGATGACGAGCCACGCCGCCGGATTCATCGGAAAAGAAACTCACGAGCACGATTTTCTGCTGAGGAACGATTTCACGATAGAGAAATCTGCCCCACATTTCGTGGCCGTTCGGTGCCGCCAGGCAATAATGAAATTCGCCGCCGGGGCGGAAGTCCAATTTGGCGGCGGGCATTTTGAAACCTTTCGGGCCAAACCATTCCATGAGGCGCGCGCGCTCGGACCAGGCTTTCCAGATCAATTCGCGCGGGGCATCGAAGGTGCGCGAAATGACAAACGGCCGCGCGACGGCCGTTTTCGCGAGGTGCGCCGCGAGACGATCGAGATTTTGCTCGTTCGCGGGTGCGGCGTATTTGCTAATGCGCTCGCATTCCTCGGCGGATTCGAAACGTTGGCGCCAGGTGATTTTAGTTTTGCCGGCCCCGACATCTTCGAGCGTGACAGTCAGTTGGAAGCGCGGAGTCGACAGGTGCTCGAAAACCACGCGCTCGGGTTTCATAATTTCGGCAAAGGTGTGGTGGTTCGGATAATTTTTCCCGTCCGGCCCGTGCATGACAAAGCGCCACGTGCCGCCGGCTCGGAAATCGAATTCCTCGAAGGTATTGGTGAAACCGTTCGGACCCCACCAGAGGGCGAGTTGCTTCGGGTCGCTTATGGCGCCGAAGACGCGCTCGCGCGAGGCGTGGAGAATGCGCGAAGTTTCCAATTCGCAATTGCAGCTTGTGTCCATTGATTCAATCGTTGCAGTCATATTTTTCCCTTTCAATATTTTTCAGCTTTTCACCATCGCCTGGCTGGCGGAATCGAGGCTGGCCAATCCTTTTTCGAAATCGCGGCCGATCATTTTATCGCAATCCACAAACAGGCTGAACGCTTTGCCCATGAAATTATTTTTGCCAGACATGCTCCATGTGACGGTAGTTTGATTGCCATCCGACTTGAAAAGAAACTCGGCCATGTGCGTGGCTTTCATGGGCCGCAGAAATTCGAGCTTCAGGTGAATCACTTCGTTGGGCCGGTTATCCGTGATGGTCATGCGGCCTTCGCCGACTTTGTTGTTGCCGGACCAGGCCATTGACGAGCCGGTGCCGGAGTCCGGGCCGCTGAAAGTGCTTTTGGCGTTCGGATCCACCTTGGCCCACGGCGACCATGCTTCCCAGTTGCGCAGCGTGTTCACGTTCGCGAACACCACTTCCGCCGGGGCGTTGATCCGGCCGGTGCGCGTGACACGGAACGCGGCGGGGCGCGTCGCGACAACCACAACGAACAATACAACGATCACGGCGAGTGCGATTAGGATTATGTTCAACATAAGGTCTGTTCGGTTGAATGTTTTATCGTTGCTTCAATCTTACGACGAACGAGCCGATCGGTTCAGGACAACGACCTCGCGAAAAATTACAGC
>Ga0207694_10003924_pt1 | contig 11735 bp, 9 predicted proteins | sample KBSC34metaG_FD_184353 | JGI IMG/M metagenome (GOLD analysis project Ga0207694, IMG submission 184353) | Corn rhizosphere microbial communities from Kellogg Biological Station, Michigan, USA - KBS C3-4 metaG (SPAdes) (version 2) | ecosystem: Host-associated > Plants > Roots > Rhizosphere > Soil...
CGCGCATCCTTGCGGAGGATGTGCACGCCACCCCCCGAGGGGCCTGCACATCCTCCGCAAGGATGCGCGCGAGCTTCAGAGTTAACGTCTTGGTCTTTCCGCTGCCGGGGCCAGCCAGCACCACGCAGTTGCCTTTCGAATCATATGCCGCGCGCTGCTGGGCATTCCGGTTCAAAGAGGATGCCTGGTCGAGATAAGCGGTGCTGACCCTACGCAACGGCATCGCGGATGCGCTCCAGCGCTTGCTGGATGTAAGTCGGACATTCAACTGAAACGGAGACCATCCTTGCAAGCTTCTGAGCGAAGCGACCCTTTCCAATGCGCTCGATCATTTTCAAAAGCTTCGCCGGGTCGAGCTGATCAGTGTCGTCGACCCATGACTGAAGCTCATCCTTGTCCGCCTGGCTTAAGGTGAGCTGTGCGAGCAGGATGCTCTGTGTTTCTGCGGAGAGATTGAGCTTAAAGAGCTCAACTTCGAGCGTGCTGCCGTTCAGAAAGATGCCCCATTCCTCTCCGGCGTCAAATACCTCGGTCGTACTCATTGCATCCGGTGCGAGACCAGGTTGGAGGATCTTCAATAGTCCTTTGACGCGACCGAGACCGTAGTCTTTGCCCGCGACGAGGTCGCGATCGGTCAGGATTACGAAGGGAATGTTCAGGCCTTGCGAGCCCAGCAGCTTTACGTAGGGCCTGAAGTTGGTGCCGCCCACCGAACACACTGAGATGCCCAGGACGTCGAGTGGGATTCCAAGCACATCGGCGAAGGCCGGGATCAAAAAACGCTCGGCTTCACCCTCAACCAGAATGATGCCGCGCGAGAAGAACAGCTCCCCGCGTGTCACATCGATGTAACGCTGCAGGTCAGCGACTTCATCGCGCGTTAGTGGAGCGGTCGCTGCCGCCACGCCAATAGTAGCACTGGTTGCGTTGTCCCGTCGCAGCAGGACGATCGACCGAAGCGGTGCAACACTGGCTATGTGGGGGGAGTGTGTAGTCAGGATGGTTGTCTGGCGCCGCGGTGCGCGTTGGATACCTTCTATCGGTGGAGCAGCCAGAAAGTGGCGATAGACCAGGCGCTGGACATGCGGATGCAGGTGGGCCTCCGGCTCTTCTACAGCGAAGAAGGTGTGGTCTCGCTCGCCTTCGGCCACCAAGCGATCCAGTTCAAGGCTTTTCAGCGCAAGGAAGATCAGATTGGCGCTACCGAGGCTTGCATCGCTGATAGACCGCGCGCCATTGTCGATCAGAAGACGAAGACCTCGCAGGAGTGCGTCAAGGCGGGTCGGCGCTAGGCCAAGCGACAAGGGCACCGCTTGCTGCGGTCCCACCATTTGCGTTAGGCGCGCGTTGATTTGTTCGGCAGCAGCCTCGATTTCCGGTCTGTCGCTCAGCGCCGATTGTGCTACATCGATCTCGTTCTGGATTTCTTCGCGGGCTTCATCGTCAAGAGTCGCCGTCAGGCTCTCAATCAACGGCCGCAACGGCGAGTGACGCCAAGACGCTAGATCCTTCTCGGCGTCGCGCAGGGCCCCTTGGACGTCCAGCGGGATCATCCGGCGCAAATCGGAGCCATAACCGTTGTCAGGATCCTCACCTCCGAAAATCACGAATTCATATTCGGCGAGAGAGGTAGGCGGGCGACCTATGCCGGGTCTTGGCTGAAAGCGGTATGTAAGCCGGGCAACAAACGGCGGGCCGACGTCAACGATAGCATCGGCCAGGTACCGCAGCAGCCTTGGATCGTCGGATTCTTCAGTCAGTTCAATCGAGACCTCGACGGTCTCGCCAAGCTTGTTGTCGCCGAGGCCATCCCAGAAATGCTCAAGACTGAGCCGTCGATCCCGCTCGGACAGGCTTGGATCGAGGATCAGCTGGATCGCCCGAATGAAGTTGCTCTTGCCGACCTTGTTCTCGCCGACAATCACCATGTCCTCGCCGGTGGTGATATCAAGGCTCTGAAAATTGGCGAAGTTCGTTATCCTGACTCTCGATATGAACACGCTTGCGCACCTTCTTTACGGAGGTAGCCGGTATATTTGATCAAGCGGGCTGACGCTCGCAAAATAATGCCGAGTCACCAATCTGCGGTGGTTATGTGGATCGGCGGAAATGTCGATGTTGATATGCGGTCATCAGTGCGTGTCGCGGCAACTCGCGTGCCTCGTCACAGGATGCCATTCCTTATGGCCCGATGGGTGGTCGTCTTGAGGCCGCAACGGTGATAATCTCGCGATGACACCGGACGGTATCGAGTCCGGACTTTCCGTCATGAGGCACATCCGGCATCGGGTCGATTTGGTAAGTCTACCGTTGGCTACTTTTCGGAGTGAATTCCTGTGACAAATTGTGCCAAGCGAGCGCGTAAACAGGGGTAAACTGCGGGAATCTAGGGTAGGAAAAGTTAGAGTTGTTTCAAAGGGATCGTCTATAAGTCATTGATATTGTTGATGGAGAATCGGTTTCCCAAGCTTTAGACGGCGGTTCGATTCCGCTCACCCGCTCCAGCGATTTCAACGACTTAGCTCGTACGCCTCAAGAGTGTGAAATAGTTTTTGTGACAAATGTCACAAACTTGGGCCTGCGGTACATTTCCTAACTCGTTGAAAAATAAGAGATCTGATTCTCGCCCATTGCCTTTTTTGAGCCTGCCAAGCTTACGACGAGGCAGCCGCCCCGCCCGAGATCTGAGCCTTTGACCGCTGCCTTCGGAGGGCGAGGACGAGCCCGGGTTTTTCAACGGGATACTGGCTTATTCCCCCATTAATTCCCCGAGCTCGAATCGTTCTCATGCGTGTCTCGGCGAACTTCAGCGGAACAATCATTCGCTCGCTGATTCCCCCGCCGCTTCCCTGATCTAGACCCGCTCTTCAGCGAACTTCGGCGGTACCTCGCCCGCAAACCCTCTATGGCGGCGTGAACCGCCCGAGATCGCCGGAGGCCCCAACTCCTGCTCGTCATAATGACCCCGACTTTTCAGCGGCCGTTTCGGTCGAGGTCCGCTCGGCATCGTCAACAGACCAACCATAAGGGTCGATATCGCTTGTGGCTTTTGTCGAGCTCGGCGCCGACGGCGTTGTAGTGCAACATCAGGGCGCCCATGAGGGATTGCGCTTCCGCCATGTCGTCGAAGACGGGATCGCCGCCCCAGATGCCGGCCATCCACTCGCTGTGCGGGATCAGACTGGGGCCGACGTGCAGGGCGGTGAGATAGCCGTCGAGCGCCAGCATCGACAGCGATCCTGCCGGGGCGCGATGAGAGGCGAGGAAGTCGGCAAGAAGCGATGGGGCTTCGATCATACCGCCAGTTTGGCAGGCCCGCTCTTCCAGTTCCAGGGCAACAGCGCGGCGAGGTCGGCGATCCGGTCGGCGATCCTGGCCAACACGTCGGCGAGCCAGGCTTTCGCGTCGATGCCGTTGAGCTTGGCCGTCTCGATCAGCGTCAACATTGCCGCCGTCTTTCGCCGCCGCGCTCCGGCCCGCGAACAGCCATGCTTTTCTGCCGATGGCAATGCCGAAACCCGCGCGCTCAGCATGCCCATCAGAGCGCCTGCTACAAGACGTGGTTCGGCTGCCGCTTACGGCGGCTCCTCCGATCATCGGGTTCCAAAACGATGAACGGCCTGTCGTGCGATCGGCATTGGCTGCCATGGTGCTCCCTCCTAGTCCAACGAGACGATGTTGGGAAGCAGGGCTCCATTAAGTCGGAGCGCTAATGGGCCGCAAACGCGCTGCGCTTTCGGACTGTCGATCAGTATCGAGCGAGGGTGGCGTGAAATGTCGAAGAAGAGACTCACATCATGTGGCCAAGCCGCGGACCAAGTCACGACTTCAGCCAATGCTCAGTCAGCGGAACTCGAAGGAACCGACGCCGGCAGCGCTGTCTATGGCCGCGGCTTCCGCGGCAATATCGCCGTAATCTACGAGATCGTCGCCCCATGAGCGACCGCGTGCGCCTCGCGATCGACGGCGGCGTGGCGGAGGTCCGCCTTAATCGCCCAGAAAAATTGAACGCGCTCGATGCCGACATGTTCACCGCGATCGTCGAAGTGCTCGAAACGCTTGCGGCGGCACCGAAAGTCCGTGCGGTGGTCCTCTCAGGCGAGGGGCGCGCTTTTTGCGCCGGCCTCGACATGGCATCGATGTCCGCCGGCGGCACGGGATTGCGGCTAGATCGCAGGCCGTACGGGCCGGCCAACATTGTGCAGTATGTCGCCTGGGGATGGCGCACGCTCCGCATGCCGGTCATCGCTGCGGTGCACGGCGTCGCGTTCGGGGGCGGTCTACAGATCATGTCGGGCGCCGACATACGGATCGGGGAACCCAGCGCGCGGTTTTCGATCCGCGAGGCCTATTGGGGCCTCATCCCGGATATCGCGGGCACCGCGCTTTGGCGGACACTCGTTCGTGATGACGTGGTGCGGGAGCTCACCTATACGGCCAGGGAATTCCTTGGCACCGAGGCGGAGCGGTATGGATTTCTGACGCGCCTGTCCACCGATCCGCGCGTCGACGCGCTGAGCCTTGCGAAGGCTATCGCTGAACGCAGCCCCGACGCGGTACGCGCCGCCAAGCGGCTCTACAACTGCGCCGCCGATGCCGACGCCGCCACGCTCCTCCAAGCGGAAAGCAGCGAACAATTGAAGCTGAAGGGCAGCCCTAACCAGCTGGAGGCGGTTGCCGCTCATGCTGAAGGGCGCGCCGCGCGATTCCATGACTGAACGATCAATCGATACGACTACTGCGAGAAGTTGAGGGGAAAGGAGCACATCATGGAAACCCAGGAATTGGCGGCGATGCGCCCGAACCTTGCACACCGCCCCGATCACGTTCCCGCTGAACTGGTTCGAAACTTCAATTTGTACGACGTTCCCGGAGCTTCGGAAGATGTGCAGGCGGCATTTTCACAGGTACAGCGATCGCTGCCCGAAATCTTCTGGACTCCTCACAATGGCGGCCATTGGGTCGTCACGGGTGGCGAGGACGTCCTCGCCATAATACGCGACCATGAACGCTTCTCGACTAAGGGTTTTGTGATTCCACCCCTCGAGAATCCGATCCGCCAAGTTCCGCTCGAGCTGGATCCTCCCGAGCACACCGGGTTTCGACGTCCCCTGTCTCTGGCTCTTACCCCTGCCATCATCGCGAAGCTTGAGGACGCGGTGCGCGCAGTCGCGATCACGACGATTGAAGCACTGCAGCCGAATGGCGGATGCGAATTCATCGGAGCTTTCGCAAAGGTTCTCCCTATCCACGTCTTCTTGGAGATGGTCGAGCTCCCGCTCTCCGACGCGCCCTATCTCCTCGGGTTGGCGGAGGGAGCCGTCCGGGCGGCCGAAGACCACGGCCGGTCGCATCGGCTCATGCATGAGTATCTGCTGAAATGGGTGAGCGCGCGCCGCGAGGCACCGGGACAGGATCTGCTCAGCAAGCTCGTTAACGCTCAGATAGGCGGTCAGCGTATCTCGGAAAACGACGCGCTCGGCTTTGCGACCTTAGTTCTCTTCGGCGGCCTTGATACGGTGGCGAGCATGCTCGGGATGATCGCCTTGTTCCTAGCGCAGCATCCTGAGCACCGTAAACGCTTGATCGCTCAGCTCGATGACGAGGCGTTCCTGCGATCGGCCATTGAGGAGCTCATTCGGCGCTTTGGCCTAGCCAACACGGCCAGGCTCGTCATGTGCGATCTCGAATTCAAGGGAATCGTGTTCAAGGCCGGCGACCGGCTTCTTCCAGCGAACCTCTTCGTCGGACTCGATGAGCGTTTGAATTCGGATCCGCTGTTGGTGGACTTCGATCGGCGGAAGTCTGTACATGCCTCCTTCGGGTCGGGCCCCCATATCTGCCCAGGCGCCGGTCTCGCGCGCCGTGAGATCCTCGTGTTTCTGCAAGAATGGCTGAGGCGGATCCCCGAGTTTCGCATCAAGGAAGGGACGCATCCCGTGCTTGCGACTGGCATGGTCAACGGCGTCACGAAGTTGGAGCTCGCATGGGCGTAAGGCCGGCTGACCACTCCGTCTGGCCTAGTCTGACCAGACGTATTTTCCACGAGCTTCCACAGTATCGTCCGATTTTTCCGCAATTCGGGACTGAAATGCGATGAGCGAGAAACCGGCCGAAGAAGAGAACACGAGGACCGGAGAGGCGCGCGAATTGGCGAACCAGTCAGCCGTTCCCGGTGAGCACGCGCTGGTCGACGAACAGCTCCTCGCCGTCCAGCCTGACGATCGCGTCACAGCCGCGATCCGCCAGCCAGGACTTTCGCTGAGGCAAGTCTATTCGCTTCTGTTCGATGCGTACGCCGCTCATCCCGCGCTGGGCGAGCGGGCCTGGCGCATGGCGGAGGCCGAAGAGGCCACCCGGGTGCGTGAGTACCTCGATGCGTTCTCCACGATTAGTTATGCCGAACTTGGGAAAAGGGTGACCGGACTTGCCACCGCCTGGCGGTGCCGCGACGAGCACCTTGTCCGGCCGGGCGAATTCGTTGCGCTGTTCGGGCAGCCGGGAGTTGATATCACCACCGGTATACTCGCGGCTATCTTCGCCCGGGCGGTGCACGTTCCCCTGCTGGCGTCACAAGCGGCGGAGGACACCCGGACGATACTGGACGACATTGCGCCGGCGGCGATGCTGGTCGACATCCGCGATGTCGAGCGCATGGTTCCATTCGCTCTGGCCACGCCCTCGCTCCGCAGCTTCGTGGTGCTGTCGGCTGATCCTCGCATCGCCGAGGACGCGCGAATCCTCGACCGCACACGCGCGGCTCTGGCTGCTGCCAGCCACGCAATCGCCCTCGCCACCATCGACGAACTGATCGCCTTTGGTCGAGAGCAGGAATTCGAACCGGTTCCGGCAGACCCTGCTGGCGAGGATGCAATGCTGGCGATCCTCTATACCTCCGGCAGCACGGGCAAACCGAAGGGAGCGATTTATAGCGAAGCGATCCTGCGCCTGCCGATCCTCCAGGTGGAAAAGCCGCAAGCCAACATCGCCCTTGTCTTCGCGGGAATGAATCACTCCCTCGGTTATTCGCAGGTGTTCCGTACCCTCATCCAGGGCGGGACCGCGCTTTTCACACTCAAGAGCGACATGTCTTCGCTGTTTGACGATCTGCGGATCAGCCGGCCTACCCACCTCAACCTGTTTCCTCGCGTGGTCGAGCAGATCTACCAGTATTTCCTTGGCGAGGTCCTGCACCGGGTGAGCAGGGGCCAGGGCCGGGCTGAAGCGGAGGCCGAAGTTCGTCGGGCCATGGCAAAGTCGTTCCTGGGCGACCGGCTGGTCTTTGCCGTAGTGGGCGGCGCACCGATATCGCGAGAGATTCACCAGTTTTTCGTGGACACCTTCGGCATTCCACTGTGCGTAGGATACGGCTCGACCGAGACTTCGGGCGTAACCTTCGACGGCCGGCTCGATCGCCGCTTCGTCACGGATTTCGAGCTGCGCGACGTGCCGGAGCTCGGCTATTCAAACGCCGACCGCCCTTGGCCGCGTGGTGAACTGGCGATCAAAACACGCAGCGCCATTCCCGGCTATTACAAGGACGCCAAGGCCACTGCCGGGATCCGGGACGAGAACGGCTGGATCCTGACTGGCGATGTGTTCGAACTGCGCAAGGGCGAGGAACTGGTCTGGATCGACCGGCGGAATAACGTGCTCAAACTTTCACAGGGCGAATATGTCGCGCTGAGCCAACTGGAGATCGAGTACGCCGGTTCGGTCCCCTGGATCAGGCAGATCTATCTCTATGGCACCTCCTTCCGGCCCAACCTGGTCGCGGTGATCGTGCCTGACCGGGAACTCGCGGCCGAGCGGCTGGGCCATGCCCCTAATGAGGCGGAACTGCGCGGCTTGCTTCACGCCAGCCTAGCCGAGACTGCGCGCAATGCCGGTCTGCGCAAGTTCGAAATCCCGCGCGACTTCATCATCGAGGATGAACCCTTTACGATCGAAAGCGGCCTCCTATCGACCATTCGCAAACCGCTCAGGGCGGCGTTCAACCGCAAGTACAAGGAGCGCCTGGAGGCGCTCTACGACGGCATCGCGGCGCGCCAGCGCGACGAAGTGCTGACGCTGCGTAATCCGGACTCGGGCCTGACAATCGAGGAACGCATTGCCCTGGCTTTGCGTGCGACCCTGGGGCGTGACGATATCGATCTATCGGGGGACCCCAGCTTTCTTGACCTTGGCGGCGATTCTTTCGATGCCATCACCCTTTCAATGCTGCTGGAAGATGTCTTCGGAACCGCCATTTCCGCTGGCGCCATCCTCAGCCCAACCGGCGGTCCGCGGCGCTGGGCCGAAATGCTTCGCGGCAGCCAAGAGCAGCGCGGCCTGACCTTCGCCGCTGTCCACGGAGAAAATGCGCAAGAGCTCGACAGTGGTGACCTCGATCCCGCGCGTCTGCTGCCGGAGGGCGTGAGCCCGGGGGGGAACCCAGCTGCAGATCCCGCCTCCCCGCGCTTGGTGCTGGTGACCGGCGCGAACGGATTCCTGGGCCGCTTCGTCACGCTCGAATGGCTGGAGCGCCTCGCCCCGCACGGCGGGAGGGTGATCGCCCTGGTGCGGGGCATAGACGAGGCTGATGCGCGACACCGGCTCGAAGAATCCTACGGCGCAGATGATGCCGAGCTTGCGAAGAGGTTCCGCGGGCTTGCGGCCGATCATCTCGAGGTCGTCGCCGCGGATCTCGGCGAGCGACGCCTCGGCATCGATGCCGCCGTTATGGGGGATCTCGCTCAGCGGGTGGACCGGATCGTCCATGTCGGCGCGTTGGTCAACCATCGGATGTCCTACAAGGACCTGTTCCAACCGAATGTCGCCGGGACCCTCGCCCTTATCGAACTGGCCCTCGCGGCGCGGATCAAGCCGATCGATTTCGTCTCCTCCCGGGCGGTTTCGGGATTGCCCGGCGCCCGCGAGGCCGATCTCGAGACGGCCGACATACGCGCCGCCCTGCCGCGGATTATGCCCGGCGACGACTACGCTTCCGGCTACGCCGCCAGCAAATGGGCCGGCGAGGTTCTACTGCGCCACGCGCACGAGCAGTTCGGCCTGCCGGTCAATGTGTTCCGATGCGGGATGCTGATGGCGCATCGAAAATTCGGTGGGCAGATCAATGTTCCCGACCTGTTCATCCGCCTTCTGGCCAGTCTCGTGCTGGCGGGAGTACGCCCTCCTTCATTCTACGACGATGCCGCCGACCCGGCTGGGTTTGAAGGCTTGCCGGTAGACCATGTCGCCCGCGCCATGGTCGATCTCGCGCTTGCCGGGAAGCCCGGCTATCGCAGCTTCGACGTTGCCCCGTCGGTCGAGACGGGATCGGCTTCTCTCGACCGCATCGCTGACTGGATCGTCTCCGCCGGCTATCGCCTCGATCGGGCAAACAGCCATTCGGAATGGCTGGCGCTACTCAAGGCACGTCTGGAGCGCCTGCCCACCCAGGCCCGTCAGGCCACCGCCCTGCCAATTCTTTCGGCCTTCGCCGCCCCCATGCCGCGGAGCCAGGTACGTGCGGGGGGCGCCTTCGCCCACGCACTGAGGACCAGCGGCAGCGAGGCCTCGCCGGCCCTGACGGAGCCGTACCTGCACAAGCATCTCGCCGATATGCGGCTGCACGGCCTCATCTCACCGGCTGTGATGACTGCCGGTTGAAGAGATGGCCAAAAATGACGTTCAGCAATGTTGCACGTTCGCGCGTCATTGGCGCGGACGAGGAAGATGTTCTCGACTGGAACGGCAGCCGGCGCCGCAGCGCGGCGAACCATGATGGCAACGGAGCCGCCAATGTCTGAAGGCTTTCTTCCGCCCCGACCCCGCCTCAGGTTCGGGCCGACTTGGCTCCGGCGTTCGAGCCAACAGCGATCGCCGATGGACGGCATAAGTCTTCATTCCACCATTTCTACTCGGCACGACGTATGGAGGGACTTTTCCAATGACCAATGAAGTAGACGCGATCGTGGTCGGTGCCGGCTTTGCCGGGCTGTACATGCTGCACCGCCTGCGGAAGGCGGGGCTTTCGGCTAGGCTGATCGAGACCGGCAAGGACGTAGGCGGGGCATGGTACTGGAACCGCTATCCGGGCCTGCGCTGCGACGTGGAATCCATTGACTACCAGTACCAGTTCTCGGACGAGATCGAGCGTGGGTGGGACTGGCCGGAGCGTTATTCCAAGGGGCCGGTGATCCAGAAGTACCTATCTTATGTCGCCGACACACTGGATCTGCGCCGCGACATCCTGTTCGAGACCACGGCCAAGGCGGCCACCTTCGACGAGGACACGCAAACCTGGCTGGTCGAGACCGATCGCGGCGGCACCTTCCGCACCAGCTACTTCATTCTTGCGGTGGGGCCCCTGACCTCGGTCAACACGCCGCCCTTTGCGGGCATGGAAGAGTTCAAGGGCCGCCTGTTCCACACCGCCCGCTGGCCGCAGCAGCCGGTCGACTTCACCGGTCGCCGGGTAGGGATCATCGGTACCGGCTCGTCGGGTGTGCAGAGCATCCCGATCATCGCCCAGGAAGCGGCTGCCCTTACGGTCTTCCAGCGCACACCGGCTTTCAGCATGCCGGCAGAAAACTATGTTCTCTCCGCTGAGGAGATCCGGAAGAAGCACGCGCAGTTCCCCCACGACCGCCAGGTGCGCCGCACCTCTGCGGGCGGGATGAGCTGGATGCTGAGCCAGCGCAGCGCGCTCGAGGTCTCCGACGAGGAGCGCGAGGCCGAGTTCGAGCGTTGCTGGACCTTGGGCGGCTTCGCTTTCCTGCAATGTTTCAACGACATCCTGGTCAAGCAGGAGGCGAACGATCTCGCCGCCGAATTCGTCAAGCGCAAGATCAGGGCCAAGGTGAACGATCCGGAGACTGCCGCGGCCCTGACCTCGCAGACCTACCCGATCGGCGCCAAGCGGCCGTGCCTCGACACGAATTACTACGAAACCTTCAACCTGCCGCACGTGAAGCTTGTGGACCTCAGGAAGGCCCCGCTCGAACGGTTCTGCGCCGAGGGCATCGTCACAGGTGGCGAAGTCCATGCCTTCGACGACATCGTGCTGGCGACCGGCTTCGACGCCGTGACCGGGGCCGTGCTCAAGCTGCAGATCACCGGCAAGGACGGCCTCTTGCTCGGCGACGTGTGGTCCTCGGGTCCGCAGACCTACCTCGGCGTGGCGGTCGCCGGCTTTCCCAACCTGTTCATGATCGACGGCGCGCAGAGCCCTTCGATCATAGTCAATGCCCCGCCGGCGATCGAGCAGCACGTCGAATGGGTCGGCGATTGCATCGAGCACATGCGCCGGAACGGCTACACCTTGATCGAGGCGACCGAACAGGCCCAACACGACTGGGTCGCCCACGTCGATGAGGTGGCGAGCTATACGCTGATGACCAAGGCCGATTCCTGGGCCATGGGCGCCAATATTCCCGGCAAGCCGCGGGTCTATTCATTTTATCTCGCGGGTCTCGATGTCTACCGCAACAGGTGCGCAGCGGTGGCGGCAGGAGCCTACGAAGGTTTCCGCCTGGAAAAGGTAATGGACACCGTCGATGCCTGACAGCTTCGCAAGATCGACGGGAGAACTACATGGTTCGACCATAGTTGGCGCGGGGTGGCCAACCGCCTCAGCGCCCGCGCCGACAAGCGCGTCATGCTGATCGCAGCGGGCGGCGGTGACCGCCCGCTGCGCAACCCGCACAGGGATTGGGGGCGCACCCGACAAGATTCGAACTTGTGACCTCTGG
>Ga0207694_10003927_pt1 | contig 11732 bp, 10 predicted proteins | sample KBSC34metaG_FD_184353 | JGI IMG/M metagenome (GOLD analysis project Ga0207694, IMG submission 184353) | Corn rhizosphere microbial communities from Kellogg Biological Station, Michigan, USA - KBS C3-4 metaG (SPAdes) (version 2) | ecosystem: Host-associated > Plants > Roots > Rhizosphere > Soil...
CTTCGCACCAGCGCCGAGCCGACCGGGAGCCGCGCCGCGCGGTCGAACACGACCCGCAGCGGCTGCCGCTCCGCCGGCGGCACGCAGTCCCGCGCGGTCAGCGTCGGATCGTCGGCAAGCGCGGTGCCGATGCCGACCGCGACGGCGCCCGACCGCGCCCGCCACTCGTGCACCAGAGCCCTGCTCTGCGGCGAGGAGATCCAGCGCGGCTCGCCGCCGGGATGGGCCACGCGGCCGTCGACGCTGACGGCGGCCTTGTAGGTGACGTGCGGGCGCCCCAGCCGCACCAGCGTGCGGAAGCCGGCGTTCAGGCGGCTGGCCGGGCGCTCGATGTCGCCCGTGGCCAGTTCGACCTCGACGCCGCCGGCGCGCAACCGCTCGATGCCCTGTCCGTTGGTGCGGGGGTCGGGGTCGATCGACGCGATCACCACGCGGGCGACCCCGGCCGCGATCAGGGCGTCGGCGCAGGGCGGCGTGCGGCCGTGGTGCGCGCACGGCTCGAGGCTGGCGTAGGCGGTGGCACCGGAGGCGTCGCCCGCCGCCGCGAGGGCGTTCACCTCGGCGTGCGGCGATCCCGGGCGCTCGTGCCAGCCCTCGCCGATGACGGCCCCGTCGCGCACCAGCACGCACCCGACCATCGGGTTCGGCGCTGTGGTGCGGGCGCCCAGCTCGGCCAGCTCGAGGCACCGCTCCAGGTACCGGAGATCCTCCGGGCTCATCAAACCCGGCTGTGGCCGGCCGCAAGGGAAACCAGCTCGCGGTAGGCGTCGCCCGGCACCGGCGTCGAGAAGACGGCCGACCCGGCAACCAGGATGTTGGCGCCGGCACGGTGCACGTCGGCGATGGTGGTCGGCCCGACGCCCCCGTCGACCTCCACCTGGACGGGCTCGGCTCGCGCTTCGGCCAGCTCGCGCATGAGCGGGAGGCGGTCGAGCGTCGCGGGGATGAAGGCCTGCCCGCCGAATCCAGGGTTGACGCTCATGCACAGCAGCACGTCCGCGTACCGTGCTGCCTCCTCGAGCGCCGCCACCGGGGTGGCCGGGTTCAGCGTCACACCGGCCCGGCAGCCCAGGTCGTGGATGGCGTGGAGCGTGCGGTGCAGGTGCGGGCAGGTCTCGACGTGCACCGTGATGCTGTCGGCCCCGGCGGCCGCAAACTGGTCGATGTGGCGCTCCGGCTGCTCGATCATCAGGTGCACGTCCGCGAAGCCGCCATGGTCGTGGATGGTTTCGGTGATGTCGGCAACCATCTTCGGCCCGAAGGTGATCACGGGGACGAAATGGCCGTCCATCACATCGATGTGGATGACCCGGGCGCCCGCGTCCAGCACCTCGCCGACCTGTTCGCGCATGCGGCCGAAGTCCGCCGACAGGATCGACGGAGCCACCTCGACCGAAGAGGGCCACTCCCGCATGCGCTGGCAGGATAGTGAAGCGCTCGGGTGCGATGCGCAGACACGGCTCAGGCGCAACGCTCGTGACACCTCGGCGGCCACCCTGTGACCTCGGCGTTGGCAACACCGGTGCCAGGCGCCGGTGTTGCGGTCCCGCGCGGGCGTCGCTGGGATGGACGCAGCCATGCGGGCCTGCCGCGATCGCCCACGGCGGCCGTTGCATTCCCGCGACCTGGCCGCAGGCAACGGAAGCGTCACGCAGGCCGTTGCATTCGGGGTCGCCGGGCCGCCGGCGGTCAGGCGCCGGTGGCGGCGATGTAGAAGCCGTCGCTGCCCTCGGTCTGGGGCAGCAGGTAGTCCCCTCCGGGCAGCACTCCCTCACACTCGTCGCGGCGGAGCGTGCAGACTGAGTAGACGAGCGTGCCCTCGGGTGCCAGCAGGCCGCGCGCGTGTCCGAGCATCGCCCGCTGCAGCCCTGCCAACTCGGCGGCGTCCCGCGGTGTTCGCCGCCAGCGCGCGTCCGGGCGTCCCGCGAGCACCCCGAGCCCGCTGCAGGGTGGGTCGAGCAGGATCCGGTCGAAGCCTGTCTCGGCGAACTCCAGCACGTCGGCCTGCACCACCCGCGCGCAGCTGGCGCCGAACCGTGCCAGCGTGCGCTCGAGCTCCGCGGCCCGTCCGGCGTGGCGTTCGACGCAGACCAGCTCGCCGCGGTTCTCCATCAGTGCCGCCAGCTGCCCGGACTTGCCGCCCGGTGCCGCACACAGGTCGAGCACGCGCATGCCCGGCCGTGGATCGAGCAACCGCGCCGGCCGCATCGACGACCGCGACTGCGGCCACACCGCCCCGCTCGCAAACGCGGCGGTGGCGGTCACGTCGATCATCTCCTCGAGCACCAGCGCCTCCGGCAGCCCATCCACCGTCCGTGCCGCCGCACCCAGCTCCGGAGCGTCTGCCCGTAGCGTGTTCACCCGCAGGCTCAGCTCCGCCGGCTGGTTCTGCGCATCTGCGCAGGCGTTCGCGCCGGCGGCCCCCATCAGCGCTGCCCACTCCTCCATCACCCAGTCCGGGTACGAGAAGCGCAGCCCCGACGGCAGCGTCTCGACCCACTCCGGTCCGGCCTCGGCGATCCGCCGCAGCACCGCGTTCGCCAGCCCTGCTACCTGCGCTCCGGCCACGTCCCGTGCCAGATCCACGCCCTCGCTGACCGCCGCCCGCGGCGGCACCGCGTCGGAGAACAGCAGCTCATAGCCACTCACCCGAAGCGCGTTTCGCAGCGGCGCCTGCAGCCGCATCGGCCGTCTGCCGCCCAGCTGCTCGACCGCGTGGTCGACCGTCCGCATCCGCTGCACAGCGCCGTATGCCATCCGCATCGCCTGGCGCCGTTCCCGCCCCTCCAGCCCGGACGCTTCGCCCGCGAACGCCCGGTCAGCGTACGCGCCCTGCTCGAAGGTGCGCCGCACCACCTCGTAGGCCACTCGCCGTGCGTCGGGCTCGCTCACGTCGCGCGCACGGGCGGCTCGCGCAGCCCGCGCAGGAAGTCCGCCGCCGCCATCCGCCCCTTGCCCGCCGGCTGCAGCTCCAGGATCTTCAGCGCACCCTCGCCGCAGCCGACCACCAGCTCCGCGCCGACCTCGCCCGCTCCCGGCCCCTGCGCCAGCGGCCGCGCACGCCACACCTGGCACGGCCGCCCGTCCAGCGCCGTCCGCGCCCCGATGTGCGGCGACAGCGCCCGCACCTTCCGGTCGAGCTCGGCGGCCGGGCGCGACCAGTCAAGCGTCCGCTCCGCCGCCTCGATCTTGCGGGCGTAGGTGATCCCCTGCTCGTCCTGCGGCCGCGGCTGCGGCCGCTCCAGCAGCGCCCGCTCCAGCAGCGGCACGCCCAGCTCGAGCGCCGCCCGCCGCACCGCTCCCGCATCATCATGCTCGCCGATCGGTATCCGCTGCTCGGCCAGGATCGGGCCGGCATCGAGCTCCGGCGCCACCTCGATCACCGCCACCGCCGTCTCCGCGTCTCCGGCCATGATCGCCCGCTCCACCGGCGCCGCCCCGCGCCAGCGCGGCAGCGCCGAGGGGTGCAGATTGACCAGCGGGTACGCGCCCAGCAGCGGCGCCCTCAGAATCTGCCCGAACGCCACCACCACCCCGGCGTCCGCCTCCGGCGGCTCGACGCTGGCGTCGTTCGGCTGTGCCAGCGGCAGTCCCAGGTCGCGCGCGGCTGCCGCGACAGGCGGCGGCGTGAGCGCGCGGCCGCGGCCGCTCGGCCGGTCGGGCTGGCTGACCACCGCGGCCACCCGCACGGCGCCCCGCTCCACCAGCGCGCGTAGCACGTCGGCACCGAACTCCGACGTGCCGAAGTAGGCGACGTTCACCCGGCGCGCAGGCGCAGCTCGCGCAGCGCCTCGCGGCGTTCCTGATCCTCGGCGCGGTCGAAGATCAGGATGCCGTCGAGGTGGTCGATCTCGTGCTGGATCACCCGCGCCTCGAAGCCCTCGGCGTCCAGGTCGACCGCATCCCCGGACACGTCGCGGCCCGACACCCGCACCCGCAGGTGCCGTGCCACCGGCACCTGCAGCTCGCCCCCGAGCAGCGACAGGCAGCCTTCCGTGCCCACCTCCGTCTCGTCCGACCGCTCCACCAGCTCGGGGTTGATCAGCACCTTCGGCTCGTCCTCATCGCTCGCCCGGTAGACCAGGATCCGGCGCAGGATGCCCAGCTGCGGCGCCGCCAGGCCCACCCCATGGGCGCGCTCCATCACGTCCACCATCCGCTCGGCCAGCTGCTGCACCTCGTCGTCCACCTCGGCCACCGCCGTGGCGGCGTTGCGCAGCGCCGGATCGGGATACTGCCGCACCAGCCGCAGCGCGGCGACACGCCACGCGCGCCGCTCCTCGGGAGTCGGCCGGCCCTCGTCCTCCGCCTCGCCCTCGACCGGCTGCTCCAGATGCTCTGCCTGCTGCTCAGACATCGTCCGCCGCTGTCACCGCTGCGTACCCATCGCCGAGCGCCGCCAGGAACGCCCCGTGCACGCTGGCAGCCGGGATCTGCCGGCCTGCGAACTCGAGGTCGAGCGTCGCACAGGCGTCGTGCACAACCGTGCAGCCGAACCCGAGGTCAGCCGCCGCCCGCACCGTCGCGTCCACGCACATGCTGGTCATCATCCCCGCGATCACCAGGTCGGAAACGCCGGCATCGCGCAGCCTCTGCTCGAGGTCGGTCTCGCGGAAGCTGTTCGGGTAGGCCTTCTGGGTCACCGGCTCGCCCGCCGCCGGCCGCACCGACTCGTGGATCTCGACCCCGGGAGTCCCCGGCGCGAGGTACTCGGCGTCGTCGCCCTCCCACAGGTGCTGGACGTGGAACACCGGCTCGCCCCGTTCACGGAAGCCGCCCAGCACGGCCGACGCCCGCTCCGCGGCCTGCTCCGGGCCGACCAGCTCGCAGCGGCCGCCCGGGAAATAATCGTTCTGGATGTCGACGATCACGAGTGCTCGTGCCATGCCGGGAAGGTTAGTTGAAAGACTGGGGATCGACATCGACGACCGCCGTCGCGCCCGCCCGTCGCAGGTCGGCCGAGAGGTCGCGCAGCAGGCCCCGGAACACCGCCGCCGCCGGGCGCGGGTCGGCCGTCTTCACCAGCAGGTGGCTGCGCGAGCGGTCACGCAGCCGAAACAGCGGTGCCGGCCCCAGCAGCTGGTCGTCCCCCAGCGCCGGCGCCGCAGCGTCGGCCAGTGTGGCAGCGATGTCCTCGGCCACCTGTGGCTCGGAAGCGGTCACCAGCACCCGCACCAGCCGCCGGTACGGCGGATAGCCCAGCTCGCTTCGCCGCTCCAGCTCGCCGTCCAGAAACTCCTCCACGGCGTGCCGGGCGGCCAGCTCGACCACCCGCGAGGCCGGTTCCCAGGCCTGGATCAGCACCCGTCCCTGCGGATCGCCCGGCCGCCCGGGACGGCCGGCCAGCTGCGTCAGCAGGGCGAACGTGCGCTCCTCGGCCCGGAAGTCCGGCATCGCCATCCCGGTTTCGGCGTCCAGCACCGCGGCGAGCGTGACTCCGGGCACGTCGTGCCCCTTGGCCACCAGCTGCGTGCCCACCAGCACCGCCCGGTCCGCGGCGCGGAACGCTGCCAGCGTGGCCTCCGGCTCGTCGCTGCGCGCCGCCACGTCGGCGTCCAGCCGCAGCACGGTCAGCCCCGGGAACAGCTCGCCCAGCTCCTCCTCCACCGCCCGCGTGCCGGAGCCGATCCGCGTGATGTCGACCGAGCCGCAAACGGGACATGCCCGCGGCGGGCGCTCGGTGTGACCGCAGTGGTGGCAGACCAGCCGGGCTCCGCCGTGCAGCGACAGCGACACGTCGCAGCGCGGGCAGCGCCAGCCGTGACCGCACGACCGGCAGTGGATCGCAGCCGCGGAGCCACGTCGGTTCTGGAGCAGGATGGCGCGGCCGCCCGCGTCGTCGATCCGTCCCAACGCGTCGCGCAGCGGCCGCGTCAGCGGGTAGCCACCGTCGTGCCGCAGGTCGACCACCTCCACCGCGGGCAGCGGCCCGCCCACACGCCCGGGCAGCGCGATCCGCCGCGGGATGCCGTGCCAGGACTCCGGCCGCGGCGTGGCGCTGCCGAACACGACCAGGGCCGCTTCCAGCCGGGCCCGCTTCGCGGCCACGCGGCGGGCGTCATACCGGGGATCGCTCTCGTGCTTGTAGGAGGCGTCATGCTCCTCGTCCACCACGATCATGCCCAGCCGCGGCATCGCGGCGAACACCGCCGAGCGCGCGCCCACCACGACCCGCGCCTCCCCGGCGGCGATGCGCCGGTGCTCGGCGCCGCGCCGGGCCGGTGTGAGTGCGCTGTGCAGCACCGCCACGGTGTCGCCGAAACGGGCCTGGAAGCGGGCGGCCGTCTGCGGCGTCAGCGCGATCTCCGGCACCAGCACGATCGCGCCCCGCCCATCCGCCAGCTCCCGCTCGATCGCCCGCAGGTAGACCTCGGTCTTGCCCGAGCCGGTGACGCCGTGCACCAGCACCTCGTGCGCACCGTCCGTCCGTGCCCGCTCGATCGCGTCCACGGCGGCCTGCTGGGCCTCGGTCAGGGTCACCGGCCTGTCCTCGGAGACCGTTTCCGCGACCGGCTTCAGTCGCCGCTTCGGTGGCGGCGGCGGCACCACCAGTGCGACCGCGCGGGCCAGCGTCGAGGCGGTTCCCTCGGCGATCCACACGGCCAGATCGAGCAGGGGCTCCGGCAGCCGGCCGGTCACCTCGAGCACGGGCTTCAGCTCACCGCCGTCCGCGTCCGGCTCGCTCTGGACGGACTCCACCACACCGTCCACCTCGCGGGTGCCGAGCGGCACCCGCACCAGCGAGCCGCGCACCACATCGGCGGCGAGTTGCTCTGGCACCGCATAGTCGAACGGCCGGTCGACCGCCCGGGCGGTGACCAGCGGCTGGATACGGGCGATCAGACCGAGGCGGGCTCTTCGAGCCCGCAGGCCTCGCGCAGGGCCGCGACGCGGTCGGCCCGCTCCCAGGTGAAGGCCGGCAGCTCGCGGCCGAAGTGCCCGTAGGTCGCGGTGTCCCGGTAGATCGGGCGCAGCAGGTCGAGGTCGCGGATGATGGACGCCGGCCGCAGGTCGAACACCTCGCCCACCGCCCGCTCGATCGAGGCCCGGTCGATCTGCTCAGTGCCATAGGTCTCCACCATCACCGACACCGGATGCGCGACCCCGATCGCGTAGGCGACCTGCACCTCTGCCCGCGCCGCCAGCCCGGCCGACACGATGTTCTTGGCCACCCAGCGCATCGCATAGGCGCCGGAGCGATCGACCTTGGAGGGGTCCTTGCCCGAGAACGCGCCGCCGCCATGGCGGGCGGCGCCGCCGTAGGTGTCGACGATGATCTTGCGCCCGGTCAGGCCGGTGTCGCCCATCGGGCCGCCGGTCACGAAGCGCCCGGTCGGGTTGACCAGCACGAATCCCGGCTCGGACAGCCGCTCGTGCGGGCACAGATGCGCCGGGATCACCGGCATCAGCACGTGCTCGATCACATCGGCGCGGATCTGCTGCTCGTCATGCACGTCGGGATGGTGCTGGGTCGAGACCAGCACCCGCTCGACCGCCACCGGCACCAGCCGGCCGTCCCGCTCGCTGTAGCGCACCGTCACCTGGGCCTTGCCGTCCGGCCGCAGGTAGGGCACCGTCTCCGCCTTGCGCGCGGCCGCCAGCCGGGCGGTGATGCGCTGCGCGAGCTGGATCGGCAGCGGCATCTTCTCCGGCGTCTCGTCACAGGCGTAGCCGAACATCATGCCCTGGTCGCCCGCGCCCTGCGAGTCGATGTCGCCGTCCGCGCTGTCGTGCTGAAGCTCGTAGGAGGAGTCGACGCCGCGGCGGATGTCGGGTGATTGCTCGTCGAGCGCCACCACCACGCCGCAGGTCGCCGCGTCGAATCCGAGGTCGGAGCTGGTGTATCCGATGTCGCCGACGATCCCGCGAACGATGCGGGGGATGTCGACATAGGCGTCGGTGGTGATCTCGCCGGCCACCACGACCAGGCCGGTCGTGCAGAGCACCTCGCAGGCGACCCGGCCTTCGCGGTCCTCGGCCAGCACGGCGTCCAGAACCCCATCGGAGATCTGGTCGGCGACCTTGTCCGGGTGACCCTCGGTGACCGACTCGGACGAGAATAGGAACTCACTCACGGCGGGGACTCTACCAGCGGCTTCGGGCGCAACCCGGCGGCCCTCACTCCTCCGCCGGCTCACGCGCCATCAGGCCGGCAAGCGCCTCCAGCGCCGTCATGGTGCCGTCCGCGACGCTGCAGATTGCCTCGGTGATCGGCAGCTCGAGGCCGTTGTCGCGAGCCAGGTCGCGCAGCGCCGGGGCGGTCGTCAGCCCCTCCGCCACCTGCCCGATCTCCTGCTCGATCCAGTCCGACGGCACGCCCTTGGCGAGCAGCTCTCCCGCCCTCCGGTTGCGAGACAGCTGCGACGTGCAGGTGGCGACCAGGTCGCCCATGCCGGCCATGCCCGAATAGGTGCGCGGTTTGGCGCCGAATGCCTCGCCCATGCGCGCCATCTCGGCCATGCCGCGGGTGATGATCGCAGCCTTGGCGTTGTCGCCGAACCCGAGCCCGTCCGACACGCCGGCCGCCAGGCCCATCACGTTCTTGGCGGCCGCGCACAGCTCGACGCCGACCACGTCCGTCGAGGCGTAGACGCGCAGCCGCGAGGTCGACACGGCGGCCTGGAGACGGCGCGCCAGGTCGATGCTGTCGCTGGCCAGCACCGACGCCGTGGGGTAGTCGCGGGCGACCTCCTCCGCGTGGTTGGGGCCCGACAGGACGGCGATGCGGTCACGGGGTGCGACCGTCTCCAGCACCTCGCTCATGCGGCGATGGGTGGCCGGATCGAGCCCCTTGGTCAGCGACAGCAGCGCGGCATCGCTTCCCAGCCGCGGCGCCAGCAGCTCGAGCGTCTCGGCGAACCCGCGGCTGGGCACGGCCATCGCGACCAGCTCGGCGGACGACAGCTCGGCATCGTCGAGCCAGGCCGCGCCCAGCGTCGCCGGCAGCTCGACGTCGAACAGGTAGCGCGGGTTGCGGTGGTGCGTGGCGATGGCGTGAGCCTGGTCGCGGTCGCGGCAGACCAGCGTCGTCTCGTGCCCGGCCATGGCGAGCAGCCGCGCGAACGCGGTGCCCCAGCTGCCGCCGCCGATCACCGCCGCCCTCACTTGCGGCTCTGGAAGTCGATGATCACGGGCACACCCTCGAGCCCGAGCCGGGCGCGGAGCTGGTTCTCGACGTAGTAGGCATAGTCGCGGGTGACAAGGCTGCGGTCGTTGACAACGATACGGAACCGCGGCGGCCGCGTGTCGTACTGGGTCGCGTACAGCAGGTTCAGACGCCGGCGGCCGCTGCGCGGGGGTTCGCGCTTGGCGGTGATCTCCTCCATCGCCCGGTTCAGCGCCCCGGTACCGGCGCGGGAGGTGAAGCGGCCGAACAGCTCCTCCACCGCGTCGAGCAGCTTGTCGACGTTGCGGCCGGTCAGAGCCGAGGTGGTCATGATCGCCGGACGCTGGCGCAGCTTGACCAGCATCCGCTCGCGCACGTCGTCGATCTCGACGGTCGTGATGTCCCACTTCGAGAGCACCACCAGCGTCGCACAGCCGGCCTTGCGGGCCTCGTCGGCCACCGCCAGGTCGCCCTCCACAAGCCCGTCGGATGCATCCACCAGCACCAGTGCGATGTCGGCACGGCCGACCGCCTGCAGCGCGCGCAGTTCGCTGTAGTACTCGATCCCCTGCCGGTGCTTGCGCTTGCGGCGCAGCCCGGCCGTGTCGATCAGCCGGAAATGCCGCTCGTTTCGCACGAAGACGGTGTCGACGCTGTCGCGGGTGGTGCCCGCCACCTCCGAGACGATCACCCGCGGCCGGCCCAGGATGGCGTTCAGCAGCGAGGACTTGCCGACGTTGGGGCGTCCCAGGATCGCCACCCGGATCTCGTCGCCGGTGTCCTCGTCGTGCTCGGCGCCGTCGATTCGCTCCAGCGCCTCCACGATCGCGTCCAGCAGGTCGCCGGTGCCACGGCCGTGCAGCGCCGACACCGAGATCGGATCGCCCAGCCCCAACGCGTGCAGCTCCAAGCCGCCGGCCTCGTGGGATGGGTCGTCCACCTTGTTGGCGACCACCAGCACGGGCCGCCGCGACCGCCGCAGGATCTGCGCGATCTCCTCGTCGCCGGCGGCCAGCCCGGCACGGGCATCGATCACGAGCAACACCAGGTGCGCCTCTTGCACGGCGATCCGCGCCTGCTCGGCGACCTCGGACTGCATCGGCGACTGATCGCCCGGGTCGACGCCGCCCGTGTCGATCAGGACGAACTCGCGGCCACGCCACTCGCACACCGACTCGGTGCGGTCACGCGTCACGCCCGGCGTCTCGTGCACCACCGCCTTGCGGCTCGACGTCAACCGGTTGATCAGGGTCGACTTGCCGGCGTTCGGAAAACCGACCACCGCCACCCGGCCGGCCAGCCGGCGCTGCTGCGGCCGCTCCTCGATCTGCTCCTGCGACCCCTCGCTCATCCGGTGCCCTCGTACAGGCTGCGGATCTCGGCCATCAGCTCGTCGGCCGTCTCGCGGTAGGCCTCGGCGGCCCGGCGGCCGTCGCGGGCGTAGCGGCGAGGCGGCCCGAACGCGACCGCGATCCGCCGGCCCGGCCGCCAGCCGCGGCTGCGCAGCGCCACCGGCACCACGTCGGCCTGCTCGACCACGGCGATCCGCCCGGCGCCGGCCTTCGCCTGCTCGAAGCCCTCCTGGCGATGGCCCTGGATGAACACCCCCACCGTGCCTCCGCCCACGAGCGTCTCGTGCACCGTGCGCAGCGCCTCCCGGTCGGGCTCACCGCGGTGCACGCCGAAGGTGCCGCCCATCCGCAGGAAGGCGGCGAACGGCCGCGGCCGGAACAGCTCCGACTTGGCCATGTACCGGATCGCCCGCGGCTGGGCGGCACCCAGCGCCGGGATGTCCCACAGCGACTGATGGTTGGCGACGAACACCACCGGCCCGCTTCGCGGCACGTGCTCGGCGCCGGTCACGGACAGCCGCAGCAGGCCGCGGAAGACCGGCTCGGCCACCGGCCGCACCGTCCGCCAGAAGCGGTCGCCGGGCAGCGGCATGGCCGGCTGCTCCGGCAGGAGGGCCACGATCCGCGCCACCACCTCCTGCACGCTCAGCCCGCTGCTGTCGATCACAACGGCGTCCGGCGCCGGCGCCAGCTGTTCGGAGTCAAGCTCGTCGCGCTGGACGATCGACCGCTCCACCTCGTCGACCGGCATGTCCAGCTCCGCGGCGCGCCGGGCGGCGCGTACACCGGCCGACGCCACCAGGTAGATCTTCAGGTCGGCATCCGGGCAGACCACCGAGCCGGTGTCGCGTCCCTCGAGCACGGCATCGACCGCCTGCGCGCGCTGCCGTCCGCGCATGGCCGCCCGCACCTGCGGATGCCGCGAGACGGCGCTGACGTTCCGGGAGATGGCCTCGGCCCGCAGATCGCTGCCGGGCGGAGGCGGCGTGTCGGCCAGCGCGGCCAGCGCGGCGCCGTCGTCGAGGTCGGCGCCGGCCGCCAGCGCGGCCGCCGTCAGCTCCCGGTACATGGCGCCCGTGTCCACGTAGCGCAGGCCCAGCCGCTCGGCCAGGGCCCGGGCGATCGTGCTCTTCCCGGCGCCGGCCGGCCCGTCGATCGTGATCACCATCGGCCTATGCCACCACCGCGGCCAGCCGGTCGGCAAAGTCGGGGAAGCTGACGCCGAGCGCATCGGCGCCCTCCACGGTGACGCCCTCCTGCGAGCAGACGCCGAC
>Ga0207694_10003929_pt1 | contig 11727 bp, 10 predicted proteins | sample KBSC34metaG_FD_184353 | JGI IMG/M metagenome (GOLD analysis project Ga0207694, IMG submission 184353) | Corn rhizosphere microbial communities from Kellogg Biological Station, Michigan, USA - KBS C3-4 metaG (SPAdes) (version 2) | ecosystem: Host-associated > Plants > Roots > Rhizosphere > Soil...
AGCAGATGTCAAAAAAAACGCTAGATGTGGTTGGCCGAAGATGTCCACCATGAAGGAAAATTTAAATTCCGGTTGCGTAAAACCAGGATTTTTACGACTTTACAATACGACACAGCAATAAATGTGAATCCGTGAATCAATCCAGATTTGCCCATTGACATCGACCTGCTCGACGAGTCGACATACCATCTCGACGGTATCTGCCGTCGCCGTAAGAGTTTCCTGAACGCTCGGAGCGGTTGTTCAGGGTGTGTTTTGTTGTCGGATCGCGTTTGTCATGGAATCGACTCTGCATCGTGATCTGAAGGTGATGTATGGTGGCTCGAACCACGATCTTGAAGTTCAGGTCGATGGCTTCCGCATTGATGCCGTCGTCGCTGGCCAATTGTACGAGATCCAGTCCGCGTCCCTGGGGGCGTTGCGATCGAAGGTCCGTTCCCTGCTGGAGCGACATCGAGTCGTCGTTGTGAAACCGTTGGCGGCGCGAAAGCGATTGATTCGATATGCCGAACCAAACGGTCCGGTCACGACGTCCCGATACAGTCCCGCGCGCGAATCGATTTTCCACCTGTTCATCGATCTGGTGTACTTTGTCGATGTGTTCCCACACAAACGGCTGACCATCGAAGTGGTTTTGACCGAACAGGAAGAACATCGTGTCACGAAGATTCGACGTCGACGATTTGGTACTGACTATCGAGTCATCGACCGTCGTCTGACGAAAGTGGTCGAGACGCATTCGTTGCGCACACTCTCCGATCTCAGAGCGCTGGTGCCGCCGACGTTGGCTTCGCCATTCACGACTGAAGACCTCGCGCGTGAGGCAAAGATTCCCCGCTGGGTTGCGCAGAAGATGGCGTACTGTTTGCGCATGACGGAGGCCGTGAAAACCGTCGGAAAACGCGGGCGATCGATGCTGTACGCGCTGCCTGCGAAGCGGACCCGAAGAGCAGCATGAGGTCCGACGACGAAAGTTGGTTGCATCGATCTGGTCTTGTCGGCATTGTGGTGACGAGTCTCATATACGTACCACTGACCTTGCCGAGTATCACGACAAATGCGACACGACCAGCGGCAGCCCGCCGATTTGCGAACGATTCGAATCCAGCGACACTTTGTCGGCGCCGCACCCGGCAGCGTCTTGATCCAGGCCGGCAAAACGACTGTCCTCTGTTCGGCCAGTATCGAAAGCTCTTTGCCGCCGTGGAAAGCGGCTGATCCTGCGACCGCGGCGGGTTGGTTGACGGCCGAATATGCGATGCTACCTGGCAGTACTTCACCGCGCAAACGCCGCGAACGCGACAAAATGGACGGGCGTTCGACCGAGATTCAACGCCTGATCGGACGCAGTCTGCGCGCCGCCGTCGACTTCAAGGCACTGGGTGCGCGAACCATCACGATCGACTGCGACGTACTGGAAGCCGATGGAGGAACACGCACGCTCAGCATCACCGGCGGGTTCATCGCTCTGTGTGATGCGATCGCGTCGATTCGAGGTGAATTGCCGGAAGGGGCGGCCGTCATTCAGCGCAGCATCGCTGCCATTAGCGTGGGAATCGTCGATGGTGTCGCAGTCATGGATCTCGACTACCAGGAAGACAGTTCGGCGGAAGTCGACTTGAACGTCGTGATGTCAGGAACGGGTCAATTCATCGAGGTTCAAGGTACGGCTGAGGGCCGACCATTCTCACGCGACTACTTGAACCAGCAACTCGATCTCGCCGCACATGGCATCGAGCAACTGACGCGATTGCAACGCGAAGCTCTCGGGACGAACTGGCCCCCGTTGCAGCAATCAACGATCTGCTGATTCGATACCGTTGTTGTTGTTACAGTTCAGCAATGGCAAGAATCCAACTTCACTGATACGATCAATCAATGCGGCGACGGCGGACTTGGCCGCCAAAGGGGTCTGACCCCTTTCCGTTGTGGTTCACGGCGTGTTTGTCTGATGTGGTAGGGGGTCTGTCCCCCTAGTTGGGCAAGGCCGGCGGCAGTGTCGCACTGTGTCGATAGCGTCAAAGTGGAGAGGGTTCTGATGCGTTTCCTCCGACCGATTCACTTCCAGCAACCCACGCAAGTCTCCGTCCGCCGAGTCTGCTCCGTTTTGACTTCAATGCTGCTGGTCGCACTAACATTGTTTGTCGTCACGCACGCGACCGCGGACGAGCAAAAGCCAAAGGACAAAGCACCCAAGCCGACTGAAGCTGCCGAGAACCCATTTCCCAATCGACATCCCGCGCCCGAACTGGAAGGTGGAGTCGAATGGTTGAATGCCAGCGGTCCGATCTCGGTCAAAGATCTGCGCGGCAAGATTGTGCTGGTCGACTTCTGGACGTTCTGCTGCATCAACTGCATGCACGTGCTGCCCGATCTGAAACATCTCGAGCGCAAGTACGCCAATGAACTGGTCGTGATCGGGGTTCACTCGGCCAAGTTCGACAACGAAAAAGAAACGGGAAATATCCGCAAGGCGATTCTGCGGTACGAAATCGAACATCCCGTCGTGAACGACGCCGACATGCTGATCTGGCGAAAGTTCGGAGTGAATTCGTGGCCAACACTCGTGGTACTGGATCCCGAAGGACAGTATTGCGGCTACGTTTCAGGCGAAGGCAATCGTGAACTGCTGGAGAAAGTCATCGATCGCATGATTGCCTATCACAAGGCCAAGGGAACTTTGGATGAGACACCCGTCCGCTTCGATCTCGAACGAAACAACTCCAAACCAACACCGCTGCGATTCCCAGGGAAGCTGCTGGTTGATGAACCCAACCAGCGGATGTTCATTTCCGACAGCAACCACAACAGGCTGGTGGTCAGTTCGCTGGATGGCAAGTTGATCGATGTCATTGGATCAGGAACGATTGGTCGCAAAGACGGTGGATACGCCGCAGCGCAATTCGATCATCCGCAGGGAATGACTCTCATTGGTAACACCCTGTATGTGGCCGATACAGAGAACCACTTATTACGAACGGTCGATCTCGCAACCAAGACGGTGTCGACTCTGGCAGGCACGGGCGAACAGAATCACACGCGGTCTCCTGGAGGCATGCTGCTTCAAACGGCTTTGAACAGCCCGTGGGATCTGACGGTCGTCGACAATGTGCTGTACATCGCGATGGCAGGACCGCATCAGATCTGGGCCCATAAACTCGGATCGAATTCGATCTGGCAGTATGCCGGTTCCGGACGCGAAGACATTTTGAATGGTGGTCTCGATCAAGCGGCCCTGGCGCAACCATCCGGAATCGTCAACGATGGCAAAGCATTGTACGTCGTCGATAGTGAAGGTTCGGCAGTGCGCAAGATCACCACTGACCCACAGAATGATTTGACCAGTCCGACCGGAACCGTAACCACGGTCGCGGGGATGCACGATTTGCCTCGTGGGCGCACGCTGTTCGAGTTTGGCAACGTCGATGCCGAAGGTGACAAAGCTCGTTTCCAGCATCCGCTGGGCATCGCGTTTCATGATGGCGGGTTGTTTGTCGCCGACAGCTACAACCACAAGATCCGCCAGGTCGATCTGAAGACGCGTGAAGTCACGACGTGGGCGGGAAATGGCAAACCGGGAACCGAACTGAATCCGCCCCAGTTGGCGGAACCGGCTGGTTTGTCGGTCGCGGGTGGAAAGATGTATGTGGCGGATACCAACAATCATCGAGTGCTGGTAATAGACATGGCGAGCAAACAAGCGACGGAATTGGCGATCGCGGGTCTGTCGGCGCCTCAACCGGATGCGTCGTCAACCGCGCCGAGTGACGCTGCGGCGGCAGTGGTGCTGGATCGTCAGGAAGTCAAAGCGGGCGACTGCCTCGAAGTGCAGGTCAATTTCGTTTTGCCCGACGATTTCAAATTGAACAAGCTGTTGCCAGTCTCCTATCGATTGATGGCCGAAGGTGACCAATCGCTGGTCGCTGCCGATCAATTGAACGTCAAACAGCAGGCGGAATCGGCAGAATCGTCGGCGACAATTCGCATTCCCACCAAAGCCAAAACGGGCGATGGGACGTTTGTGTTGACTGTCACGTACGGCTATTGCCGCGACGGAAATGGCGGAGTCTGCAAAGTCGGATCGGCCAGTTACAAGCTGCCCGTCACACTCAGCGAATCGGGGTCGGCCGCGTCGATCAATTTGAAAATCAAAGCCAAGTGATCGTTCACTGCGTCAAACCGGTCACGATCGCATCGGGCGGCAGGTCCTGTCCGGTTAGTGATTTGAATAGAAGTCCCACGTAGTCAGCGAAGACTTCCGACGGTTCGACCACTTTGCAACCGCGCTCGCGCGCTTCGTCGGTCATTGGCGATTCACCCGGCAGTTGGCTCAAGTCCAACACTGTCATTGTCTCGCGCAGTAGAGACGGATTTAGCGGCGTCTTTTTCGTTCCGTGATCCAACGACGTCGCGGTCAGCACCATGACATCGGTCAGTGTTTCATACATTTTCGCCACCGGGACATAGCGCAGATCATTTGCCTTGGCGATTGTTTGAGCCTCGATTTCATCGCCCGAGCAAATGCTCACCATGCCATGTCGTCGTTTCACTCCCTGAGCGATCGAGGCGCCCAATCCATCTGAGCCCACCACCATCGTGCTTCGTTTCTCTAACGGACGGTCTTCGGACGATTGCTTGCCAAGTTTGGTCTCCAGCGCCCGCAGACCCGACTTCCAAATCAAGTTGTGAGCCTGCCAGCCATCGCCTGACTTGATCACCACGTCCGAAAACTGTGCGGAAGTGGCGATGTCATCTCCGGTCGCCGCCAGTTTCATGATTCGCCGACCAGCCGAGGGAGCGGCGATGATTGCCGGAACTTTCAAAATGTCAAGCATCTTCGGGACCTGATCCAGCGACTTGAAGTCGAGCGGCAGACAGCGCGTATTCATTCCCGACAGATCGAAGGCCGCATTCAGAATCTTCGAGATTGCCATTTCGGCAATTCCGCCGCCAACGACGCCGATGAATCGTGTCTTTGAATCGACCTGTCTCCAACGATAGATGTCATCGAGCTCACCCACCGTCGGCTGACCCGGAAACGCCTCCATCCCTTTTTCCAAAGCGGCATAGATCCATGGCGAACCATACTTGCGGCCCAGCAATGAAAATGTCAGACCGCATCGTCCCAATCCCAAGCCAACGACGGGCAGCATGCGTTTTTGACTGACCACCGCCAACAACGGCCAGGCTGCTTCCAGCGTATCTGTGGGCCAGGTGAATTTGACGATGTCAGCCTTACAGCGAGTCGCCTCGTCGAACGCCTCTTCCACATCATGCAGCGGACGAGTGAGGCTGGCGAAACTGACGACGCGTTGCGTCTTGCCGAATCGAGGGATCGTCAAAGCCGATTGAGGATCAAGTTCAATATAATCGGGACCAGCCAGAATCGCCTGACGCATCAACTGCATCCGTTCGTCTTCTGTTCCATCGAACTTGCCTCCTTCTGATGGCGGTCGGCACGAGATCAACACTGGTTTTTTCGAGCCTGAGATCATGTCTTTGACGTCGGGCTCTTTGTGCAAACGGTCCAGGCAGACTTCGACCAGGTCACACTGATTGGCGGCGTTGTAAATGTCGACTTTGGCAAGTTGCCGCGATTCCGGTGTCACAGAAATGCAGATCATGAGTGGCTTTACTTTTGTAAAGAACAGGAAAGTCGAACGCCTTCAGAGGGGGTGATTCATCATACGGATGATAATTGTCTCAACGCCACTGTGTTGCAGACGCGCACTCCGCAATCGCAAAACTTCCCAACGGGAATCGTTCTGCATACCATCAGCACAATGGAATCTCAGGCCCCCCCTACAGTGAATCCGCGCGAACGATCTCTAAACGTTCCAAATGCGATCACGTCCGCACGGTTGTTGTTGTCGTTCGTGCTGTTTGCCCTGATCCAATCGGATCGAGCCTGGTTGTGGGCGACGGGGCTGTTTATCTTCGCGGTCGCCACCGATGTCCTCGACGGTTACATCGCACGTCGTTACCAGTTGATCACGCAACTGGGCCGCATCCTTGACCCGTTTGTCGACAAGTTCATCACCAGCGGGACGTTTCTGTTCCTACTTCCGTTTCCGCAATCGGGCGTGACGCCCTGGATGGTGGTGATCGTCCTGGGGCGCGAGATGCTGGTGACCAGTCTGCGCGGCTTTCTGGAAACACAAGGAGCCGACTTTTCGGCGTCAGCGTCGGGCAAGCTGAAAATGTTCCTGCAATGCGCGGCCGCGACCGCCAGCCTGCTCTCGATGGAACCAGGGTACGCCAATTGGTCGATCGCGGGCCTCAGCTTGGCATTGGCCCGCGATTTCCTGCTGTGGGTGATGGTGGCTGTGACGGTGTGGAGCGGCGGCGTTTACATTCGCCGGGCCATCCAGATTCTGCGTGTGAGCGGTTGATCGTTGTTGCTCCATTGATCACACGACGGTCGATCACGAAATCGTGACGGAATCATCCGGTCGCTGACGCGTCATTTTGTCGTAGGCAACGGCAAACAGAATGTAAGTGTAGGGCAGGGTGAACAGCAGACCGACGTAACAGGCCAAAGCCCCCATGACGTAACAACCTATTCCCATCAGAAAGACGAGCAGGATTGAGCCCCAATTGCCTTTGGTCATGGCTCTGGACCGTCCCAAGGCCGCGAACACGCCCAAGTTCTGGTCAACGATCACAAACGGATAGACAGAGAACATCAGGCCAACCAGCACGCCCGGTATGATGCACATGAGAAATCCGAGGTAGAACATGATCAGGAATACAAATGTTGCGCCCAACAGCGTCAGCCAACGGCGCCCACCTCGGAACAGATCCGCGACTTCCGCATCCTGTCTTCGGGCCAGCTTCAGCAAAAAGATCAGGTATCCGCAACCTAAAAAGCAGTTCAAGGCCAAGCTGACGACATACATCACGGCAGCGAAGACCCCAACCACCACCGAGGCATCGTTGCCCTGGTCTCCCATTTCGATTGCGATCTGCATTGGAACGAACCAAAGCATCGCGGAAATCCCGCTGAGCAGCAGAAAGACGAATGTCGTCCCCACTGACAAACCCATCTGGTCAGTAAAGATTTGCCAGGCGTCTGAAATCGTCTCACTCGGCGGAAAAGGTCGCAGTTCGCCGTAGCCCTTCAGGTGCTCCGCCGGTGGCTCGAGTCGTTCGCCGCAATAGCGACACTTCGTGGCCGCGACTCGGATCTGTTCGCCACAGAAGGGACACTCTTTCGTGGCATCCGGATCCGCAGGAACGGGCGGAGGCGTCGCCGAACTCTCATCCGCGATCTCAACCAGATCTGAAACGTCCTCCACGGCATCCACAACGGGCGACTGAGGCTGAGGAACCGTAATCAATTCACCGCAGCCAGGGCACTTCGCCTGCCGACCCGCTTTATCGTCTGTGGTCTTTAATGTCTTGTCACAATGATGGCAATGAAACTCAATCGTCACGATTTCTCCTGCGGACGAATCATTGAACGGATCACATGAGTCGACGCGATGGCGAACGCACGAGGTTAATAGTTCAGACAATCCGTCAGCGACCATACGTCCGATGATCACGGATCGCAACCGATTTGTGATGCAAAGTCTGCGGTCAGCTGAGGAATTGTCCGCGGAATAGGCGAGTGATATCGCGGCCGTGAACGACGATACCTCGGTTGCCTTTCGCAGACTTAATGAAGTCAGTCACAATGTCTAACTGTAAAAATTGAGATGACCATTTGAATCCTGGTTGGAGAATCTCATGCATCAACGATTGATCCGTATTCGCCGCTGTCTGCCCGTGGTGCTTCTGATCGTGCTGACGTCGATCGTGTCTGGTCAAGACGAAGCCGCCGAGAAAAAGTCGGAAGACAAGACGAGCGCATCCCGATTGAAGGCGATTCGCGAAATCATGAGCCAGATCACTCTGGCCAAAGCTCAGGAGGACGGTTATCAGCCTGTCGACCTGAAACCGGATCCATTGCTGAGATACAACGACGTCACTCGCGGAATTGCCGATTCGGTGGTGTTTCGTGTCGGCACAACAGGCCGTCCGTTGGCCTTGATCACAGCCGAACTATACGGGCGAAACGGACAACAATTTCTGCTCAATCACGAATTCGTCGCCTTGCATCAGCCCGCGTTTCGCGTGAAACGCGACAGGTTCGTGTGGGAACCCGGATCAGGCAATCTCAAGCTCACAGAACTGAAGTCGGACCAAGCCCCAGGGGACAATCCGCGACTCAGGTTGGCCCAAATGCGCCGGTTGTCTGAGACCTTCACGGCCCAACAAACGGTGGGACAATCGACGATCGTTCTCCGACGCCTGACAACCCCGATCGATCGTTACGAACCGACAAACGATCCGAAGTCGGACGGTGCCGCATTCGCCTACGTTTGGGGCGTCAATCCAGAGGCGGTGCTGTTTCTCGAAACCGATGGCGCGAAATGGTTCTACGGCTGGGCTCCGCTCAGTTCTGCTCCACTGGAAGGACGATTGAACGAGGGCGTCGTCTGGCAATGCCCGCCCGGACCGCACGAAGATCGGACTGCGGCGTATACGTCGATTCACCGAGTCCTGACCGTCCCCAGTTACTTCGACGAGCCGTCCAAGGACGACGCGGACAAAAAGTAATCGCGCGTCACACGAATACCCCACCGCCCGTTGCAAAACGGAGACTGGCTGACTGGCTCAGATGGGGCACGATGACCGTGTCTCGCGGTCTTGATTGCATCGGCTAAGGCGAGTTCACGAAAGTGGAGGCAGGTCCGCCGGTTGAAGTGACCTCGACGTGGTAGCCAGCGTAAGAACGTTTCAATCGATGGTACATGATCGAGGTTATTGGGACTGACTCGCGTTGAAAGAGCGCAAACCTCTTTCGATGAGACCTGCACATTGCAGAGTTTTTTCTCGTCGACTCGATCTTGTAATCAATGATGCGACTGTCGCATTCGTCTGTCTGATCTGTGTCTAGACGGCCGCTTCCAATGCGGTCATCGTGGCGTCGTATTGGGCTTCTTCTGTTGAGCCGCGGAAACTGCGTGTGCTCTTCCAGGCATTGAGGTTCATTCGCATGAAGAAGTCGGCGCCCAGGACAGTCATAAACATGGCTCGGCCGATAGTTTCCAGGAACAGTTCCACCAGGTCGATCGGCTGCAGCAAGGATGTTTTCGAATCGAGCCCCAATAGACGTATTCCGAAGACGTCGTGCGATTGCACGAAGATCAACAGCAGGACACCGGCGGCCATTGTCATCAGACCGGCGATGCGTTGAACACCGAACATTTGACGGTAGTCGCTCTCATTGACGAGAGGTCGCGTGAACACGTCCATCCGAATGCCGAAGATCAGCGTTGATCCGATGAACAGCAGCAGACCTGCCAACAGCAACGGATCGCCGAAGATTTGATTCACGGCCACGCTAACAACCAGCAAAAACAGTCCGTAGAACGGTGACGCTGCGGCCAGATACCAGCCGGGGAGAGTCGCTTGTGGCAACAAGGATTTCACTCGGATGCAGGCCTTTTGGACGCCAGGCAAGAGCGACAGCACGGCAGGCAGCAACATTCCCAGGTAACTAAGTCCCTCGACCAGGCCATCGGCCATTCGGTGCAGCTTGTCGACGGACGTCATTTCTGCGGCGCTGACGGCGGATTCAGGTTCCCACCAACTCCACGGGCAAAACGACAACAGGATTGGCATCACGAACGAAAAGACGAACGTGGCGGACAGCAATTTGAACGTGAAGCCGAACCGAGTCCAATTGAAAATGACAACGAGGGCGGCGAGGGGCAGGCTGTACAAAGAGATCAGATGGACCAGGTCATCGAGTTGGCTGAGTGCCGATTTCCTGGGCTTGGCACTTTCGGTGGATGCGTGCTTTTCCCCCTGTTTTTCTCCAGGTGGATCTTCGGACTCATCGGAGGCGGCTTCGGTCGTGTCCTTCACTTTCTCGGTGACGGCGTCCACTTGCGATTGAACGGCGTCGATATGTGCTTGAACGGCCGGTAACGCTAACGCGGTTTTGGATGCTGCGGTGAACTGTTCGGTGACTTTCTCCACAATCGTTTCAAACGCGTCTGGCTTGTCGTCGTCTTCGAAGTTTTCGCGATAGGTTGCCAGAGCGCAACTGAGGACTGTGGCGATGATGATGAAGACCATCAAACTGCGGCGCCAGACGAAGTACGTCTGCAGGGACGAGTCATGAATTCCGTTTGATTCGAGAATGGCCTGCTCGGCAGGGCGAGCGGAGACCTTTTTCAGATTTGAGGAAAAGGCTCGTTGAAGCACGGTGATCATTGCGAAATCTCTTCGTCATTAAGGGGAACTTTTTAAAGGCACTTTGCGCCTTTAAATCGGGTTGAATTGATGCGGGCGAAGACGATGAAGCAACAATCTGGCTTCGAACGCCGGCCCGCAGCATGAAATAATGGGCAAATCCGAAAAGATCGAACTTCCTGGCAGGAATTGAAGTAGCTTTTGACCAACATAGCTCATGTTGCGAAAGGTAAACGCGTGAAAATCGCTCGTGGGATTGTTGGCTGTTTGATCGCAGTTGGGTTCCTGTCATTCCGATCGGTTCAGGCGAACGACTCCGGCCATTGGAACTCCGGAAAAACCTGGGTGTTTGCAGTGGGGCTGCTGGAATGGCAGCATCCGGACGAATGGAAGCCGTTCCCGGCCGCCAAGATCAATCGCCGTGACGAACAACTGGTCCGGTTCTTTGAGCACTCGGGTGTCGTGCGAGATCGCATCATCTATCTCCAAGATGGCGTCGCGACGAAGACGCATATTCACGCAGAATTCGATCGATTACTGGATCGGACGCAAGCAGGCGACTTGCTGGTGTTCTATTTTTGTGGACATGGTTGGCGTGATCGGAAATCAGGTGAGACCTGGTTCGCCAACTATGACGCGGGAGCGAATCGCGACAGCGCGTGGAATGTGCATGAGATCTTCTCGACGATCGAACGGCGTTTTCATGGGCGACAAGCGCTATTGATGGCCGATTGCTGTCATTCGGGCGCGCTCTACGATGAAGCACGTAAGCATCACAAGTCGCGCATCGCTTATGCGGTATTGACCTCATCGTCGTCACACAATTCTTCTACAGGCCAATGGACTTTCAGTGACAGCGTGCTGGCCGGGTTGCGCGGTGAATCGAACGTGGATCTTGACGGAGACCAGCAGATCACGCTGTCCGAAATGGCTCGATACACCGAGTCGGAATTGGCATTCGTCAATGGACAGAAATCAATGTTCGCGGCCGGCGAGGGCTTCCCCTCCAGTACGGTGATCGCGCGAGCCAAGGCAGCGATCAAACCGAATCTCGGCAATCGGATCGAAGTGCTTTACAAGGACAAATGGTACAAGGCGAAAACGATCGATACCGACGGCACGCAGCGAAAAGTGCACTACGTCGACTATGACTCGAGTTGGGATGAATGGGTTGATGTGGACCGCCGTCGTCCCTATCAACCGCCTCAATTTGCCGCGGGTGACAAGGTCCAGGTGCGATGGAGCGTGGACAAAAAGTGGTATCCTGCCATTGTTCGAGAAACCTGGTACGGGTTGCACTCGGTTCGCTATGACGGATATGGAGCGTCAGCGGACGAGTGGATCGGCCCCGACGCGATTCGTCTGCAGGGCGATTGAGGTACGCGGTAAGAACGACCAGTTCAATTCTGACCTGTGACAAACCGAGTTCGAAGAATCGGGGGCTTTTCAAAGACGAGGCACCCAGTACTGGGTGCCTCA
>Ga0207694_10003930_pt1 | contig 11725 bp, 15 predicted proteins | sample KBSC34metaG_FD_184353 | JGI IMG/M metagenome (GOLD analysis project Ga0207694, IMG submission 184353) | Corn rhizosphere microbial communities from Kellogg Biological Station, Michigan, USA - KBS C3-4 metaG (SPAdes) (version 2) | ecosystem: Host-associated > Plants > Roots > Rhizosphere > Soil...
GGACCAAGTTCGTGGCGAGCAGATCGAGCGCGGTGCCATTGCTTTGCATGACGACGCCGGCGCCGTCATCGTGCGAGCTGAAGGAGCCTTTCTTCTGGGCGTCGGAGGGCGTAGCAAGAAGTGCGGGTTTAGGGCCGCCTTTGGCGAGGACGAGGTTGTAGACGGGAAGCTGACGGCTCTCAAAGTGGCACGTGAGGCTGAAGCGTTGCGCGAGCGCGGTCTGCATGCGCTGACGCTGGATGGCGTTGCGGGCGTCGTTGGAGAGGGTGTCCCAGTTGGCCGGAGGCTGATCGACCTTGATGGCAATGTCCCAGGTAGCGGAGGAGGGCCAGCCAGGGCCGCCGGCGATCTGAAAGTCATGCAGGTTGAAGGCGTATTCGAGGATGTGGGCCAGGGTGCCGTCTGCGGTGAGCGAGTCCGGACGGCTGCGGACGTTGAAGCTGCCGGCGGACTGCTGGATGGGCTTGACGGAGGCGACGTCAAAGACGGCGGCAGTGGGGTCGGCGCAGGTGGCACGTTGCGCGAAAATACGTGGAGTTACAAGGGCAAGAGTGAATGCAATGAGCGCAAGCTTCATCGGCGATCTCCGTTGAGGATGATTACGCATGAGCAGGAGGTGAGGGATGCACCTGGTTTAGTTTTCTGAGGGCTTCTGGATGGAGTCAACGACGAGAACGTCGAGCGGCGCGGTGGAGGGCACTAGTTTGAGGCCGAGCTGTTCTTCGACCGCGGTGAAGATGCTGAGGTCGCCGGGTTGGGGATCTCGACTGCGGAACTCGGGCGTGGCTTCGATGCGGAGTTTGTATGAACCGGCGAGGCCAGTGCGATCGATGATGGGACGGTCCGCGCCCAGATCATTGCTCAGCTCATCCGCCAGCTGCGGCATGGTGACACTGTCTGTCCTGATGAACTGATTCCGGCCATTGACGCCGATGAGTGTTTTGGGAGGGGTTTGCTCCGAACTGGCGGCAAGCTTCGGGCCACCTTTGGCGACGACGAGCGCGTAGACCGCCATGTCCTTCTTCTCGAAGTGAGCTTTGAGTTGAAAGCGGTCTACCAGGAGGGTCTGCAGCATGCGGCGGAAGTCGTCGCGTGTGGGTGTGGTTCCCTCTGGTGCGGTTGCAGCGATGTCGTAGTAGGTGTTGACTTGCTCATCGATGCCATGAAAGGAAACCTGAAAGTTTCTGAGGCTGTAGGCCTCCATGATGAGCAGGTGCAGATCGTAGGCCACAAGGCGCACGCGCGGGCCGGAGGAAGAGAAGTCGGCGATGCTGTGCAGTGGGCCGCCGTGGAGATGGATGCTGGCGACTTCAAAGGCAAGGGGCTTTGCGCCGGGAGCCTGAGTTGAGTTCGTCTGAGCCAGGGCGAACGGAGTGGCCAGCGTAAGCAGCGCGGCGGCGAGATAAGTTCGCAAAGGCATTTGTGGATGCGATAAGTCTATGGGAAGGACGCGGCTGTGGTGAATGCGCTCGCATTTTTAGTACGTCAGTTGAAGGGTACCCTCAGGGGCTGAAGCATTTCTCGCAAGAAGCCGTGCCCTTAACCAACTGATCCATCAGCATCACTGGATATTGATAGTCAGCATTGTTGTATGTGATATCCAGCCGCCGCTGGCGGTGACGCTGAACGACTGCGGGCCTGACTGCGGCTGCATGCCGGCAGTGGATGAGCAGCCTGAGATTCCCGCGACTGAGAACAAGAGAGCGGCGAGGGCGAGCGCCGGAAGCTTTGCGAGAGCGAAGCGGCGTGGCCTGCCAATGCCGAGTTCCGCAAGAAGAAACCAGGGTATTGCGAACGCTTCCAGATGGTGACTGATGGGTAGTTGCCGACGTTGCCGCGTTAACGCTAACGGTGGCCGCACCCGTAGCCGCATCGACGGAAGGCGATCCAATGGTGCAGGTTATGCCGGAGGGAGTGTTGCAGGTGAAGATGAATTGACTACGGAAGTTGGCGATGGGAGTGGCGGTGACTGAAAGACTGCCAGTTGTCCTGCAGGGACCGGAACAAATTATGGGGTGATGTGCCTGAGTTGGCTGACATTGATGTATCGGCTGTTGCAGAGAGCGCTATCAAGCAGCAAAAAGAATGGCAGTGGGCACGCAGGCCGCACTGCCGGTTCTTTGGATTTACCCAACTTGGAGACGATGAGACGGAACTACGCGGTTGCGGCGGTGAGTGAGTTGCCGACGCTGTTGAAGGTGTTGCCGATGTTGCCGGCGAGGCTCTGCATGGATGCAACTGCGCCGAGACCGACGAGGGCCGCAACGAGTGCGTACTCGATCAGATCCTGACCGGACTCTTCCTGCACGAACTGCTTGAAAAACTGCTTCATGTCTTGCTCCTGGGGGGACAGATTTGTGAGCGGCACTCCGGGGAGGAAAGCCATTCGTTCTAAAGCTAACGGCGCTCGAACGCTTGAAACAATGCCGCAAAAGTGGAGCTTGCTATGTGCGCCGGCGAACGCAAGCCGGCAGAGTCGAAATTGATTTGCGAAAGCCGCGGGGCAGGTGAATGCGTTGAGGCATAAGAAAAGGCAGCGTGGTACCAAGGCCACGCTGCCCGGTTTTCCTATGGTTGACCCGACTCAGGACAGAAACGGTAAAGAGACTACGAAGTTGCGGAGGTGAGCGAGTTACCGATGCTGTTGAAGGTGTTGCCAATGTTATTGGCAAGGCCCTGCATCGAAGCCACTGCGCCGAGGCCTACGAGAGCTGCAACCAGCGCGTACTCGATGAGGTCCTGGCCGGACTCTTCCTGCATGAACTGCTTGAAAAGCTGCTTCATGATCTGCTCCTTGACAGAATTTCGAGTGGCACCCGCCGACGCCGAGGACCAAACGGTCTTATGGGAGAAAGGTAATGACCCGCGAATGGAGACGACAATGGCGCAAAAGTGGTGGCGGCTATGTGAGCTATGGCACGTGAGGTGCAGGCTTAATACGGAAAATCAGCGATTTGGCGGCAGAAGCCAGCGGAAGAGCAGGGTGGCCGAGAGCGCTCCGGCAAGCTGGGCTGCGATAAAGGCTGGCACATCGATGGGGCGGATACCGGAGAAGGTATTGGTGAGGGCGCGGGCGAGGGTGACGGCAGGGTTGGCGAAGGATGTGGAAGCGGTGAACCAGTAGGCCGAGGTGATGTAGGCGCCGACTGCGAAGGCGGTGCAGGGATTTATCCCACCCAAGCTTCGCGTGGGTGGGGCACCCGTTTCTTCCCTGTGTAACCGTGTGCAGCCGAAGATGACGGCTAAGAGGCCGAAGGTGGCGACGAACTCGCTGAAGGCCTGGGCGGGGCCGCTGCGCATGTGTACGGAGAGAGAAAAGATGGGCGTGCCGAACATGAGGTGTGCGGCGGCGACTCCAGCAAAGGCACCGGCAAGTTGCGCGGCGATGTATGCAGGGGCTTCAGGCCAGGGAAGCGCGCCGGAGAGGGATTCGGCGAGAGAGACGGCGGGGTTGAGATGCGCTCCGGAGATGGGGCCGAGGGCGAGGATGAGCGCGATGAGTGCGGCCCCGGTGGCGATGGTGTTGGCGAGGAGCGCGAGGGCTGTGTCGCCGGCGGCGAGGCGCTCCGCCATAATGCCGGAGCCGACGACTGCGGCGAGCAGGAAGAGTGTGCCGAGAAATTCCGCGGCGAGGCGGCGGGTGAGAGTGGCGCTCATGACTGGCCGATCTGGTCGAGCTCGCGCTTGAGAGCGAGTTGGTCGAGCGTGGTGAGAGGCAGAGCGAGAAAGAGACTGATTCGGCGGTCGAGAATGATGAAGGCATCACGGAAGGCGCGGGCGATCTCTTCCGGCGTACCGTGGACAGCGGCGGGGTCGGGGACGCCCCAGTGCGCGGTCATGGGTTGTCCGGGCCAGAAGGGGCACGGCTCGTTGGCGGCGTTGTCGCAGACGGTGAAGACGAAGTCCATGCGAGGAGAGTTGGGGACGGCGAACTCGTTCCACGATTTGCTGCGGGCGAAGCCGATAGGGATGCCGGCGGCGCGGAGTTGCGCGAGGGCCTCCGGGCGCGGAGAGCCGGAGGGATGCGAGCCGGCGCTGTAGGCGATGAAGCGTGGCGCACCGTTGTGGTTGAGGATGCCCTCGGCCATGATGGAGCGGGCTGAGTTTCCGGTGCAGAGAAAGAGGACGTTTGCGTGCTGCATATATTCGGTAAAGCAAATATATTTTGAGAGCAATATATCTGTCAACGCATATATATTTGCGTTATGGGGTCTTCGACGAGGACAGATTTGCCGCAACTGTTTGCTGCGCTGGCGGACTCAACACGGCTGCGGCTGCTGAACCTGATGAATGGCCGCGAGGTGTGTGTGTGTCACTTTGTGGAGATTCTGAAGCAGAGCCAGCCGAAGATATCGCGACACCTGGCGTACCTGCGCCGGGCGGGCCTGGTGAGCGCGCGGCGGGACGGCACTTGGATGCACTACAGCATTGCGTGGCCGAAGGATGCGGCTGCGCGCACGGTGCTGAAAACGGCGCTGCGATCGCTGGAGGCGGACAGGGGGATGTCCGGAGAGCAGGCGCGGCTGAAGAAGGTGTGCTGCGAGCCGGGTGAGTTGGTAAAGTTGGGAGATGTCCAGGGCAGGCGCTGAACGCACTGCCCTGACGTTGCGTCGTATTCCGATTATGGTTCGGAGTAATAGATGGCGCGGGTGCGGGCAGTGAGGCCGGGCTGCGACACTTTGACCTGCAGGGTGTGGAGATCGTCGCGGCGCTCGTCTGGCGGCGGGTCGAATGTAAGGTCATAGTAGGCGGTGAGGTCGGCGAGGCATTGCTGCAACTGGCTTGCTAGGTCGTAGCTGCCGGTTAGTGCCTGTCCTCCGCTTTGCACGGATAGCACCTGCAGGGCGGTATCGGCAGGAACGGCTTGGGTTGATTTGGCGGCGCCTTTCACAAAGACTTCGTAGTCACGCTGATGGACGCCCTGATCGACGCCGGCGGGGTTGACGGTGTAGAAAGTGACCTCTTCGCGCTGCATCTGCGTGGTCATGACGATGGCCTGACGGTAGAGCTGCTGCTGCTGATGATCATCGTAGTTGTAGTTCGGATCGGAGACGAGCGGCCATCCGGGCGAGAGCCAGAGGACGATTTTGCGGCCGGGCAGCGATGCAAGCTTTGCTCCGAGGCGTTGTGCCGCGACCAGGCAGCGGTGGGCGCGGTCGGCGTCATTGCTGGCACCGGTGTTTGCGAGCTTAACGCCGGTGCCGAGATTGATCTGGGTGAATGCGGTGCTGAGGAGATTGCCGTCGCGCGTAGGGTTCTCTCCCATGGCGACTCCATCCTCCTGGAGGACGCCGAGATAGGTGGGAAATGCGAGGTGTCCGCCGTTGGCTTTTAAGAATTTGACGACCTCGGCCCGCTCAACGGAGAGGTTATCGGTCGTCGCGTTGACGGTGTCGATCACCAGGACGACTTCGACGGGCGCATTCGCTCCGCTGACTTCGGTGAACCCGGTGATGGGCACAGGAGTCTTGTTGTCGAAGAGCGTGAAGTCCTGCTGATGAAGGCCGGCGACGGGAGGACCGGACTTCGGGGTGACGACTACATGGAGAACCATGTGGCCGGAGGCCGGAGCGGCAGGTGGCGTGGCGGATTGGGCCGCGAGTGCGATTGGAAAAATCGCAGAGGCGATGGCGATGAAGCGGTGACAAGTGCGGACGTGCATGACTCCTCCTGGTCCGTTGAGAGCGAGCTGTTATGGGTTTGTTAAGACAGGAGGATTTTACGCAGAAGAGGATAGATGGCAAGTGGGAGCTATGGTGCCCAGCAATGGACGAAGGAGGTTCCTGCTCTGGTCTCCACTTTAAGGCTGCTGGCGCTTGCCGGCAGGACGACGGCCTGGCCGGGCAGAGCTTCGATTGCGTGCTGTGAGGCGGAGATGACGCTTACGGAGCAGGTGAGGGCGACGATGCAGCCAGGACGGTCTGTGTTAATGATGACTTCGGAGTTGGTGCAGAGGTCGTAGCGGTCGACAGTGAAGTATTGCTGCTGGATGAGGCGGATGAATTCGGAGCCGGATGCGGTGCGGAGTTTTTGCGGTGGGACTTTGCCGGCGGCGGTGTGATTCTTCATCACACGAAGCGCATCGTTGATGTGGAGCTCGCGCGGGCGGCCGTAGTCGTACATGCGGAAGGTGATGTCGCAGGTTTGCTGGGTTTCGAGCAGGACGACACCTGGGCCGATGGCGTGGATGGTGCCGGCATCGACAAAGACCATGTCGCCGGGGGTGACAGGCAGCCAGTTGAGAAGATCTTCGAGGGTACCGGCGGAGATGGCGGAGCGGAGGGCGTCGGGGGTGATCTGCTCCGGGGTAAGGGCGGGCTTCAACCCAAGTGCGATCTGGGCGCCGGGTTCGGCGGAGAGGACGTACCAGCACTCGGTCTTGCCACGTGGCTGGCCCATGGCCTGTGCGTGCGCGTCGTCGGGGTGGACCTGTACGGACAGCTTTTCAGCAGGGAAGAGCAGCTTGATGAGGAGGGGAAATTCAGCCGGCGTCGCTTGTGCTCCGAGAAGTTCTGCGGCGTGCGAGGCAGCGATGGAGGCGAGCGTCTGGCCGGCGAGTGGGCCGGTTTCAACGGTACATTGCGAGCCGGTGAGCCAAGCCTCTCCGATGGGTTCGGTAGTGCCGGTCTGCGCGGCGGAGTACCAGGGGCTGAGCGAGTGCCGGCCCCAGGGACGCGGGCTGAACCACGGCTTGAGGCGGAACGGCGCAAGCGCGCTCTGGTGCGGCAGATCCATTCGTCGGCGAAACTCCTGATGAAGATTGTTCCATATGCGCTCGCAGTCAAATGGAAATTGATACCAAAGTGGTACGCACGCGGCTGCCGTGCGAGGGGCGATTACAAAAGTCTTACAGTGCGCGGACGCGCGGACTGCTAGCGTGAAAGATGTTCCGGCGCGCGACGCCGACGAGAGTTGACAAGACTGAAGTAACGAGGCCCTCCCGAACATGTCACCTGTAGCGATTGAAGAGACCGAAGCAGCCCTTCCCGCATCCCCCGCTCCCACAAAGGTCATCACCCCGGCTGAGATTGAAGCCGCGCGTAAACTCGCCGCCGAGGTGGCGCTGAAGGTGAAGCAGGACCTGCGCATGGGGCGCGAACACCAGGAAGGGCGCGTCAACTGGATCACGGCGATTGTGATGGGCCTGTTCCATGTTGGCGCGATTGCAGCGCTGTTCTTCTTCTCATGGAAGAACCTCGCGGTGGCGATGATCACCTACTTCTTCGCGATCAATGTGGGCATCGGCATGGCGTACCACCGGCTGCTGACGCATCGCGGCTACAAGACCAAGCGGTGGATCGAGTACTTCGTCACAGCGTGCGGCACCATGGCGCTTGAGGGCGGACCGATCTTCTGGGTGGCCACGCACCGCGTGCATCATCAGAACTCCGACCATGAGGGCGATCCGCACACGCCGCATGACGGCACATGGTGGGCGCATGCCGGATGGATCATCAGCGGACGCGCGCTGCACTCGGAGACTGCGCTGCTGGGCCGGTACGCTCCGGACCTTACACGCGACAAGGGCCATGTTTGGCTGTCGAAGTTTCACTGGGTGCCGATTACGGTTGTTGGATTTGCGCAGATTGCCCTCGGCGCGGCGCTGGCTGCACCGGGACATCGCCTGATGGGCGGCATCAGCATGATGCTGTGGGGAACGTTCCTGCGCACGGTGATTGGCCTGCATGCGACGTGGCTGGTGAACTCGGCGACGCACATGTTCGGCTCGCGGCGGTTTGAGACGAAGGACGACTCGCGCAACTCGTGGTGGGTGGCGATCCTGACGGGCGGCGAGGGCTGGCACAACAACCACCACGCACACCCGGTGAGCGCGCGGCACGGGCTGGCGTGGTATGAGTTCGACCTGAACTACTGCGGCATCTGGCTACTGGGCAAACTGGGCCTTGCGGAGAAGATCCAGATCGCTAAGTATGATCCGGCAGACCCAAAGCCTGCAGGGATGTAGCCCGCAAGGGACTAGGGTCTAGTTGCTAGGGACTAGGCAAGTGAAGAGAGTCGCCGATGAGGCGGCTCTTTTTATTTGCGCGTCAGACGATACCTCTGGCAGGTTAAGAGCTTTCTCGACGAGTTCGCCGGCGCTGACTAGATCAACCTCGCGGACCTCGACGAGGAAGGCATCTTCCGTCGCGGCACTCCCGTCGGGATTGGCGGTGATGCGGTTCCAGACTTTGGCATCGGTGAGGACGCGGGCGACGTCTTCGGCATCAGAACGCTGGGCGAACTGGCCCACGATGGCGACGGTGCCGTCGTCGACAGGAGCATCGGGTTCCTCGACTTCGTCCAGCGGAAAGAGGCCCATCTTTTCACGGAGCTTATTCACGGCCTGGTCCTTATCACGTTCATTCACGATCAATTGCAGTGCGATGGGTCTGCTACCGTAGTACGAACTACGGCCCTCAGTCTCGGACAGGTCTCTCACTTCAACATCGATGCCGGATTCATCCAGAACATCGCAGGCACGGCTTGCATCTATGGCGTCGTTGAAGGTGATGAGCGCGACCTTGCCCTTTTCGATAGGCGTGCCAGATTGAGGTTTCTGTGAAGAAGCTTGCTGGAAGGCCGCAAAAGGACTATCTGCTCTATCTGCCAATGCGCTGTTTTCTGAATTGTTGGTGTTGCCGGGCCACGCGCGTTCAATGCCGCGAGTATTTAGTTCGGCATGAACGACCTCCTGCGCTATGGGTGTGAGGTCATCCAGACGCACGACGGCGTCGAGCAACTCCTGGTCAGACACCTGTTGGTAGTGACGGATGAGCCGCGAGCGGATCTCTGAGTCGAGTTCGTAGGCCATGCGGTGCAGAGTATCACTTGATTGAACGGAGGCTCTTTTATTGTTTTGAGCTGGTCGATAAGCTCCGCAACTATACTTGCAACGACATGAACGTAACGCGCCGTCGCGGAGCCATTGCACTCGCCATCACGCTGGGAGTGCTGATTATTGGCGGCATCGTTGCGCTTTCCATTCCCTGGATCATTGCCAATGAGAGGCGTTTCTGGCTGACACTGCTCGGCGTCATTGTCTTCTTTCTGGTGCTGGCCGGAGTGGTGCTGAATACGGTGTTTCTGGTGCGCGAGGTGCGGCGCAATGAGCGGCAGGACTCATTCCTGAATGCGGTGACTCATGAACTAAAGACGCCGATTGCCTCGATCCGGCTGTACCTGGAGACGCTGCAGCGGCGCGAACTGCCGGAGGCGCAGCGGCAGGAGTTCTACCGGATTATGCTGGCCGACTCCGGCAGGTTGCTGACGACGGTGGAGCAGGTGCTGAAGGCGGGTGAGCTGACGCACCGCGCGCGGCGCAATGCGGAACGCACGTTGATAGAGCTGGCGCCGCTGGTGGCCGAGTGCGTGGCGATTGTGCGGGAGCGCAATCATCTGGTGGAGGACGCGATCCGGCTGGAGCCGGTGCCGGGTGAGGTGCGGCTGCATGTGCGGGCGATTCCCGAGGACCTGCGCACGGCGGTGCTGAACATACTGGACAATTCGGTGAAGTATTCGCCGAACGGCGTACACGTGACATGCTCGATTGCGATCGTGAACTACACGCAGGTGGCGCTGAGCGTGGCTGACAAAGGTGTGGGCCTGGAGACCAACGACCTAAAGCGCATCTTCAAGCGCTTCTACCGCGTGCCGGGGCGGATCGCAATGCGGGTGAAGGGAACGGGCATTGGGTTGTTTCTGGTGCGGACGATTGCGCGTCAGCATGGTGGCGACGTTACCGCGGCGAGTGCGGGGCCGAACCTGGGCACGACGATCAAGCTAACGCTGCCGCTGGCCTCCAGCACTTAGAAGGTCAAGGAGTAGAATTCACGTCATGGCAACGCAGATCACCATTGTGGATTCGCCGGATACGTTGCACCTCTCCGATGAGGCGCAGGCGGCGCTGCGTTTACAGCCGGGATCGCGGATCGCGGTTACGGTCGAGGGCGGCAAGGTCACTTTGGAATCTGCGGACCAAGTTCAGCCCGCCGTAAACGGACTGGATCGGCTCTTCGGCATGTTCGCCTCTATGCCGGGCCTGGAAGAAGACCTGAAGGAATGGCGCCGCCAGGACAAATGGTGACATACGTTCTAGATGCTAGCGCTCTGGTGCGCTTTCTGGATGGCAAAGATGGCGCTGAGCGGGTAAAGAACATCTTTGCTGACGCGGCAAACGCAGAATGTAAAGTCGTAATCTCCGCGGTGAATTGGGGAGAGGTCACCGGAGTGGTTGCAAAGCGTCATGGAAGGGCGCTGGCGGATGGTTTACATGCGGAACTGGCTCCGTATGGCCTTGAAGTTGTTCCAGTAACGGCAGAGCGCGCCCATCGTGCCAGCTATATCAAGCTGGAACTAGGAATTCCTTTTGCGGATTGCTTTGCAGTGGAGCTGGCTTCAGCTTCAGAACGAGTCCTGGTAACGGCCGATTTCGATTTCAAACCTGCGGCAGACAGTATCTCTGTCGAATTTCTGCCTGCAATAAGCAGGCTCTGATGCCAACGATGCCCGAGCCGCTGATCGCGCTGGTGGAAGACGAGGAGCACCTCGCACAGGGGTTGCTCTACAACCTTGAGGCCGAAGGTTACCGCGCGCACCATGAGGCGGACGGCGATGCCGCGCTGAAGTGGCTGATGGCGGCGACTGCTCCGGGCGGAGATGCGCCGGCGGTGGTGGTGCTGGACTGCATGCTGCCGGGCGCGGACGGGTTTGCGATTACACGCGCGCTACGCGAGGCCGGGCGCTATACGCCGATCCTGATGCTGACGGCGCGCTCGCGGCCGCAGGACATATTAGAGGGGCTGGAGGCCGGCGCGGATGACTACCTGCCCAAGCCATTCGACCTGTCGATCCTGCTGGTGCGCATCAAGGCGCTGTTGCGGCGCACGGGGTGGGCGGCGGCACAGGCGGAGTCCGCACCGACCGCGGGGCCGAAGGATGTGACGGAAGCTGGTGCGGCGGGTGCGGTGGAGAGCTATAGCTTCAGCGGGCGGACGATCCGGTTCGATGCGCTGGAGCTGATTGCGCCGGGGCGGACGACGCACCTGACGGTGATGGAGGCGGACCTACTGCGTTATCTGACGGAGCGCGAAGGAAAGATTATCCCGCGCGCGGAGATTCTGGAGCAGGTGTGGCGGGTGCATGCGGATACGGACACGCGGGCGATCGACAACTTTATTGTGCGGCTGCGGCGATACATCGAGGATGACCCAGGCAATCCGCGGCATCTGACGACGGTGCGCGGGGTGGGCTACCGGTTTGTGGCTGAGCCGAAGGGCTGAGTTTGCGCAGGGCGAAATTCGCGAAAATTCCATCTTTCTTATCGCTGCGTCTGAGGAGTAGACTAGGCCCGCCAAGGCCAGAGAAGCCCTGACAGATGGAGGCCGTTATGTCGCGATGCACGCTGCGCCGTATCTTTACCGTCCTCATTTATGCGGGGGTGGGGCTGTTCCTGTATCCGTATCTGACGGGCCGACTGTCGAGCGGCATTCTTTATCTGGTCGTGGGCATCGGCATAGCAGTCGGGGCAGGGATTCTGCGCTGCGTGTGCATTGAGGGCGATTGCGCGGAGCGCGAGGCGCGGGCATCGATTGAGTCGACGATGCCGCCGTCAGGGCCGCATGAGGCTTCGCGGCCGTAAGCCGAAATCTTAAAAGCACAAGAAATGTTGGGGCAAAGTTCCTCCGGCGTCAGGCGCCGAGGAGCCAGTCGTACTGCGCTTCAGTGA
>Ga0207694_10003932_pt1 | contig 11724 bp, 13 predicted proteins | sample KBSC34metaG_FD_184353 | JGI IMG/M metagenome (GOLD analysis project Ga0207694, IMG submission 184353) | Corn rhizosphere microbial communities from Kellogg Biological Station, Michigan, USA - KBS C3-4 metaG (SPAdes) (version 2) | ecosystem: Host-associated > Plants > Roots > Rhizosphere > Soil...
CGCGCCCTATACCGGCGGGCCGTTCAGCCATATGGACACGGTCGGCATCGGCCATGTCGTGGCCGTTCTGGAGCGGCTGGCCGCCACGCATGGCGAGCGCTTCGCGCCGACCGCACAGTTGCTGGACATGGCGGCAAGCGGCGCGACCTTCTATCGCCCCGTTTCATCTCGCGCCGCAGCGTGAATGGGCTGTAAATCGCTGCCCCACTAGTTTAGGTCTTCCCGGATATCTCCGGGGAGACCTTATTTTTATGAGCGAAATGCCGACGGTTCTGGTCACGGGCGGAGCGGGCTATATCGGTAGCCATGCCGTATTGGCGCTGCGCGACGCTGGCTATGGCGTGGTCGTGATCGACAATCTGGTGACGGGATTCCGCTGGGCGGTGCCCGACGATGTGACCTTCGTCGAGGGCGACATTTCCGACCAGCCGCTGGTCCGGCAGACGCTGCGGGACCATGGCATAAAGGCGGTGATGCACTTTGCCGGATCAGTGGTGGTGCCTGAATCGGTCGAGAACCCGCTCAAATATTATCATAACAACAGCGCCAAGACCCGCGACCTGATCGAGAGCGTGGTCGCGGTGGGCGTGCCGCATTTCATCTTTTCCTCGACAGCGGCGACCTATGGCATTCCGGAAGAAAGCCCCGTCAAGGAAAGCACGCCGCAGCGACCGATCAACCCCTATGGCATGTCGAAGCTGATGACCGAATATATGCTGCGCGACGTCAGCGCGGCGCATGCGATGAACTTCTGCGCCCTGCGCTATTTCAATGTGGCCGGGGCCGATCCCGAAGGGCGCACCGGGCAATCGACCGCGGGGGCAACGCATCTGATCAAGGTGGCGGTCGAGGCCGCGCTGGGCAAGCGCAGCCATGTTTCGGTGTTCGGAACGGACTTTGATACGCCCGACGGGACCGGCGTGCGCGACTATATCCATGTCACCGATCTGGCGGCGGCGCATGTCCTGGCATTGGAGGCGTTGATGGCCAGACCGGAGCAGAATTACCTGCTCAACTGCGGCTATGGGCGCGGCTTCTCGGTGCTGGAGGTGCTGGACGCGGTCGACCGGGTGACGAACCTCAAGATCGACCGGCGGATGGAAGGACGCCGGGCGGGCGACCCGGATGCGCTGATCTCCGACAATCGGGCGATCATGGCCGAGTTTCCCTGGACGCCCCGGTTCGCCGATCTCGACCAGATCGTCACCCACGCCCTCGCCTGGGAGCGCAAGCTGACCGAGATTCGCGGCGAGTGAACGCCAAGTTCTGCCTGCGCCTTCCTTTCCACCGAGATTGAACAACATGCCTACCGAACATCTTTTCATTGAAGGCGCGCTGGCTGCAACGGACATGGCGCGGCGGATCGTCGCGCTTCTGGACGATGCCATAGCCAGGCGGGGCGTTGCGACCATCGCGCTGTCAGGCGGACGGTCGCCCCGGCCCGTGCTGGAGGCTCTTTCCGACACGACCCTGGATTGGGGCAAGGTGATCGTGACGCTGGTCGACGAACGCTGGGTCGCTCCTGACCATGCGGACAGCAATGAACGGTTGATCCGCGAAACGCTGTTGCGAGGAAAGGCTGCGGCGGCGCGTTTCGTGCCGATGAAGAACAATGCGGCGGACGCCTATGCGGGACAGGCGGAATGCGAGACCGCCTTTGCAAGCTTGCCCTGGCCGCTCGACATCGTACTGCTGGGCATGGGTGAGGATGGGCATACCGCTTCCTTGTTTCCCGATGCGAAGGAACTGGCGGAGGGGCTTTCCACCGACGCCCTGACGCTGGCGGTCACGCCGCCCGATGCCCCGCACCAGCGGATGTCGATGAGCGCGAGAGCCATTCTCGCGAGCCGGCATATCTTCCTCCAGATCGGCGGGCCGGCAAAGAAGGCGGTCTATGACCGGGCGCTGGCGGGCGGCCCCGTCGAGGAACTGCCGATCAGGCTCGCGCTATGCCAGCATGCCGTTTCGGTGGAGGTTTGGATTTCGGCCTGACATTCAGTCGCGCGGCTTGTGCCGGGAGATGAGATAACGCCAGACGCCAACGAGGTTGATCAGGAGCAGCGCTATATTCTGAAAGCCTATGCCTTCGCTGTCCTCCGAGAGAAAGCCCCAGCCGATCAGGGCGATGGAGGACGTCACGAACAGGACGAACGCCCAACCCGTGACGCGGCGACCAAGATTGAGGGAGACGATGAAGGCGGCAATGGTGGCGGCGCCTGCGCCATAATATTGTAGCGCATCGAGCATGGTTTCATTCATCCATCGCCAACGCAACAATTGTGACAAGGTTGCCGAGCGGATAAGAGGCGGCGCATGATTGCCCAGGTCGACCCTTTCCACGCCATCGCCATCAGCCGCGAAGCCCACAGGCTGGAGGCCGAAGGGCGATCCATCCTGCACATGGAGTTCGGGCAGCCTTCCACGGGTGCGCCCTCGGCTGCCATTGCGGCAGCCCATGCCGTGCTCGACACCGATCCCATGGGCTATTGGGAAAGCCCGGCGCTGAAGGAGCGGATCGCACGGCACTATCGCGAATATTATGGCGTGGCGGTGGAAGCGGAACAGATCCTGCTGACGTGCGGAGCGTCGCCGGGGCTGGTGCTGGCGCTGACCAGCCTGTTCGCGCCCGGTGCGCGGGTCGCGACGGCCCGGCCCGGCTATGTCGCGTATCGCAACACGTTGAAGGCGCTCTACCTGGAGCCGCTGGAGATCGACTGCGGATCCGCCGAACGATATCAGATCAGCGCAGCGGCGCTGGAGGCGCTGGATTCGGGGGTGGACGGAACGATTATCGCCAGCCCTGCCAATCCCACCGGGACCATCATTCCTGCCGATGAAATGGCACGGATAGCCGAGATTTGCCGGGCGCGCGCTATTCGCATCATTTCGGACGAGATCTACCATGGGCTGAACTATGGCGAACCTGCACGCTCGATGCTGGAGTTCACGCCGGATGCGGTCATCGTGAACAGTTTTTCCAAATATTTTTCCATGGCCGGGTGGCGGCTGGGCTGGGTGGTCTTTCCTCCCGATCTGATAGAAACAGCGCGGGCGCGCATGGGAAATCTGTTCCTGACGCCCCCTTCCCTGGCCCAGCATGCCGGATTGAAGGCCTTTGACTGCATCGATGAACTGGAGGTGCATGTCGCGACCTACCGACGCAATCGCGAATTGCTGCTCGCTGCCCTCCCCGCCCTGGGACTGAAGGAGATCGCTCCTCCTGACGGCGCCTTCTACATTTATGCGGATGTCGGCCATCTCACGAACGACAGCCTGTCCTTCTGCCAGAAACTGCTGCGCGAAACCGGGGTGGCGACGGCGCCGGGAATCGATTTCGACCCGGTCGACGGGCACCGGCACATCCGTTTCAGCTTCGCTGTATCCACAGACCGGGTGGAAGACGCCATCACCCGGATGATCCCCTGGTTCAGGGAACAGGGCGCAGCAAGGGATTGACCTGCCCGATCAAGGGAGAAAAATCAGCCAGACATGAATGAAGGTAACCTGCATCGAGCCGGCAGCCGGATGCCAGGATCCGAAAAAGATGGTGCGGGCGGTCGGAATCGAACCGACACTCCTTTCGGAACCGGATTTTGAGAGACCGGATATGCCCTATCCTTTGTGTATCCGGCAGTATCCGTTTTCCCGATAACCGATTGTCAGCACTAGCTTTTTTTCGGTTCTCAGAACACAAATACCTAGCCGGACGTACGCTACGGTTGGCTTTCTAGGTGCACCTATTTTGCACCTGAAATCCAACCTCAACGGAGGTTAGGAATGCCCAAAATCAAACTCACCAAGACTGCTGTCGACGCCGCAACCGCCCAGGAGCGCGATTACGAACTACGCGATACGACGATACCGGGGTTCCTTGTCAAGGTCACCCCGACCGGCCGCAAGATATTCATGGTCGCCTATGTCGCGCACAACGGACAGCGCCGAAAGCCCGCTATAGGCCGCTACGGTGAGATCACCGTCGAGCAGGCCCGCGGGATCGCCCAGGACTGGCTGGCCGAAGTCCGCCGCGGCGTCGATCCCAGCGCCGAGCGAGCGATCGCCCGGCAGGCGCCTACGGTCAAAGAGCTCTTCGACCGGTTCATCAGCGACTATTCGGAGAGCCGCAATAAGCCATCCACGGTCGAGTCGAACCGCGGGTACGGCAGGCGCTACATCATCCCGGTGCTCGGCCAGCTGAAGGTGCCCGACGTCACCCGCGCCGACATCTCAAACCTAATGAAGAAGATGTCGAAGAAGCCGACGAACGCGAACCGCGTCCTCGCCGCCGTGCGGAAGATGTTCAACATGGCCGAGGTCTGGGGCATGCGCCCCGACGGGTCGAACCCTTGCCGCCACGTCCCGAAGTACCCGGAACGGGGAAAGACCCGGCTGATCACCGACACCGAGATGAAGAAGCTCTTCGCCTACCTCGCGCGCGCCGAGGCGGAAGGGCTTGAGCATCCCTTCATCCTCCTCGCGATCCGGCTCCAGTTCGAATTCGCCGCGCGCATGTCGGAGATCTTGCAGCTCGAATGGTCGTGGATCGATTACGATAATCGGCGCGTCGTTTGGCCCGATAGCAAGACCGGCGGCATGTCCAAACCGATGAGCGCCGAAGCGCAACGCCTCTTCGAGACCGCTCCCCTCCTTGAGGAGTCACCGTTCGTCTGCCCGTCCGTATTCGATCCCAACCTGCCGATGTCGAAGCACACTTATTACCAGGGCTGGCGGCGCATCCTCGAACGCGCCGGGCTCCCGCACATCGGAACGCATGGCATTCGCCATCGCTCGGCGACCGACATCGCCAACTCCGGCGTTCCCGTAAAGGTCGGCATGGCGCTCACCGCCCACAAGACGGTGACCATGTTCATGAAGTACGTGCACACCGAGGACGATCCCGTGCGAGCTGCGGCCGAAGCGGTGAACCAGCGGCGGCAGGCGCTGCTTGGTGGTCAACCGGCGAGCCCGGCTCCAATCCCTACGCCGTCGCCGGTTGTGGAGGCGCCTTCCGTGGCGCCTGAAGTCGAGGCGATCGAGTCGGTGCTGACGGCGGCCGGCAAACCCCTCGGTTACGAAGACGGCCAGTATGCGTCCCGCACCAAGCTCGGAAACTATCGGCCGTTCCGTCATCGCTCCGGCGAAAACCGCGCCGTCCCTCCTGGCACCAAACGCGACGAGGCGAAGGAGGCGAGCCATGCGTAAGGACGCCAACCAACAGCGCCGCTGGCCTACGGCGGACATCCTGCGTCGAGCTAGGTTCGTTGATGACGCTGGGCCGATCCGGTTCGTCGATACCGAGGCGGCAGCTCGCTACCTCGCCCTCGAAGCGCATACGCTGGAGTGCTACCGATCCCTTGGCGGTGGACCCATTTTCCACAAGTTCGGGAAATGGGTCCGCTACGCGGTCGATGATCTCGATGCGTGGGCCGAGAGTTGCCGTCGCGCGACCACCGCATCGCCGACCGCTCCGCGCAGCCTTCCCCTTGACCGGACATAGCTCGGAGGCTATATGACTTGGGAAGTCATTTTGTACGCCGCCTTCGAGGACGAGCTACGAACGTTCGATCCTAGCGTCCAAGACGCCTTGATCGTGGTTGCCAGGCTGCTCGCCGATTTCGGTCCGCAGCTCGGTCGACCACATGTCGATACACTCAAGGGTTCGAGACACGCCAATATGAAGGAGCTGCGCTTCGAAGCGGCCGATGGCGAATGGCGAGCAGCCTTCGCCTTCGATCCTGAGAGGCAAGCCATCGTATTGGTGGCAGGCGACAAATCGGGCGGGAGCCAGAAGCGCTTTTACAAGCGGCTCATCGCCAAAGCGGATTTCAGGTTTTCCGATCATGTGGAAAGCCTGAAATCAGGAAGGAAGGATATTTAGCATGGCCCGCAGCCTGAACGATTTCATTGCCGAGTTGCCGCCCGAGCGCCAGGCCGAGATCGAGGCCCGCTATCAGGTGCTGAAGCAAGAGGTTGAGGGCCTGCGCGAGATGCGTCAGATCGCGGGGAAGGCTCAGGAGGACATCGCCACGGCGCTGAACATAAAGCAGCCGTCGGTCTCGAAGATCGAAAAGCAGGCTGACATGTACCTGTCGACCCTGCGCAGCTACGTCGAGGCGATCGGCGGGAAACTCGAACTGACCGTGAAGCTGCCCGGCCGGCCAGCCCTTCGGCTCCAGGGTCTCAGCGATGGAACCGTCTCGGAGGACAGGCCGACGCGCACTGTCGCGCGGCGTCGCAAACATGCCTAGAACCGATGGCTGAAGTGCACCCTGACACGCAGGGCGAGGAGCATCGCTTTTTTGAACGTATGTCTCGCGAGCGATTTGACGCGCTCGTCCTATGGGGCATGCCGCAGCAGATGCGCGATGACACACTGAGCGCTTCACATTGGTCGGCTGACGACGAACGGGTGATCGCTGGCGTTTTCCACGTCATCGCAACCAAGGAATTCATGTGCATCGCCTTTGCGCGAGACACAGACGGCCGATATCGGCCTTTCCAACGATCTCACTTTCTGCCCAGCGCCCGCGCGGGCGAACTTGCTATCAGGCGGGATTTCGGCCGCGACTTGCTGACCGCTCAACCGGACTATCCGGCGGACACCGCCCGGCCGAAGGGTATCAATCTGTTTGAGACCCTGGGTAACATTGGCCGACATCACGACGCCTACGTCATGCTGCGCGATGGCTTCAACCAGGGAGCAGCGCGCGCATTACTCGAAGAGGTTTCGCGTTGGGTCCCCGACCTAGACGGCAACCTCGTTCGAGATTTCCAAACCAGCGGCTACAGCGCGCGCATTTGGGAGCTTTATCTGTGGGCCACGCTCCGGGCACTGAACTTCGATATGGACTATGCCCACGCGGCCCCAGACTTTTGCATCAGGAAAGGCGGAAAGACGGTCTTCATCGAGGCGACGACGGTGAACGCGGAGGACACCTTCAGCTCGGCGATAGGCGCTGGCCCACCGGATGCACCGGAGCAACTCTGGGCGTTCCTCGAGAACCAAATGCCACAGAAGTTCGGATCGCCTCTCTTCTCCAAAATGCAGAAGCGCTACTGGGACAAGCCCCATGTCGTGGGTCATCCGTTTCTGCTGGCAATTGCCGATTTCCATGCGCCAGCGTCAATGCGCTGGTCCCACGCCGCCCTGCCGTTCTATCTCTATGGTCTGCGGTTGGTGACAACCGTCGACGCGGAAAACCAGCTCGTTGACCTCTTCGTGCCAGGCTCCGATCATGTCGTAGGCGGCAAGGTCGTGCCCACGAATTTCTTTGCGCAGCCGCAGGCGGAGAACATATCCGGCGTGTTATTCTCGAACGCCGGGACGATCGTCAAATTCAGCCGCATGGGGACCCGCGCGGGGTTCGGTGACCCATGGGTCAGTTTGGTTCGAAAGGGCGTATTGATCGATCCGGCGATCGGCATGAACAGCGCCGTTGAGTTCAACATTGACGTCGAGAGCCCGGACTATTCGGAGGGGTGGGCCGATGAAATCATACTCTTCCACAATCCGCGAGCGCACCATCCCGTAGACGAGGCGCTATTCCCGGGCATAACCCACGTGCACCTCCACGACGGGGAGTACGTTGTCCGAGGGCCGTCGATATGACGGTCCTGCAATCATCGACCACCTCCTACGACTTCCAGCGCCGTCAGAATGGCCGTCCGACTTGGTTAGACACGTCCGTCGAGAACGACGCCGACGAACCTGTGTACTTTACCGCTGGCACCTAATTGCAATCCGAGGTGCGCTCAGAACGCGCCTTCGGCGCATTCCGCTTGGTTCGGCGATTCGTCAGCGGTTCAATGAGCTACCGCGGCGGCGCCCGGAGAATCTGATGCAGCCTTTGCGCCAGCGGGCTTGGAATTGAAATTGAGATTTACGCTGCCGCAAGTGCAGCGAAGTCCTGCCTTGTTGCCTCTCTCGGGCGTGATCGACAGCATTTCCTCGCAAGTCGGGCAAGAGAAATGAGAAATGAGCGCGCGGAACGCCGCAACGACCGGTACGAAGTCACCTTTCTCCAGATCCGCCCAGGCATTGTAGTGCACCGCCTTGTTGATCTGCCATTGCTCGACATTGGTCGTGGCTTTCGATGCGGTGAAGGGCGCTTCCAGCAAAGCGATTGCCTGAACCACATCGGACTGCCCCCACGAATTGGCGGCCACCTTTGCCAGCTTGAAAGCGCCACCGAGTGCGCTGATCGCCGCTGGCAGGGTGTCGCCAAGCATGAACTCGCCATCCCCGCGAAATTCGACTGTGGCTCGGAGACGGTGGCTTGCCTCGCCGCCGAAATATTCGAGATAACGCCGGAGCGCGGCGGCGGCAGCGCTCACGTCATTCTTAGACAGATGATCCTCAATCTCGTCCCATACCGAACTTGTCGTCCACTCGGCCGGTCCAGTCTCCACCGTCCAAGTCCGGAACTGCGCGGCATTCTTGCTCTTGATGATGCCTTCCGACTTCATGTGGCGCAGCCACACCTCGTCATGGGTCGTGAAGATGAACTGAGTATCAGGGAAACGCGTTTTCAATAGTGCACACACTTCCCTTCGATGTCCCTTGTCGACGGACATTAACACGTCGTCGAGAACGGCGAAGGTGAAGCCCTTGCCAAGAAGGTGGCCCATCAACGCTAGATATAGGCACAGCCCCATACCGTCCTGATGGCCCTCGCTGTGATAGGCGCCCGGCGGGAATCGCCCGCGCCCATAGAAATCGACATCGAAGCCGAGCTTGCCGATCGACGGTAGAAGATGCGCGGTAAAGTCGCTTTCATCGTCCTTGTTGATCAGACGATAATAGTCGGCGAAGGCCTCTTGGACTTCGTGGTAGATGGTTTCAAGCGCCTTGGTCGTGGTGTCGCCAAAGATCTTGAAGACCAGCGCGGCGCGTTCCGCGCGCGCCTTTCCGGACGCATGTCGCTTTCGAGCAGTACGATACTGATCCAAACGCTCCTGCCCAATGGTCAGAAAAGCGCGGGCTGCGTCCTGGGCGGTTGGTTCCGGAATCGCAACAACCGCTGCGTCAAGCTCGTTGAGGGCGGTGGTCAGATCGGGCAGTTCCTGCACGACCTTCAGCACCGCAACGCTGTCGTCGAGCGGCAGAAATTTCTGCAACTGGTCGTATCGTCCGCGCAGCGTCTGCTTTGCCGCGCTCAACGTCTTCATATCGAGCGGGTTGCTGAACAGCGGACCATATTCAATCACCTTGGCCATTGCGGTTCCGGCCGCGTAGATCGCGTCGGTGATTGGCGCGACCTTACCTTCCAGCGTCTTGCGCAGCGCGGCCACATCTTCGAGGTGGGTAAGCTTTTCGCGAAGATGGGTTTCAAATCCTGCGGCTTCGAATGGCTTGTCACAGACAGGGCAAGTCTCGTCGTCATACAGTTCGAGCGCGCCGTTCAGCAGCGCCTCCAGCTTGACACCGTTCACCACTGCGGGATCGGCAGCGAGACTCTCGACGTCAGCAAGCAGGGCGGCGGCTTTTGCGGCGATATCTTTTTCGGCCAGCACAACCAGCGCGGTTTTCAGGGTGTCGATGTCGGCAAGTGCCTGAGCCTTGGGAACGCGTTGCGTCGTTGTCGTGGCCCCCGCCGTCGCCAATCCGTCGATCAGCGACGTCGTGGGGGTCAGATCATCGAGCGCTGGAACGCCAAGCTTCTGGCGATGCGGATTGACGTTCGTCAGTATACCGGTCTTGGTGAGTTGCGTGGTGCCAAGCGCGTCGTTGAGCTGGGTCACCGCGTCCTTTTCCGCGCGATCTAGCGGCGCGAGTTCCTTCGAATAAGCGTTGGCGATTTTCTGAAGAACGACGCGGAGTTTCTCGACGTCGTTGAGACGGAGCAGCGCCTGGACCTCGCGAGCACGGTCGCCCGGCTTTGAGATGACATAGCGGATGAGTTCGCGACGGGACAACACGAACTCGGGATGCAGTTGAACTGCCTCCAGTGCTGCGAGGATGTCGGGATCGGCCGGCGTAATCAGGGGCGTCCCGGCGGTCTTTACGACACGGTGGATGGTGGCTTTCTTCCCTTTCAACGACGGGATCGTGACATCGAGCGTCACCATCGACTGCTCCGGCTTGTTCCGAAAATCGACATGGGGTCCGTGCTGTTTCACGGAAAGATCGCCAGTGCCTTCACCCGACAGTCGCGAAATCGTACCAGTGAGGGCGAATTCGATAGCATCGACGATGCCGCTCTTGCCGGTGCCGTTCGGTCCGCACGCTGCGAAATTTTGGCCGCCCATGACAAGTTCCAGGTCGCGGATGCCCCGGAATTCCTTGATTGTGATTTTCTCGATGCGGATCATGGCGCGTCGGGAAAAAGAACGGCGCGAACGGCCGGCTCGGCGAATACGCCGTCGTCCAGCACGAGCTTCTTCAGATTGGCCGCGATATCGGCAAGGTCGTCAGTCGTGGCCAGCTCATCAAAGAAGGTGTTCAATACTGCGCTAGCGACCGTGCCGACTTTTTCTTCGGAATCAGAACTATTTTCTGTCGTGTCCATTTCCTGCATATCCCCCGCTGCATCGAAGATAGCAAAAACGCGAGATTCAACAAGAACGGAAACAGGCGCTGCCCGAGAACGCGTTAGAACTCCATAGGGGGGTTATTCGGCCCCGACCCTCGGACGGTTTTTAAGATTGATTTGATGTGCTCGGCCGACAGGGAAACCCGATCGTACCAGTTTACAGCCCAACCCCCGCCGCCTGGTGGCCTAAAGTCTGCAGGAAAGACGTCGGGCCAGCTTCCATATAATTTTAGCCCCCAGCGGTCATTGGCGTGCTTCAGAAGGTTCGTGAGATCGCGCACCATATGCAGGTCGGGATCGATCGGGTAACCCATCGCAAGGACAAGCCGCGCGAGATCGTCATGCTTCTCGTTTTTTCGGTTCGTCCACTGCAACGCTGATCGTTCCCAGTGGTGGTAGATGGCGACGGCGTAAGCCTTTCGCATCGACATAAGCGCCTCTTCAGCGACGAAGATGGTCCCTTGCAGCAACTGATCTTGCGACCAGATCAGGACGCCTTCCTCATCCCGTTCTTCGGTTGGCGCACCGCCATTCTCGACGTGCCGGGCATAATCATAGAAGGCCGCCTTCTTGCGGTTGATCTCTTGCGTAATGCCGCTCACTGCGGCCGCATAGCCTTGCTCGATCGTATTGAGACCGTCCTCGAAGGTGAAAGCATGAGCGTTGAAATGGAGCGCGACCATGAGCCGATTATAGGGAGCGCAGACTGATTGGCCATGATGCGCCTTGACTCTTATAGGCATAGGAGAACAAATAGAGAACATGATGAGCCCCATGCCCCAGGAGGTTAACGGCGAACGTGCGGCCCGAGCCCGCGATAGAATCCTTGCGCGCGCAGATCGAGAAGATCGAGGGCAGAAGCCAGCGCGTGAAATCGGTGCTTCCGTTCGGAATTGCCGATGTGGACTCACGACTCCCCGGCGAAGGCCTGGCGCTCGGCGCGCTGCACGAGATTGCTGGCGGCGGTAACGGCGCGATTGACGGTGCCGCCGCCGCGCTCTTCGCCGCCGGCATCGCTGCGCGCACCAAGGGCAAGGTGCTGTGGTGCCTCACACGTCCCGACCTCTTCGCTCCGGCGCTGGCGCAAGCCGGCCTCCCGCCAGACCGCGTGATCTATGTCGAGGCCGGCGACGACAAGACCGTCCTGGCCTGCGTTGAAGAAGGCCTGCGACATGGTGGCCTGGGGGCCGTCGTT
>Ga0207694_10003934_pt1 | contig 11722 bp, 7 predicted proteins | sample KBSC34metaG_FD_184353 | JGI IMG/M metagenome (GOLD analysis project Ga0207694, IMG submission 184353) | Corn rhizosphere microbial communities from Kellogg Biological Station, Michigan, USA - KBS C3-4 metaG (SPAdes) (version 2) | ecosystem: Host-associated > Plants > Roots > Rhizosphere > Soil...
CACACGGGATGGACGATCGCCCTGCCTGCATTCACATTCAGCTTTTGCGGTGGAAAGGCCTTCCATCATCGCAACAGCCGGTCTGAAGTCGGACAGCTAGCCGATGTGTTGCTCGATCGGCATCCTGAAGCCCGGCGCACTCCTCACCCGATCTATTCGTTCGTCGTGTTGGGTCCTCATTCGGATGAGATCTTGGCGTGCCGCTCGTCGACGACGTTCGGGAACGACTCGCCTTTCGGACTGTTCGAGCGTCGTGACGCCATTCTTGTCATGCTGGGGTGTGGATGGGAGTATGCGACGCAGTTCCATCGATACGAGGAGCAAGCAAACGTTCCTTATCGGTACTGGAAGGAATTTTCCGGCCGCGCGGATCTGGGAGATGGGTTAGGCGAGCGCGACGTCGTTTCAAAGATGTACGTGCGCGAGATCGCAGCGTCGCCGAATAACGATTTTCGTCCAGCGGTGGACAGCTTACGTTCACAGGGGATGGTCCGCAGCGCATCACTTTGGCGTGGACGGGTGGAAAGCGCGAGAATATCCGCTCTTGCGTGCGTGTGCCGGGAGATGACGAGCGCCGATCAGCTGGCATTCATCTCGAACGCACCCGAGGTCCTGCTTGGCCTTGCGAACAAACGGAAAGCGAGCGAGCAAGATCCGCTGCGCGTTGCGGTACTCGGTCATTCGAACACGCGCCTCATGCAATCTGCTCTGGCGGTGGACCTCGCATCAATGGTGCCCGACCGCACGTCCCGGTTCTTTGATCTTCCTTACGGTCAACTGGATCAAGCCGCAATTGAGCAGTCTTCAGCGTTGCGCCGGTTTCAGCCGCACGTCTCAGTCTTCTGCGATCGTCTGGAAGACTTGCTTGGCCAGCCCCGGATCGAAGGTGAATCTGCGGAGGGCGTCGAAGCGCTGGTGGAACAGTACGCGGCAAACGTTCGCGCCTTTCACGAAGCCAACGGTGGATGGACCATCGTCCATCGGTTTGCCGCGTTGTATCGATCCTTTGAGGAAGATGGTGGCCTGGGACTCGTCTCGCTAACCGAGCGCATGAACACATTGCTCGAGCGGCGATTGAGCGGGCTCACGCAAGTCGTCTGGCTCGACGTCGCTGCCGAGGCGGCACTCGAGAACGTAGCGGCCCTGGATTTTCGTCTCTGGCATTTGGGCCGTTTCCCGTTTTCCGAGCGGTTCTCTCACCGCCTGGCGCGCCGATGGGCCGGGCTGATATTGGCAACACTCGGAAAGAGCGCGCGAGTTGCCGTCATCGATCTGGACAATACGATTTGGGGTGGCGTCATTGGGGAAGACGGTTTGAGCGGTGTGCAACTGAGCGGAGACTTCCCGGGAAACGCTTTCGTGGCCATGCAAAGAGTGCTGAAGGCTTTGACGAAACGTGGAATCGCCCTTGCCGTTTGCAGCAAGAACGACGAAGACGTCGCGCTTGAGGCCATCGACTCCTTGCCGGGCATGCAGTTCCGCTCGTCGGATATCGTCGCACATCGAATCAATTGGCGACCCAAGTGGGAAAACATTCAGGAGATAGCTGACGAGCTCAACGTGGGTGTCGAGTCGATGCTGTATGTCGATGACAACCCAGTTGAACGCGAAGCTGTGCGCAGAAGTCTCCCGGGCATTCGAATTGTGGATCTTCCGTCCGATCCAGCCGGCTTTGCCGAAACACTCCTTGCGTCCCCATGGCTCGAAGCCGTGAGCGTGACGGCCGAGGATCGCAAGCGTGTCGCCAGCTACCGTGCTCGTCGTCAAGTAGAGCAACTGCGAAGCAAGGCGGGGAATCTTCAGGACTTTTTCCTCAGCCTGAATATGAAGCTACGTTTCAAAGCATTGGACGACGGCAATGTCGCGCGAGCCGTGCAGCTGTGCGCTAAGACCAATCAATTCAACACGACGACCCGGCGCTACAGCCAAGGCGAGCTGTTTCAGGTCATTCGGGATGGAGGCGATGTCATCGTCATCGGTCTCGAGGATCGCTTCAGCGAGCTCGAGAACATCGGGGTCATTGTCTTGCGGAAGTCGACGGAACGGCCAACCGAGGGTGTCGTCGACGACTATCTTCTGTCATGCCGTGTCTTGGGCCGCGGTATCGAAACGGCCGTTCTCGGCTGGGCGCTGCGACGCGGCGCTGCGCGGGGCTGGGACACATTGCGCGGTGTGATTATCGAAACCGACCGCAATACTCCGGTTCGCGCCGTGTTTAGCGACGCCGGATTCAAGGCCGGAACCGCGCCCGGTGAATGGACGGCAGCGACGAGTCTTTCTGCGACGATGCCGGTGTGGCTGACCATATGCGACGATCCGATCCCGGCATGAATAAGGGCGAGCTGTCGCAGTCCTTCGATCAGTTTGCGGTCGGAGACTATGTCACATTCGAGCGTAGCTTCTCGCAGAGTGACTTCGCGACGTTTGCCGATCTCAGCGGCGACCGAAATCCGCTGCATCACGACCGCGAGTATTCTGCGCGCAGCTCGGCAAAACAGCCGATTGTCCCGCTTCACATGACATTGGCGCCGATTTCGATGATTGCCGGGATGGTTCTTCCAGGAGAACCTTCGCGCTATCTCGGGCATGAAGCGCGCGCGTTACGTCCGATTCACTACGACGAGATCATCAGTTATTCAGCGCGGATCGACGCAATCAATACGAGCCACCAAGTGCTCAGGCTTCGCGTGTTGGCGTTTCGCGGAATCGACGTGTTGATCGACGCGAAGGTTCACGTACAGGCCCGTGAACGCCAGTGGTCCTCTCCTCCCTCCATCAGGATTAACAAGGCAACGGAGCCGGCGGTTGCGCTCATTACTGGCGCGGCGGGAGAGATCGGCGGGGCGATTGCCGACGTCCTGGCAAGAAAAGGATGGAGGCTGCTGCTGCACTGCCGCCAGACCGACGACCGCACGACGAGACTGGCTGACAGGCTCCTACGGGTTGGGGTGACTCCAGAATTCGTCACCGGCGATCTGGAGCAAGGACCTGGACAGCGCGACCTCGCGAATGCCGTGCGCGCCTACCGCAATCTCGCTCTCGTGGTTCATGCAGCGTCACCTGCCGTGACGGCATCTGTCGACAGCTTGGTAGCGGTGAATTTTTCAGCGTTGAAATGCATTGCGGACGCGGCGTTGCCTGGAATGCTCGCCCGCCAAAGCGGCAACGTGGTGTTGATCGGGTCGACCGCCACAGAACATACGCCTTCCGGATGGGCCTCGTATGCGGGTGCCAAGAGCATGGCGGCCAATTTGGTGTCCGGCATCGAGCGCGACTATTCCGACTACGGAGTGCGCGGTATGACCGTCATGTCCGGAATGGTCGAGACACGTTTCTCAGAAGGCTTCCGCGAACGCGTTCCGATGCTACTGCCGTACGAAGTGGCAGATGCGGTCGTCGACGCGATAGCGGACGATCGCGCAGCGGGAAACGCAGTGATTATCGAACCGGGTGGGATGCGGCGCGGGCGTCTCGGGTTTTTCAGTCAGAGGATGGCAACGGATGCCGGTAATCCACCGGCGTTGCCGCAGGATGATGGGCGTTCGGCCGGGCCGAGAGTGCCTTCTGCCGTTCCCTCAGTTGTTGGCGCCATCGCGCGCAGGTTTTTCGGACTGGCCTCGGCGGAGGAGTTGGCCGACGCGGGGCTGGGCGTTACCCCGGGATGGGATTCCCTCAGGCATATCGAGTTGATCTTGGAGATCGAGCGTTCCACGGGTATCCAATTCAGCTCCGCCGAGATGGAAGGAACGCATCGGTTTGTCGATCTCGACGCCTTGTGCCGAAAGAAGTTGTCGATGCTATGACCTCATCCCTTACACGCCGTCAGTTCCTCTACCAGTCGACCGCGGCTCTGCCGCTTCTGACCGGGACCGGCCTCTGGGCCGGTCAGGCGAGCGACGTTCGCTCAGGCCCAGCGACCACCGGTCTGCAGCTTTTTCTCGACGAAGCGTTCATCGCCGAGAAGCGGGACATCCGGCGCGTCATCGAATCGCCGGTCCGTCATCCTTCGCCGGTCGTGACTGCCGCCGACAAGTCCTGCCAGCCGTATGTGTCGGTGCTGCGCGACCCGGTCACCGGCCGCTTCCGCCTCTGGTACAACACCGCCATTGATACCGAGCACTCGCACATCGGGTACATGGAGTCCCAGGATGGCGTGAACTTCGAGCGCCCCGGGCGGGAGCTTCCAGACCCGAGCGGGCTGCCCGTCAGGTACGGGGCGTACGTTCTCGATCATGGGCCGGCCGCACCCGATCCATCGCGACGCTACCTGCTGGCGTGGGAGAACCAGGGGCTGTTCACCGCCCATTCGGCGGACGGTCTGGCGTGGACGGCAACCAGTCGCGAGCCGGTGCTCATCGACATCGGCGACATCATCGCGCTCAGCCGCGATCCGATCCGGAACCGCTATCTCCTGACGTGCAAGCTTCACTCGACCCCCGAGGACGGTTTCAAAGGACGCGCCGGTTCGTCGGCCGAGGGCGAGCGCCGGCTCGTGGGCCAGTCGTACAGCGCTGACGGGATCCGCTGGTCGGCGCCGCAGCGCATCGTCGTTCCGGATCACCGCGACGAAGGCGTCACCGAGTTCTACAGCGTCGGCAACGTCATTGCCCGGGGCGGCCTGCTGATCGGTCTGCTCAAGGTGCTACGGGACGACCAGGCTTCCGAGCCGGGCGGCGCGCCGACGGGCATCGGATATACGTGCCTCGCTTGGACCAGGGACGGCATCACCTGGCAGCGTGATCGCGAACCCTTCATGGACCGCAATCCGAATCCGGGGACCTGGGATCGCGCAATGACATGGGGGGATTGTCTTCTGCCGGTGGACGACGAGGTCTTCGTCTACTACGGCGGCTACGCGCTCGGCCACAAGATCGAGCGCTTCAAGGGGCGGCAGATCGGCGTCGCGCGCATGAAGCGGGACCGGTTCGTGGCCCAGCAGGCCGGCTCGGTCGACGGCACGCTGGTGACGGCGCCCTTCACCGTCGCCGCCAGCCAGCTGACGCTCAACGCCGCGGTCAGTGGGCATCTGATCGTCGAAGTGGTCGATTCGTCCGGGAAAGCGCTCAAAGGATTCAGCCGCCGGGACTGCGAGCCCGTCACCGGCGATAGCCTGGCGCACGCGGTCCGCTGGAAGTCGCCGCTGGCCCGGCTGCGGGGCAAAAAGATCCAGCTCCGCTTCTCGATGCGCGACGCCCGCCTCTACGCCCTGGATCTCGCCGTTTAGTAAAGGTGGGTGCGTACCTGAACTTCATGATGGATGAGGGGCAGGAACGGGTGCAGGCATCGTTTCCTGCCCCGAGCGCGCCAAGCGCGCTCGGATAGAGGCAATATCTCGCGGGGCGAAGACCCAGTCAGTGCTGCGGGTGCCCATCAACTCTTCACGCGACCATGCTTCGCGCATCAGCCCCACCTTCGCGTGTGTCGTGGCGGCCAGCAGCAAGTGTCCCAGTTCGTGAGCGATCGTGTGACCGAGCAGTGCTTCGTGATCGATGCGAAGGTCGCCCGCCAGCCGTTGGGTGCGATCGACGAATACCGTGGCCAGCACGCCACGTTTCTCGCGGCGGTCTATGAGCGCGTCTCCCAGGCTCTCGCGCGGACCACGGCCACCTGCGCTTGGCGCCTGCACCAACCGGATCTTCAACGCCGATGGATCAGGCGTCAGGCAGTCTCCCGGTTCACAGACGGCCCAATTGACATCGACCGATGCCATGGCCAGCACGTCTCTCGCGACATCGAGTGCTGTCCGCAGCTCAGGAGCGGCGAGGCTGGGGACGCTTCGGTAGACGACGACCCGCACTTGCGTCATCGCCGGGAGATCGAGGATTTGCGAGTGGTCGACGGTCGGCCGGGGCTCGGCAGCCGCACTCGTCACCGCGACGCACCACACTGCCAGCCCCAGACGCAGACGAATAGGCATGGATTCGAAGACGACGATTGTCGCCTCGGGGACGACCCTCGGCTGACAATCGGCCCCCGTCATTGAGGGACGGGTGAACGCGCGGTAGGGAGTTTGCGCCGCTCGTCCCAGGAGAATCACCTGCAGTACTCTTCGTGACATTCGAACAGGAGCGGAATGTCCCAGAACACGGTGGTGCGATTCGTCAAACGTCCGGACGGCTTCGTGGACGAGAGCAGCTTTGCGATCGAGCGCGGGCCGATACCGGAGCCAGCCGCCGGCGAAGTCCTCCTCCACAACTTCCTTCATTCACTCGACCCGTACATGCGCCCGCGCATGACCGAGATGGACAGCTACGTCGCGCCGTTCGAGGTGGGCCAGATCATGGAGGGCGGCGGCCTCGGTGTGGTCGTCGAGAGCCGCCATCCGGACTACAAGCCGGGAGACGTGCTGCAGGGAATGCTGCAGTGGGCCGAGTACCAAACCGCGAACCCGGCTCGGTTCATGCGGAAGCTCGAGCCCGATGGGCAAGCCTGGAAGGACTACCTCGGCGTCATGGGCTTCGCGTCGCTGACGGCGTATGTGGGTCTGACGTTGATCGGTGACCCCAAGCCCGGCGAAACGTTGTTCGTGTCCGCGGCGTCGGGTGCGGTGGGCTCAATCGCGGCCCAGATCGGCAAGATCAAGGGCTGTCGCGTCGTCGGGTCGGCCGGCACCGACGAAAAGGTCGCATGGCTGCGCGACGAACTCGGCGTCGACGCCGCCTTCAATTACCGGACGGTTACGAGCATGGACGGCGCCCTGAGCGAGCACTGTCCCGGAGGCGTCGACATCGATTTCGAGAACGTCGGAGGTGAGACGCTGCAGGCGGCCCTGGACCACATCCGCCCGCACGGACGCATCATCATGTGCGGAGCCATCTCCGAATACAACGTGAAGGGCGCAGGCCTCGCACGCATCTTCCGCATCGTCAGCCACAAGGTGCGCATGCAGGGCTTCATCGTCTCGGAGCATCTGGACATGATGCCGGCGTTCACCGCCGCGATGCGGTCGTGGCTGAAGGAGGGCCAGATCAAGTATCGCGAGACGGTGATCGAGGGGATCGACAACATGCCGAGGGCGCTCGTCGGGCTGTTCCGCGGCGAGAACTTCGGTAAGCTCCTCGTCAAAGTGGGGGCCGAGCCCGCGTCCTGAGCATTGGTCGAGCTTGTGGTATCGTCCGGCGCTGGTGCTGTCTGATGACTTCTCGGGCAAGGTTCGCCGCGACGCGAACCGAGATCTTCTGATCGCGCGAAAGCGATGAGGGCTGGAGTTGCGGCTGTTCATCCTCCTCGCTCTGTTGTTTTGTGCCGGTCCAAGCGTCTGCCTGGCGCAAGAGCCGCAAGCCGTGGTCGATCGCTTCTACCCGCAACAGCTGGCCGCGTCTCGCCCTGACGCGCCGCACACGTGTTTCATGGTGCTGCGGCTGACATCGATCAACGAACCCGATGCCCTCGCGGCGGCCTACACGAACGGACCGGCCGTCGTGCTCCGGCTGCTGACGCGTGTCGCGCCAGACACCTACGTGGTGTCGTACGAAATGACGTCGTCGCTGCGAGCGGCGGGGACCGGCTGCACTTTCACCGGGCCGGATCTCGATGGCGACGGGCAGCCAGATGTGAAGCTGGAAGTGGCGTCGGGCACGGTGTCGAACGCTCTGGGCTTCAAGTGGACTGGCGACATGCTCGTGCCTCGAAGCCTGCCTGCCGTGCAGGCGGGTACGGGGGCGTCAGTCGCGAAGCCGACGCTGCCGAATCCCTATCGCCTCGTGCCCGGCTGGCCAACGCTTCCCGCGAGCATGAAAGGCCCGAACGGCACGAAGTGGGGAGAAGTGATCCGCGTGCATGTCGCGCCGAACGGCAACATCTGGGTCTTTCATCGCTGCTTCAACGACAAGCCCGCCGGCGACGCGACATGCCTGAACCGCGGTGACGCCAACCCACCGATTCTGGAGTTCACGCCAGCCGGACAACTGGTCAGAAGCTTTGGCGTCGGCCTCTTCTCGCACCCGCACGGGTTCACGGTCGACGAAGACGGCAACCTCTGGACGACCGACACGAACGACCAGGGCGCGCCCGGGCAGACGGTGCTGAAGATCAGCCCTGAAGGCAAGGTCCTGATGACGCTCGGCAAGCCGGGCATCGGCGGCAACGGGACGGACGTGTTCGATCGGCCGACCGGCGTCGCGATCGGTGCCAACGGCGACATCTTCGTGTCGGACGGTCATTCGCGCAACAAGTCGAACAACGCCCGCATCGTGAAATTCACAAAGGAGGGGCGGTTCATCAAGGCGTGGGGACATCTGGGGGGCGAACCCGGGAACTTCCAGGAGCCCCACGATCTCGACGTCGGTGGCTCGAGAGGCTACGTGTATGTGGCCGATCGGCAGAACAATCGCGTACAGGTGTTCGATCAAGATGGCACGTTCATCGCGGCGTGGAAGCAGTTTGGTCAGCCGAGTTCCGTCTACGTGGACAAGAACGACAACATCTACGTCGGCGCCACGTATGAGAGTGTCGCTCCAGGCCAGACGGCGCTTCGGCCGACAGCGGGGCCCAACGATCGCGCGATCGTGATCGGGAATGCAATTACCGGCGAATTGAAATACCTGATCCCTGATCCGGGCGATTTGAGCAAGATGACCGATACGGGAACGTCCGCGTCGGGAATCGCCGTCGATGACCAAGGTAACATCTATGCGGCGGACGTGGGATTCAACAATCTCAGAAAGTACGCGCGCACGCGGTGAGTGACACCGCCGCGGGCCGTCGCGCGCAGTGGTACGCCATCGGTGCCAGTTTCTTCGGCTGGACTTTCGACGCGTTCGACTTCTTCGTCCTCACGTTCATGCTGACCGATGTCGCGAAGGCGTTCGGCGAGACGCGCCCCACGCTCACGTGGACGCTGACCGCGACGCTGGCGATGCGTCCGGTCGGCGCCTTCGTGTTCGGCATCATGGCGGACCGTATCGGCCGGCGGCTGTCCATGACCGTGAACATCATTTTTTACGCGGTCATGTCGGCGCTGTCAGGGCTCGCCCCTTCGTTTGGCTGGTTCCTCGTCCTGCGCGCCCTGTTCGGGGTCGGCATGGGCGGTCAGTGGGGAACCGGGGCGTCGCTCGTGCTCGAGACCGTGCCCGCGCGGTGGCGAGGCGTGCTGTCCGGGCTGCTGCACCAGGGGTACTCACTCGGCAATCTGCTCGCCGCGCTGGCGTTCCTCCTGCTGTATCCGACGCTGCAGCGCATCGACGCGATGAATGCGTGGCGCTACATGTTCTTCCTCGGCGGCCTCCCCGCCCTGATGTCGGTCGTCGTGGTGACCAAAGTCAAAGAGTCGGAGGCTTGGCAGGAGCATCGAACCGACTGGCAGACGTACGTCCGGTCGATGCCGGCAGTGTGGAAACGATTCGTCTATCTCGTCGTGTTGTTGACCGCGATGGGATTCATCTCACACGGCACGCAGGATCTGTATCCGACATTCCTGCAGCAGCAGCGACAGTTCACATCCAGCCAGGTCGCGTTGACGACGATGCTCTCGATGGTGGGCGCGATCCTCGGAGGATTGGTGATCGGTCAGGCCTCGGACTGGTTCGGACGCCGGCGCGCGATGATTGGCGGCGCGCTGGGCGCGCTGGTCGTCATCCCGTTGTGGGTGCTGGCGCCGAACCCGGCGCTGCTCGTGCTCGGTGGGTTTCTGATGCAGTTCTTCGTGCAGGGCTCGTGGGGCGTCATCCCGGCGCACATGAACGAGCTCTCGCCCGGGCACATGCGCGCGTTTTTCCCCGGATTCGCCTATCAGCTCGGAATGCTGTGCGCTGGCGTGGTCCCCCCACTCGAAGCGCTGATCGGCGAGCACTTTTCCTACGCCACCTCCATGGGCGCGTTTGCCGCCGTCTCACTCATCATCGGATGCTTCGTGATCGGGTTCGGCCCCGAGGCGCACGGCATCAGTTTCCGGAAACAGACGCAGCATACCGCCGCATAAACACCTCTCACCGCTTCATCGTCGTCAGGCACGCTTTGTGCTCATCAGGCTTGGGGCGGAGGTGAAGCCGTGACCATGTTGAGCGAGGCGCCGGCGGCAATCCCGTTCGTCCGATCGGTGCTGCATCCGACCGATTTCTCGCCTTCGAGCCTCGTCGCCTTCGATCACGCTCTCGCGCTGACCGTCAGGTGCCATGGCGAACTGACCGTGTTACACGCGGGCGTCGAACAATCCGACGACCCGTTCGAGCACTTTCCGGCGGTCCGCTCCACCCTCCAGCGGTGGGGCTACCTCGATGAAGACAGCCTGCCCTCGGCCGTCTTCGATCGACTCGGCGTGCGCGTCCGGAAAGTCAGCCTGCAGAGCCACAGCGCGTTGGAGGCGGCGCACCGGTATCTGCACAGCGGCGACACCGATCTGGTCGCGCTCGCTACCGAGGCACGCGACGGCCTGCCGGCGTGGCTGCGGCCGTCCACGGCCGAGCGCATCGCCCGCCACACCAGCAGCATGAGCCTCTTCGTCCAGGAGGGTGTGCACGGCTTCGTCAACCACGCCAGCGGGGATTTGTCGCTGTCGCGCATCCTGGTGCCGGTCGCACTCGATCCGGACGTTCAGCCGGCCGTGATCGCGGCCGTACGGCTGGCCGGACTGATCTCCACGCCGGTGGAGATCGTGTTGTGCCACGTCGGCGCCGGTCCGATGCCTCGGGTGTCGATACCGCGCGATCCGCGGCTGACCTTTCGCACCGAGCGCCGGCATGGAGACGTCGTCGACGAGATCGACCGTGCCGTCCGGGAATTCCAGGCCGATCTGGTGGTGATGGCCACCGATGGGCGCGACGGATTTCTTGGCGCGATGGGCCGTGGCAGCCACACCGAGCGCGTTGTCCGCCAGTGCCCCTGTCCGGTGCTGGCTGTGCCGGCCGTCTAACGCACGGACGATCGGATTCGGGCTGCCCGCCGCGAATACCGTACACTCGACTGGATGTGGACGTGGCTTCGTGCAGGCGTCGCCGGGCTTGGGGTGATCGGTCTCCTGACCATTACTGCGAGCGCGCGGCAGGCTTCGTCCGAGCCCGAGCCGCCTCGCTCGCTCGAGACGCTCGCCCGGCAGGTGCTGCTCGATCGCATGGGGTTTTCCCCCGGAGAAATCGACGGAACGGAAGGGCTCAACACGCAAAACGCCGTGGACGCGTTCGAGCGTGAACGGGGCAGACGCGTGTCGGACCTGCTGAGAGCCGCCGTGGCTCCGACGACAGTCCCTTACGTCGTCACCGCGACCGACATGGCCACGCCAATCGTGAAAATGATCCCGGACGACATGATGGCCAAGTCCAAGCTCGCGAGGCTGGACTACACGTCGTACCTCGAGATGCTCGGCGAGCGTTTCCACTCGTCGCCGGAGCTACTGCAATGGTTGAATCCTGGGCTGAAGATCGCCGCTGGAAGGCACATCGTCGTGCCGAACGTCCGCACGGCCAGCGCCGTTCGATCGCCGCGCGACGTTCTCGTCAGGGTCACCGAGCACGAGGCGGCGCTGACGGTGACCGATCGATCGGGCAACGTGATCATGTACGCGCCGGCCACGACAGGCAGCGGTGACGATCCGCTGCCGATAGGCTCCTGGTCCATCACTGCCGTGTCCCAGAATCCATCGTTCAACTACAATCCGAAACTATTCTGGGACGCCGACCGGTCGCACCGGCAGGCGTTGATCCCGCCCGGTCCCAACGGCCCCGTCGGCGTGGTCTGGATCGACCTCAGTAAACGGCACTACGGAATCCACGGTACGCCCGAACCCGGC
>Ga0207694_10003936_pt1 | contig 11714 bp, 7 predicted proteins | sample KBSC34metaG_FD_184353 | JGI IMG/M metagenome (GOLD analysis project Ga0207694, IMG submission 184353) | Corn rhizosphere microbial communities from Kellogg Biological Station, Michigan, USA - KBS C3-4 metaG (SPAdes) (version 2) | ecosystem: Host-associated > Plants > Roots > Rhizosphere > Soil...
GTCCGGAATAGCGATCCATAAGCGTGCAGACAGTGACAGTCCCTGGTCAACGCAAGCCTAATCATAAGCTCTTATCTGTTCGCTTTCTGTTCGTGTCGTACAATGAGCATTGTAAGACCATAGATAACAGGGGTCAATAGGACATATACATATCTACTCTCTTTACCTACGCTATATCTAGTGTTTCCATTATGCTTCTAGACCAATACCGATAGTAGAAATGTTTAGATCCTGGAGCTTTTTAGGGGTACGGGGGAGCTTTATATATAGCTGATGATTATTATTGGGTGTTTCACCCCACCGTCCGCCATATCAAAACATAGAGGACAACCCCCTAATCTGTACAAACAGGTATAAAGGTTTTATAATAGTTATCAAAGGGCAGGTTAGCAAGCTAACTAGGAGGCTAAAATAAAAACAAAAGTCTATTCACCCGTCTGTACTGTTTGCCAGTACATGAAACAACATCGTCTATATACGCAGGGGATTATATTATCTACCCTATTCACCCCCAATGGGGCGGAGAGCATGAAAGATGCCAACGCCCGTTTAGGAGAACCTTTCGCCTACGACACGTTATATAAGCACGCTAAGAGACATATGCAGCCCAAGATTGAGGAATGGAGACGGTTGCACGGCTTACAGGAGCGTACCTTAGCCATGAAGAAGAAGGATAGGGCCAAGGAAATCTTAAAGGAGACGATGGAGGCCGTGGAGTCTCCGGTTCAGGATCAGAGCGAACACGTTACCGCGTTAGATGAGTTCATCGCTGCCGGTCGGAGGAAGGTGGATTCAGGACAGATGCCTATCACGGCGCAGACTTATGTTCAAGCTCTTAAAGCTAAAGCCGAAATTGAGAATAAGACCAAGGATAGACGGTTTGACGCTTTAAAGACTCTCTTTAGTGGCGCCGCTCCACCGGCGGAGGATAAATGAGGGAGTGGCATTTCTACGATAAGGTTTACCGTCGCTGGATAGTTATATTCATAGGGGCGCGCAAGGAGATGGTTAAGGGTCTTGAAAGAGACGGATTCAAAGAGATGGACGGTATAGAGGATTGGATAAACGGCGCCCAGGGATTCCACATACAGATGGATGCCGATAATAACGATAATGGTAATCGCTGTCACGTAATATGGATGCCTAAATTGGACCTCGGGACATTAGTACACGAACTCGGACATATGGTCATGAGCATCTTTGAAACCATTGGAGTCATATATGGGTATAACGATCAAGAGGTATTCACTTTCTATCAGGAGTATTGGTTTAATGAGATTACCCAAACAATAAAAAAGTACCCTAAGGGTCGTTCTTACAGGCTTGTAAAAACATGAGTCCTAAAGCCGTAGAAGCCGGACGTAAAGACCCTATCTTCTTTATCGAAGAGATGTTGGGAATGCGCCTGCATAAAGGGCAGAAGAAGTTTATTAAACAGTTTATTAAAGCTCAATCTAACGGTAATCAGCCTCTTATAAGACGTTTTCTTCTATCATGCGCCAACAGGTGGGGCAAAACCGCCATGATCGCCTGTTTACAGCTATGGTATCTCTTCTATAAGTTCGGAATTCGAGCCAATACTGCGGAAGATTGGTTTGATATCGAGTACCGGACGGCGAATATAGCACCGTTTTCTTCGTTAACAGAACCCGTATTTATGGCGATGAAAGCTATCATGACCTCTACCTACCCGATAAGAGACCCGATTACCGGAGTCGCGTCGGTGAATAAGTGTAAGATTGAAGCTTTTTACCTCGAGGACCGGACGATTAACAACCCGCCCTATAAGATGTATTTCGCCAATAACTCTTATATCGAGCATCTTTCACTTATGGGAGGAAAGGGAGACAATCTTCAGGGCAAACCTTACGGACTTATCACTTACGATGAGGCTTCGCGCTCCGATCACCTGGAGATGGAGCTGGATAACTCTATCTTAGGACGTCTCCTAGACTGGCGAGCGCCCTTATGTCTTATCGGAACACCGGACCAGGATTCTAACTCGCTCCTATACTTTTACCGCTTATATGAAGAGGGTCTGCACAGCATGAACGCCTCTTATACGCAGACTGGTTCGATATACGAGAACGAGTTTATGACCCGCGATTTAATCGCCGACCAAGAGAGACTACTCGAACTCAACCCTCTAAAGGACCAGATGCTGCACGGGAAGTTCATCTTCGGAACGATGACGATATTCCCCGGTCAAGATATACTAGACGCGCTTGATTCCGAGCTGGACGGCGGGATACGAAAACAAGACGGCCACAGATATGTCATAGGCGTGGATACCGCTATCGGAAATGATGAGATGTCCTACTGCGTCTTAGACGTTACCGAGAGACCGTACAAGAAGGTCTGGGACGAGACTGTAAAAGGAAGTAGTAGGAGCCCGCAGATGCACCTCAACTATTTCTGCAACCTATTCGACTCTTACAAGGAGGGTGGAAATATCGAGGCCGTAGTGGAGACCTTCAATGGAGAGTCCGCCCGGTTTTATTCGGACCTACCTCCTTATATAAAGGCCGTCACCCATACATACGGCAGCTGGCAGCCGGATAAGATTTCGACCGACAACAAGAACCCCCGGAAAAATAAGACCACCAAGATTCAGAAAGCCGACCTGCTTGTAGCGCTGAAGAAAGTCCTTGCGGCTCACGATTTAAAGATACCTAAAGGGGATTCGGCTCTCATCCAGCAACTCCAGATTTATAAAGAGGATGACAAAAGACTCCCGACCGATAGGCTGTTCGCCCTAGCTCTCGCTGTCTGGTTGGCAGAAGACAACTCGCGCGTCCAAGAGCCGGTATTCCAGTCGATAGAGTGGTAATACTTTGCGATAGTCAAGTAATTATTATATAATACTCTTATAAAGCAAAAACAAAAAGGTGAGGCATGTATTCAGAGCCTTCTAGTGCTGGAGCGCTGAGCAAATCTGACAATTTAACTCCGTACGATGAGATTATAAAAGAGTTCGTGGCCGAAACCAGGAGCCAGCTCGCAACTCTTACCGGCGAAGTAGCATTACGCAACAAAGTCATCCAGCATAATGACGCATATGTGTATGGCGATTTATTAAAGCGCTCTTTACATGTTGAAGCCGGGCATGATTTCACCCCTGTTAACTGGCTCAGAAGGGTCGCCGAGATCCACCGCACCCAGACGATGGGAGACGGTTTCACGGTTTCCTCGTCTTACCACGGGGTAGATGTCGATTCCGCTTTCGATCCCGACGCAAAACCTCAACTACAACTCTTAAACAACAAAAAGAAAGACTACGCCGAGGGCCGGAATAAGCTCTTCCAGGCGATTATGCGCGATAACGATGGCGATGCGCTGTTCGCTCGGATGGTCGAGAACGCTTCTGTCACGGGAGACTCGGTACTAAAGGCTTATTATGACGAGAAAAAGGGCAAATACTGCCTGGATATGGTCGAGGCTGTCGAGCATTTCTACGCTGTCTGGAACCAAGACAACTTCCGAGAGTACGATTTCACCGGATATGTTTATCAGATCTCTAAACAGCAGGCTGCCGACCAGTTCAACGTACCGGAAGATGTCGCAACTTCACCACTAGGAACTCCATTAGCGGTATTATCCGGCGCGAACACCGTAAGTTATGTCTCCACCCAGCCGATGGTAACAGTGATGGAAGTAAACGGTCGGATTCAGGGCTGGAAATCTTCTAACGGTAAGATAATGCGCTGTTCATTGGGCGATGAAACACCGATGAACGTTACTATCGTCGGCGATAAGGTGCATCAGGTCATAGACGACCCCAAATATCAGCCGAAATACTACATCTTCCCGAATAAGTTAATACGAAGACGCCCGTGGGGACTGCCCGACATCACAGATTCCGCAATCAATATCAACCAGACCTACATCGAGACCTTATCTGACTGGCGCACCGTTTCCTCTAAGGTGAACTTCCCCAAATACAAAGCTTATGGATTCGGGCTAGATACACAGTTGCCGAAACCCAAAGCTCGTACCGTCGAGATGATAGGGCTCGGGGAAGGCCAGGACATCGTACCTATCCAGAACGCCGCTTCGCAAGGAAGCGCCGAACTGGACTTCGCCCGACAACTCGCAGAACTAAAAGAAGCCTTCGTTCGCGAAACCGGTATCTCACAGCAGTTATTCGACCTACCTGACCAGTCACCGAACTCCCGCCAGACCTCTATATTGGCGATGAAGTCAATATCAGACCAGGTAGAGGCGCGCCGCCAACTATGGGAGCCGATTATCCGCCGGGTATTCGAGGACGCATTAGATTGTTTATCAAAGTGGGACGACAACGTAAAAGAGATGACATCCGGTGATGACGACTGGTACATCAGGGTTAGTTGGCCCCCGAGCATGCGTCTTGACGACCCCTCCTACGTCACTATGGTTTTGAACCAGACCATGCTCGGGTTCCAGTCAATCCAAACCACTTTAGAGAGATTAGGCATAAACGCCAAAGAAGAAATCGACCGCATCAACGACGAGATGGATAACCCGATTACCGCCGCCATCCACGGCAAGATGCTCGGCATGCTCGCAGAGTTCAAGATTGCCGGTCCTCCGACATCCGCTCCGCCGAAGGTTGCTATCAACCTGCGCGGCGACCTAACCCCAGAACAAGAAACCAACCTATCCGTCCAACACGCATTCGGAGATGGTCCTATTTATGGACCTTCCGCCGGACCGCAGGGCGAACTGGGAATCCGAGCGACCGATAACGCCGTGAATACTGGCCGACTCACGGGGCAGGGCTATTCCACCGGCCAACCCGTCATAACTGGCGGGCAACCACTGAACCAGAACGGGGGCTCATCCCCGCAGCCGCTGACTCCTCCTACAGGCAATACGCCTGGTTCCCAAGTGATGAGCGCCCCCGGTTCTGGTGCATCCCCCAATTCGCCACAAGGTAATATAAACCAGCAAGCCCAAAGACGCGGAGCTAAATAATGCCGAGTCTATCGCCGTCTACCAACATCGGCGGTTCGGCCAGCTCGCTAATCCGCAGCGCCGCCAGTCTGACCGCCCAGATACAGGCTTACCAGGACAGCCTGCAGGCTTACCAGTACCAGAACTCCGCCTATACGGATGACGCCTACGCCGCCTATAAAGACTACCTGAACAACCGAATCTCAGCATTACAGAACACCGGAACGGTGGCTGATGCCCAGAAAGCCCTGACTCTTACGAAGGCTTTGGAAGCCGCTACGCACTCTAATATCTCCTCATCTATTACGAGAGAGAACATCGCAATCATGGGCGGGAATGCGACCAAGACAGATAAGCTGAACCTTATAGGTTCGCAATTCCAGCGAGCTTTATCTAACGGCGACTTAACCCTCGCACAAAGTTTAGAGAGCCAGTATTACGGTTTATCCCAACAGATCCAGTACGAAGCCCAGCAAGCCGCATCGGCGGCCGACACTCTGGCTAAGGCCGGTAACGGAACCACAACCGGAACTACGGGAGTGACCTATCAAGGCGAGGTTATCAGTAACCTTAAGAACGCCCTACAAGATTTCACACAGCTCTCAAAGAATGCCTCTGAAAAAACCGTTAACGCGGCAGCCAAGAACTTTGTTCAAGCCAACAAAGATGTATTCCAAGCTCTTGGAGTAAATGTCGCCACTCAACAACCCAATTACTGGGATGTGGTTAACGGTGTAGCCGGAGCGATATATAACGCCACCGTATTAAAGGCTCAAGCTGAAGCACCAATCAACCCGCTAGTCGCCCGGACCTACGCATTAGATGCGCAGGGATATTTAGACGGTGCTAACAAGTTCGATACCCTCGGCGGGAAACTGTCGATGCAGGAACTCCAACAGGCGATGCAAGACCCCTCGATGTTCGCTTACGATAATACTTCTGGCAAATATATCCGTACCACAACGACCGGCTACCAGTACATCACCGACCAGAACGGCAATAAAACCCTAGCCCCAACCTATAGCGGTATGGCCCCCAAGACTCAATCGGGTGGTGATAATGTCTACTTCCTAACCCCCAACGAAACAACAACCATGACTAAACTCGGTTTGAACTTCTCCGAGAATAAAGACGGCACTACCGGCAACGGCGTAAGAGTACAGGCGACAGTCAACACGCCCGATTGGTTAAGGGGTGTACTGGGTGAAAACGGAGTTGCCAACTTCTACACCGACTCAAACGGTAATCTCGTATTTAAAGCCGCCAGCTTAGACGGGAAGGGTGATTCTACCGGCAACACCTACTACACCCTAGCTTCAGACGCCAATGGATTACATGGTTTATTCGAGCACACCCTGGACGGCAAGATTTCACTCGCCGGGGGAGACTACGGATTCAATAACGGCGCGGCACAACTGCTGATTAACCAGGCACAGCAGACTCAGTACACAATCAACATGCAACAGCAGATGCAAGCTGCTGAACTGAAACTGGCTCAGCCGACTTCGTTACCGCAAATCAGTGTTCAGCGACCAACCGCACCGGCTCAGAACATTCTCCAGCCAGCTAAAGCGCCTCAGCCGATAGCCCCCAAGATAGTCTCACCCCAAGTACCGACGGTCAACCCGCAGCAACCCGCGAGCGTAAACCTACAGGGCGGAGGATTTAACCTACAAGGAGGGGGCGGTGGAATCCGCCTGCAATAATGGGACCAGACCCTTTCAACATGCCGGGCTGGGGTTCGTTCAATAACAGCCAGGCTCTTCAGCAAAGCACCAACCAACTAGCCCCCTACGCCACGCAATGGCACGGCCCCGCGGGCGGCGTGGCTATACAGCAGGTTGTAAACCAACCTAAAACATCAGCAAATACCGGAGCCTTATCTAAATTCACTCACTTTTTAGGCGGTGTCGGTAGTGAAATCGGTCATTTAGCCGGTGGTGCGGCTACTTGGCTTGCGAAGAATGCGGCCACCGCAGTCGAAGCTCCTTTTAGGACGGCTGGCAGTATAGCCACCGGGCAATTAGATAGAGGTTCGATTCAGCAGATAAACGCCCAGAACCAGCAGTTCTCCGGCCAACTGGATAGTCTAATGCGCCAGTATAAGAGCGGTCAGATAGGTTCGGATGAGTACAAGAAAGCTCTTAAACAGCTAAACCAAGATACTGATAATCTTTCCCGGCAAGCCACCGCCTTAGATTCAAAAATCTCTACGGACCAACAGCAAGCTACTACAAATCTTATCAACACCGTAGCTGACGGTTTATTGTTCGTCGGTCCGCAAGCTTCAGAAGGATTAGCCGCGGCCAGAGCCTTTATCTTCGGTAAAAGCGCCGGAACCCTCCTAGAAGAAGCCCAGGCTAGTTTAGGCAGGATTGCCGCGAACGAAACACTGTTCAAGGGTTTATCAGAGGGCGCGCAGCAGGCATTACAGCAATCAACCGCCGAGGTTGTAGCAAACGGCGCTAAGATGACCGCCGGAGATATAGCCCGCTCAGCGGTGATGAACCTGGCAATAAAATACCCGGTATACTTCAACTATCTTTCATCTACCGGCGGGGAGATATACAACCAATTAGATAATAAGAAATACGGCGATGCCATGAGAACCGTCGCGTTTAACGCCGCGCTATTACTAAGCGGCGGACCTATCGGCCAGGCTCTTAAATACGGGAAAGCCGGAGCCGCCGGATTAACCGCCAGGACTTTCGGACGCTCAGCTTTCTTAGACGAACTCAGCAAGGGAATAGGCAACGGCGACCGGGCAGGATTGTTCAACGCCATCAATAAACTCCCGGCCAATGAACGGGCTGATGTTGTTAAACAAATATCGGCCGTAGAAGCTACTAACCTCGGAGCCGTAGGCGGTCGCGATACCGCGGCTGCCGCACAGCGCGTATTAAAGGGTATGGCTGGCTATGAGGGGTTGAGCATGAGCCAGTTCTCTCACGAAGAAGCCCTTACTAATATGGTCAACTTCGCCAAAGCCCAAAGACTAGCCGATGAGACCGCTAAGAATCTAGGGATGTCCGCCGTCACCGTGGGTAGGATAGACGCCCGTGCCCTTAATAGTATCGCTGAAACCCTGGTCAATACGACCGCGCCCGAGGATAGATTGAAAGCCTGGGAGATGTTAAAGAAGGGCGCACCGAATCAAGCCTGGGCTAATAATGAGAACTTCGACAGACAGATAAAGAACCTTATATCAAAACACGAAGACCCGACGGATCTAGCCGCGGCAATCGGACGCATAAAAGCCAGCTTTCAGGTCGAAGGATTCCCCAAAGCTATCGCCAAACAACTATCAGATATGGGTTATATCCCTATCAAACCGACTAATTTAGAAGCTCCGTTTGTAGAAGGTTCGGGCAAGCTCGCCAGTAAGTTCGGGCAGAATGATGAGTTCTTTACAAAGTCGGTACAGCCACTGCCGATATTAAGCTCTCTTGGGAAATTAGTCACGAATCTCGGCCTATCCCCATACGCCTCGCAACAGCGCGTATATCAGATATTCAACGACAACCTCTCAAATAACTTAAAAGAGAGCGGAGTATTAAACGTACTCCGTGGAGATACCCCGGAAGACACCGCCGACACGATGATTAAAAAGCTCTCCGACTACGCCCATAACCCCACAAGAGGAAGAATAGTCTCCAAGATGCCGATTACCGACCTTAGGATGATGACTGTATCGGATATCAAAACCGCCCTTCAGATAGGCGCCAGGGATGCTAAAACAATCCAGACCGCGATTGCCCGCTCTTTCATACAGGTTCCTTTCGCCGCCAGGGGACTGGGCGACCGGCTGGTGGATGCGACATATAGGTTCAAACCCACGGGCGCGGTACAGCGTCGCTATCTGCGCGTCCAGGGTGCCGCAAGGTTCTCCTGGAACCCGTTTTTCCAGTACCTGAGAGTCATCCCTAAGACCGAAACCCTGGCCGAGTTTGAGGGCGGGGGCTTTGTTAAATCAGTATTCGCCGGACGCTTAGGCGAATTGAAGAACATCCGTAACGGTTTACGAACAAATGGATTCTTAGACGAGAAGAGCGGGTTCAACGTAGTCAGCGGTGAGGCCGTTGACTTCGGCGGGAGTATGAGCCAGAACCTGTCTAAAAGACTCCTACCGGCGCAGGAGAACTCCATTGCCGGACTGATAGATTCCCAGGCTAACCGGATGGGTATGGACTGGCAGACTTATATCAAGGAATACCCGCAACAGGTAAGAGATACCATCCAGATGATAGCTGAGTACGACCGAAGAGGAGATTTCATTAACTCGCCATTAATGAGGACGCTAAATATAGCTTTCTTCCCACTGAGATTCGACGTAAAGGTAGCACAGATAATGGCACGCTCGCTCGCGAAGACCAGCCTTTTAACGCAGGTATCGGTAGTGAACGGCATGCTCCGAGCGCACGATTGGCTAAACTCGCCCGAGGGGCAGGCGTGGTACTCACAGAACGCAGATGTTATCGGTTTATTAGAATACGTATCCCCGTTCGCTAAGATGAATGAGGTCTTCCAATCTCTCGTCCCCGGTCATGACCACAGCTTGGGTAATTTTGGAGAGGTCGGTGGATTACCGTTCGGCTGGATACCACAATTATTAGATTCCGAAGGATTGACACACTTCAACCAGCCCGGGGTTAACCCGAAGACCGGCGCGATCTATCCCGACTATATCCCACTAAACGCCAGGGGTCAGCTGGCCACGGCGGTTCAGGATATGCTCGGTTCGCTATTCAGCTACCCCGGTGCGACCGTCGGTTTGCCGAGTAAGAGCAAAATTACTCTCGGATTATCCCAAGGTCTGACGGGGTCTAACTCTAAAGACTTTAATAAGGTCACCCCGCAAGTGGGCGCTCAGCAGCAGGATTACTCCTCGCTTATCCAGAGTCTATCGGGAACTCCAGCCCAGCATCCGGCACCTCTACCGACCGCGCCTAGGCGCCCCGGATTAAGCGTTCCCTCAACGGCTCAGCCAACACTTACGAATAAAGGACCGCTCAGCTCTAAATCCGGTACTAAGAAGAAAAAGAGGGCTGAGTTTACGCCTGGCTTATTGCCCGGCCAAAGTACTTTCGGCCAACTATAATCAAAGCTACTACGAGTAAGAACAGGGCAATATAGAGCGCCCAGTAGTTATGGTGAACTGGCGCGGGCACATAGTTATAAGCTTGCTGAATAGGTACGCCATTACCGACGGCTGGATTAGGGTTACTGATCGTAGCCGGAACTTGATGTAACGAATTGGGGTCTGGTCCGATTCCCTGCATGCTTTCGGTATACGCCTAAGCGCGCAATATGTCAATGGTACAACAATTGAAAAGAGCCCCGGCGCCATCAGCCTCACGGCCTCAAGCACCAGAGCCCATTCGAGACGAGCCTTTCGCCAACCCAGCCCGCGCGAGCCAAGAAGGTAATCAGAACGCCCCGGCACTCCGGGATGCTAAGACTTATCATAGCCCTAGTTTGACAGAATAGCAAGTATGTTGTTAATATAATACTATAAGGGGTTACACCCTTCGTAAAACACAAACTAACCAGGAAAGAGAGAAACAGACATGGCTGACACAGTTAATCATACTGAAACAGTAGCACCTGAGCCACTCTCAAACGATGGTAATCCATCAGCAACCCCAGTGGTCAATGTTGATGCCGCCGAAGTTGAGAGGCTCAAAAAAGAAGCAGACCAAGCTAAGATGGAGGCCGCACAAGCCCGAAACGAGGCCGCGAAGATGAAAGCAGAGCAAGAATCAATCAAGGCAAAACAACTCGAGGAAAATGAAGAGTTCAAAACGCTGTACGAACAGTCTCAAGCTAAGTTAAAAGAGATTGAAGCTGAACAAGCAGCCCGCGAACGCGCCGCCGAACTCAAGGGGCAAACCGAAAAGGTCTACGCCGAATACCCGTCTAACGTGGTAGAACTCGCTAGAACGGCAGGATTAACCCTGTCTGATGACAGCGACGAGGCTGTATCCGCCCTAAAGGAAAAACTCGATACATTCAAGGCCAAGGTCGGTGCGCCCACCCCATCCGCCAACAACCCCCGCCCGGAGGCGAACAACCCTTCGACTAACGAGCAGTTGTTACAGCGGATGCGCGGCGGTGACAAGACTGCGACCTACGAATATATCCAGAACCTCCCCAGCATCAAGCGGATGAAAGAAATCGCCCAGAACGGCGCCTAACCTCCAAAACAAACAATTAAAAGAAAGAGACATTAAGAAAATGGCTATTGGCCTTATTTCCGACATGGCTCAGGGACAGACCCTTCAAGAAGACGTAGTAGATGCTATCTACAACGTTGACTACAAGAGCACGCCTTTCGTTTCAGCGATCGGTGAAAGTGTTGCCACCAACACCCTGCACTCGTGGTTAGTTGACGCCTACGCTGCTCCAGCCCTCAATGCCACCATTGAGTCCGCTGACGCTGTAGTTGTTGACATGGTTAACCCTAGCCGCAAATCCAACGTCGTTCAGTTATTCCGCAAGGTCATAACTGTATCCGACACCGAACGTGCATTGCCTAACTACGGCATGAACGACCCGTTCTCATACCAAACACAGAAGAAAATGGTCGAAGTCGCCCGCGACATCGAACTGGCTGCCATCGCTGGCACCCGCGCTTCTGGTAGCTCTGGCGTCGCCCGCCAGGCTGACGGCGCAATCGCCCTCATCACCACCAACAAGACCGCTCAAACTTCAGGCACCTGCTTCACAGAAGCTATCTTCAACAGCCTAATGAGCTTGGTCTACTCTGGCGGTACGGACGA
>Ga0207694_10003938_pt1 | contig 11712 bp, 9 predicted proteins | sample KBSC34metaG_FD_184353 | JGI IMG/M metagenome (GOLD analysis project Ga0207694, IMG submission 184353) | Corn rhizosphere microbial communities from Kellogg Biological Station, Michigan, USA - KBS C3-4 metaG (SPAdes) (version 2) | ecosystem: Host-associated > Plants > Roots > Rhizosphere > Soil...
CTATAACTCCTATATGTACGAAGGCCTGCCACCGACGCCGATCGCCTGCCCCAGCCGCACGTCGCTGAAGGCGGTGCTGCACCCCGATTCGACCAGCGCCCTCTATTTCGTCGCCGACGGGACCGGCAAGCACAGCTTTGCCGAGACGCTCGACGATCATAACCGCAACGTGACCCATCTCAGGCAGATCGAGCATGCGGGGCAGGGAGGACAGAATTGAGCGTTGAAGGCCTCGGCCGCCGCGGTCTTGCTTTGGTGCTGTCCTCGCCATCCGGCGCGGGCAAAACCAGCATCGCCCGCGGCCTGCTGGCGCAGGAGCCGGAACTCGAGATGTCGGTCTCGGTCACCACGCGGCCGATGCGGCCGGGTGAGGTGGACGGCAAGGATTATTATTTCGTCAGCCAGACTGAATTCGACCGGCTGGTCGCCGCCAACGACCTGCTGGAGCACGCGACCGTGTTCGGAAATTCCTACGGCTCGCCCCGCGCCCGGGTTGAGGCAACCTTGTCCGCCGGGCGGGACGTGCTGTTCGATATCGACTGGCAGGGCACCCAGGCGCTCAGCGGGAAGATCAAGCCTGACCTCGTCACCTGCTTCATCCTGCCGCCCTCGATCGACGCGTTGCGCCAGCGCCTGACCACCCGCGCCGCCGACAGCCCCGAGGTGATCGCCGGCCGCATGGCCAAGGCCGCCAGCGAGCTCAGCCACTTCCCCGAATACGACTATGTCGTGGTCAACGAGAACCTGGATGAGAGCATCGCCCAGGTCCGCGCCATACTGGTCGCCGAACGCCGCCGCCGCGAGCGCGTGAAGGGCCTGGTCGAGTTCGTGCGCGGGCTGCAGGGGGATTGATCTCGTAGGATGGGTAGAGCGTAGCGAAACCCATCATCCAGCGCATTGAACGATGGGTTTCGCTACGCTCTACCCATCCTACGATTCCCGCACCGCCTCCAAAATCGCGGTTACCGAATCCGGGTCTTCCAACCCGGTCGTATCGCTGGTGATGCGGCCGCTCTGAACCGCTTCGCGCAGCAGCCGGCGCATGATCTTGCCGGCGCGGGTCTTGGGGATGGCGCGGGTGACATAGACCTTGTGCAGCCGGGCGATGCCGCCGATGGCGTGGTCGACTGCGGCGGTGACAGCGCGTTCCACCTGGGCGCGGTCGGCGCCGGCCATCAGGGCGACGAAGGCGACGGGGACCGTGCCTTTCACCGGATCGTCAACGCCGATCACCGCCGCCTCGGCGACGCCGGGCTGGGCATTCACCGCCGATTCGATCTCCATCGTGCTGATCCGGTGCGCCGCGACGTTGATCACGTCGTCGGTGCGGCCCACCACCCACAGATGCCCGTCCGGGTCGCGGATCGCCCGGTCGGAGGTCTGGTAGTAGCCGGGAAAATGGGAGAAATAGCCCTGCATATAGCGCGGATGGTCGTCCCAGACGGTACGCGCCAGCGTGGGAAACGGGTGGGTCAGCACGAGGTTGCCCGGCGTTCCCGCCGCGGCCGGCCGGCCGTCATCGTCCAGAATCTCATAGCCATGCCCCGGCACCGTCCGGCCGCAGGAGCCTGCCTTGATGTCGCCGACGCCGGCGATTGGATAGGTCCAGGTCGAGCCGGTCTCGCTCTGCCCATAGGCGTTGATCACCGGCAGGCCCCGGCCGATATGGCGGGCGGCCCAGCGGAAGGTCTCGATGTCGAGAGGTTCGCCCTGGAGGCTCACCAGCCTGAGCTTGGGCAGGCTGTGCGCCTCGGCCAGGCTGTCGCCGGCACCGCGCAGCATCCGGGCGAGGGTGGGGGCGGCGAGCAGCTTGGTGACACCGTGGCGCTCGGCTATTTCGTAGAAGCGCTCATGCGTCGGCGTGTCGAGCGCGCCTTCGTAGCACAGCAGGGTCATGCCGTGCGCCAGCCCGCCGACCACGGCATGGATCGGGAAGGTCAGCCAGCCGACATCGGCGGCGCACCAATAGACGTCGCCCGGCTCCGGATTGATCTGCCACTGCACGTTGGCCCAGGTGCCGAGCAGGAAGCCGGCCACGCTGTGCACCAGCCCCTTGGGTCTGGCCTCGGTGCCGCTGGTAAAGATCAGGAAGGACGGCGCGTTGGCCTCCAGCGGTTCGCAGGGGCAATCGGCCGACTGCGCCGCGACCAGGGATTCGTAGGCGACCTCGCCATCCTCGAGGGCGGGGCGGTTGCCGGTCCGATCGATGACGATGACGCGCCGGACGTCGCCGGCCGTCCGCCGCGCCTGGCGCAGATTGGTGAGCAGGGGCACGACCTTGCCACGCCGAAGGCTCCCGTCGGCAGTGATGACCAGCTTGGCATGGGCGGTCTGAAGCCTCAGCGCCACCGCGTCGGGCGAGAAGCCTGCGAACAGGACGGTATAGATCGCGCCGATCCGGTTGCACGCATGGATGGCGGCAAAGGCTTCCGGCAGGTTGGGCAGATAGATCGCCACCACGTCGCCCTTGCCGATGCCGAGCGATTTCAGCCCATTGGCCAGGCGCGCCACCGCGTCGCGCAATTCCGTGTATGTCAGCGTGCGGACCGCGCCGTCCTCGCCCTCCCAGATGATTGCGGTGCGGTTGGCGGTGGCCGGGTTTTCGGCGTGCCGGTCGACGCAATTGTCGGCGACATTGATCGTGCCGCCGGGAAAATAGCGCAGGTCGCCGAAACCGCCTTCGCGCACCGCATCCCAGCGCCGGGACCAGCGGAAACGCTCGGCCACCCAGGCCCAGTAGGTATCGGGGCCTTGCTGTTCCAGCGCCCGCGCCTCGGCGAGCAGTCTTTCCTGCTGTTCGGACCGGAATGCAGGCGGCAACGCCGTCAACGGCTCACGCATCAGCGCCGACAGCAGGTCGTCGGATAGGCTCACTTCCCCTCACGCCCTCTTTTCGTGGGACCTAGGTCCCGAGGACTAGCACGGGCCGGCCGGGGATTGCAGGGCTTTTCGCCGAGGGTGCTAGGGGACTACCTGGAAAACGGTGCCGTAACCTTTGCCACCGCGGATGGTCGTACCGAACAGACTGCCTCGGGAGAATTTCAGACCCGGCACGCCGAAATCGCCGATCGCGCCGTCCGCGCCGCCCGTGAAATCATGCAGGATCGCAAATGCCTGCGTCTCGACATCCAGCCGGTAAAGTGCGCCAAGCCTTTGCGGCCCCCCGGTCAAGGTCAGGCCATAAAGGAACTTGCCGTTCGGGCTTAGCGCCGTCGTTCCTTCGGGATCCGAAAGATTGTCCCCGCTGCAGAAGCGGTGGAGGACGGTGAATTGAGATAGAGCCGGGTCGAATTTAAATATCTCGTTACAGTCGCTGCTGGATTGTCCCGATGCGATGACGCAGCAAATGCCGCCCACCGCCGTAGTGCCGTAGAGCGTTCCGTCGGCCGCGGCGGTGAGGGGGCCCGACAGGCCGCCGCCGTCCTTGGCGGTCAGGGCATGGACGCCGGCAATCCTGTTCGTTGCCGGATCGATCCGGAACAGCCTGCCATTGCTTGCCGCCCCGTAGATGCGGCCGTCTTTATCGGCGGCGACACTGGGATCGAAGTGATAACCGGGACTAACGCTGCAGGTGAAGATGCCGCCTGCCGGTGTCCTTCCGCTGGTCGGCGAGTCGATGACGCTCAACGTTCTGGTTGCGAGATCGAACTTGTAGGCGCTGCCGAGAATACCGGAGCCTGAGGATTTGCCGTAGAGAGCGCCCTTCACGAGAACTGGCGCAGCGGTGAAGACACCCATTTCACCGAGTTCTATGTAATACAGGACGGTGACTTTCCGCGTCGCCACATCGAACCTGTAGATGGATTGGGGCCCGGCTCCGCAGATGGACCCCCCGCCGGAGGTGACGCCATAGAAGCCCCCCGCGCCGTCGGGCACCAGCGGCCCTACCGGTACGGTCCCTTCAGCGTCCGTGAATCTGTGGATAGTCGTGAATTTTCCGGTGGACGGATCGACGCTGAAGATCGTGCCGCACCCATACATGAGGCAGGAGGAGGTGGCGGAATACCCACCATCGGACGTGACTCCGTAAAGCATCCCGGTCCCGTCGGTCGCAAGGCCTCCCGTCGGCGTGCCGTCGCGACCTGGGCCGGCGAACTGATGGAGGGTCTTGATCGTCGCGGCCGAGGCAGCGGATGCGGCGAGCGTTCCCGCGACGAATACTGAGACCAGGAACTTGCGCAAAAGCAAAATGAAATCTCCCGAAAATCCGGAATTTCGCTAATTTTTATCGGATTGACGGGGAATTGGAAAGAAGAACTCAGAATTCTCGGGCAAAAGCATTAACGCTCGCTTTTCGCCCAGGTCAGCGCCAGCCTGCGAAAGTCATCGATGCCGAGTTCTTCCGCCCGCGCGGTCGGATCGATCCCGGCGGATTCCAGAAGGGCTATCGGGTTGGGGGTGAAGCCGCGCAGCCCGGCGCGCAGCATCTTGCGGCGCTGGGCGAAGGCGGCGGCGACCACGCGCTCCATTACGGCGAAGCTGGGCTCGTCCGGACCCATCGCGCGCGGCACCAGGCGGACGACTGAGGACACCACCTTCGGCGGCGGGGTGAAGGCGGCGGCGGGCAGGTCGAAGACCAAGGTCGCCTCGGTCAGCCATTGGGTCATGACCGATAGGCGCCCGTAATCCTTGGACCGCGGCGCCGCGATCAGGCGCAGCGCCACTTCGCGCTGGAACATCAGGGTCATGCTGGAAAACGCGTTCGCCTGCTTCAGCCAGCCGATCAGCAGCGGGGTCGCGACGTTGTAGGGCAGGTTGGCGACGATCGCCCTTGGGGTAGGGGCCAGGGCGACGAGGTCGGCCTCCAGCGCGTCGCCGTGGATGAGGGTAAGCCGCCCTTGCGATGCTTCGACCACAGACTGAAGGGCGGCGACACAGCGCGGGTCGCGCTCAACGGCGATCACCTGGGCGGCGGCGCTTTCGATCAGCGGGCGGGTGAGGCCGCCGGGACCAGGGCCGATCTCGATTGCGGCGACGCCCGTCAGGTCGCCGGCGGCGCGCACGATCTTGGCGGTCAGGTTGAGGTCGAGCAGGAAGTGCTGGCCCAGCCTTTTGTCGGCATCGAGCTGCCACGCCCTGATGACCTCGCGCAGCGGCGGCAACGCCGCGATGCCGTCAGCCCCAGGGCCTTCAGACACGGGCGAGCTTGGCGGCGAGAGCCAGCGCGGCGATCAGGCTGTCCGCCTTGGCCGTGCCGGTTCCGGCGATATCGAGTGCTGTCCCGTGGTCGGGCGAGGTGCGGATGAAATTCAGCCCCAGCGTGACATTCACCCCGTGGTCGTAGTCCAGCGTCTTCAGCGGGATCAGTGCCTGGTCGTGATAATGGCAGATGGCGACGTCATAGGTTGCCCGCGCAGCCGGATGGAACATCGTATCGGGCGATTTCGGCCCCTCGACATGCCAGCCCTCGGCTCTCAGCCGCTCGATGGCCGGGATGACGATCTCGATCTCTTCGCGGCCCAGCGTGCCGTCCTCGCCGGCATGCGGGTTGACCCCGGCGACGGCGAGGCGCGGCTGGGCGATGCCGAAGCGGTCGCGCAGATCCCTGGCCGCGATCCGCGCCCTGGTGACGATCTCGTCGGCGGTCAGCGCATCCAGCGCGGTGCGCAGCGACTGATGCACCGTCACCGGGACGACGCGCAGCCCCTCGACCGCCAGCATCATCACCGGCGGCGTCGCGCTGCCGGCCAGCGCCGCCAGGAACTCGGTATGGCCGGGATAGGGAAAGCCGGCGGCATAGAGCGTGCTTTTCTGGATCGGGTTGGTGACCATGGCCGCGGCCTCGCCGGCCACGATCAGCGCATGAGCCCGGGTGATGCTCTCGATCACCGCCGGAGCGTTGGCGGTGTCGAGCGTCCCCGGCGTTGCCTTGACCGGCTTTTCCAGCGGCAGGACGGGCAGGGCGGCGGCGAAATCGGCTTCGCCGGGCGCGGTGATCGCCGACACCGTGACATCGACACCGATCCTGGCTGCCAGCGCGCGGATACGATCCGGATCGTCGATCAGGAAGAACGGCGCCACCGGCTCATCATTGCGCGCGGCCCAGGCCTTGATCGCGATCTCCCCGCCGATGCCGGCGGGCTCGCCCATGGTCAGGCAAAGGGGTGGGGGCTTCGCCATCGGCGAAGCCTCAGACCCGGATGTCGACGTAGCCGGAGGAGCGGAGGTCGCTCAGATAGCGCTGCTGCTGCATGTCCAGCCGGTCGAGATAGAGCTGGTTGCCGACCTGGTCCTTGGTCGGCGGCGGCCGCTTGGGCGGGTCCTTCCGGGCGCAGACCATGAACATCATCATGCCGTCATTGGTCGGCACCGGCTGGCTCATCTGGTTGACCTGCAGCGACGCGACCACGGCCCCGATGCCGCGCGGCAGGGCTCCGACCTGAACCATCTTGCCGGCAGGCTCGAGATCGCCGCCCAGCCCGTCGCGCCGGCCCTTCTCGTCGACCGCCGCGCAGTTCGGCAGGCCGGCTCCGACCTTCCTGGCCTCTTCCATCAACCGCGGCAGGTCTTCCTTGGTCGGCTGCCGGGTGAACGGCACCAGGACGTTCTTGAGATGGACCTCGGCCAGGTTCTGGTCGCCTTGCAGCGCCTCGCCTTTCGCGCGCAGCAGGATGATGTGATAGCCGTTCTGGGTGCGGATCGGCTGACTGACCGTGCCCGTCTCCATCTTCTTCAGTTCCTGATCGATCGGATCGGGCAGCTCGCCGTCCTGCACCGCGCCCAGGTCGCCGCCCTGGGCGGCGCCGGCGGCCTGGCTGAACTGCCGGGCCAACTCGGCGAAATTGGCGCCGTGCTGAAGCTGGTCCTCGATATTGTTGGCGAATGTCTTGACCCGCTCATCATCGGCCGGGGCATCGACCGCCAGGAAGATTTCGGCAACGAGATACTGCTTCTTGTCGACCGCCGACATCATCTTGGAATAGGCGGCGTCGATTTCATCATCCGTCACCTCGACCCGGCGGCGGATTTCCTTCTGGACCACCTTGCGCCACGACACCTGGGCCAGCATCTGCTTTTCCATCGTGGTGAAGGGGATGCCCTTGCTTTTCAGCAGTTCCTTCAGCTGCTGCAGGGTCTCGTGATTCTGCTCGGCTGCGGCCTTGAGCTCGTTGTCGACCTCTTCCTTCTCGACCGTCAGCTTCAGCCGCTTCGCCTCCTGGATGCGCAGCTGATCGTCGATCAGCACGCGCAGCACCTGGGGCTGCAGCTTGGCCCGCACCTCCGGCGAGTCGGGATAGTTGCCCGCAATCATGATCAGCTTCATGCGGTTGTTGAGGTCGCCCTCCGATATCGCCTCGTCATTGACCACGGCGACGATCTTCTCTTCCGGCTCGGCGGCGCGCGCGGGAACGGCCGGCAGGGTCAGCAGACCGGCGATCATGGCGCAGGCGGCGGTGCGAAGGAGGGGCAGGCGAAGATCTTTCATTGGCTCTCGGTTCGATAAAGACGCTCTCATGAGCGTCAGCCGTCTTCCAAGTACAGCAACGCCCCGATCCCGCCAAGCAGGCTGAGGCCCGCGGGCGTCCAGGCGGCCAGCATGATCGGGATGGTTTCCGATTCACCCAGGGCGCGAACGACGTTGCCAAGGAAAAATAGCGAAAATGCGGCGACGATGCCGGTGGCGATGACGAACAGGGTTCCGCCGCGCCGCGTCTGGCGCAATGCCGCCGCCGCCGCGATCAGCACAAGTCCGCCATACAGGAACGGATCGGCCAGCAGCTCCAGATATTGCAGCCTCAGCCGGATCGCCGAGATGCCGGTCGTCTCCATCGTGTGGATGTAATGCTGGATGGTCCAGAAGGAGTGGCTTTTGGGCGAGGCGAAGATTTCCTGGATCTTCGTCGGCGTCATTTCGGTATGCACGATCGTCTCGGGCACGGCGGTCGGCGGCTCGTCGGGCTTGTTGGGGCGGTTCAGCGTGCCGCCGTCGACAACCCAGCTCGCATTCACCAGCGCCGCCTCCGGCGCGTCCAGGCGCCCGGTCAGATCGTCGGAGCTGGTCAGGAAATAGATCGAGACGTCCCTCAGCTTCCATGTCGAGGAATCGACATTGCGGGCATGGATGATCGTATAGCCGTCCGCCCCGTTTTCCCTGAGCCACAGCCCCCCGGCAGACAGGTCTATCGTGCTGGCCTTGCCGCGCAGCAGCGTGTTGTCCATCTGCTCGAACTTGGTGCTGAAGGCCGAGCCGATCGGATTGATCACCGTCACCTTGACCACGCCGATCAGGACGGCGACCAGGATCGCCGGCATCAGGAATTCCCAGGCCGATACGCCGACGGCGCGCAGCACCACCAGCTCGCTGGTCCGGGTCAGCCGCCAGAAGGTGAACAGCCCGCCGAACAGCACCGCGAACTGGAACAGCTGCTGCCCGACCTCGGGCAGCTGGAAGAACGACATCTTGGCAATCTGGGCGAAGGTCACTTCCGGATGGCTGGCGGCGCGGCGGATCAGCTCCAGCGTGTCGATCAGATAGATCACCATCAGCAGGACGCTGATGAAGATCAGGAAGCTGGTCATGTATTGGCGGCCGAGATACCGCAGGAGGGTGAGCGAGTTCATGCGGTCTGCCAGAAGATGGCCCAGGGCGGCAGGGTACGGCGCAGCCAATCGCGCCAGGGCTGGAAGCCGTCATTGGCGCGGGCGAACAGCACGACCAGCACGCCGGCCGGTGCCAGGGCGGCGAAATACAGTAGTGGGATCGCGGCGAAGTGATTGCGCGCGAAATTGGCCAGCCCGATCGAGGCACCCTGGATCAGCAGCACGGCGATGCCGCCCCAGATGATCCGGCGGGACTGGCCGCGGCGGTCGAAATGGCCGCCCAGCAGGGTGAACAGCCCGACCAGGGTCAGCGCCAGCGAATAGAGCGGGCTGGATATGCGGTTGTGCGCCTCGGCGCGGAAGGCGTTGCCGAAGCCCTGGTCCTCTTTGCTGGTCTCCCCCGCCAGAAGTTCCGGCAGGGTACGCTCGCTGGGCTCCTTCCAGCGGGCGGTCAGCTGGTCGGCGACCTGCTGCAGGTCGACCGTGCCGCGCTCGAACTCGGTGGTGCGGGGGCGGCCGGTCTGGGGATCGACCGACTGGCGGCTGACATTATAGACGACGATCTCGGGCCCATGGTCGCCATCGACCACGACGCCGCGTTTCGCGACGGTCGTCGTCGGCCGCCCGTCCGACTGTTCCTGATAGATCAGGATTCCCGACAGATCGCCGTTCGGCTCGCGGGCGCGGACATAGATCGTCATCTTGTCGCCGATCGGATTGAACACGCCGGCATTGATCGGCGCCCCCGCGAACTGCGTGCGGGTGATGTCCTGCAGCGTCTTCAGCTTTTCGTTGGCCAGCGGCCCGACATAGGCGTTGAGAACGAACACGATGCCCGCCACGATTCCGCCCAGCGCGATTGCCGGCATGGCCAGCCGCCATTGGCTGAGCCCCAGCGCGCGCAGCACGATCAGCTCGCTCTCCGCGGTCAGCTTGTTATAGACGAACAGGATCACGGTGAAGAAGATGATCGGCAGCACCACCGCCACGATCGGCGGCATGGCCAGCATCACCAGATACAGGAACAGACCAAGCGGCGCGCCGCCGTTCACCGCCAGCTCGAAAAACTTCAGCGACTCGATCAGCCATGCAACCAGGCTGACGATGATCGTCGCGATCAGTGTGGATACCGCCAAGTTGCGAAACAGGTAGCGGGAGATGAGTCCGGCGTTCATACGAATCGGGGCTGCGAAGGCCAATGATGCTAAGGGATGACCACAGTGTACCGTTTCGTCATTGGCTTTGACAAATTTTTCACGATAGCGTTCTGTCGCCGCGGAAAGAATCAGGGCACAACTGCCCCATTCGCGCCGACAAAATAATCTCGAGAAGGATCCCAGATGGAGATCAACTTCGTCAAACCGGCCTTGCCCGGCAGCGGAACGATCGTCCTCGTGATTTTCGAGGATCGCGGCCTGGGGCAGCTCGGCCAGACCGTCGACAAGGCGGCGGGCGGGCAGCTTGCCCGTGCGATGGCGGCGGCGGACTTCACCGGCAAGGGCGACGACGTCCTGATGATCCAGGCGCCTGCCTGGTTCGACCGGGTCCTGCTGGTCGGCATGGGCAAGCTGGAGCAGGTGAAGCCGACGGCGGCCGAGGCGCTGGGCGGCAAGGTCTATGCACAGCTGGTCGCCGCCAAGGCGACCTCGGCGACGATCATTCCCGATACGCCGCAGGACGTGCCCTCGGGCTTCAACGTCGCGACCGACATCGCGCTGGGCGCGCTGCTGCGTTCCTACAAATTCGACAAGTATCGCACGGTGCACAAGCCGGGGCAGGCGCCCAAACTGGGCGAGCTCACCGTCGCCACGCTGCATCCCAACGCCGCGCGCTCGGGCTTCGGCCGGGCCAAGGCGGTAGCCGACGCGGTATTTCTCACCCGCGACCTGGTGTCTGAGCCGGCCAACATCGTCTATCCCGAAAGCTTCGCCGAGCGGGTGCGCGAGCGGCTGACCCCGCTGGGTGTCACGGTCGAAATCCTGGGCGAATCGAAACTGGCGAAGCTCGGCATGGGGGCGCTGCTCGGCGTCGGCCAGGGCAGCGACCGGGAAACCCAGCTGGTCGTCATGAGCTATAGCGGCGCGCCCAAGGTGAAGAACAAGAAGCCCGTCGCCTTCGTCGGCAAGGGCGTCACCTTCGACACCGGCGGCATCTCGCTGAAGCCCGGCGCGGGCATGGAGGACATGAAGTGGGACATGGCCGGCGCCGGCGCCGTGACCGGTCTTATCGCCGCGCTGGCCGGCCGCAAGGCCAAGGTCAATGCCGTGGGCGTCGTCGCCCTGGTGGAGAACATGCCGGACGGCAAGGCCCAGCGCCCCGGCGACATCGTGAAGTCGATGTCGGGCCAGACGATCGAGGTGCTGAACACCGATGCCGAAGGCCGGCTGGCGCTGGCCGACGCCATCTATTACACGATCGACCGGTTCAAGCCGCAGGCGGTGGTCGATCTCGCCACGCTGACCGGCGCGATCATCATCGCGCTGGGCAGCGAGTTCGCCGGACTGTTCTCCAACGACGACGCCCTGGCCGACCAGCTGCTAGCTGCCGGCAAGGAATCGGGTGAGAAATTGTGGCGCCTGCCGCTGAGCGACGCCTACGACAAGCAGATAGACAGCGACGCCGCCGACATGAAGAACATCTCGGATGGTCGTGGCGCGGGCAGCGCCATGGGCGCGCACTTTATCAAGCGCTTCGTCAACAAGGACACGCGCTGGGCCCATCTGGATATCGCCGGTGTCGCCTGGACGAAGAAGGACCATGCGACCGTGCCGAAGGGCGCCACCGCCTTCGGCGTGCGCCTGCTGGACCGCTTCGTCGCCGACGTGTTCGAGCACTAAGCTGGCCGAGGTCCGCTTCTATCACTTGCTGCGGCAGCGCCTGGAAGAGGCGCTGCCCGCGCTCCTGGAAAAGGCCCGCGAGCGCGGCCACCGCATCGTCGTCCAGGCCGGCTCGCCCGAGCGGGTGAAGGCGCTGGATGCGCTGCTGTGGACCTACAAACCCGAGAGCTTCATGGCCCATGCCTCGGGCATGGCCGCCCAGGCTTCGGCGCCGGAACAGCCGATCTGGCTGACCGCCGAAGAGGAAAACCCGAACACTGCCGACATGCTGGTGCTGGTCGACGGCGCCACGGCGGATGTCGCGCCGTACACGCTCGCCTGCGAGATGTTCGAC
>Ga0207694_10003939_pt1 | contig 11712 bp, 8 predicted proteins | sample KBSC34metaG_FD_184353 | JGI IMG/M metagenome (GOLD analysis project Ga0207694, IMG submission 184353) | Corn rhizosphere microbial communities from Kellogg Biological Station, Michigan, USA - KBS C3-4 metaG (SPAdes) (version 2) | ecosystem: Host-associated > Plants > Roots > Rhizosphere > Soil...
GGAAGGGCGTGCCGCGGCGCTTGCGGATCGAATAGCCGATGTCGAGACCGGACATGTCGTTGGTCGTGAGCGGCCCCATCGGGAAGCCGAGTCCGGTCAACGCGTCGTCGACGTCCTGCGGCAAGGCGCCGCGCTGAAGCAGCCGCTCCGCCTGGGCCGAGCGCTTGGCAACCATGCGATTGCCGATGAAGCCGTCGCAATTGCCCGACCAGACCGGCATCTTGCCGATCTTACGGCCGATGGCCATCGCGGTCAGGATCGCCTCCGGCCCGCTCTTCGCGGCCTGCACCACTTCGAGCAGCTTCATCACATTGGCGGGCGAGAAGAAGTGCATGCCGACGAAATCCTCGGGCCGTTTCAGCACCGATGCGATCTCGTCGACGTCAAGCGCGGAGGTGTTGGAGGCGAGGACCGTGCCGGGCCTGGTCTTGGCTTCGAGATCGGCGAAAATCTCTTTCTTGAGATCCATGCTCTCGAACACCGCCTCGATCACGACGTCGGCGTCGGCGACCGCGGCGCGATCGGCCGCGCCGCCGATCAAGGCGAGGCGCTTGTCCATCACCTCCTGCGTGATCGACCCGCGTTTGACCGACGTGGCGTAATTGGCCTTCACCCGCGCCAGCCCGGTGTCGAGCGCCTCTTGCGTGGCGTCGATCAGCACGACGGGGATACCGACATTGGCGAAGCACATGGCGATGCCGCCGCCCATCGTGCCCGCGCCGATGATCGCCGCGCTGCGCACGTCGCGCGGCCTGGCTTCGGACGGCAGGCCCGGCACCTTGGCGGCCTCGCGCTCGGCGAAGAACAGATGGCGCAGTGCCCGGCTCTGGCTGCCCGCCATCAGTTCGGCATTGGCCTTGGCATCCTCCGCCAGCGCTTCGTCGAGCGGCAGGGTGAAGGAGCGGCGGACCGAGGCGACATTGGCGGCGGGCGCGAGCTGGCCCTTGCTGCGCTTGGTGAGCGTGGCGGCGAGTTCGTTGAACGCCGTTGGGTCGGCACGTGTTGCCGCGATCTTGTCCTCGCGATCGCGCACCGGCACCGCCTGACGGCCCTCGTCGACGACGATATGGGCGAAGCGCAGTCCGGCATCGATCGCTTCGCCGTCGATCACCTGATCGATTATGCCCAGCTCTTCGGCCTTGGCGGCGCTCACCGGCTTGCCCGACAACACGAATTCGAGCGCTTTCTCGGGCCCGATGATGCGCGGCAGGCGCTGCGTGCCGCCGCCGCCCGCGAACAGGCCGAGATTGATTTCCGGCAGCCCCATCTTGGCCGTCGGCACGGCGACGCGGAAATGACAGCCGAGCGCGACTTCCAGCCCGCCCCCGAGCGCGGTGCCATGGATCGCGGCGATGACCGGCTTGGGAGAGGCTTCCAGCGCCGCGATCGCCTCCTGCAGGAACGGGGCTCGCTTGGGCTTGCCGAATTCGGTGATGTCGGCGCCGGCGAAGAAGGTGCGGCCCTCGCACGCGAGCACGATCGCCTTCACCGCCGGATCGGCGTTGAGTACCTCGACCGCCGTCACCAGCCCCTCGCGCACCGCGTGGCTCAGCGCGTTGACCGGCGGGTTGTTCGACAGGATGATGCCGATATCCCCTTCGACCCGCGTCGAAATTGCGTCGTTTATCTGTGCCATGAAGCCCTTCCAACCTGCCCGCGATGCGGCGTTTCCGACCGCGGACGTGCCGTTCCTGTTGCGCGCCAAAAGCCGCTTAGGCCCCACAGGTGTCAAGGAAAGCACCCGTCGGCGGCGGGAGGTATCGTGGATGTGAATGCTTGGTGGTTGGCCGCTCCATCGCTTAGCGGATGCGCGCCCATGTTCTATGTCGGCACTCCAAAATGGTGCCGGTCGATCCGGCGATCGGTGGAGCCAAGATGCATTTCGAACTGACCGACGAACAGGCGATGTTCCGCGATGCGGTGGCCGGTTTCGCGCAATCCAATCTCGCGGCCGGCGCGCTTGAGCGCGCGCATCAGGAGGATTATCCCTGGGATGTCGCGCGGATGATGGCGGAACAGGGGCTTCTCGGCATCACCATCGCCGAGGAGAAAGGCGGAATCGGCGGATCGCTGATGGATGCCGTGATCGCGATCGAGCAGATCGCCGCCGTCTGTCCGCGCTCGGCGGACGTAGTCCAGGCCGGCAATTTCGGTGCGATCCGGACCTTCGCGCAGTTCGCGAGCGAACAGCAGCAGGAGGATTATCTGAAAGCCCTGCTGAAAGGCGACGGGCTGATCGCGGTGGCGATGACGGAGCCCGATGCCGGCTCCGCCGTGACCGAGCTCACCACCACCGCCGTGCCCGACGGCGACGGCTTCCGCGTGTCGGGCCAGAAAATCTTCACCACGCATGGCCTGCATGCGACCGTGTTCCTGGTCTATGTCCGCTACGGCCCGGGCACCGGCAATATCGGTTCGGTGCTGATCGAGCGCGGGCAGGAGGGTTTCAGCTTCGGCAAACCGGTGCGCTTCCTGTCGGGCGAGGATTGGAACCCGCTCTTCTTCGACAATGTCTATGTGCCCAGGGAAAAGGTGCTGCTCGGGCCGGGCGGGTTCAAGAAGCAGATTGCCGGCTTCAACGTCGAGCGGATCGGCAATACCGCGCGCAGCCTCGCGCTCGGCCGCTACGCGTTCAACCTCGCGCGCGAACATGCCAAGACGCGCAAGCAGTTCGGCCGTTACCTGTGCGAATTCCAGGGCATCCAGTGGAAGTTCGCGGAGATGAAGATCAAGCTCGATGCAGCGCAATTGCTGCTTTATCGCGCTGCGGCCAACGCCGATGCGGGCTTCCCCTCAGCCGAGGAGACGGCGATCGCCAAGGCCGCCTGCAACCGCGCCGGCTTCGAATGCGCGAGCGAGGCGATGCAGGTGATGGGCGGTGCCGGCTTCGGCGAGGACACGCTGGTCGAATATTGCCTTCGCCGCACGCGCGGGTGGATGATCGCCGGCGGCACGACCGAAATCCTGCTCAACCGGATTGCGGAGAACGTGTTCGACCGTCGCTTCCCGCAGGGGCCCGCCTGAGGCCAGGCGAAGCGACCAACGAACGATGAAGAGGATGCGGCAATGAACGACGAGGCGGGACGGATCCAGCGTACGGTCGACGATGAGGAGGTCCGCATCGATTTCGTCCCGGCGGCCGGCTACATTTCGCCCGAACATGCGCGGCTGGAGAAAGAGCGTTTGTGGCCGCGCGTCTGGCAGATGGCCTGCCGCGAGGAAGAGATTCCCAATCCGGGCGATTATTACACCTACAACATCGCCGATGAATCGATCGCCGTCGTCCGCACCGAGACCGGCGACATCGCTGCTTATTATAACGTCTGCCCGCATCGCGGCCGGCGGCTGACCACCGGCTGCGGCAAGATGGGTCGCTTCCACTGCAAATATCATGGCTGGAAATGGTCGCTCGACGGCAAGCCGCTCGACGTGATCGACCGCCAGGATTGGGGCGACCTGCTCCAGGATCCGGACATCACGCTGCAGGCGGTGAAGGTCGGCCGCTGGGGCGGCTGGGTGTTCATCAACATGGACCCGGAATCCGAGTCGCTCGATCAATATCTGGCGCCGGCCAAGCCCTTCCTCGACCCGTTCGAGTTCGAGAAGATGCGCTATCGCTGGCGCCGCCAGATCGCGCTGCCGGCCAATTGGAAGGTCGCGCTGGAGGCGTTCAACGAAGGCTATCACGTCCAGACGACGCACCGCCAGTTGCTCGTCGCCTTCGACGACATGACCTACAGCGCCGCCTACGGCCCTCACGGCATGTTCGGCTACGAGCCGACCCGCCTGACCGGCCTGCCGAGCCCGCGCATCGCCGACGAGGAAACGCGTGCCAAGGCCAGCATGCGCGACGGCTTCGCCTGGTTCGTGCGCAACATCTGGGAAACGCTCGACGCGACCGCGACCACCGCGATGGTCCGCGCGGTCGACCGTATGAAAGAGGCGTTGCCGCAGGACGCGCCGATGATGGACGTGTTCGGCACCTATGCCCGCTTCCACCGCGAGGAGGCCGACAAGGACGGAACGCCCTGGCCCGATATCACCATCGAACAGATGATGGCCGCCGGGACCGACTGGCACATCTTCCCCAACATGGTGTTTCTGCAGCAGCCCACCAACCTGCTCGGCTATCGCGCGCGGCCGAATGGCGACGATCCCGACAGCTGCATCTTCGAAATCTACGTGCTCGAGCGGTTCGCGCCCGGCCAGGAACCCAAGGTCGAGATCGAGACGGCTACCGACTGGACGCAAGTCGACTGGGGGCTGATCCTCGCCCAGGATTTCCAGAATATGGGCGAGATCCAGCAGGGCATGAAATCGCGCGGCTTCAAGGGCGCGCGGCCAAGCCCGGTGCAGGAACGCGCGATCAGCAACTTCCACCAGACGCTTCACCATTATCTGACGGACAAGAATTGATGAGCGACGCCAATTGGGACGAGACGGTCGACTTCATCATCGTGGGATCCGGTGGCGGATCGATGGCGGCGAGCATCTACCTCAAGTCGATCGGCAAGGAGCCGCTCGTGCTGGAGAAGACCGATAAGCTGGGCGGCTCGACCGCCATGTCGGGCGGACTGCTGTGGATCCCGGCCAATCCGCTGATGGCGCGCGAAGGCGTGCCCGACAGCATCGAGGCCGGCCGGCGCTATCTCGACGCCACCGTCGGCTTCAACGCCGGTCCCGGCGCGAGCGAAGCGCGCAAGGATGCCTATCTACGCGCCGGGCCACCGATGGTCGAGTTCCTCGAACAGCAGGGGATGAAGTTCATCCGCGCCGAGGGTTGGGCCGATTATTATGACGATCGGGACGGCGGCTGCACGCGCAGCCGCTCACTCGCAGCGCCGCTGCTCGACGCCCGCGACATGGGCCCTGTGTTCGACAGGTTGCGGCTCGGGCCGATGGTGGTGCCGCTGCCGGTCGACCAGACGCGCAACATCACGCTCGCGACGCGCACCGTGGCGGGCATGATCCAGGGCGTGAAATTGCTGTGGCGGCTGCGCCAGATGACCAGGCGCGGCAAGCCGATCCTGAGCTATGGCGGTTCGCTCCAGGGTCGACTGCTGATGATCGCCGACCGCATGGGCGTCGACTTCCGCACCAACACCGGCGTCGTCGAGCTGGTCGAGGAAGACGGCCGCATCGCCGGCGTCGTCGCCGAGCACGATGGCAAGACGATCCGCATCCGCGCGCGCGACGGCGTGCTGATCAATGCCGGCGGCTTCTCGCACAATGACGAGATGCGCAAGCAATACGGCCCCCAACCGAGCTCGACGACGTGGACCAACGCCAATCCCGGCGACACTGGCGAGATGATCCAGATCGCGCAAAAACATGGCGCCGCGCTCGATCTGATGGACCAGGCCTGGTGGGTGCCCGGGACCAACCCGCCGCAGGGCGGCCCGTCCTACATGCACAATACCGATATCTCGAAGCCGCATTGCATCATCGTCAACCGCCACGGGCGGCGGATCCTGAACGAGAGCGGCTCCTATATGGAGAATGGCCAGGCCCTCTATCGCAACGACATCCCGGCCTACGTCATTCTCGATAGCCGGCACCGCAAACGCTATGCCTGGGGCACGCAGCCCCCAGGCATCACGCCCAAGGAATGGTTCGATTCGGGCTTCCTCAAAAAGGCCGACACGATCGACGAACTGGCGCGCCTGTGCGGGATCGATCCGATCGGGCTTAAGGCCGAGGTCGACCGCTTCAACGGCTTCGCGAAGACCGGCAAGGATCTGGACTTCCATCGCGGAGAGCGTGGCTATGATCGCTGGTTCGGCGATCCGCGCAACAAGCCCAATCCCAACCTCGGCGCGATCGAGAAGGCGCCCTTCTATGCGATGGAGATGGTGCCGGGCGACGTCGGCACGGCGGGCGGCATCGTCACCGACGAACATGGCCGCGTATTGCGCGCCGACGGCAGCGTCATCCCCGGCCTCTACGCCACCGGCAATTCGACCGCATCGGTGATGGGACGCTGCTATCCCGGCGCGGGTGCGAGCATCGGCGCATCCTTCGTCTTCGCCTGGCTCGCGGCGCATCACGCGGTCGGCCGGATCGCCAACTGACGCTCGAGACAGGTACATCGTTCCCCGGCGAAAGCCGGGGCCCAGGCCCAAGCGTCCGACTGGACCCCGGCATTCGCCGGGGAACGGATAAACCCGATCCCTTCTCGCTAGCTCTTGCGCGCGGAAGCCCGATAAGCCGACGCCGTCATGCCGGTCTGGGCGCGAAAGATCGTGCGGAAGGAACGTACGTCGCGATAGCCGACCAGGGCCGCGATCTGCTCTATGCTGCGGTTCGTGCGGCGCAGCATCGTGCGCGCCGACTGGACGCGCAGATGCTGGACATATTCCTTCGGCCCCATGTCGAGTGCCTGGCTGAAGCGGCGGATCAGCGTCGCGTGGCTGGTCGACAGCAGTTTGGCGAGGTCCGAGATCCGCACGTCCTGGGCGTAGCGTTGCTCCAGCCAGAGCTGGGCATTGGCGACGAGCGTATCCCCGGCCAGCCCGTCGGCCGCCAGCGCATCGGATCCGGCGACGGACGCCAGCCACCGCCCCATCGCCGGAGAGACGGTGCGCTCGATCACGCGCACCATCAGCGCCGTATCGCCCGCCAGGCCGTTGCCCATCACGATCCGGTCATGCTCGATCAGACCGCGCCGCTCATCGATCAGCAGGCGTGGATAGAACTGGCGGCATAATGGCACCAACGCCCGCGGCATCGGCACGCTCTCCGTCTCGATCAGGCCGGCCGCGGCGAGCAGGAAGACCGACGATCCGCTGGCCGAGATCACCGCGCCCTCCTGCCACTGACGCCGCAGCCATTGCAGCAATTCGCCCGATCGATCGAGGCGCGCGCGAAGCGCCTCGCTGCCGCCGCCGACGCGAAAGCTCGGCAGGTGGACGAGATCATAATGGGTGCGGCTGTCCGGCGCGCCGTCGGCATCGAGGCTGCGCCCGTCGACGAGCGCGACCGGAGCCCCATCGTTGCTCAGCAGGCGCAGCCGCGTCTCCATCTTGATGGCCTCCTCCGGCGGGAAAAGCCGTTCGACCTGGCCGCGGACGAGCGTGAAGGCGTCGAGGCAGGCGCCAACGCTCGAGTGAAACGCGCCCGCGGGGACGAGCAAAGCGAAGTCGGCCATCGTCGATCCGATGCAAAAAATACCCCCTTATTATCTCAAATTTGATCCTGTGTGGGAAGGGCGCCGCAATGGCATAATCACGGCCGGTGACACATCCTGCGCGCACAGGATGCGCCGTCCGTGAGAGGATCGTCCATGAACATGCACAAGTCGCAGATCACGCCGCAAATGGGCGAGTTCAACGTCGCCAATCATCTGCTGGGAGACCAGCAGGCGCTCCAGGCCGCCTGGGACCGCGACGGTTATTGGTTCTTCCGCGACGTGCTCGACAAGGACGTCATCGGCCGCATCCGCCAGGTCTATGTCGATTATCTGGTCGAGATGGGTGTAACCGACCCGAACGATCCGGACGCGCGCTATAACGGCGCCGATTATTCCAACCTGCCGATCAATTCGAACAGCACCAAGCTCAACGATCGCAAGGTGCACAAGATGCTGCACGAGGCGCCGACGATCAACGCCTTCTTCTCCCGCTTGTTCGGCTGCGATCCCTTCTGGGTCCCTTTCACGGTGCATCGCACCAACCCCCCGGTGACGGACCGCAACCGCTCGCGCTTCGACTTCGTCCACGCCGATTCCGCTTATAATGAAGGCTTGCCGTTCCTCATCTGCTGGGTGCCGCTCGACGATATCGACCACGACGTGGGCGGCCTTGCTGTCGCCGAGGGCCTGGACGGCGCATCGCTCCACCCGAAGGACGGCATGAAGATCCTGCCCATTCCGGAAGCCAGCATTCCTGCCGGCCGGTGGCGCACGACGCATTACCGCGCCGGCGACGTGCTGATCATGAGCATGAACACGCCGCATAGCGGGCTCGCCAACATTTCGAAGGATCGCTTCCGCTTCTCGATGGACACGCGCATCATGCCATCGAGCGGCAATTGCCCGGTCGCCGGATCGATCAAGGCGGTCAGCGCCGAGGATGTGACGATCGAGACCGCCAAGGGCGATGTTCACCTCCGGTTCGACGAGCACAGCTTCGTGCGCGGTAATCGCGGCGATCAGATGCCGCTCGCCGACATCCCGCACCGCTATCAGCCGGGTGACGACGTGATCGTGGCGACCGAGGGCGACCTGGTCGTCAACATGCGCCCACAGTCCTGATCCATGCCCGAACCGACCAATTATAACCGGCGTCTGGCCGGCAAGGTGGCGATCGTCACCGGCGCCGGCGCCGACGGCGACGATATCGGCATCGGGCGTGCGATCGCGCTGATGCTGGCGGGCGAAGGCGCCCGGGTGGCCTGCGTCGATCTCGATCCAGAGCGAAGCGAACGGACCGCCGAGCGCATCCGCCGTGCAGGCGGCGACGCCTTCGCCCTGGCCGGCGACGTGGGCCAGGTCGAGGCATGCCGCGGCTTCGTCGAGGAGACGGTGGGCCGTTACGGCCGCGTCGACATATTGGTCAACAATGTCGGCATTTCGACGCCCACCCAACTCACTACGATCGATGAGGCGATGTGGGACCGCATCTATGATGTGAACCTCAAGAGCGCGCTCATGATGAGCAAATATGCGGTGCCGCACATGATCGCCGGTGGCGGCGGATCGATTGTCAACATTTCGTCGGTCGCGGGCATCCGGGCGCATGGCGGGCTCGCTTACGGCACGTCGAAGGCAGCGATGGCGCAACTCGCGCGCGAGATTACGGCGCTGCATGGCCGAGACGGCATCCGCGCCAATACGGTTGCGCCCGGCCATGTCATGACTCCGCACGCCATGCATGTCCTGCCGCCGGGCCTGCGCGAAACGCGGCGCAAGGTCGCCCCGCTCGGTATCGAGGGCGATGCATGGGACGTGGCACAGGCCGTGGTCTTCCTCGCCAGCGATGAGGCGCGCTTCATCGCTGGCGTGCAATTGGCGGTCGACGGCGGTGTGACCGAGATCGGGCCGATGTTCGCTTTTGGGTTGATCACCGCCGAATGAGTGCGTGCATGTGATGCATGGCCCCGTGGGCTGACGCTTCGCGGCGGCCAGCGCTAAACTCCCGCTGACGGTCGCCGTGAGAGCGGCCGGGAGGGTGCGATATGGCATTGCCGTTGACGACGGACGAGATCACCAAGGCGTGGCTGAGCGATGCGCTGAGCGAGCGGTATCCGAACGTCGCCGTGACGTCGATGACTGCACGCAACACGCTGTGGGGCACCGGCACGAAAATATTGCTGGATGTCACCTACAACCAGGCCGGGATGGCTGCGGGACTGCCGACCCGACTCTGCGTCAAGGGCGGTTTTGCCGCGCATCGCGAAGAGATGCTATTCCTCTACCAGCTCGAAGCGCGCTTCTTCGCCGAGCTCGCCCCGATCTTGGATATCCGCATGCCGCGTTGTTTCTATGCCGGATGCGATTCCGATCAGGGCATCGTTATCATGGAGGACCTGACCGACGACGGCATCGAGATATGCCGGGTCCAGCAGCCGCTTACCCGCGCGCAGGCTGCCGACTTTCTCATTGCACTGGCGACGCTCCATGCCCGTTTCTGGGACAGTCCCGCCCTCGACGATCCGGCCAAGCTCGGCTGGCTCGTCCACCACGATCCGCTCCCCGATGACGATTGGGGCGCCTATGGACGGCATCAGCTCCAGCCCGAGGTCTGGGCGCAGTATATGGCGCGGCCGCGTGCGCTGGCTTTGCCGGCCGCCTGCCGCGATCGCGAGGCGATGCACGCCGCGCTGCAAGCGCTGCGCCGCTTCCGGGATAGCAGCCCCGACTGCCTGATCCATGCTGACGCCCATCTTGGAAATCTGTTCATCGATGCCGACGGACGACCCGGCTTCCTCGACTGGCAATCCGCGCGCAAAGGTCATTGGGCGCAGGACGTGTCCTATTTCCTCTTCTCCGCGCTCGATCCACTCGACCGGCGCGCATGGGAACGCGGGCTGGTATGCGATTATCTCGACGCGCTGCGACAACGGGGCGTCACGCCGCCGCACGAGGAAGAAGCGTGGAATGCGATCCGCGCCCATATCGTCTACGGGCTCTTCTACTGGACGGTGAACCCGATTGAATGGCAGGTCGAGGTCAACAACGCCGCGGTCGCGCCGCGCTTTGCCTGGGCGGCGGTCGACCATGATGCGCCGCCGGTAAGCCAGTGGGTCGCGAGCGGGTGAGCCTTCCCATCCCGACCGAAATTGGCGGCCTCGACGCCGACTGGTTCCGCGCCGCGCTGCGGCTCGACCATCCCGAACTGGAGGTGACGGACGTGCATATCGTCCGGGTGATCGAGGGCACCTGCACCAAGATCAGGGTTGCGCTGGACTATGCCGCGGGCAGCGCGGCCGGTCCGGCGACGATGATGCTCAAGGGCGGCTTTGCGGCGCATTCGCCGATGTTCCTCGGCATGCACGAAACCGAGATGCTTTATTATCGCGACATCGCACCGCGCGCCGGTTTCGACACGCCGCTTTGCTGGTTCGCCGGGCTGGACGCCGCCAATGGCCGGTCGGCGGTCCTGCTCGAGGATATGGATGCGCGCGGCGTGCGCTGGCTCGGTGCGCTGTCGCCGCTCGACTGGCGCGACGAGGTCGCGTTCGTGGATACGCTCGCGGCCTTCGCCGCCCGATGGTGGGAAAGTCCGGATCTGGCGGAAGGCGGCCGGCTCGCCTGGGTGATCCACAGCTACGAACGCGAGGCGGCCGATTATATCGACCATTATCTGGAGCCGGAGCGGTGGGCACAATTCATGCGACTGCCGCGCTGTGTCTGCCTGCCGCGATCGCTGCGGGATCGCGAACAGATGCAGGCGGCCCTGGCAGCCTTGGCGAAGCGGCTCGACACCCAGCCGACGACGCTCTCGCACGGCGATACCCATCTCGGGAATCTGTATCTCAATCCCGACGGCACGCCCGGCTTCCTCGATGCGCAGCCGCGCCGTGCACCGTGGGTCAAGGACTTCGCCTATCAAATGGTTGCCGCGCTCGACATCGAGGATCGGCGCAGTTGGGAGAAGCCCCTGCTCGCGCGCTATCTCCGCAAGCTGGCGGAAGCGGGCGTGGCGGCGGTGCCGAGCTTCGAGGAAGCCTGGTACGATTATCGCTGCGAGATCGCCTATGGCCTGTTCATATTCATGATCAACGAAGGCCATTTCCAGCGCGAGGAAACCAACACCGCCTTTGCCGCGCGCTTTGGCGCCGCAGCAATCGACCATGGCACGTTCGCGCTGCTGCGCTGATCAGAGCAAACACCCGAATCCGAAGTTCGCGACACTTATTCTCGTCATCCCGGGCTTGACCCGGGATCCCGCTTTTTTCGACCTGGAGGCGAAAAGAGGTGGGACCCCGGATCAAGTTCCCATGGGCGCTAAGGTTTAGCCCTCCCCACGGGGGAGAGGGCTTTAACAGGTCTGGTCTTGATAGAAGTCTGACAGGATAGTCCGGATACATTCCTGACAGTGTTGTGAGGCACTGGGAGTATGACCCGATGCCCTGGAAGACACGGTCTGTGCGCGACGCGAAGCTATTGTTCATATCGGACTGGCTTCGGGGGGATGCGCCGCGGGAAGCGTTGTGCGCGCGTTATGGGATCAGCCGCGCGTCGGGTCGCCACTGAAATCGGGCGCGGCTGCT
>Ga0207694_10003941_pt1 | contig 11710 bp, 6 predicted proteins | sample KBSC34metaG_FD_184353 | JGI IMG/M metagenome (GOLD analysis project Ga0207694, IMG submission 184353) | Corn rhizosphere microbial communities from Kellogg Biological Station, Michigan, USA - KBS C3-4 metaG (SPAdes) (version 2) | ecosystem: Host-associated > Plants > Roots > Rhizosphere > Soil...
GTGTTGGAGACAACGCCATTGTTTACGCCGAAAACGACACCTCCCGCCTTTGTTCGAAGGATGTCCATCTGCGCGATCGGCAGGTTGTAGCGCGCGATCACGAGATCGAGATTGTTTTCGAGAGCGAGATCAATCGCATTCCGGAGAGACAAGTAGAGCTTGCCATCTCGAATGAGCGAATTGAGCCGAGGAGAGTTGGCAAGGCTTGGCGGTTGGACTGTCTTACCACGGTAGGCGTCGAAGGGGTTCCACGATTTGCGCAACATGGCATTGAATGGCACTTGCGGCCCGGTCTGCAAGGTACCAGTGGCCAGGAGTGGAACAGCTTGCTGCTGAGGAGTCGTCTCCTGCCCCGCGGGCGCGCTTGGACTTTGTTCAGGCTGCGGCACTGGAACAGGCGCTTGCTGTTCCTGAGCCGGCGGCTGCTGGACCGGTGCGGACGGCTCCTGCGCGATGGCCATGTTGAGATTGAGCAGCACGATAGCTGCTCCTGTAATGAATCGCGTGCGAATGGGTGTTGCCGGGGTCTCAATCAATGCTTTCACCTGTGGAATCTTCACTGGGCGCCGACCTCCGATGGCAGGGGCTGCGGAGCTTCGTCGCGCGTCATCCAGCCGTCGCGCAGTTCGATTATGCGTTTGGAGTAGCGGGCGTTTTCTTCAGAATGCGTAACCTGCACGATGGTGGTGCCGGCTTTGTTGAGTTCGACAAAGAGGTCCATGATTTCGCGTGCCTGGGTGGAATGCAGGTTGCCGGTCGGCTCGTCGGCCAAAAGGAGTGACGGCGCGTGGACAACGGCTCGCGCGATCCCGACGAGCTGCTGCTGTCCGCCGGAGAGCTGGTTGGGAAAAAGATCCTTCTTTGCGACGATCTGGAAACGATCGAGGATATCGGCAACCATGCCGCCGCGATCCTTCGAGGGCAGGTTTTTATATGAGAGCGGCAGATCGATGTTTTCCGCGACGGTAAGATCGTCGAGCAGATGATAGCTCTGGAAGACCATGCCGATGCGCTGCCGGGCAAGGTCGGCGCGCTGCTTGCGGTTAAGCGAATGCACGGGTGTGGAGCCGAACCAATATTCGCCGGTCCAACTATCGTCGAGCAGCGCGAGCACGTTGAGCAGCGATGACTTCCCTGCTCCCGACGGACCCATGATGGTGACGAACTCACCCTCTTTTATGGTCAGGTTAATGCGGCGCAGCACCCAGGTTTCGGTGTGACCCGTTTTGTAGCTACGTTCAACGTTTTTCAGGTCGATCATGATGTTGTTTACTCCGATCTCAAGCACGACGATGTGGTTATTCTGTTCTCAAAGCTTGCATTGGTTCGACGGCGGCGGCCCGGCGAGCTGGCAAGGCGGCCGCGATGGAAAGCATCAGAATCGTAAGAACGACCGCCGCAAATAGCGTAAGCGGATCAAATGTGGTGACGCCGAATAATTGCGACTGGAAGAGCCGAGCCAAACCCACAACTGCAGGGAGAGCCAAGGCGGCGGCAATGCCGGCGATGAGCGCCATTTCGCGTACGACGAGCAGCACGATGACGGATCGTGGCGAGCCCAAAGCGAGACGGACGCCGATCTCGCGTGTGCGCTGTTCAGTGGAGTAGGCAAGCACGCCATACAAGCCGACAGCGGCGAGAACCAGCGCCAGAGAGGCGAATCCGACGGCGAGGAATGCGAGCGCCCGCTCGTCGGACGTGCTGTGGTCGATCTGAGCTTCCATCGTGCGGAGATCGTCGACGACCAGTGTGGAATCGAGTTGGCGCATGGTCTGGCGGATTGTGGGCTCGATCAGCTCTGGCGGGCGCGCGGTGCGGAGATACAACATGAGGCCGGTCGGATGCTTCTGTTGCAGATATGGCTTGTAGACCGCCGGACCCAGCTTGGTGCGCAGATCAGTATGCTTGATGTCTCCCACAACACCGACGATTGTGATGTTGTAGGAAACATTGCCGGAGCCTTCGGCGAGTTGGCGGCCCAATGCGTTCTGGGGAGTACCGAAACGTTTGGCTGGCCTTTGGTGTCGGCCGTCGTGAATTCGCGACCTGCGAGGATCGGCTGGCCGATGGTGGCGAAGTAGCCGGACGTGATGCGCGGCTCCTCGAAGCTCATGTGCTCCTCTTCTGCAGGCTTGTATCCCTGGATCGAGTAGTTGGAATTTTCGGTGTCCCCGACGAGTTCGGGGTCGTTGTTGCCCGCAACAGAGACAACACCGGGGATGTGGCTCAGCGCAGCGATGGCACTGTTGACGATTTCGACTGAGCGATCTTCGCTGTAGCCGGAGTCGCTGGGGCTGAGCTGGAACTGGATGAGGTTGTCTGTGCGGAAGCCCACCTCCTGATGACGAAGATTGTTGAGGGTTCTGACAAAGAGACCGGCGCCGCCGAGGAGCAGGATACTCAGCGCGATCTGTGCGCCCACGGCAAGCTTCCGGAAACGCTGAGAATCTTTCGATAGAGTTCCCGTATTCTGCCGTAGCGAGTTGGCGAGATCGGGGCGAAGGAAGTGGAAGACCGGGGCGACGCTGAAGAAGAGCGTAGCCAAAACTGAGATGCCCAGAGTGAAGAGCAGGACACGCGTATCGACGGAGGCAGAGTAAGGTTCTGCGCCGGGATCGGCGTTAGTGATGATGCGAACGAGCGTGCGAGCGACAACAGGCGCGAGAAGAAGTCCTGCAACGGAGCCTAGGAGGCCAAGCAAGCCGCCCTCAATCATCAATTGCGAAATGATCCGGCCGCGGCGTGCACCAAGAGCGTAGCGCATGGACATTTCGCGTGCGCGGTTCGCGGCGCGGAGCAGCAGCAGCGTCGCCACGTTAACCGCACAAAGCAATATCAACAGCCCGGCCATGCTCATCAGGATCGCGAGAGGCTTCTGGAGGTTCAGACGATCAGGATTGAAGCCACGCGAGTCATCGATTACCTTCAGCCGCGAGGTATCGAGGAAGTTATGCTTGAAGCGCTCCGAGGGGTTCTTGAAGAGTGTCAGTTCATATGCACGGAGAGAATGCCAAACCGGTGCCAGGCTGGCTTCGGCAGTCTGGCGTGTGATCCCGGGCTTGAGTCGAGCCACCAGCGTAAGGAAGCTGGATTTGTGATTGTTCAAGTCGTCAAGCTGTTCGCGCCAGGGAATGGCGACAGCCACCATGCTGACCGGAATGAAGACGTTCGGCTTGTAGCCGCCGATTGCGGAATCAAAGTTTGCGGGTGCAACGCCGAGGATCGTGAATGTGTGCCCATTGAGGAGAATCGTCTGACCGATAACATCACGAGCTGAACCCAGATGCGTGCGCCAGAAGTTATAGCTCAGGACCGTGACCGGATTGGCGTTCTTCTGCGTGTCATCCTGTTGCGTGAAGAGGCGGCCGAGTGCGGGCTGCAGACCAAGAACCTGGAAGTAATTGCCGCTGACGATTTCGGCGTCGTCGTTTTCCGCCTGATTGTGCCAGGAGATGCCGACCTGGGCTTTGTCGGCGGCGAGCACGCCATCGAAGACCTGGTTATGGTCACGAAGTTCCTTGTAGGCAGGATAGGAAAAGTAGTTGTCGCTGTCTCCGCCGAAGCTGCTCATGGATCCGGAGAAGCCACCGGACCACTCGAAGCGCACAAGATTCTGCGGCTGCTGCACAGGGAGCATTCGAAGCAGTACCTGATCGAAGAGAGTGAACACGGCCGCATTTGCGCCAATGCCGAGAGCAAGCGTGAGGATCACAGTGAGCGTGAACCCTGGCGACTTTCTGAGTTGGCGGAGCGCATATCGAACGTCCTGCATCAGCGAATTCATTTTGACCTCTCCTTATTCAGTGCGCAGCGCCCGTATGGGGTCGATGGAAGCAGCTCGACGCGCGGGGAGCCACGTCGCGAGAGCGATAGCAAATGAGAGCACCACAACGGCAATACCAATCGACAGCGGGTCAAGAGGACGTACACCGAAGAGCACAGATGATTCAAAGCGTATGGCAGCAAGCGCCAGGACCGCACCGAGCGCCAGGCCGACTCCCGCCATCTTCGCGGTGTCGCCCAGGATCAGTAATGCTGTTTTTTCGCGCGACGCGCCGAGGGCCATGCGGATTCCGATTTCGCGACGACGCTGGCTGACCCGGAATGCGAGGAACCCGTAGAGGCCTACGATGGTGAGTGCGAGACCGACGAGACCGAGAGCGGTGACGAGTTCGGCCATCATCTGGTAGTTGCCCGCAGAGAATCGAATAAGTTCCGGCAGTGAAGTAACCATCATAGGATCGAGCAGCGGATTTTCGTGAATGAGGACCTGTCGAGTCGATTGTGCGAGACTCATGGCGTCCTGTTTTGTAGAGAGCGCGAATGTGATCTCACCCATTTGGGAGAGATGAAAAGGCATATAGATGTACGGCTCGGAGATTTCGCCGATCTGGTTGATTGGCGCATCCTCCGTGACGCCAATGATGTGTGCATCGAGACCAGGCTTCGGGCCAGTGTTGAACCCAACAAATTTCACCACCTGGCCGATGGGGTCACCGCCGGGCCAGAACCTTTCCGCCATGGAACGACTGATCAGAATTACCGGGGGTCCGTCCTGGTCGTCGGAGGCTGTAAAGCCGCGCCCGCGCAGAATGTGCGTCCCGATAACGTTCAGGAATCCGGAACTGACAGCGTTGTACTTGATTTCGATGGGATCGTGTATCTCAGGATGGCTCGGCAGCAGTGTCTTCACTGCTATTCCACCTTCAGAGAGACTGAGGGGCGCGCGGATTGCGTATGCTACGTCCTCGACGCCGGGCATAGACTTCATCCGCTGGATAACATCCTCGCGCATGGGTGCGTCTGGCTCCTGCGTCCATGCGAGCAAAACCTGGTTACGCGTGAGGCCGATGGGCTGTGTGCGCGTGTTGATGAAGCTGCGCACCAGGGCGCCGGTGGAGATCAGCAGGGCGAAGGAGATCGCAATCTGCAGCCAGACGGCTGCGCGTCTCATGATCGGAGCCTTACCTTCCGTACGGCTAGCAGAAGCGGACTGGAGCACGGGCAACAATTCAGCTGTTGCTACCTGGTTTAACGGCACGAGCGCGAGGAGCAGCATGGTAATGAAAGCGAGAGCTGTCGCGAAAACGAATACTCTCCAATCGAGCTGAAAGTTCACTTGGCCCGAACCGATGACGACCAGCATAGCGGGCTCGCTCACGAGAAATCGAGGAAGCAACGCGGCAATTTCCGCTGCAAGGCCCACTCCGGCGGCGAGACCAAACAGGCCGAGAGATAGATTTTCTACCAGGAGTTGTCGAGCGATGGTGATACGGCGTGCGCCGAGCGACATGCGCAACGCAACTTCCGGAGCGCGACCGAGTGCTCGCGCGAACATGATTTGCGCCAGGTTCACCGTTCCCAGTAAAACGACGCATGCCACGATCGCGAACAGAACAAGGCCAGTCGTTCCCGCTCGATCCATGCGATAGGAGAAGTCGCCGACTGCCCGCGCACCGCGTCCACGATTGCTCTGGGGATCGGATAACTGCATCGCTTTCGCTGCTGCTGCTACCTGCTCGTTGACCTGCGCGATCGAAGCGCCGGATGCGAGACGACCCAAGACCTTAAACCAGCGAAACTCGCGAGACGTGAGTTCGTTGGCATTGGCGACCGCGGCCCAGGTCTCTGTCGGCATCCAAAGATCGCGGTCGAGGCCATTGTCAATCTCGCGAAATGACGGCGGCAGCACTCCCCAGATGTTGACCTGAGTGCGATGGTCCTTTCCGCGCATAATCGAAAGCTGACGGCCGATGACATTTGGATCGCCGGCAAACTCTCGCTGCCAGAAACCATAACCGAGCAGCACGCCGGGATGAGTGCGCAACTGCGCGGAGTCGGCGGAGGTGTAAATGCGACCCAGCAACGGCTTGACGCCGAGAGCTTCAAAGAAGTTGCTGGAAACTACGTTGGTGAGCAACAGAACCGAGGTGCCATCTGCTCGCTGCATGAGGCTGCCGCGACGGCCGAGAGCCACTGAGGGTTTCAGTGCGGTGCAGCGGGCGGCGATCGCCTGATATTCCGAGTAGGTGAAGTAAGTATCGACACCTTCGTACGCATCAGGCGACTGCTTCGTGGTGGCGAATACGCGAACCAATTCGCCTGGATGCGGAACATGCAGCGGATGTAGCCAGAGATTGTCGATCAGACAAAAGATGGATGAACTGGCTCCAATGCCAAGGGCAAGCGTCAGGATGGCCGTAACGGCAAACCCAGGCGCGCGTCGCAGCTGTCGAAATGCGTAGCGCAGATCCTGCATCAGCTTGTTCACGTCCGATCTCCTTTCCTACTCGATTCGCAATGCGCGCATGGGCTCGATTGAGGCTGCCCGGCGAGCAGGCACAAAGACGGCGATAGCTGCACAGGCCGCAAGCACGAGCGTGGCTTCGGTGAGCGAAATGGGGTCGTAGGCGCCGACACCGTAGAGTTGGCTGGCCATCAGATGTCCGGCGAAAAGTGCCGCCGGAATTCCGAGTGCAAATCCAACCACAACCTGGAAGAGCGCACTGCGAAACACCATGGAGATGACGCTGCTCCGCGTTGCGCCCAGGGCCATGCGGATACCAATTTCGCTGGTGCGCCGGGCGACGAAATACGACATCACGCCATATAGGCCGATGGAAGCGATAACCAGCGCGAGAAATCCGAACAGACTCGTGAGCTGCGCAATCAGCCGATCCTGGTTGAAATTACCGGCCACCTGGGCGTTCAGTGAACGCATATCCATGATGGTCAGGTTTGGGTCAACCTGTGCCAAGGTGTGGCGAATGAGTTGCTCGGCGTTCGGCTGAGAATTCCTGAAGTTGATCACCATGGAGTTGATCAGCATCGATTGTGTCTCGGTACTAATAAGCGGCGCCTCTTTGTAGCCGTTGTAAACCTGTGCGAGCGGACGAAGGAAGACTGGGCGCACTGGATCGCGTGGATTGTTCATCTTGAAGTCGCGATATACACCGATGATCTCGAAGGTGCCGGAGTACTGGGGAAAGTCAATGCCGAAGTGCTGGCCTACGGGGTCCTGCTTGGGGAAGAACTTCTTTGCGAAGGTCTCGTTTACGACAGCAACGAAGGGTGCGCTTGCAGTGTCTCTGATGGAGAGATCACGCCCGCGGACAATGGGGACTCCCATGGAAGCGAGAAAGCCGGGGCTGACGCGGTCCCATGTCGATCCGCAGTGGTCATTCGCACCGGGAGCTGGATGTCCCTGCTGAATGACGCACTCACCCCAGTTGTCGCCCTCGAGAGGACTGTAGAGCGCCATGCCGATGTTTTCCACGCCGGGAAGTGCCGTAAATCGCTCTTCGAGTTGACGGTAGAGTGCAGGTGCGCGCTCGGCGGTGTAGCCGGCACCCGAGGGGTCAAAGTGCAGAACGTAGCGATTGTTTGTGGTGATGCCGAAGTCCTGGTGTTCGAGGTTGCTGAGTGAGCGCGTGAGCAGGATGGCTCCGGCGATGAGCACGAGCGACATAGCGGCCTGCACAATCACGAGCGCCATCTGCGGAAGCGAGGCGCGATCACGAGTTGAGCGATTGGAACCACGAAGCACTTCAGCGGGCTGTGCGTGCGAAGAGAGCCATGCCGGGGCGAGGCCGAACAGGATTCCGGTGATCAGGGAGATGAGGAAGGCAAACCCCAGCACGAGAAGCGAAGGGCTGGGATCGATTGGCATGTTCCGTGCTTCAGGAAATGCCGCGCTGAGAATGACGCGGGTACTGCCGTAGGCCACAGCGAGTCCGACGAGACCGCCAATGCAGCTCAAGAGCACGCTCTCGGTGATGATCTGGCGAATGACGCGGCTACGGCCGGCTCCCATGGCCATGCGTACGGCAATGTCTGCGCGACGCGCTGTTCCACGCGCCAGGAGCAGGTTAGCGATGTTGGCACACGCAATGAGCAGCACGAAGCAGGAAAGGACCATCAGCAACTTGAGCCCGAGCCCTGCTTGCTGCTGGAGATTCTGTATGCCGCCACCCGCGGGAACGATGACCACGTGCTGTTTGGGAATGATGGTGGACCCGCCGTTGTCGGTGTAGACGGGGCGGGTAGACAGCCAGGCGCGCAAAGCTTGCGACAGCTTCGCCTGGAGCGCGCCGATGTTAGTGCCGGGCCGCACGCGACCAATGGCGTAAAGCCAGTTCGAGTCTTGGTGAGTGAGAATAGAACTGTTGCCGCGCGCATATGGTTCAGCGTTGACCGGCATCCAGATGTCCGCAGGGATATCGGTCACGCGGTCGCCGAAGAAACCGGGGGGAGCAATGCCGATCACCGTGAATGGCCTGGTCTGAATCGAGATGGTAGAGCCGACGATCCACGGGTCGCCTGCGAACTCAGCCTGCCAGGTGCGGTAGCTGAGGACCACTACAGGCGAAGCTGACGGCGTATCGTCTGACTCGGTGAAGACGCGCCCGAGGTATGGGCTGATTCCGAACATTGAAAAGAAATTGCCGGTGACGAATTCGCCATGCAGTTCCTTCGAAACCGTGTTTCCACGGCGCACGCTCCACTGCCAGTTGCCGGCCTGCACGCCCGAGAGCTGTTCGAACTCCGGCGCCGATTTCTTGAGGTGCAGAAATAGATCGTAGGAGAAGATATCGAAATCGCCGTTCTCGCTGACGAAGCCGCCGTTAACGCAGCAATTATCGGTGTCACCAATGCGGTAGAGCTGTTTGGGATTCGCGACTGGAAGCCGGCGGAGCAGAATGCCCTGGACCAGCGTGAAGATCGCCGTGTTTGCGCCGATGCCGAGCGCCAGCGTGATGACCGCCGTCAGGGTGAACCCCGGCGACTTGCGCAACTGGCGAAGCGCGTAGCGGAGATCCTGCAGCAGATTGGTCAGGGCCTGTTTCATTGCGATTCAGCTCCAAAGCTGTTTGGTCTTGATCGATCTCTGTACTACTCGGTTCGCAACGCCTGCATGGGTTCAATACTGGCAGCGCGGCGTGCAGGATTGATGCCGGCAAGTAGAACCGTCGCGATCAGCACAACTGCCGCCAGTGAAAAGCTGATGGGATCAAACGGAGAAACATCGAACAGCATAGAGCGCAGAAGGCGCACTCCGGCGATGGAACCGGCCCCACCGACAATGAGTCCGACCAGTACGACACTTGCCGACCCTTGGAGAACAAGACGGAAAATGCCGGTGCGCGAAGAACCAAGGGCCATGCGCACGGCGAACTCGCGATTCCGTTCGATAACGGAGTAAGCCATTACCGCGTAGAGACCCATCATCGCGACAAGCACGCTGCAGATTGCGTAGACGCCGAGAAGCTCCGCAGGTATGCGGGAAACCTGGTATTGCTGGCTGGTCACGTCCTCCAGCGTGCGAACCTGCTCGACGGGAATAAACGGATCGAGCGCTGCTACAGCCCGACGGATCTTCCCGGCAAGACCTGTCGGAGTCGTGCGCGAGCGAACCGCAAGAATGGCGTACCCGTATCCTGACTTACCCTGCAACAAGGGCAGGAAGACCAGCGGATCATGATCGGCATTGTTCGGGGTGCGATACGCAAACTCAGGTGCGATGCCGATGATCTGACGTGGGAGCTTGTCGACCACAATGGTGCCGCCAATCGCATTGCCCTTCGGCCAGTAGCGCTCGGCCATGACAGTGTTAATGATGGCTACCTTGGGGGAGTTCTCGTTGTCGGCAGCGGTAAAGTCGCGGCCCTGCTGTAACGGAATGCCAACCGTACGGAAGTAGTCGGAGCCTTCGAAATCTGTAACGACCTGCCGGTCTTCGCCCTTTGCCGGTACATGGCCCGGGATACTGAAGTCGCGCGTATTGCCAGATCCCGAATCGCCCATCGGCAGATGTGTGGTCACTGTTGCCGACACGATACCTTGTGAGTTGCGCAGATGATCGAGAAGGCTGGTGAGAAAGACACGGGTATGAACGTCATCGTAGCCTGAGCGCGATAGATCGATAAGAGCGGTAAGCGTATTGCCGCGATCGAATCCAACAGGCCGAGTGAAGATGTTGAGCGCCGTGCGCGTCAGCAGACCACAGCAGGCCAGGACGATGAAACAGATTCCTAGCTGGAAACCGAGCAGAACCCTCTGGCCGTAGCGTTTCCGGCTCGCGCCGGCTACCGCTGTGGCGCCTTCGTGAAGTGCCTCGCGCTGTGAAACACGCAGCGACTGGCGGATCGGAAACATTCCGCACACGACCGTGACTACGATGGCTAGCATTGCCACAAACAATGTAATGCGGTAATCGCTATGCAGATTGAAAGCCAGAGAAAAACCAAGATTCGGCAAGAGTGCGTAGACCGACCGGGAGATGCCGATGCTTGCAGCCCACCCCGCCAGTGCGCCAGCGATCGCAAGCAGACCAGTTTCAACCAGCACCTGGCGTGCGATGCGTCCGGGCCTAGCACCGAGAGCAGTGCGGATCGCGACTTCACGACGACGGCGGGCCGCGTGTTGGCCTAGCAGCGAAGCGATATTGATGCAGACCAGCAGCATCAGCAAACAGGAGGCGCCTAACAGAACCGGCAACATCTCGCCAATCACGCCAAAAAAGCCGCGCTGGAAATGCGACGAATCATCAAGGTTCAGATCCCAGCTGTTGTACTGATCGTTGCGCTGGGCCAGCGCGAAGGAGCGGGCAAGCGTGTGCAGTTCCGCCTCCGCGCTCTTGTTGGTCACCCCGGGGCGCATGCGTACGACAACTTGCATTCCCTCATTCACCAGCGGGTCTGGCAGCGCAACGGCCGAGAGATCACGACCCGCGGAAAGCGGCACCCATGCGTCCTCGGCAAGACCGCCGTATATTCCGGCGAACTCGGGGGGCGCTACACCAATCACGGTGAAGGTGTGTTTGTTGATGGAGATGACGCGACCGGCAACTGAGGGGTCAGCGTTAAACCGGTCGCGCCACAAGCCGTCAGAGAGGACAATCGCGTCCATCGATCCATACGCGCGATCGTTCGCGTTTGGTGCGAAGAACGTTCCTATCTCCGGCTTGACGCCGAGAAGCTGGAAGTAATTTGCCGAAACGATGCCGCCATTAATCGCCTGCGGCTGGGTGTTGGGGAGGGCCAGGTTGAGCGTGGTGAATTCGAATGCAGCCGCCTCACTGAATGATCGAGACTGCTGGCGAATGAACTGGAGCTGGTCATAATGGACGGAATATCCATTGCTTCCCAGCACTGTTGCGGAGATGAAGCGGAGAGATCGCGCATCCCTGACCTGAGGCCAGGGATTGAACAGGACTGCATTGGTCCACGTGGCGACTGTGGTCAATGCGCCGATGCCCAGCGCGAGCGTGAGCACCGCCGTCAGCGTAAAGCCAGGCGACATGCGCAGCTGGCGTACCGCATAACGCAAGTCCTGGCCGAACACTTAGGCCTCCACTTCTTCAGTGAGCTTTTTCAGCTCGTCCTCGGAGACAACCTTGCCGTCGAACAGGTGCACCTCGCGCTCGGCGTGCTTGGCAAAACGCGGATCGTGCGTCACCATGCAGATGGTCGAGCCCTCGCGATGCAAATCCGCGAGCAGATGCATGACTGCTTCGCCGTTCTTCGAGTCGAGGTTTCCGGTAGGCTCATCAGCCAGCAGGATTGATGGCGATCCAGCGAGCGCGCGGGCCACGGCTACACGCTGTTGCTGACCGCCGGAGAGTTGCGCGGGATAATGCCGCATCCGGTGCGCCATATTGACGCGCTCCAGAGCTTCCTTGACGCGCTTTTTACGCTCTGCTGAGGGCATG
>Ga0207694_10003943_pt1 | contig 11709 bp, 12 predicted proteins | sample KBSC34metaG_FD_184353 | JGI IMG/M metagenome (GOLD analysis project Ga0207694, IMG submission 184353) | Corn rhizosphere microbial communities from Kellogg Biological Station, Michigan, USA - KBS C3-4 metaG (SPAdes) (version 2) | ecosystem: Host-associated > Plants > Roots > Rhizosphere > Soil...
GCTATGAGCGCGCTCCTATCGTTGCCGCCGTGCAGCGAAACGCCAGAGCGGGCGTAGCTCAGGGGTAGAGCACAACCTTGCCAAGGTTGGGGTCGAGGGTTCGAATCCCTTCGCCCGCTCCAGATTTCCATAGGGAAAGCAGGAAGTTAGATGGTCAGATCAGGCTGGCCGAGCCTGAGCTGGACTGTCGTGGGTAACTTATGGGTAACAACGGCGAAAAATTCGATGATCGTAGATCTGGCTCAATCGGAGCGATCGAGGTTTCGAGCGCCCAGGCGTTAGGCGGGATTCGGTCGCCACCGCATTGGCTTTGGTAGTAGCATTGCAATAGCGAGCAAATTCGCAACAACTCCGCCCACGGGGGGCGCATGGCATCTATCAAACGATCGGATTATCGCGTCATCGACCAAGCCTTCGGGATGGGCAGCGGTTATGTACTCGACTTCTCCAACCGCACGCTGTCGGAATGGTTCGAAGACGAGTTTAACATCGATATCTACGCAGATCGTTACGCTGGGCGCGGTGACTCCAAGGCCAACCGCATTCGCGCCTTTGTCGACGTGGAACCGGCGCCGCTCGTCTCGCGCTTGCTGCGAGCCCTTTGGAAATACCGCGAGCGCATGGCTAACTATTCGGCGGAGAACGAAGCGCGTGACAGAGAGCAGCTTTTTGAGCTGATCGTGAAGCTGGACGACCCCGCCCCACGGCTCGACGATACCAAGGCGCATGCAGAACGGTTTGACGCTTCGCATATCGCCGAACAGATCAGGCGGATGGAAAGTGCCATCGTGCAAGACCCAGCCCTTGCTATAGGCACCGCGAAGGAATTGGCTGAAAGCTGCTTCAAAACCATCTTGCGCGAGCGTGGGATTGCTTACGACAAGGAAGACCTGCCGCAGCTGGGCAAGAAAGTATTCGGCGCCCTCCGTCTACTGCCAGAAAATATCCCCGAAGCAACCAGAGGCGCGAAAACCATCAGGGTTATGCTGAGCAACCTTGCAACGGTTGTTCAGGGTGTCGCTGAAATTCGCGGCCTCTACGGCACCGGCCATGGTCGCGATGGACGGGCGCGGGGCGTCATGCCGCGACACGCCCGCCTTGCCGTGGGCGCCGCAACCACGCTTGTCAACTTCGCCTTTGAAACGCATCTAGAATCCCCGGCAGTTGATATGCCACTTGTTCACGAAACGTCCTAGGAACATTTGCCTTGACCGCCTTAGCGGCTGATGTCATCCAAAAACCGGGAGGACACACATCCTGGTATAAGGTGGTATCAGTGACGACAAAATATGGGACGCACAGCATCGGTCGCCGCGCCGCAGAGAACGCGCTTCATGCCATTCGATATGCAGGCCTGACTGGGCGGCCGATCAACACGCACGTAACCATCAGCTTCATCGCGCTTGGTGTCCACGATGACGAGGCCGGCGCGATCTTTCGCCGATTGCAGGTCAGCCTTTCCAGATGGTGGCGCTATCAACGCAAGGATAAAGGGCGCGGAATTGGTGCTCCCGTCGGTGTTTACGCTCATGCAAACCCGGCTGGCAGCCGCCACGTGCATTGGCTCCTGCACCTACCAGAAGACATCCACGAGGATTTCGTGGCGGCTGCGAAGAAGCGTCTGGGTAAAATTGCGGGCCTCCACGATATCGGCGACGCGCTGCACGTCCAGCAGGTCATCCAGGTGGGCGGCGTTGCCAAGTACATCCTGCGCGGCATCGAGCCCGCCTATGCGGAATATCTCCATATCCGCGCTGCCGACGAGGGTACCGTAGCCTGCCGGCGGACAGGGACGACGCGCATCATCGGAAAGACCGCGCGCAAGCTGGCGGGCTGGAACAGGAAAAGGAACACGGTCGAGACCAAGGCGGCGGCGTAAGCGGGATTAGCGATAGGATGAGTGCAAATAGCTGCGCTGCCATCAGATGATTAAAGCAGGCGCTTCCGCTGCTCCTCGGTCAGCAGCGAGCAATATTCAGTCTTGCCGAACCAGCGATAGCGATTGCGGGCGATCAGGGCATAGACGGCATCGCGCAGACGTTCAGGAAAGATGGCTGCGATGCGGAACAGCCGCCACTTTCCGCCAAGGACGCTGGCCAGCTTCAGATATCCGCTAGATGCAGTGTAGGCCTGCCCATCACTGATCAGCAGATAGGATTCGTCCATAACGATCCCGTAATGGCGATAGAGCGCTTCACCGATCGGGGACTGGGCGGACACGAAATTGACCAGCGCCTTGTGGTCATGCCGCATGATCCAGCTGACGCCGCCGGAGCACAGCACGCAAACGCCATCGAACACGAACAGCGTCTTACTATCGTCAAAGGCCGGGACATTTGAGTCGCCGCGATAGCTGTATGGTTGGGCGCTGACCTTAGGCATCGATCGGATCGCTCACCACCGAGATATTCAGCCCGTTGAGCGCTACCAGATATTCATCAAGGCTGATCAGATTGACACAGGGCATGGCACCACGCACCTGAATTGCATCCCGGGCGAGCTTACGGGCAAGCAGGATAGCCGGCATGCATGGGATATAGGGACCGTGGCCGGATCGGGCGATCAGGTAAAAACGGGCCTGGCGGGGACGGCCATCGGTTCCCAGCCCGGCAAGATACATGTGAAAGCCGCTTCGGCTCGATCCAAGGCGATCGAACAGGAAGGCGAGGCGCAGCAGCATCTCGCTGTGGTCCGAGAGCGACCGGATCAGGCCGATGCGGACAAGCCAGCTAAGCATCCACGTCCCGAAATGCAGGATCTTCAATTCATGGCCGGCTGCAAAACGCATCGTCCTGATCTCAGGATAGCGGAGAGGAAACAGCTCCAGGTCGGGGATGTCGCAATTGCCGAACAGGCGGATGCCAAGTTCCGGATAGCGTTCCGCGTGCATGTCTTGCCAGCCATAGACTGACCGCCACTTCCCGTCCCTCAGCGTCGTGAACGGCTTGCCGACGTAGCTCAGGACGGCAGAAGTGGTCGCCAGCCCGCGATTCGTCTGCTGCGCGGCACTGATGCCGTAATCAACCTTCTCGATTCGGCTGAAGCCGGGGCGGTAATGGTCGATCACGGCAGCCGTCAGGCAGGGCACAGAGCTTGCGCCGCTCACGACCAAGACATCTTTCGCCCTTGCCAGCGTATCAAGTTCACCGATGGTGGCAACGAAGCGGCGAGCATCGGCGAGGTCGAGATAATGACAGCCCTGATCAATGCAGGCCATGGCAACGCTATGGTCCTGGGACTGAAACGGCCCGGTGGTATGGATCACAATATCCGGGGCAATGCGGACCAAGGCAGCGCGCACATCGCCGGAGATGTCGATGGCGTGCGATTCGGCCGGATGAGCGGTGTTAAGGCCAGCTATGACCGTGCTGCCTTTCGCTTCCGATCTGCCACCAACGAGGAGTTGGATGGCATCATCATCCGCAAGCGATTTGGCAATGTAGCTGCCGAAGTTGCCATAGCCGCCGATGATAAGGACGCGCTTCACCATGACGGCTTGGTCACCATCAGGAAGAACACGATGATCAGCCCGCCGAACGCCGGCCACCCCAAGGCGAACCACCAGCGGCAGAGGCGCTCATAAGCCTGCTGGTCCAATGGCAGCCCTGCAACGCGCTGCTCTAGCATGCGCTTGATCCTGATCTGGATGAAAACCACCGGAACCCAGCAGACACCGGCGACGGCATAGAGCGCATAGGTGCACGCCAGCCAATAATCTCCCCAATCGAAGCCCGCCTGCCGGATGAGCCAGGCTCCCGTCAGCGGCTGGATGATCACCGCTGGCAAGGTGAACAAGTAGTCCGCCAATACGGTAACGCGCGCAGCGAACAGCTTTGCGGCGAAATCAGGCGACCGCTGGCCGGCAAAATGGAAGAAGGCAATCCCCATACCGGTGCCGAACAGCACGGTGGCGCTGATGATGTGGATCGTCTTGATGACGAGATAGCTGTCCACTGCCTGCTCCCTTCCGACAGGGCACTACGGACGATTCTTTAAGATGCAATGCATCGATGGCAACGGGGACGGCCGGGAATGTCCTTCCTCGAACGTCTGCGGCGACGCTACGGACGAGATAATGGGAAAAGGGTGGCGCCGCCTGCCCTGATTGGAAAATTCGTCTAAGTGGCGGTCATAGAGCTTGCGGAGCCTGGTATGAGATGCTCGAAGGGAGCGAGTTGCGCCAAGCCAATTGCATGTGATTTCAGAGCCGTGCTAAGCTCTCTGTTGGCTTGTAGGCAGACTTGTTGTCCGGGTTCGAGACATACGATTCAATGTCAGGAGAGTACTTGTGCTTCCCTGACACTTATTGCGGCAATGACGGAATATGCGAATTTGCCATGTGATCGCGTGAGAGTGCCTGCAGGTCCACCTTTTGAGGGGGTACGTGAGTTTTTTAACAAAACTGAGGGCAGCTAAAGACAGAAAGGATTTGGCGCGGTTGCTCGGCTTCAAGCCAAGCGCGCTGACGGCGATCATCTATCAAACGCCATTGGTACTGCGGTACACGACCTTCGACATTCCTAAGAAATCCGGCGGCGTGAGAACGATCAAGGCCCCAAATGACAAACTCAAGAAACTTCAAACTCATCTTGCCCACGTGCTCACTGGGTGCCTCGAAGAAATCGAAGCGGGGAAAAACACGAGTTCGGTTTCCTATGGGTTCCGCAAAAACGGATCGATCGCCGCTAACGCGAAAAACCACAAATGCCGCCGCTATGTCCTGAATCTCGATTTGGCGGACTTTTTCCCGACCTTCAATTTCGGTCGTGTCCGTGGCTTTTTCCTCAAGGATCAGTCATTTCAATTGGAGGATGAGGTTGCAACGGCGATAGCGCAAATTGCATGTGATGGAACCGCCTTGCCCCAAGGCAGCCCATGTTCGCCGATCATTTCCGAGTTAATAGGACAGGTGCTGGATATCCGCCTATTGCGCCTCGCGAAGAAGCACGGCGTGCGCTATTCGAGGTACGCGGACGACATAACCTTCTCAACCAATCAGAAGGAATTCCCGGCCGCCTTAGCAGTACGTGACCCCGCAAATCCCGCGATCTGGAAGCTGGGGCAAACGCTTTCAGACAAAATTACTGGATCCGGTTTCCAGGTGAATCGAGACAAGACGCGAATGCATTATCGCGGTAGCCGACAGATGGTGACGGGCCTCGTCGTCAATGAGAAGGTCAACATCAAGAGTGAATATTATCGCAATGCGCGGGCCATGTGCGATGCACTATTTCAAAATGGCCGATATTTCTCCGACATGTTACCACCCAAAAAGCCGGGCGATGAACCAAAACCCGATTATACCGACAATCTTAATCCGCTCGAAGGTATCCTCAGCCACATATATGCCGTCACGCAAACTGAGGAGCGGCGCTCTGTTTCAGATCAGAGGACGTCCCCTCGTGCCATCCGAAGTCTCTACCGGCGCTTCCTGTTCTATAAATATTGCATTGGGCTCAAAGCGCCCTTGCTAATCACCGAGGGCAAGACTGATCCTGTCTATCTGCGGGAGGCAATCCGCGCGCGGACGTCGTTTCATCCTCTCCTTGGGAAGTCCGGTAGAGATGGCTTCAAGTTTGCGGTGAAGTTTTTCAACTATAGTGGGCAGGCGCAGGAGATCATGGATTTGGGCGGCGGCACCGGCGATCTCAAATCGATCCCTATAGATTATCTGCGCAATATCGATTCTTCAAAATCCAAGCGAAAGCCCTTCAAACACAAACCTATGCAGCATCCTGTGATACTCATATTGGATAATGACGACGGTCTCAGCCAAGTGGCTGGAATGATTAAGAAGAATTTTGGAGTGGTGATCACACTCTCCTCCACCGCTGACTTTTATCATGTGGTCCACAATCTATATATCGTCAAAACCCTGGAAACGGGGGGTGAGAGCTGTATGGAGACGATGTTTCCAAAGGCCGTCCGCGATACCAAACTAAAAGGGAAATCCTTCAATCCAAGCAGCAAGATTGACCCTACAAAAGAGTACGGCAAAGAGGTGTTCGCGAATTCTGTCGTGAAACCCAATGCAGCCAGTATCGATTTTTCTGGCTTTGATCCGCTTCTCGAGCGCATCGCAAAGGTACTAAACGCCTACAGCCCATCGCCACAACCCTGAGAAGCAGATAGCTTCGTTGCTTTTGGTCAGACTCGTCCGTTACAAAATGCCACGCATGATAGTTCCTCGCGCACCATCTAAGCTGTTGTGGGCGGCGGAACTACCCCGTGCAGCCTGGACAGTGGCAAGCTGGCCACGTCACCGCAAAGCGCTAGCAGCTGCCCCTCGTGGCGACGGTCGCCCGGTTATGTTGCTTCCGGGGCTGCTCAACAGCGATCGATCCAACTTCGTGATGCGGCGTTTTCTGCGGCGTCTGGGCTACGATGCTCATGGTTGGGGACTGGGCCGAAACCTCGGTGCGCGTACGGTCGGAGCCGATGCAGAGAGGTTGATAGCCCGCCTCGAAGGCCTGGCGGCGGCAAGCGGCCCGGTGACCCTGATCGGGATCAGCTTGGGCGGCATCATCGCACGCTTAGCGGCGCATCGTCGGCCGGAGCTGGTGCGCGAGGTTATCACAGTGAGTTCACCCTTCGTCGGGCCAGGCACGGCAACCAATGTGTGGCGCATATTCCAATGGACAACGGGCGAACGGCTTGATGATCCGGCAGTAATGGCCCGCAACGCCTCCATCGCCAAGCCACTGCCGATGCCGACAACAGCAATCTGGAGCCGGTCAGATGGGTTGGTCGCTGGTACGATCTGCCGAGACGAGAATTGCAGGTCCATCGAAATCCGAAGCAGTCACCTCGGGGTGCAGGTTAGGCCAGACGTGCTGCTGGCCATTTCGCGGGTGCTGGCCGAGCAAGTTGATTAAAGCACCAAATTCCATGAGCTTCGGCATCGCGACGTAGCGCTCTCACCAACGGCTGGCTCCCCTGGCGCTTATGTTTCCGAATAAGGGCAGGTCACGATGCATTAATGGACATAATTTGGCTGTTGCCAAAAGCCAGATGGTGACCGGGAGGCTGCATCAAAATAGCGTTCTCCCGAGGACATTGTGCGAAACTTGCCGACCAAGAAAACACGTTCGTTCAGTCGCGGATTTCCTAGCAATTGGCGGGTGCACGAGGTTACCGGGTAATAGACGGGAAAATAGGATTTTGAGCTGTAAAGCACCGCTGGCAGCCAGATTGAGACGGAATTCCCCCGCCGAGCCCATCCTACAGGCTGTGGACAGATCTTTACCTTAGAATCTGATCGACAGCTCAGGCGAGGCATATCGCGGTCACCGGATACAAAATGAACACGAATTGCCGTCAGCCCGCGAGGAACGTCCTTCGGCAAGTCAGAAAACAATACATATTGCTCAAACCCGAAAGCAGGGCACGCCATCAATATTGAAGACGTTGAAGCCATCATAAAGGCGAAGCTGATACTGATATAGCGCACTGCCACCTCACCTCGCCTCGCGTTGGCAAATCCGGCTGAAACTGGTCATGCTCTTAGAGCATCTACGCGCTTACGCGCCTGTCCCAGATATCCGCGCAGGCGATCAAGGACGGCAGGATCGATGTCGCGTTTCGGGACCACATAGAAATTCTGCGGCGTCGGAAGAACGATCAGGACACGCCCCGTTTCTCGCCAATCCCACAGCTTATGCCAGGGATACGACGCCTGCGTATAGGTCGTCCGCACCGAAAACCGCTCGGGGTCGAACACATAGTGCACGGGATCACGCAGGCCGGGGTGGTGTGTCAGCGTGTTGCGCGCCGCTCGGCGTCGAAGGCGGGGCGCTGCGATCAGCAAAGCGAAGACGAGGACCGCTGCAAGGATGACGGCGCCGGTGAGACCGATGATCAGGGGGGAATGCTCGAAGGAATAGCGGGCGCTTGGAAAACGGACGAGAAGGACGACGATTAGCGCCACGAGCATCACCGCTAGAAGGAGGACGAGCGATCGCAGCCGCCGCGATCGTGGATGCGGGCGATATGCATCGACGAAGTCGGCTTCCTCGAAATTGACGGAGATTTCGTCCTGCATTGCGGCCACAATCTATCGTCCCTGCCTACGGCTTCAACCCACACTGACGCTGTATCGGATCGAAACGGTTCCGGAACGCTGCGGCCATCGATCACTTGCCAACGCGGATGATCGCGCCCTAAACATCGTCCGCTTCCCGTGAAAGCCGGGAAGTGGGGCGTGAGAACCCCTTCTGAACCAGCCGGTCTCCAGCTCTGGCGGCCGGGTGGCATGCGCGCATGTCCAGCCGGCTTGCCGGTAAAGGCGCATGCGCTCGTTGGTTCAGCGGGTTCTCAACATCCGGCTTCGGCCGTCGCCCCGAGAGGAACATAGGGGCGGCGCTGCGGATGAACGCAGCTTTGCCCCGATGATGGGGGTGAGCAATATGGGATTGATGAGAGCGCTGTTAGCGATCGGTCTTTTTCTGGCCGGCGGCTTGTTCCTCATGCTTGGTTTCGACAACTCGATGGACCTACCGAGTACCTTTCGGTTTTTAGCAACCGCCGTCATTTTCTTCATGTTCTTCTGCACGACGATTTTGGCGGGCAACTCGCAACTATAGCCGCAGATGCAGATGGGGGCGAGCATGGAAAAGAAATGCCCAAAATGCGGGTCAACGGACATGGTCAAGGCCAGCCTGGCGCACGAGGCTGGCACCAGTGACATCAAGAGCGTGACGGTGGCTGCCGGGATCGGCGGTGGTAGATTGGGCGTCGGCGCAGCCAAATCTAAGGGAACGTCGCAATCTCTATTGGCGCAGCGAGTGGCGCCACCGGCAGGTGAATTCCCAGGCCTGCAGCTGTTTGTCTTCGGCTTCATAGGACTATCCTTCGCATGCCTTTATTTCGGCACGCCATGGTGGTTATGGCTTCTCGCCCTCGTGCTGCTGTTCGCGCTTCTGTGCCCCATGATCATGAGGGATGCGCGGGCGCACGAAGCGCTGCTCAGCGAATATAATCTGAAATGGCTATGTCAGCGCTGCGGCGAGATTAGCAGCATTAGTGCGCCGAAGGCGGCCGCTCAACCAAGGACGATCTCTCCCAGCCCAATCGCTCGTAAACCGCAAGCTGCTGCACCCGGCGCGCAATGGGTCTGTGCCAGCTGCAATGGTCCGCTTCACTATCCATCCGAACCATGCCCACGGTGCCTTGAGGCGCGTTCACGGGCAGGTCCAAGCTTAGGGATCCTGATATTGGGGGCAGCGGGCGTCGCTGCACTAATGGCAACTTTGACCTATTTCGTTATGAGGCTGCCGACGGACTATCCGCCGCCGACGCTGCAACAGAAGCTCGAGCCTCAACAGGTGGCTGCGCATAAACCAGCGGTGCCATCACTGTCGCCAGCTGACCTCGCCCGCGTGTGCCGCGCCGCTATCGCCGCGATGAACGGCCACAAGCCACGCATCATGAAGGTCGTGAGCAACAAGGATGGCGTGGTGCGCATTCGCTATGCTCGACCGTCGGATGGTAAGCTGTGGAAGAACGACTGCCGCGTGTCCGGCAATCAGGTGGAATGGCGCCCCGTTGATGCCGATGGCCCCGGATCAGGTGAGAGCCGCTGGCGGTCCAGCGATTACGGAGAAAAGGTGACATACAAGATCAAGGGGCGGAAGGTGGAGATCACCACGCATTATCCGGATGGTCCCCCGGAGACGGAGGGGTTTAGGCTTTAAATCCCCGGCGAGGACCAGTAGCGTCAACCTCACATCGGTGTTCCATGTGAGGGGTGCATGAGACAAATTGAGCGGGTTCCCCGGCATATTTTAGCGTTAGCTTTGGTTCTGCTTTCAACTTCAGTCGTCGCCGCAGAGAAACCGATCGCGATCCTAGCGAAGCCTGGGGGAACATTCGCACAACGGGAGGTGGACCGAGCCACCTGTCAGCACATCGTCAACAAATCACCTGGAGCCGACATGCCTGCGATAAATCGCACTGGCGGCAATATAACCGGCGCCCCAACTCTTGCAGGCGCAGCTGGCGCAAGCATTGCCATGCTCCTTTTTGAACTGATTGATAGCGGCAGGGCACAAAGCAAGGGTCAAACTTTTTGTTTGGAAAATCTCGGCTATTCGCCCGTGCCACTCACAGATGCTGAAAAGGAAGATTATCTCCGCCAGCCGATGGAGCGCCGCCAGGCTTGGGAAGAGAAGTTTCTCGGCAGTGACCTAACGGCGCGCATCGTTGCCGTGCGCTCGGCCATCGTACCGCCGCTTCCCGCCTATCGTGACGAGCCTAACACCATTGGCGGCCTGCGCTTCTTTGTGGGCGACTTTACAGCCTCCGATAAGCCCGTGAGCAAAGGTGGCGTGATCATCACGGGCAAGGTTGAGCGCTGGCGTACGGCCATTCTCATTGCCGACTTCGCTACTGAGAACGGCCCCGTTACGGTTGCAGGCAAGGCAGGTGCTGTCTTCCACCAAGTTGATTACCGCCCCCAGCGTGATCCGCTCCTGCGGGATCAAGGAGCGACTTGGTGCGGGCCAGTCGAGCAAACTTCCGCTGGAGGCACGCCTGCGCCGAGCGTGTATTGCTTTTCCACGCACCGGGAAGGCTATGGAGCGTATCACCCCACCGGGTTTACCTGGCTTGCCGGTCCTCTAGATCAGGGGTTCGTCCTGCCATCGTTTACAAAGCCGATTCTGCTTGATGAGCGCCCCACCGACGATCTCGGTCAGCTAGATTTCGTCATCAAAGTTGATTCAGTAACACCGGGTGCGGTCGCGTTAAGCGGCATTGTCACGCATAATGGGCAGCATGTTCGCATTTGGTCACGGCGGCTCAAGGCCGGACGTGACGGAAAGATCGTAATCCCCATGTGGGCACGCCGCGCCGTGTTAACGCCTGATCCCACCGCCGGCACGGTTGCCGCCGTGTTGGACAGTCGCGGCGATGGCAAGAGCATGCGCGATGCCTGGTAGTTACCAGGCCTGATCGGGATCGTAGTGGCAATATGCGGCTGGCGTGGCTGGCTGCTTGTCACCAGGGAACACGGTGAAGTGCCAGATATGGAAGGCTCCGCCGCCCCACATATTCTTCGGACCGCCGGCAAAATCCACCGCGTAATATGCAACCCTGTCCGATTGCTCGGGCCACCTTGCTTCCCAAATACCGCGTGCAGTTGCGGCATCACCGCCGACAACGAACGCAATCGGCTTCAACTTGGGCTCAGCGTTCTCCAGATGGGAAGCGAGTTGCGTTACCGGCACGGAGGCACCATCCGGTCCTTTCCAACTGACATCAGCCTTGTTCATCGCGAAGGCCTTGCGCAACTGTCCGTCGCCGGACTTCGGCGTAAGGGTGACATACGCGTCCATCGCAGCTTGACTAGAAGTTGTTGCCCACGCGATGTTCTTTGGTGAGGCAGGTGTACCGGCACGACAAGCCTGTTCCAATGCTGCCTGGCGCTGAGAAGCAGCCATTTGTCCAACAACCTGACCTATCCATATTTGCGCAGACACACTTGCAGGCAGCGCGACCAAAGCAGCCGTCGCCAGAACTTTCTTAGAGCCCATCCGAGAAAGGGTTGAGTGACCGGGATTGCTGTGATTCCAGAGGGTTGCGAGACCTGATCTGGAGCTACCATGTGGACCCCGGCCACCCGGCGGCAGCATAGCCGCAAGAATCTGCGATATGAAACGGATTTAACGGATGAGGAGTGGGCAATCATCGCGCCGTATCTGCCCGGTTCGC
>Ga0207694_10003946_pt1 | contig 11705 bp, 6 predicted proteins | sample KBSC34metaG_FD_184353 | JGI IMG/M metagenome (GOLD analysis project Ga0207694, IMG submission 184353) | Corn rhizosphere microbial communities from Kellogg Biological Station, Michigan, USA - KBS C3-4 metaG (SPAdes) (version 2) | ecosystem: Host-associated > Plants > Roots > Rhizosphere > Soil...
CGCCGCGAGACCCGCCGTGGTCGTCTCCCTCGGACGTGGCGCCCGCGCGCGTGGCTCCGTGCGGCGGGCCGTCGCCGAGGAGCTCCTCCGCGGCCCCTTCGGCCGCGCCGCCGTCTCCGGACCCGGTGCCGTCCTCGTCTCCGACGCCACCGCCGCCGCGGCTGGCGATCACGCCGATGCCGTATTTCTCCAGCTTGTAATACAGGGCGCTCGTCTTCACGCCCAGGATGCGCGCGCACTCGGTCTTCACGCCGCCCGCCCTGTCATAGGCGCGCTCGATCAGCTGCCGCTCGAGGTCCTCGAGGATCTCGGGCAGCGACATGTTGCCCTGGGGGACGGCCAGCGCGCTCTCGGCCGACGCGGCCTTCAAGAACGCGGGCAGCGCACGCGCGTCGATGCGGTCGCCGTCGGCGAACACCAGGCTCTGCTCGATGGCGTTCTCCAGCTCGCGCACGTTGCCAGGCCAGGAATAGGCCGACAGCCGCGCCAGGGCCGCCTCGTCGATGCCGCGCACCGCCGGGTTCGTGCGCGGCCCCAGCTTCGCGATGAAGTGGGCGACCAGGCGCGGGATGTCCTCGCGCCGCTCGCGCAGCGGAGGCACCTCCAGCGGGACCACGTGCAACCGGTAGAACAGGTCCTCGCGGAACTTGCCGGCGGCCACGTCGCCCTTCATGTCGCGGTGGGTGGCGGACACCACGCGGACGTCGACGGAGACGGTGTCCTCCCCGCCCACGCGCTCGAACTGCCGCTCTTGCAGGACGCGCAGCAGCTTCACTTGCACGGCGGGCGACACGTCCCCGATCTCGTCGAGGAACAACGTCCCCTTGTCGGCCAGCTCGAAGCGGCCCAGCTTGCGCTTGAGCGCGCCCGTGAAGGCACCCTTCTCGTGCCCGAACAGCTCCGACTCGAGGAGGGTCTCGGCCAAGGCGCCGCAGTTGACCTTGACGAAGGGTCCCGACGCCCGCTTCGATCGCTCGTGAATGGCGCGGGCCACCAGCTCCTTGCCGGTGCCGGATTCGCCGTGGATGTAGACCGACGCGTCGGTGGGGGCCACGCGCTGGATGGTCTGGAACACGCTGCGCATGGCCGGCGTCTCGCCGACGATCTCGCCGAAGCTGTAGCGCGCCGCCGCGTCGGCGCGCAGCGCGGCGGCGTCGGCCTCGGCGCGCTCCCGTCCGAGCCGCTCGCGCCGCAGCTCGAGCGCGCGCTCGATCTTGAGGCGCACCACCTCGGGTGAAAATGGCTTCTGCAGAAAGTCGAAGGCGCCGAGGCGCATGGCCTCGACGGCGGTCTCGACGGTGCCGAAGGCCGTGGCGATCATGGCCGGGCAGGCCGGGTCGATCTCCTGGACGGCGCGCAGCACCTCCATCCCCCCGGTCCCTTCCATCTTCAGATCGGTGATGACGAAGTCGGCGCCGCGCCGGCGCATCTGCTGGATGCCGTCGGCGCCTGAGGCGGCGACCAGGGGCTCGTGGCCCATGCGACGCACGGTCGCCGCCAGTCCCTCGCGCATGGTCTCGTTGTCGTCGATGATCAGGATGCGCGCCATGGAAAATCCGAGCGCCAGCATACTCCAGATGGGCGGCGGAGCAGGTGGGCAGGTGGCAATAGAGGGGCCGCCCGCCAGCAGGGAGTCTGCTACGCTGGCCCTCCTCCAACGTGCCCCGCTCCGACGATCCCCCAGCCCGCGCGGCGTCCGCGCCGCCCTCGACCGGCCGCGATCCGCTGGCCTACGTGCGACCCGGCATCCGCGCCCTCGACGGCTACACGCCCGGCGAACAGCACCCCGGCTTCACCAAGCTGAACACGAACGAGAGCGCGGTCGGCCCGTCGCCCAAGGTCCTCGCGGTGCTGGCGGCGATCGCCGACGAGTCGTTGCGACTGTACCCAGACCCGGTCAGTCTTCGCCTGCGCGAGGCCGCCGCCGCGCGCTTCGGCGTGACGCCCGCCGAGGTGCTGGCCGGCAACGGCTCGGATGATTGCCTCACCATCCTCTACCGGACGTTCCTCGACCCGGGCGACACGGTCGCGTTCCCCTGGCCGTCGTACGGCCTCTATCAGACGCTGGCCGGGATCCAGGGCGCGCGCGTGCGCCGCGTGCCGTACCTCCGCGAGGCCGCGCGCTGGGTCCTGCCCGACGAGCTCGCCACGACCGGAGCGCGCCTGACCCTGATCGCGAACCCCGACAACCCCGCTTCGACCCTGGCGCCGGTGGCTGCCTTGCGGGCGCTGGCCGCTCGCCTCGACGGGATCCTGGTCATCGACGAGGCGTACGTGGACTTCGCGCTGGGAATCGATCCCCAGGCCAGCTTTCTGCCCCATCTGTCGGCGCACCCGAACGTGGTGGTGCTACGCACGTTCTCGAAGAGCTACAGCCTGGCCGGCGCGCGCCTGGGCCTGATGTTCGCGCACCCGGCGCTCATCGAGCAGATGACCAAGGTGAAGGACAGCTACAACGTCAACGCCATCACGCAGGCGCTCGGCGTGGCGGCCCTGGAAGACCGCGTGCACCACGCGGAGCTGGTGGGCCGCACCCTGGCCGAGAAGGCGCGGGTCGAGGCGGCGCTGGCCAGCCTCGGCTGGACCTGGCCGGCGGCGTTCGGAAACTTCCTGCTGGCGCAGGTGGGCCCGCGCGCGCCGGCCATCCGCGACGCGCTCCGCGGCCACAAGATCCTGGTCCGTCACTTCGACACGCCGGAGCTGCGCGAATCCCTGCGCATCACCATCGGCAGCGCCACGCAGAACGACGCCCTCATCGCCGCCCTGCGCGCGGTGATCTAGTCGAGGCCCGGGCCCGTTTCCCGCGAGCAGGTGACCCCCGAACGATTTGGGGAGCCCTGATCCCAAAAGAAGCTCACACATTCAGGGTCATGCGAGCCGTATGCATTCGTACATACCAAGCGTATGCATCGTCCGGGGCAACCCTGGGCCACCGAGTGCCGAGCCTGGTCTGGACGTGCTGCGCCCAGGCCGCCCCCGGGGCCAGCCCTTTTCTGCGCGTGCCGCGCCCAGGCCTCACCCCTTCAAGCGGTAGATCCGCTCCCGGGCGGAGAGCTCGCCGAACCGCTCGAGGCTGCGGCGCGAGAGGCGCTCTCCCGAGCCCAGGCACAGGAACCCGCCCGGCACCAGCGATTGCGCGAGCTTGTCGAGCACACGGTCGCGCAGCTCGGCACCGAAGTAGATGAGGACGTTGCGACAGAAGATCACCTGCATCTCGGCGAAGACGTGGTCGGTCACCAGGTTGTGCTGAAAGAACAAGATGTTCTGGCGAAGGGGCGCGGCGAACGCGATCTGATCGTAAGCGCCCGTGTAGTAGGCCTCCAGCTCCTTCGCTCCTCCCGAGGCCGCGTAGTTGTCCCGGTAAGTCGCGAGGTGGCGGGCCGGATAGATCCCCTGCTTCGCGTGCTCCAGCGCCCGCGGGCTGATGTCGGTCGCGTAGATCTGGCAGCGATCGTAGAGCCCTTCCTCGACGAGCAGCACGGCCATCGAGTACGCCTCCTCGCCGGTGGCGCAGCCGCTCAGCCAGATGTTCAGCAGCGGGTACGTGCGCAGGACGGGGACGACGCGTTCGCGAAAGGTCCGCAGCGACGACGGATCGCGAAACATCTCACTCACCTGGACGGTCAGGTCCTCGATGACGCGCGCGAAGAGCTGCGGATCGGCGAGGACCCGGTGCTGCAGCTCGCCCAGGTGCGGGAGCCCTGTCTTGGCCAAGGCGGCCCGCGCGCGCCGGCGCATCGACTCCATCGAATATCCCCGCAGGTCATAGCCGTAACGGGCGTGAATCGCCTCCAGGAACAACCGGACCTCCAGCTCCTCGAGCTCGTCGCGATCGGTGCGCGTGCCGGGTTCGACCGGTTGGCCGGCCTTCCGGCCGTCGACCGGTTCGTCGGCCTTCGGGCCGTCGATCGTCTTTGCGTTCATGACCGGGCCGGGGGGTCCCCGCCGGCCAGGCGCGCTTGCAGCATGATCATGAGTCGATCGATGTCGACCGGCTTGGGCAGATAATCGGTGGCGCCCGCCTCGCGGCATTTCTCGTCGTCGCCCTTCATGGCCTTGGCGGTGAGGGCGACGATGGGGAGGTCGTGGAAGCGTTCGACCTTGCGGATTCGTCGCATGGCCTCGTAGCCGTCCATCTCCGGCATCATGATGTCCATGAGGACGATCTCGACGTCGGGCCGCGCCGCGAGGATGTCGAGGGCCGCCTGCCCCGTGTCGGCGACCAGCACCTCCGCGCCCTTGGCCCGCAGGGTGGCCGACAGGGCGTAGACGGTCCGCATGTCGTCGTCGACGACCAGGACCTTGCGGTGTTCGAGGCGAATGGTGGCCGCCGTCGCGGTCGCCGTCCCTGATCCTGGGACCAGCGCCCCCGACCGCCGCGAGCCGAGGCCCTCCTTCAGCCGCCGCACGAACAGGCGAATCTCGTCGAGCAAGCGCTGGCTGGACGACCCGTCCTTGAGCACGATGGCCTCGGTGTACGACTCGAGGGCCTTTACTTCGCCGCGGCTCAGCGCGCGCGCCGTGTAGACGACCACCGACGGCATCTGGGAGCCGCACGCCTCGCGCAGCCGGCGCAACAGCTCGAGGCCGTCCATGTCGGGGAGCGACAGGTCCAGCACCACGCACCCGAAGCGCTCGGCCCGCACCGCGCGCAACGCCTCCTCGGCGTTGACCACCCGCCGGACGTCCAGGTTCTCGCCGACCAATTGCTGGAGCAGCGATTCGCCGGTGAGGGCGTCGTCCTCGACGACCAGCACGCGCGGGCGCCGCTCGACCGTGGGCGGGGCCAGCGACTCCACGACCTGGATCAGCTGGCGGCGGGTGGCGGGCTTCGTCAGGTAGCCGGAGGCGCCGAGCGCCAGGCCGTGCTGCGAACCCTCCAGCGCCGAGACGAAGTGCACGGGGATCGCGGCCGTCTCCGGATCGTCCCGCAGCTGGCGCAGCACGGTCCACCCGTCGATGTCCGGCAGCTTGACGTCCAAGATGATCCCGGTCGGCCTCAGGCTCTTGGCGAGCGCCAGGCCGGCCCGGCCGTCGCTGGCCCGCCGATAGCGCAGCCCCTGGCCTTCGATGATCTCTCCGAACGCGGAGGCAAAGACCGAATCGTCCTCGATGAGGAGAAGGAACGGCTCCTCCGTCGGCGACGCCGCTGGAGGCCGGCCCGCCGGAGCGCCCGCCGGCCACGCCGGCGAGAGAGCCGGGAGGGCCGGGGCCAGATCGCCGGCCGTGCGAGGCGGAGTCGCCGCCTCGCTCAGCTCTTGCGGAAGGATGCAAGTGAACGTGCTCCCTTGCCCGAGCGCGCTCTCGAGCCGCAGCTCGCCGCCCAGCAACGAGGTCATCTCGCGCGCGATGCTCAAGCCGAGCCCCGTGCCGCCGTAGCGGCGATCGATGGCGGTGTCGACCTGCTCGAAAGGCGCGAAGATGCGCTCCTGATCGGCGACCGCGATCCCGACCCCCGTGTCGCTGACCCTGAAGGCGACCGCCTCGCCGACCCGCAGGTCCTCGCGGCCGAGACGCGTGCCGCTCGGCGGGCGCCCGATGCGCAGGGCGACGTGACCGCGCGCGGTGAACTTGATGGCGTTCCCCAGCAGGTTGTTCAAGATCTGCTCCAGCCGCTGCCGATCGGTGGTGATCCGGGGCGGCGCGTCCGCCGAGACCTCGACGGTGAACCCGAGCGATTTGTCGCGCGCGAGCGGGCCGAACACGCGCTCGAGGCGCGCCGCCAGGTCACCGAGCTGGACCTCCTCGACGTGGACCTCCTGCTTGCCCGACTCGACCTTGGCGAGATCGAGGACCTGGTTGATGAGCGCCAGCAGATCCTTCCCCGCCGAATGGATGGTCCTGGCCAGCTCGATCTGCTTGGCGGTCAGGTTCTTGTCGCCATTTTCGGCCAGCAGGTTCGAGATGAGGAGCATGCTGTTGAGCGGCGTGCGCAGCTCGTGCGACATGTTGGCGAGGAACTGCGACTTATAGGTGCTCACCGTCGTGAGCTCGACCGCCTTCTGCTCGAGCCGCCGGCGCGTCTCCTCGAGATCGACGTTCTGCTCCTCGAGGACGCGGCGCTGCGCCTCCAGCTCGTCGGTTTGATGGCTCAGGTTCAGGTTGGTCTGCCGGAGCTCCTCCTGCTGGGCATGCAGCTCTTCGTTCGAGACACGCAAGGCCTCTTCCTGCTCGGCGAGGCGCGCCGCCTGGCGCTGCGTCTCGGCCAGGAGGTCGCGGGTGGCCATGGCCGAGCGGGCGACCTCGAGGGCGACCGCGAACATCTCTCGCACCGCCAGCAACATGTCCCGGGCCCTGTCGGACCACGGCGTGAAGGAGGCCAGCTCGAGCACCCCGATCACGCGATCGGCCCGGACCAGCGGGGCCAAGACCAGCGAGCGCACCGCCGCGTCGCCGAGCGCGGAGCGGACCCGCCAGTAATCCGCTGGAGGATCGGATACGACGAGGATGTCCCGCTGGGCAGCCGCCTGGCCGACCAGCCCCTCTCCGAGCTGGAACGACGTGGGCAGCGCATCGCTTGCCCCGCCGGCGTAGTGTCCCAGCAGCCGGAGCGCCCCGTCCGGTCCCCTCACGTACACGGCGCCGAGCGGCGCCTGGAGGTAGCCGGCCAGGAACGCCAAGCCTCGCGTCGCCACCTCCTCGGGACGAAGCTCGCCACGCACCTGCTCCGCCAGCCCATTCGCGCCCCGCTCGATCCAGTCGAGCCGATCGCGCTCCTGGCTCAGTCGCTCGAGGCTGGTCGCCATCTGGTTGGCCTGCGTCGCCAGGTAACCAAGCTCGTCGCGGGAGGGCAGGTCGATGGCGGGCGCGAACTTGCCCTCGCCGAAGCGCTTGAACCCGACCTCGAGCGTATGGACCGCGCCGAGGAGGCCGCGGGTCATCCCGATGGAAAGCGCGATGACGACCAGCAGGCAGCCCACGCCGATGGCCAGCCGGGCCCGGTTGGAGGCCTTCTGCGCCCGCGCCGCCCCGGCGAAGGCCTTGGCCAGCTGGCCGCGGTCGAACGCGGTGGTCGTCTTCATCAGGTCGAGCGTGCGGGTCTGCTTCCCCTGCATCGCCGCCATGGCGTCCACCAGCGGCTCGCCCGTCTCGCCCGCCAGCAAGCGGCGGGACACGTCGAAGGCGGCCGCGTAGTAATCCTCGACGGCGCCGCGCAGCACCGCCGCCTCTCCCGTGGTGATGGCGCCCCGAGCCGCCAGGATCTCCTCCAGCAGGGCCGCCTCCAGGTCGTGGGTGGCGGCCAGGGCGTCGGCGTCGTGCGCGGCCACGGCGTCTTGCAGCCCGCGCTGCAGCTTCTCGAAGCGGCTCTCGAGGCGCGGGCCGATCTCCATGCGCGGCAGGTAGCGCTGCTGAACGTCGAGCAGCGCCCCCTCGACCTGTTTGGAGAGCATCGCCCCCGTCAGGATGAGGACCAGAAACGCCGCGGCGGCCACGGCGACGATCGCGATCAGCTTTCCGCGAAAGGTGAGACCCAAATGTTCCCCGCTCACTTGATCGAGATGGGCTTCACGCGGTCCAGGTTCGCCGCGCCCGACACATAGCCCACCCCACCCGTGAAGCGTAAGACGTACCGGATCACCTGCTCGTCGGTGTCGACCTCGGGCGGAGGGACGTCCCGCCCGGAGAACACCAGCTGCTGCCAGTAGGCCTTCACCGCACCGACCGAGCGCCGGAGCACGTCGTCGGAGAACTGCTGCCGCGCGACCGCGTCGGGGCGCAAGTCGACCGGACGGGCCGAGTCGCCGCCGTCCCAGCGGGTGCTCTTCTTCAGGAACACGTCGGAGAGGAACTTGCGATCCACGACGGTGACCGGATTGGCGGGGTTCACGACCACCCGGTACGTGCCCCCCGAGGCCGAGACCGGCGCCGGACCGGGGTTTCCCGGCGCCCACGTAAACGCCGCGGTCAGCACCAAGGCCGCCGCCGCCCATCGTCCTATCGACCGCCGGGTGAGCATCAGAAATAGGCGGTGGTCTTCAGGAGGAAGACCCCCCAGTTGTTGGGGAGGGTGTCCCGAGCGGCACCGCCGTTCAGCCCTGGATCCACGCCGCCCGTCCCGTGCATGAAGTGGCCCTCGAGCTTGACCAGCCAGAAGGTGTTGATGTCGAAGCGCAGCGTCCCCGCCAAGTCGTGCTGGGCCGCGCCCGCGCCCTCGGTCATGTCGACGTTCCGGATCATGCGCGAGTAGTAGACGCCCGGCTGGAACCAGCGGCGGACGCGGTACGCGACCAGAGAGTAGGCGCGCTCGCTGACGGTGGCCATGTTGGGGAGCAGCATGGCGTTGCTGCTGTCGACGACCTTGCTGCGCCACCGGCTGTATTCGACGGCCACCAGCCAGTCGTGCGCCGCGTACTCGAGCGAACCGACCCACAGGAGCGCCGGCACGTCGGCCGTGACGGTCTCGGCGGTGGTCATCGGGAACGCATAGTTCACGGCGACGTCCAGGTGCAGCGCCTGGACGCTGGCGCCCACGCGCAAGCCGTCGACGGGGGTGTCCCAGAACAACCGCCCACCCGCCACGTAGTCGGCGTTGAAAGCCGTGACCTGCACCGGACCGGGCGCCTGCCCAGAGAGCGGGATATAGATCGTGCCGCCATAGAGGCGGTACTCGAGCGCGCCGGCGGACGACAGGTTGATGAAGCCGTACAGCTCGAACCCGGTCTGGGCCAGCAAGAAGTCGCGATCGGCGAGCGGGTAGACCGATTGCGGCAGAAGGACGGGGACGCGGGCGGCGTCGATGTCGCTGGTATCGTTGTAGAGGCCGAAGGGCAGCTTGACCCGGCCGGCCCGCAGGCCGAGCCAATCACGCCAGCGATAGTCGAGGCTGAACCAGTCCGCCTTGACGTTGAAGTTGCCGTTGCTGCCCAGCTTGCTGGCGAACAGCTGGAACCCCACGCGGAGCCGATCCGTCAGCTGACCGCTGAAGTTGGCGCCGATCTCGGCGAACTCGACGCTGCCGCGCTTCGATGTGCCGAGGAGATAGTTGTTGCCGGTCGTCTTGATGGCGCCCTGGCTGACGAAGCCATGCATCTCGACGGTCGGGCCCTCACCGGGCGCGCCCAACTCCGCCGCGAAGGCGAGCGGCGTCCACAACAACGTAACCCCGGCGATCAGGCACCGCATGGGAGCTCCCATTCACCACCACCCCTCTTCGTCAGGATCGACGGCCTTCACCGCCGCGCAATGGTGCCACGTCCCGCGACGGACCGTCAAACGCACGCCCATCCGAGCGGCCGCCTCGGGAGTTTGACCCTGGTGAACGCGGCGGTACGCTTGAGCAGCCGCACCATGGCTGATCTGCCTCCGCCCTCCTTCCCCAACGTCCTCATCGTCGACGATGTCGAGGCGAACCTGGTGGCGCTGGAGGCCTTGTTGGGCTCGATGAGCTGCAACCTGGTCCGCGCCCGGTCCGGAAACGAGGCGCTGCGCGAGCTGCTGAAGCGCGAGTTCGCGGTGATCCTGCTCGACGTTCAGATGCCCGAGATGGACGGCTACGAGATGGCGCGCCACGCCCGCAGCAACCCGGCGACCAGCGACGTGCCGATCATCTTCTTGACGGCGATGCACGAGACCGAGGACACCCTGCTGCAGGGTTACGGCTCGGGCGCGGTCGACATCCTGTTCAAGCCGGTGAGCGCGATCATCCTGCGCAGCAAGGTCCAGATCTTCCTCGACCTCTACGCCATGCGCCGCCGCCTGGCCGATCAGATCGCCACCACCGAGCGGACGCTCGTCGAGCTGCAAACCTCGCGCGACGAGCTGGAGCAGCGGCACGTCGCCCTGGCCGAGGCGCAAAAGGATCAGCGCGAGCTGACCGCGTTCATCGTTCACGACCTCAAGAACCCCCTCACCGTCGTCAACATGGGCCTCGAGCTGGCGCGGGGTGAGATCCCGGCGTCGCAGCCCGAGCTGGCCGACACCATCAACGAGGCGGCCGTCGCTGCGGCCCGGCTCCGGACGATGATCGAAGATCTGCTGACCATCTCGCGCATGGAGGAGGCGACCTTTCCCCTGCAGCGCGAGCAGCTGAGCGTCACCAAGCTGTTGAGGTCGGTCATCCAGTCTTTCGTCCGGCGCGCCGAGGAGCGAGGGATCGTGCTGTCTCAGCCGCCCGAGATGAACATCGAGCTGAAGGGCGACCGCACGCTGCTGCAGCGCGTGTTCGAGAACATCCTGGACAACGCCTTTCGGTATACGCCCGCCCGCGGTCGGATCGACGTGATGATCCGGAAGGTGACGATGCCGGCCGCCCAGTCGAACGGGCTGGAGATCGACGTGTCGAACGACGGCCCGCCCATCCCCGAGCCCGAGCGCGGGCGAATCTTCGAGAAGTTCCGGCGCGGGCTGGAGAACGCCGCGACCTCGGGGAACGCGGGCCTGGGCCTCTATTTCTGCAAGCGCGCCGTCGAGGCGCACGGCGGCGACATCGACGTCGTTCAGACCACGGAGTGGCCGACCCAGTTCCGCATCAGCCTGCCGATGTAGGCTTTTGCCGGCGGCATTTTTCCGGACCGCCCGCTCCCCCTGCGGGCCGGCAGCCGGGGCGACAGGAGGTCTTGGAGGGGCGGAAAACCCCGGAGGCCGAGGCGGCGCGGGCGGCGCGGGCGATCCCCCGCGCGCCGGCGGTTCGTCGGGGGGCTGTCGAGCCTCCCCAGGAGCGACCGTGGCCCCGCTCGCGCCCGGCCTTCTCCTCGTCGCGATCGCCTGGGCCCACCGGGGGCGGAAGCGGTCTTAGGACCGCGTCACAGCGATTTGACCTAAACCATCACGAGGGCTGGGAGCCGCGGCGCGAATGCCGTAAAGTTCACGCCCTTGTTTCCATGAAGACCGCTCCGAACCGGCGTCGGCCGTCCTAGCCGCGCCTGGCCGAAACCCGGCCGAAACGTGGCCGGGCGCCCCCTGCCCGACCGCGGCGAGCCGGCCGGCTCGGCACCGAATCTTGGCCGTGAAAATGCCGACGGCCGACTGCTTTTCGTCACTTTCGAAGTACCATCCACCACCGAGGACCACATGCACACCCTGCTAGATGCCGATCCCTTCGAGACCCGGGAATGGGTCGACGCGCTCGAGAGCGTGCTCGCCGTCGAGGGACCGGACCGCGCCCACTTTCTGCTGGAACAACTCGTCGACAAGGCGCGCCGCTCCGGGGCCTACCTGCCCTACAGCGCGAAGACCGCGTACCTGAACACCATCCCTCCCCACCTGGAGGAGCGCTCGCCCGGAAACCACGAGCTCGAGCACCGTCTGCGCTCGTTCGTGCGCTGGAACGCGGCGGCCATGGTCCTGCGCGGCGGCAACAAGAACCTGGACCTCGGCGGGCACATCGCCAGCTTCGCTTCGGCCGCCACCCTGTACGACGTCGGCTTCAACCACTTCTGGCGCGCCCCGACCCCGGACTTCGGGGGTGACCTCGTCTACTTCCAGGGCCACTCCTCGCCCGGCATCTACGCCCGGGCCTTCATCGAAGGCCGGCTGACCGAGGCCAACCTGGACATGTTCCGCCAGGAGGCGAACGGCGGCGGGCTCTCGTCCTACCCGCACCCGTGGCTGATGCCGGACTTCTGGCAGTTCCCGACGGTGTCCATGGGCCTGGGACCGATCCAGGCCATCTATCAGGCGCGGTTCCTGCGCTACATGCACAACCGCGGTCTGGCCAACACCGAGGGCCGCAAGGTGTGGGCCTTCATGGGCGACGGCGAGATGGA